>Ga0134125_10011274_pt1 | contig 10022 bp, 5 predicted proteins | sample KB31751_FD_96464 | JGI IMG/M metagenome (GOLD analysis project Ga0134125, IMG submission 96464) | Terrestrial soil microbial communities with excess Nitrogen fertilizer from Kellogg Biological Station, Michigan, USA - KB3-175-1 | ecosystem: Environmental > Terrestrial > Soil > Unclassified ... | reverse complement strand
CTTTTCATTCCCCTCGAGCTCCAGTTCCAGCTGGGGGCGGCCACCTCCTTGAAGGTGCTGTCGGGTGTCAGCGGCCAGCTGTCCAACCTGGGTGACACGTTCCAGGTGCCGCTCGGTCTGGGTCTGGTCGCGAACGTGAGCAGCAGCGTCGATCTCGGCGTGCGATTCAGCTTCGACAACTTGCTGGGCCACGTTTTTCCGGGAATCTCGCGCACTGATGCCCGATCGCTCGGCCTGCTCCTGACCTTCCGCAACTAGTCCGAGCGCTCATCGCTCCAGGCCCAAAGCGGTCTACAGTCGCGCGCATGACCCTGTCGTGGGGACTTCTGCTGAGCGTCGGACAGGTGACCTGGGTCGTTCTCATCGCGACGTTCATTCTTCTCGAGCGGCGATCCCCCACTGCGACGCTGGCCTGGATCACGATCGTGGCCGCCCTGCCCCTGGTCGGCGTGGCCGTCTACCTCTTGGTCGGGCCCCGGCACCTGCGGCGCAACAAGCTGCGCCTCCGCCTGGCCCGCGACCGGATCGGCGAGCTGCTGCAGGAGTGGAAGCAGGCGCGCGCCAAGTGGCTGTCGCTCGAAGGACAGCTCATGCGCGCGGGCGCGCAGCTCGGGCATCTGCCCCCGGAGGACGTGCAGGAGGTCCGGCTCTTCCTCGACGGCGACGACTGCTATGACGCTCTGGTCGCGACGATCGCGGGGGCGCGTCACCATGTCCATCTCGAGTACTACATCTTCCGGGATGACCCGACCGGCCTGCGGATCGTGGAGGCGTTGGAGGAGCGGGCGCGCGCGGGCATCGAGGTGCGCCTCTTGGTGGACGCGGTCGCCGAGGGGCTGGGACATGCCAGCGTGCGCCGGATGCGCGACGCGGGCGTCGACGTCCGCTTCTTCAACCGGGTGCGTCTTTTTCGCCTCTGGTGGCGAATCCTGAACTTCCGCACGCACCGCAAGATCGCGGTCATCGACGGCTGGGTGGGCTTCACCGGCGGGATGAACGTCACCGACGATCACAGTGTTCGCGCCAAGGGCAAAGCGGCCTGGCGAGATACCCACGTTCGCATGGTGGGTCCTGCCGTTCACGGCCTGCAGGCCACCTTCATGCAAAACTGGGTATTCGCCACCGGAGACGATCTCGGATGCGACCGCCGGGAACGGTTCGCCAGCTTGTTCCCGCCGACGCCGGCGGGCGAAGAGCTGGGGGAAGTCATGACCCTCGGTCACCACGACGGCAGCGTCGCCACGCCGTCCGGACCCGAAGGCTCGATTCCCGTGGCGCCGCTCCAGATCGCGCAGATCCTCGCTTCCGGTCCCGACGACGACGTCTACGCGATCGAGGCCTTCTATTTCGCCGCCATCACCAGCGCGCACCAGCGGCTGTGGCTGACCACCCCGTACTTCGTGCCGGGCGAGGCGATCCTCGCGGCGATCGCCAGCGCGGCTCACCGCGGGGTCGACGTGCGCCTGCTCGTCCCTCACAGGACCGACTCCATCTGGGTCGATGCAGCCAGCCGGACGTTTCACGACGAGCTCCTGGCGGCCGGCGCCCAGATCTATCTCTACGAGTCGCCCATGCTGCACGCCAAGACCGCGATCGTCGACGACGCGCTGGCCATCGTGGGCACGGCCAACCTGGACAATCGCAGCTTCCGTTTGAACTTCGAGGTGGTGGCCGTCTTTTACGGCGGCCCCTGCGTGGCCGACCTGGCGTGCGCGTTCGAGATCGATCTGGCGCACGCCAAACGTCAGGAGCTTCGCGAGGCGAAGTCCCCCTTTGTGCAGCGCCTGCTCGCTTCCGCGGCCCGGCTGCTGGCCCCCCAACTCTGAGCTTCAGGGGTGGTCAGGTGAGGTCGCCATGCCCTTGAGGGTAAATCACCACCGCTCGCGGTCTACCCTCGGCGACGGACCGCTCTGGGTCCGCTGCATCGGTCGCGGTGAGTCGGCTGCAACCACCTCGCGCGCGAAGTACTTCGGCGCACCCGCAAGCGCTCCCGCGCGCCGCGAGCTCGACCGTCAGGCCCGGCGGCGGGAAGCTCCGGCGGCTCGCCCCCTCAGGCATCCAATTCGACAGCCGCAAGCACGCAATCTTCTCCCGCGAGCGCCCTCGACCAATGACGCGTGCCGGGTGCGCTGACCATAGCTTCGCCGGCCGAGATTGTGCGGCCGTCCGGCTCCGTGATGCCACCCTGAACGACGAACACGCGCTCCTGATAGCGAGCGAGCTCACGAGGGGAGCGACTGGCGCCTGCTCGTGGCCAGCCAACGTCAACGGTAGCTCGACCGTGAAGGTTGCCCCCTCTGCGGGTGCGCTGTCGAGGCGCAGGACGCCACCGAGCGATTCCGGTTCCCATGTGCGAACGCGCGGGGGGGGGATATCCAGGAAGCACGTCACGGCAAAGCATTTTCGGGGCCGGTTGTTGTACGCCTTTGCCTTATTCGGCATACCTAGATGGACAGATGGGCGCGCTCGAGAACACCAGGAACCGCCAGGTGGGCGAGGAGGCCGTTGACCTCCTCGCGCTCCTCGTCGAGCAGGTCGTGGACTACGCCATCTTCGTGATTGATGAGGACGGCAAGATCGCCTCATGGAACCCGGGCGCGGAGCGGATCAAAGGGTACTGCGCGGACGAGATCATCGGCCAACCGTACTCGGTGTTCTTCAGCGAGGAAGATCGCGCAGCGGGAAAGCCAACTCAGATTTTGTCTCACGTGCGCGCGCACGGCCGGTTCGAGGAGGAGGGCTGGCGCGTCCGGAAGGACGGCACGCGCTTCTTGGCTTCGGTTGTGGTGACGGCTCTTCACGACCGGCGGGGCGTGTTCCGAGGATATGCGAAGATCACGCGCGACTTGACCGAGCGCCGGCAGGCCGAAGAGTCCGCGCGCCTCGCGGCCGCAGAGCAGGCTGCTCGGCGACAAGCCGAGCTGGACGAGCGCGAGATGCGGCGGTCGAGAGATCAGCTGGATCTGATCCTCCGCAGCATTACCGAGGGGGTCGTCGTCCAGACGCTGGAGCACAAGTTGGTGTTCGCGAATGACGCCGCCGCGCGCTTGTGCGGTTTCCACTCGGCGGAAGCGCTGCTCTCGGCATCGCTGCAGCAGGTGCTCGACACGTTCGAGATGCTTCGAGAAGACGGCGCCCCATTCGGGCGGGACGAGTTGCCGGCTCGGCTTGCGTTGCAAGGCACGCCCGCGAGCGCCGTCGTCAGGTTTCGAATGAAGCGTGGAGGAGAGGAGCGTTGGTCGTTCGTCTCGGCAGCACCCGTCTTCGACGGCCGGGGCGGCGTCGAGCTCGCCGTCAGTGTGTTTCGCGAGTTCACCGAGCGTCGACGGACTGAGCAGGCGTGGCAAGTCCTGGCGGAGGCAAGCGCCGCCCTGGGGTCGTCCCTGGAGTACCAGACGACGCTCAAGCAGGTGGCCGAGCTCGCGGTGCCGCGGGTCGCCGACTGGTGCAGCGTCGACATCCTGAGCGCGGACGGCTCCCTCGAACAGCTCGCGGTCGCCCATGTGGACCCGTCCAAGCGGGAGCTCGCCCACGAATGGCGGCGACGCTGGCCGCCCCGGCCCGATTCGACCGCGTACCAAGTCGTCAGAAGTGGGCTGCCGGAGCTCCTCGCCGAGATCACCACCGAGATGATCGAGGCCGGCGCACCGGACCCGGAACAGCGCCGCCTCACCCTTGATCTCGGCTTGCGGGCGGCCATGGTGGTGCCGCTCGTCGTCGGGAAAAAGTCGATCGGCGTCATGTCCTTCGTGGCAGCCGAGTCCGCGCGGCGCTACGGCACCGAGGATTTGATCCTGGCGACCGAGATCGCCCGCCGCGCGTCGCTCGCGATCGAGAACGCCCGGGCGTACACCGAAGCGCGCGAGGCCGTGCAGACGCGGGACAATTTCCTGGCCATTGCGTCGCACGAGCTGCGCACCCCCCTTTCTGCGCTGAGCGTCCTCATCAGCTCGGTCGTCCGAGCTGCCAGCCAAGGTCGGCTCACGAAGTTGGGTCCGGAAGCGCTGCTCACACGCATGGTAAAGGCCGAGCGGCAGATGGCGCAGGTTGCTCGGCTGGTGGATCGCCTGCTCGACGTCAGCAGGCTTTCCACGCAAGATCTACGGCTCGAACGCGAGCAGACGGATCTCGCCGACATTGTTCGGGGGGTCATCGCCCGCTACGAAGAGGCGGCCGCGGAAGCGGGCAGCCGCATCGAGCTGGCGGTGGCGGGCGTCACGACCGGTTGGTGGGATCGCAGCAGGATTGACCAGATGGTCACAAATCTCGTCGGGAACGCCGTCAAGCATGCCCCGGGCGCGTCCATCACAGTCTCCGTCAGCTCGGGAACGTCGGGCTACGCGCGCTTGATGGTGCATGACGAAGGGCCTGGTGTTCCAACGGAGGACCATGAACGGATCTTTGGACAATTCGAACGTGCCACTGACTCGGACAACAACCGGCCGGGCATGGGGCTCGGTCTGTGGCTCGTGAGGAAGATCGCGACGGCACACGGAGGCACCGTGACCCTCGATAGTGAGCCGGGAAGCGGTGCCACGTTCATCGTCCTGCTTCCGACGGGAGATCGGGTCGCCGCGGCGGCGACCGAACAATCGCCGGCGCACGGCGGAAAGAAGATCGTGCGGACATGACGGATGCCCTTGCGACCGCCCACGAGCACATCCTGGTTGTGGAAGACGACAAGGATCTTCGAGAGAGCCTCTGCGAGGCGCTCGAGCTCGAGGGGTATGCGTCCTTCGGCGTGGAAAATGGCCAGGCGGCGCTCAAGTATCTCGAGACCGGCGCACGTCCGTGCGTGATCCTCCTCGACCTCATGATGCCGGTCATGGACGGCTGGACCTTTCGGCGCGAGATGATGAAGGATGAGTCTCTGGCGACTATTCCCGTGATCGTGATGACCGCGGCAACCGCGGCGCGGGCGGGCGTCATCGACGCCGAGGTGATTCTGTACAAGCCCCTTCATATGGGAAAGGTGGTCGATACGGTGCAGGAGCACTGCCCCGAGGGGGCGGCGTAGGCGCTCGCCCACCCAGCGCGTTACCATTCCCGGTTCAGACGATTCGCTTTCGGTAACGCTTTAGCCGCCAGGCGGCGGAGGTTCCTGCCCAAACCGTTGACCTTACGAGGGCTGAGCGGCTGGCATGGCCGTTGGATTACCCGCTCCATACGCCGGACGCCAGGTCTGGCGCGGGGAGGAATGATGTCCGATCAGCAGGCCGGGTCCGGGCTATCCGTCAACATTCCGGAAACCATCGTGGCGTGGATCGCGCAGCTCCCGCCTTCAGCCCGGCAAGAAATCGCGTCACACCTCGATCGCGCGCGGACGCGCCTCGGACAGACCGACTCGTTGCCGAGCAGCAACGGGAGCCTGCAGTGCGGCCCGTTCGTGCTGGAGTACGCGTTCGACCGCGCCGACCGCGTGCTCAACATCGTGGGTGTTCGACCGGCCAGCGCCGCGGCCCCGGTGCTGGTCGTCGATGACGAGCCGCTCACAAGGGGAATCATCTCCGAAGTCCTGGCCGATGCCGGGTACCGCGTCGTCGGCGCTGAAAACGGCGCGGCCGCCCTTGAACGGCTCGCCACACTCGATACGGTTCCCGGGCTGATCATCCTGGACCTCGCCATGCCCGTCATGGACGGTTGGGATTTCCTGAGACGCTTGCAGGAGAATCTGGCGTGGCGCGAGATTCCCGTGGTGGTGGTCTCCGGTGGCACCACGCGCCCGCCGTTGGTCCATGGGTTCCTGCCGAAGCCGTTCGACAGCACGAAGCTGGTCGAGGCCGCGAAGCGCCACTGCGGCGAGGCACTGGTCACCGACGTCGACTACCGGAAGCTGTTCGAAGGGGTGCCCGGCCTATACCTGATTCTTCGGCCAGACCTGACCATCGTCGCGGTCAGCGACGCGTACCTCAAAGCGACCATGACGCGCCGGCATGAAATTCTGGGTCGGCAGATCTTCGACGTCTTTCCAGACAATCCCGCCGATCCGCAGGCGACCGGCGTCCGGAATCTTCGCGCGTCGCTAGACCGCGTGCTTCAGGGTCGGGTCCCCGATGTCATGCCGCTGCAGAAGTACGACATCCGGCGACCCGCCGCCGAGGGGGGCGCCTTCGAGGAGCGGTGGTGGAGCCCGATGAACTCGCCCATTTCCGGACCGGACGGCCGGACGCTTTACATCGTGCACCAGGTCGAGGACGTGACCGAGTTCGTCAAGCTTCGCGAGCGCGGAGCTGAGCTCACCACGCGGACGGCACGGATGGAGTCGGAGATCGACGCGCGCGACCGGCAGCTGGAGGAGGTACAGCGACGGTCGGACTTCGAGCAGCAGCTGATTGGAATCGTCAGCCACGACCTGCGGAACCCGATCCAGGCCATCGTCGTGGGAACGTCAATCCTGCTCGGACACACTGGGGCGAGCGAGCGCGACCGCGCGACGCTGCAGCGGATCCTGAGCTCTGCAAACCGGGCCACGCGGCTGATTCGCGACCTGCTGGATTTCACCCAGGCGCGTCTCGGCGGCCGCATTCCCGTCAATCGGACGCGATGCGATGTGTTCGAGAGCATCGCGGAGGTGCTGCATGATTTGCGGAGCACGCACCCCGAGCGGGTTCTGGACTGGCAGCCGTTCGGCGACGGGGCTGGTGAGTGGGATCAGGACCGAATCGTGCAAGCGGTGACGAATCTGGTCACCAATGCGCTCACCTACGGCGCGCGCACCGCACCGGTGCGCGTCGTCGGGCGCGGAACGACGGATGAGGTGGAAATCTCGGTGCACAACGAAGGTCCGCCGATCCCTCGTTCACTCGACGGGAAGCTCTTCGAGCCGCTCCGCCGGGGCGACACGCGTGACAACGGCGACCGCAGCATCGGGTTGGGCCTCTTCATCGCGCAGCGGATCGTCGTTGCGCACAACGGAACGATCGAGGTCCACTCGTCGGAATCGGACGGAACGACCTTCACGATCCGCGTTCCCCGCGCGTAGAGTGTGGCTCGTAAAGTGCGACAGCCTAACGCCCGCTGGGCGCTGCGCCGAGGCACTGGCGCACGACGATCAGCAGCCGCTCGATGGTGAACGGCTTTCTGACGATAGCGGTAGCAGGTCAGGGGAGCAACCCCAGGTCCCTCCGGAGTTCGGCGAAATCGAAGCGTGTCTCCGGCGGCGAGCGCTGCTCGTGGTTTTCGAAGTCCTTCAGCATCAGGTCGACGGCCGCACGGCCTGCCGCGCTCCGCGTGGCCTGGCGTGGCGTCTTGCCTTGCAGTGCCGGGACAGGCTGGTCAGGCCAGTCGCGATAGTGACGCTGCTTGAAGGCAGTCACGAGCGCGGCCGCTTCCGGCAACTCGTCGGAAGCGCGGTGCGGCTCATCGGCTGTAACCAACCGCGGCGCGAGCGGCTCGGCCTGTTCACGTCGGACATGCGCCAGCAGCGCACCGCACGCCTCTTCGAGACGACCTCGCAGCGCGTCCGCGCGCTCGACGGAGTTGGTTTCGACGACCAGCTCGGATTCCCGGAGCGTGGCGGTGCCGACGACCGTTCGACCGTGCTGCCCTCTTCGCGGCTTCTTGGCGCGCAGAAATACATACCGGGCGTCGTCTTCCTCCGGTGCTTCGACGCCATCGATCGTCGCGAGGTGGCGCCCGATGTCGGCCCGCCGCTCGGCCGCAAACCCGAACACGTCGGTCGTGATCTTCAGCTTGTCGCCGTCGGTGTTGGTGAGCTGCGGCGGGACATGCGCCTGCAGCGTCATCGCCGCGACCGCCTCTTCCCAGCGCCGGATCATGAACCCGCCGATCGCCTCCTCGCGCAAGCGCTCGGCTGGCGGCGACGTTTTCCGGCGCAGCCGGGCGCGCACCGCATCCACCACCTGGGCCGCGTGTAGCGGCGGCAACGGATTGGGATGGGAGCCGCAGAACACCGAAATTCCCTCATGTTCCACGACACGCGCGAGCACGGCGTCCCGCCGAACGAGAACCCGGGATCCTCTGATCTCGTGGATCGCGCGGTGTTCCCCGGTCAGCAGGTCGACGGCCCGGAGACTCTTGCCGGGCTCGACATCCGTGACCTCCCAGATCGTGAGCCAGGAGCGCTGCTGCGCTTCGAGCCAGCCTCGCTCGCCTGCTGCCAGATATGGCCCGCGCTCGGCGAGGTACCAGTCGACGATGGTTCGCCCCTCGACCCTTGCGCAGTAGACGGACCAAGGCGCGGCGAGCTGGATGTCTCGGTCGGCGTCCTCGAAGGCGTCCAGCGTCGCCTGCCACGCGCGGCCGAAACGGCGCAGCGCGAAACGCTGCATCTCGTTCACGACCCGTTCATCGATCTCGTGGACCGCTGGTCGAGCGTCGCCACCTTCCCGCGTGTTGGCCTCGTCCACCGGTAAATGGCACTTCTTGTACTTCCGGCCGCTCCCGCACGGACAGGGCGCGTTGCGCGCCGCCTGGGGCCCGGCGCGGACAGGCATCGGCCCCGGCTCATCCGGCTCGAACAGGCCGTACGCCTCGTAGGGGTACGTCAACCGAACCGTGACATCGCCCTGCCGCGAGTATGACTCGGAGATCGGTTCCACGTCGCCGCCCCGAAAGCTGGTCTTGTTTTTGACGAAGAAGGCGCCGAAGGCGGTCGCGCACGCCGTCATCAAGTCCACGTCGCGTTCGGCGAGAGGGCGCGGCACGCCGTCCGGGTCGCGGTGAACCACCACCGGGTACGCGCGCGCGCCCGCGACCGACCAGCCGTGCGCGGCGATCTCGCGCCGCATGGAATCGGGCAGATCCGCGCCGCGCTCGAAGGTGAGCGACAGCACCCTCGTCCCAAAGTCGATCGCCCCGCTGCCTGAGGCTTGTATTGTCGAGGCGAACGTATCGAATGCCTTCAGCGAAGGGAACAGGAGCAGGCCAAAGCTCTCGCGGGCGGCGCCGATGACCGACAGGCACGCGCCGCTCACGCCGAACCGAGGTGCGTCGACGCGAACGAGCTGCTGTTCGTCCATCGTCTTCCAGGGCGCCGTCCGGTAGACGAGCTCCGCAGCACGAAACAGGTCCGCCACCGCGTCGACCGACACGCGACCTTGCTCGAGGTAGCTTTGTTCCGGTCCTTCCTCTGGGCCCGGCGCGCTCTTCATCGCTTCCGTCACGGCGTCGAGCTCGGGCGTCGGCGCGACGACCACGTCCGCGTCGGCGCCGCCCAGCGCACGGCGCACGCTCTCGGCCAGCTGCCGGGTCGCGACGCGGATTCGGCGCGGCCGCCGCGGCGGGCCGACGAGCGGACGCTGCGTCGCCTCCGTGAGCGTCGCGCCGAAGTCGATCGGAGCCTTCGGATCCTGCAGGTGGTGCCCCAGGACCAGCCCGGACGGCAGCTCCATCCAGATGATCAGCTCGGGACGATATGGCTCGCCCTCTGTGATGAAAAAGGGTGCCAACACCGGGCCCCCGACCCACTCGACCGGACCAACCGCATCGCGGCCGGTGATTCGCGCGGCTCCGGCGCGCCTCTTCGTCGCGGCCATCACGCGCAGACTACGTCCGGGTCAGCCCAGGTTTCAACACGGGAGAGAATGGTCCACAACGTCAAGAATTTCAGCGGGGTGGACGGGACTTGAACCCACGGCCTCCGGCGCGACGTACGCAGAGTCACGGCACTCTGAACTTCGTCACTTGCCCGAGGGCTCCAATCGGAAGGAGTGCCAGCCACCAGACGGGTGACCGGACCGATGAGGAATCGAGAGCTCAGGCTCCCCTTTGAGGAACCCACGGCCGTTGGCTCGCGCAGAGCCTACTGCAACGCGAACGCCTCGCCGTCGTCCTCGAACAGCATTGTGCCGTTCTTGCTCGACTTCAGCACCAGCACGGCGGTGGTGCCGGAGGCGGGGGCGGTCACCGTGGCGGTGACAGTCGCGTGGCCGCCCAGGGGTATGTCGAGGTGCATGGTTCCCTGACCGGACATCGCGCCGGTCGCTGTGTCCTGGTGCATCTCCCAGGCGACGTCCACCCCTGTGCCGGACAGGGTGTCGTTGAACACCATCAGCTGCCGG
>Ga0134125_10011273_pt1 | contig 10022 bp, 4 predicted proteins | sample KB31751_FD_96464 | JGI IMG/M metagenome (GOLD analysis project Ga0134125, IMG submission 96464) | Terrestrial soil microbial communities with excess Nitrogen fertilizer from Kellogg Biological Station, Michigan, USA - KB3-175-1 | ecosystem: Environmental > Terrestrial > Soil > Unclassified ... | reverse complement strand
CTTCTTGACCAGATCCCGGATCCGCTCGATGACCTCGCTCGCCCGCATGCCATTCTGGATGATACGCGCTAGTGCTTGACGCACGCCCTCCATCTCCGGCGGCTTGCGGTCCAGCCAGTGCAAGGCCGCCTGCGCGCTGGCAACCACGGCGGTGTTCGGCTGGCTGACCTCGTGAGCGATCGATGCCGTAAGCTGCCCCATCACGGCAACCCGATTTGCGTGCTCCAACTCCATCCGCGTTTCGCGGTAGCGCTGCTCGCTCGCGCGAGCTTCGGCTTCCGCGCGCTTGCGCGCGCTCAAGTCCAACACGAAGGTGACACCTTGCTTTCGCTCTTCATCGAATGCAGCGGATCCAATGACGACCGGCACACGGCTGCCATCCTTGCGCAAATACTCCTTTTCGAAGGGTTGGATGGCTCCGGTCGTCGCCATTTCCAAATGGCCGCGGGCGCTGCGCTCGAGCCATTCCGGCGGCGTCAGTTCAATGTAGCGCATCCGCCCAGCGGCGAGATCCTCGCGGTCGTATCCCACGAGCTTGAGGAAGGCCTGATTGGCGTCGACGATGACGCCCTCGTCGTTGAAGATATGCATGCCGATGATGTTGGACTCGACCAGGCGACGGATCCTCGATTCCCGCTCCTGAAGCTCCTGATAGAGGCGGGCGCTATCGAGTGACGTCGCGGCCTCGGAGGCGAGAAACTTCAGGACGGCCACGCGCCCCGGCGTGAACACATGCGGAGCGAGATTGTTTTCGAGATAGAGCAGCGCCACCAACTTTCTTTGCTTGATAAGCGGCAGGCACAGGACCGATCGGGCCTGCTTGCACTGGATGTACGGGTCGCCGCTAAAAGCGCCGCGCGTCCACGCGTCATCGAGAATGATGTTTTCCTGGGTGCGCGCGGCATACAGGATGAGCGATACCGGCAAGTCGGCATCCGACATTGGCGAGTTGTGGAGATCGATCCTGACCGGGGCGCCGGCCGTCATGGCTTCTGCCCGAATCCGCAGCTCCGTACCGTGCGGCTGGATCAGCAGTCCACGTTCCGCGCCGGCATGCTCGATGGCCATGCGCAACAGGGTTTCGATCAGCTTCTCCAGCACGATCTCCCCCGACACGGCCTCCGACACTCTGAGAACGGTTGCGAGGTCCAGGTGTTCGACTGGTGCCTCGATCGTGCTCGTTGGGCCGAGGACAGCTTGTTTCCCTCGCAGTTGCGGATAAGTCGCGTCGAGCTGACTCACCTTGGCCTCTGCATCCCAGCGCAGGTAGCCGTTGCGGGCAGTCACCAGATAGGCGAGAACGACGGTTCGAATGCCGCGAGCCTCGTAGAAATGCGCCGCACGTTCGGCGGCGAGTGCCTCGATCTGTGGAAAGCTGGCTTCCCGCGCCAATCGAATCGCCTCCTCATAGAGATGTTCCGCCTCCAGCGCGCGGCCTTCGATACGCGCGACCTCCGCCGCGAGGAGCGCTTGTCGTGCGGCGAAATTGGCGGGTATACGTTTGGACCAGGCCGTTAGCTTGCGGTACTGCTCGCGGAGGCCGTCGATGTGCATTTGCCGCTGCCCGGGTGGCGAGGCGTCATAGGCACCAGCCTGTGCGAGGCCCGTGTAGAACCGGTATTCTGCGAACTCTATGTAAGCACGTGCGCACCAGGAGAGCTTTTCTGCCTGTGCGGCGAATGCGAGGGCGACATCGTGGCGTCCGGCTAGCAGATTCACTTGAACTTGTGCGGCGTGGTAAAAGAACTGACTAAGCGGCTGCGAGCCTTCCTCGAAGTTGGGCTCAATCGGAGGAGGAACTTCGAAGCTGCGCTCTTCATCAATCCCCATCAGACTCAGCACCAAGGCCTTTTGCAGGCCCAAGAACTCAGCCGAGAGCAAGATGCTGGATGTTTGCGCGAATGCCAGCGCCTGCTCGGCGCCTCCGCAAACGGCGCGAAGCGGGTCGCCGCAGAACAGGCCGAACGCCACAAGGCCTCGATGCGAATAGGCCGCGAAGGCGAGGTCCCCAACCGCCAGGGAATCCGACAGACCGCGCTCGATAAACGGCCGCCCGGATCGGATCGGTCGAATCCATGGTGTGACGTGCAGGCCGAATACCAAGAGCGCCCGCCCGCTCAGTCCCGATTGCGGGTGCTGATCGGCGAGCGCTGCGCCAAATTGCGATAGCCGGAATCCAAACTCCGCGTCGGTCGAGTTGCTGGCGAGAACACCGAATACGGTCGCCAGCAGATAGCAGGATTCAGGGCAGACACCGTGCTCCAACGTCAGGCGTGCGGCCGCCACGAGCATGATGTCGGACAGGTTTCGATCGATGAGGAAAGATGGTGTGACGAGATCGGCCAAAACCTTCATGGTCGCGCGGTGATGGGGATCCGTCATGGGTGGCAGTGCACGGAGCTCGTCATCGGACAATTTCTCGGCGCGAAGTCGTAGTTCGAGACGATCTTCATCCACCTGAGAGCGGGATGGGTGGAACGACCAGTTGATCCCGACCTGGCGCAGGAAATCGAGACAAACGCCGACGGCCCGTTCGATTTGTCTCTCCGACGTGTAGAGTTGCGCTCGAAGCCTGGCTACGTCAGCGCTGCCCTCAACGGTCGCGCTGCATTGCGACAGCGCGAGGAGCTCTGCCTCTGCGATGTCCGGATGACCAATGAGGAATTCACATTCGGCGCGCAGCAGCGCGATTGCGAAGGACGTCGGACTGCAGCTCGGATGCGCGTTCGCTCCGAGCTGCGTGTGCGCAATCTCCAAATAGGCGATCGCGGCATGGTAGGCCGCCGCCTTCCGCGCGCGCTGGCCTGCCGCGAAATTGACGCCAATGATCTGCGTTCGTTCGTCCGGGCGGCTTACGGCCAGGACACCGCGATTAAGTTGGTTGGCGACGGCGTAGAGGTCCTCACCCATATCGTCCGGCGTTGTCTGTCCAGCCAGTGTCATGCCAATGCGAAGGTGCAAGGCCGGCTTGTCCTCGTCCGGTTGCAGTGCATAGGCGGCTTCCCGAACCCGATCGTGCACGAACTTGTAGGAGGTATCGAGACGCTCGATCAGATCAAGACGGATGGCCTCCTGCAGGTCCGCGTGCACCCGTTGCTCCGATGTCCTGTGCACGAGCGAAAGTACCGTCACTTCGGCGCTGTTGCCGAGGCAGGCGAGCTCCAGCAAGGCCTTACGTGCTTGGCTCGGCAAGCCGCTCAGCTTGCCGGCCATCAGGTCTCCGACATTCTCGGTATAGCCCTTGGCGCAAATGCGTTCGAGGTCCCAGCGCCACTGCGCTTGGTCGTGATCGAATGAGAGTAGCCCTTCTTCAGCGAGCGCAGAGAGAAATTGAATCAGAAAAAATGGATTGCCGCCGGTTTTCTCGTGCATCAGCTGGGCCAGGTGCGCTGCGCGTGGCCGCTCGCAGCGAAGTACATCGGCCGTGTATTGTTGCACGTCGTCGCGGGCGAGAGGAGGGAGCCGAAGCTCTTGTACCTTGGCGCCGGCGTCGCGAATCACCTGGAGTTTTCGCATCAGCGGGTGAGTTTCGCCGACTTCATTGTGACGATAGGCGCCGATCAGGAGCAGATGCTTCAGGTCGGACCGGGTAAGTAGATCCTCAAGAAGATCCAGCGTCGCAGCGTCAAGCCACTGCAAATCGTCGAGGAAAAGTGCGAGTGGATGCTCGGGCCGGGCGAAGACTGCGATGAAGCGTCGGATCAGGAGCTGGAAGCGCTGCCGCGCGTTCTGCGGCGGAATCTCCGGTACCGTAGGCTGGGAGCCGATGATGACTTCCAGTTCGGGAACCAGATCAATCAAGAGCCCGCCGAGCGGGTCGAGGGCCTCGCGCAGGGCGTCCCGCCATGGCGCGAGTTCAGCATCGCGCTTTGCGAGCAGTCGCCGGATCAGACCCCGAAACGCTTGAGCCAGCGTCGCATAGGGAATGTCAGGCTTGTACTGATCGAATTTACCGGAGGCGAAGAGGCCGCCGATAGCTGGCAGCGCTTTGTCCAGCTCGCTGACGAGAGCGGATTTGCCGATGCCGGAATATCCGGAAACCAGAACCAGCCGAGAGGTGCCGCTTTTGACGACACCGTCGAATGCGGCGAGGAGCAGATTGATCTCGTCCGCTCTTCCATACAATTTTTCCGGAATCAGGAGTTGATCAGGCTCGTCCTGTTCCGCGAGCGTGAAGTGGCCAATCGTGCCTTGCGCATCCCATGTGGCAAGGCAGCGCTCGAGGTCGCTCCTGAGACCGGCGGCGGTCTGATAGCGCTCCTCCGCCGTCTTGGCGAGGAGCTTCATGACGATTGCCGAAACGATGCCGGACACGTTCTTCACCCGCTCGACGGGCGGTATCGCCCGTCTCGCGACGTGGCAGTGCACCCATTCCATCGGATCGGTCGCTGTGAACGGAAGCGTTCCCGTGAGCATCTGGTATAGCGTGACGCCGAGCGCATAGAGGTCGCTGCGGGAATCGATCGCGCGGTTCATGCGTCCGGTTTGCTCGGGCGCCATATAGGCCAGCGTGCCGGCGATAGTTTCGGGCGGCTCGAGCGCCTGACGCTCGCGTGAAAGGCGCGTCGCGATACCGAAGCCGGTAAATCTCACTTCGCCCGCGGCATTCACCAGGATGTTGGAGGGTTTCAGGTCCTTGTGAATGAGCCCGCGTCGATGGAGTCGGGTGAGACTTGTGGCAATGGCGATGGCCAATCGGAGAAAGCGCCCCAATTCCATGGGAGCCCCGAGCAACCCCTCGATCGGTTCGCCGGCGGAATCATCGTCGAGCATCAACACGCTCCGACCACGCTCGCGGATCAACGCCAGCGGCCGCACGGCCCAAGCCCGGTCCAGTTCGTCCCTCAGCGCATATTCGTGCGCGAGTTGGTCGAGGCTTGCTTGTGTCGGATGTTCCGCGGCGAGCCTCACGGTCAGGACATCGCCGAGCGTGCCCTCGGCGTTTGGCCTGCGTTCACGGCAGAAGACGCGTTCGCCGTCGTCCCACAAGACGTCGAGACCATGATCTCGCTTGATGGGAACCCTGGAGGACACGACCATCTATTGGACTCCGGAACTTGGCTGGCCGCTACTGGAGAGGAGCCAAGGCGTTGTCTCCCGATTGAATAGCGTACCTCTTTGCAAACTGCCCTACAACGACCGCCGGCGGCGCCTGTCTGCGCTTTACCCAACCCGCTAGTCCGGCCGAAGCGCAGTGTCACGCCGCACGTGCGATACCTGTTCCGGCGTGACGGCCGCCGCAGTGTCACCCCACGTGTTTCGCAGGTAGGTCAGCACGGCCGCCACCTGATCGTCATCCAATTGGTGGCCGTAGGACGGCATTCCGGACGCCGTTGGCTGCGTGCTGGTGCCGACACTGCGCGCGCCGCGCAGAACGATCCGGATCGAGGTGGTCGGATCGTTCGATTTGACCATCGATGAATCGGCGACAGACGGAAACAGTTCGGCGATGCCTTTGCCGTCCAGGCCATGACATGCCGAGCATTGGTCGCGATAGATCGCCGAGCCTGCCGTCATGGCTGGATCGTTGGCGGAGACCGCAGGGGACGCGCCCCCTTTGCCGGGCTGCGACTTGAGGTAAGTTGCGATGGCGTTGAGATCGGAGTCAGTCATGAATGCCGTCGACAGCGTCACGACTTCGCCCATCGGCCCGGTCGCCGCCGTGATGCGGTTGTGGCCGGATTTCAGATAGGTAACGAGATCGTCCTTGGACCAGGCTCCCAGTCCCAGACGTGTATCGTTGGTAATATCGGGCGACGACCATCCCTGCAGGTGACCGCCCTCGAGATATTGCCCGGTCTTGTCGCCGCCAAGGAAGGTCTTCGGCGTATGGCAGGCGCCGCAATGGCCGGGCCCTTCGACCAGGAACGCGCCGCGATTCCATTCGGCCGACTGGTGCGGATTCGACTGATATTCGCCTTGCTTGAAGTAGAGCGCATCCCACACACGCATGGCGGCGCGGATGTTGAACGGGAACGGCAGGGTGTTCGCTTTGACTGCGTTGCGGACAGGCGCCAGCGTGTTGAGATAGGCGCGGATCGCGAGCACATCGTCGCGGGACATCTTCGTATAGGCGTTGTAGGGCATCGCTGGATAGAGGCGCGAGCCGTTGCGCGCGATGCCTCTGCGGACTGCGGCGTCGAATTGCTCGTCGCTCCAGCTTCCGATGCCGGTTTCGGCATCGGGCGTGATATTTGGGGCGACGATGTTGCCGAACGGAGTTTCGATGGAGCGGCCGCCGGCGAAGGGATGGTTGCTGCCCGGCACGGTGTGGCAGCTCGCGCAATCGGAAAGCACCGTCAGGTAGCGCCCGCGCTGGATCTGCGCAAACGCCTGCGGGTCGGTATCGCCAGCGACCGACGGGCGCGTGGCCAGAAGCAGAAAGACGGGAAGAATAGCCGCCGCAAGTGAGCCGCGGGTTCGCTTACGCATCGACCAGTCTCCCGGGGCTCTTCAGATATTTGCTGCGGATCGCATCGGCAGCCCAGAAGGCCAGGGCGCCGACGGTCCCCGTCGGGTTGTAGCCGGCGTTCTGCGGAAAGGCGCTGGCGCCCAGCACGAACAGGTTGGGTACGTCCCAGCTCTGGAGGTAGCGATTAAGCACGCTGGTGCTCCGATCGCTGCCCATCACCGCACCCCCGTTCAAATGCGTGGTCTGGTAGGTCGTGATGTCATAGGGGCCCTTCCGATATTGGATGGCGAGCTTCTCCGCGCCCATCGCCTTGATGATTTCCGCGAACTTGTCGGTCAGAAACTTGTTCTGCTTGATCTCGTTCTCCTTGAGATCCATCGTGATGCGCATCAGCGGCCGGCCGAAGCGATCCTTGTAGGTGGGATCGAGATCGAGATAGATGTCGCGATAGGCATAGAAGCTGCCGTGCACGCCCGTACCAGGCTTGACCGTCGACAGGTAGTTCTCCTTTGCGGCCTTCTTCCACGCCGCGCCCCATTTCGGCGTTCCCGGCGGGACGAGCGTGCTTTCGATCGGCCGCCCGCCGGTCTGCACCTGTCCCACGTAGCCGCCGCCAACAAAGCCATGCGGCCCGTGATCGAAATTGTCGCCGTTGAACTCGTCGATGCACATGCCGATCGCGCCCGAAGCGATGAACGGGTTGAAATTGTACTCCTTCGGATCAAAGAAGCCGTTCACCGTCGATGTCGTCTGATGCGTGTAGTTGCGTCCCACGGTGCCGGTGTTTGCGACGGGATCGTAAGGGCGACCGATCTTCGAATGCAGGAGAAGGTGGACGTTGAACATCGTATAGGCCGAGAGGATCACGAGGTCGGCCGGCTGCTCCCATTCCTGATTATCGGTGTCGACAAAGGTGACGCCCGTGGCTCGCTTGCCTGATTTGTCGAGATTGATTCTGATCACCTCGGAATTGTCTCGCGCCGAGAAGTTCGGCTTGCGGACGAGGTAGGGAAGGATCGTGGTCTGCGGACTTGCCTTGGAGTAGTTGGCGCAGCCGAACCATTCGCAGAAGCCGCAATAGGTGCAGGGGCCCATCTTCAGTCCGAGCGGATTGGTATAGGCCTGGGACAGGTTGCCCGAAGGTTGAGGAAAGGGCTTGTAGCCGAGTTCGCGCGCTGCCTTTCCGAACAAGGTGTGGCTGAAGGGCTGGGCCTGCGCGGGCGTCGGATAGGGGCGGGAGCGCGGCCCTTCAAACGGGTTGCCGCCTTCCATGATCTGGCCGCGCAGGTTGCCGGCAGTGCCTGAGGTCCCGCACAGATATTCGAAGCGATCGTAGTACGGCTCGAGCTCGTCGTAGGTGATGCCCCAATCCTGGATGGTCATGTCATCAGGCAGAAAGGACGCGCCGTACCGCTGCGTCAGATGCGTCTTGAGCACGAAATCCGACGGCAGAAAGCGCCACGTCTCCGCGTTCCAGTGCACGCCACCGCCGCCGACGCCGTTGGGCGGCATGAAGGCGCCCCAACTGCGGATCGGAAGCGCGGTCTGATCCATCTTGTTGCGGAAGGTGAAGGTGAGCTGGTCCGGGCGCAGGAACAGCTCGTGTCGGACCCGGTAGCGCAACTCATCCTGTACGTAGGTAGGCGGGAAATTGGTCGGCGCATCACGCCACGGGCCGCGCTCGAGTGCGATCACTTCGAGACCTTCGTCGGTCAATTCGTTGGCCATGATCGAGCCGGTCCAGCCCAGACCGATGATGACGACGTCTTTTTTGGGAAGCCTTTTGGCCATGGATCACCTCTGCGTCCGCGATGTCCATTCGGCGCGGCCCGTCATGCTGACCGGCGGCAATGGAAATTTCTCGTTATGTCGGCTGACCCAATCCAGATAGTTGTAGCGGGTGCCGGGGTAGCCGATCATCTTCCAGGCGACCATGTCGCGATTGCCGCCGTAGATCGGATCGGCGAAGAACCCCATCTGAATGTCCTTGATCGCCTGATCGACGAAGGTCTTGCCATCGACGCCGTCGAGCTTGAAGGCTCCGCCCTCGAGCCCTTCGAGCACGTGGTCCTTGTCGGCATCGGAAAGCTCGTGGAAAGCCTTGCCGCCGAGCTGAGCCTTGCAAGCCTTGTCGAGCGCGGCGAGCCATTCGCGGTATTGCTGCGCCGGCCCCTTCTCGGATTGATGACCCTGGTTCTTGGCGCCCTTCATAAAGGGCGGCCGGACATAGAGGCCGTCCTGCCGGCCGTAGGGACCGGCAAGCTGCCGATCCAGGAACACGGCGCAGCCTGAATCCTTGCCTCCGGGTGTTTCGCGGTCGGGAGGGATGATGCGATCGGCCAGCGCCTCGACGGCTCTGCCTTCGTCGCCGGTAAAGAAAAGCCAGGGTCCGGGCGCCGCGGCGCTTGGCGGGTTGCCCGCATTGGGAGTCCACGGAAGGTGATCGAAGATCACGGTGGCACGCGAGCTCGATGTGCTGACAGCCAGATATGCCGCCCCCGCCAAAAGCTCGCGCCGACAGATATGAAGCGGACCGTTGTTGCGTTTCATGGATATTCTTCATCACCCCTGTCGCGAGAGGTTTCGCGGCGAATTCTCGACTCAGACTGACAAGACAAGCTTGTCCCGCGCCGGCGGATCAATCCGCGATGCGCAGCGTGGTTCCAGTTGGCGAATATTCGCTCCAGCCAGCCGACCGGTTACACCAGCGAGGACGATTTCGACTGGCTTCCAAGTTGCCGCGCCGCACCAGCGTCGGCGCTCAACGTGTCAGAGCAGTAGGTTGAACAATGAGGCGCCGCCGGCGCTCATGATCCGCTTCCTGCAGACCTGTAACCAAAGTGCCGTGCTCCGCGAATTGGTAAAGTTACGTGCGAAACGAGACCGGAGTCCCGAACGATGCCCGCTCTTCCCTTGATTGTGTTCGACGTCAACGAGACGCTCATCGATCTGCGTACGATGGAGCCGGTCTTTGAGCGCATCTTTGGCGACAAGGGCGCCATGCGCCTCTGGTTTGCCAATCTGGTGATGTACTCGCTGGCTTTGTCCGTATCCGGATCTTACGTGCCGTTCACGGATATCGGTGCAGCCGTGATGAAGATGCAGGCCGATACGCTGGGAATCAAAATCAGTGATGCCGACAGGCGGGAGCTGACGGAAAAGTTCTCGACCATGCCGCCCTATCCGGAAGTGCCGGACTCCTTGCGAAAATTGCGTGAGGCCGGCTTCTGCCTGTTTACCCTCACCAACAACTTGGTCGAGGTGCAAACCCGCCAGCTCGCGCAGGGCGGCATCGCCGGTTACTTCGAAAGATGCTTCAGCGTGGACAGCGTCAAGCTCTTCAAGCCGTCGCCTCAGACTTACGCTCACGTCGAGAAGGTACTTGGCGTCGGCCCCTCACAGCTTTGCATGGTCGCCTGCCACACCTGGGATACGCTCGGCGCCGTGGCGGCCGGCTGGGAAGCCGCACTGGTCAAGCGCGAGGGCAATGATCTCCTTGCCGTTGGTCCTCAGCCGCAGATCGTCGGCGATGACCTCAACGACGTCGCCGATCAGCTCATCGCCCGCCATCGGGCGCGCGGCTAAGCGGTCGAGGCGACGTTGCGAGCCT
>Ga0134125_10011272_pt1 | contig 10023 bp, 7 predicted proteins | sample KB31751_FD_96464 | JGI IMG/M metagenome (GOLD analysis project Ga0134125, IMG submission 96464) | Terrestrial soil microbial communities with excess Nitrogen fertilizer from Kellogg Biological Station, Michigan, USA - KB3-175-1 | ecosystem: Environmental > Terrestrial > Soil > Unclassified ... | reverse complement strand
GACGTTTCCGTCGTTGCTGGCCGGGTCAATTTGAAACGGCAGCCACAGGTCGGCCTGTACATCCCCAACAAATTCCTTTCCGACCACGCCCACAACGATGTAAGGCTCATTACCCAGTGAAATTGCTTGACCGACAATGGTCTTGTCGCCGCCGAACCTGCGCTGCCAGAGACCGTAGCTCAGGACCACCACCTTACCGCCGTGCGGCGAGTCCTCCTGCGGCGTGAACGTCCGTCCCAGCACCACGGGTGCGCCATACATGCGGAAGTAGCCCTCCGTAACATGGATCCCGCTGACTTGCTCCGGACGACCGCTGGTCAGGTTAAAGCCGGGGCCAGCATTGTCGAATGCGACGACCTCCTTGAATAAGTTGCTTTGCCGCTGGAAGAGGTGAAATTCCGCGACGCAGTGAAGGTTCTGAGCAATGCCGTTTGCGGAAGACAGGAAATTCACCATGCGATCGGCATTCGGATAACCGAGAGGCTTCAGCAGAACCGCATCCACCACGGAGAAGATCGCGGTGTTCGCTCCTATGCCGAGTGTTAGGGCCGCAACGGCCGCGAACGTGAAGCCGGGATTTTTTCTGAACATCTGGAATGCGTGCCGGACATCCGTCCTCAGATCGCTTGTTTGCTCCCATCGGGCGCTCTGCGATGCGGTCCGCATGATTCTGGAGGCAGCTTTGATGATGTTGATTCTCACGCATGCTCCCAAACTGGACCGCGCATCGAGCCATTCGACTCCGCCCCGCCGGGCCGTGAGCGCAACGCCTCTGCCGTGATCAGTCTGTGCTCGATGTAGTTATACGGAGCGACGGTTGCGCCCTGAAGCATGGAAAGGCCGAGTTGGATCAAGGCTTCTCCATAGCTGCTGGCCTCGTGCGAGACAGAGCCTAGCCAGGGACTGCCCGGACGACTCATCTCCTCGACCGCTTCGGGGATGCAGTCTTGCCCGGCGATGGCGAGATTTGCCTCCCGTCTCAGTTCACGTGCTGCGCCCAGAGCGCCGAGCGCGCTGGTATCGTTCGCCGCAGAGATGAGGATGCGCCGATCCTGCGGGTGCCGGAGCAGAAAATCAGCAACAGCTTGAGCGCTCTTCTCCCGGACGCCCGCTCCATCGATTCGACTGTATGAACTGAAGGGCAGGTCTGGTAGCCGATCCTGTATCGCCCGAAAACTGCCGGTGATGCGGCTTTGCACAATGGGCCCCGCATGTTGAATATCCAGCCCGAGCACCCGATCCACTCTTCCTTTCCACACCTCTGCAACATGGCTGGCCAGCAGTTCCCCCGCTTCAAAACCGACACGGTAATTGTCGACACCGAAATAGATCGCATTTGGATGCGGTACATCGACGGCGATCAGTGGAATTCCGGCGCTGGAGATCTTGTCGGCGATAACTGGAGCGGCATCCTGATCGATTTGAAACTCAATCACGAGGTCCGCCCGTCTGCTCACAAATTCTTCGGCGACCGCGACCGCGCTTGCCGGATCGTACCGATTATCCCGAATCAGCAGTTCTACCCCTGCTCGCGTGGCCGCCTGCAGCAGGCTCGCAGTCACCGCGTCGGAAAAGGGCATCCCTGCGCACTGCTGTCCGAAGCCGAAGCGCAGTTTTCGAGGTTTGGTGACGATGCGGTACAAGCCGTTGGACGATTGCGCGACATATCCGCGATGCACCAGCGTTTTCAGAATGCGATAGAGCGTGGTTTTCGGGATCTTCGTCTGTTGCTGAAGCGTTTCCAGCGACACGGGGCGGTCATGCCGCTGGAATACCTCCAGAACGTCCAGTGCCTTCGAGAAGACCGGGATCAGGTACTTCGGGTCTACCGCCGAGCGTGACAAGAGTCAACCTCATCCCAGAGAACTGAACGAACGACCAGCCATGCCTGGTATCTACTGTTTGGCGGCATCCAGGTCGATCGTCAGTTTTACTTCATCGCCCACCACCGCGGACGGGTACTTCGTTGCAATGCCAAAGGCTGTCCGGCTGATCGTTGTTGTTGCCGAGAACCCGTAATGCGGTTTGTGGTCCATGCCATTCACCGGTCCGTTCGGGCCTCCTGCGTGCAGAGTGACGGGCTTGGTCACACCATGCAGTGTCAGGTTTCCGTTCACCGCCAAACCGCCATTCTCTCTGGCTACACTCGTGCTGGCAAAGGTCGCCGTCGGATACTGCGCAACATCGAAGAAATTAGCGCTCTTCAGGTCTGCATCGCGCGAAGGGACTCCGGTATCGACGGTGCTCATATCAATGGTGACGTTCACCGACGATTTGGGCATATCGGAATCATTCAGTGTGATCGTCCCGCCGATGTTGCCGAAGTGACCTCGAACGTTCGAGAGGCTCATATGCAGGATCGAGAAGTTCACGCCACTGTGCGCTTTGTCGGGCACCAGGGTCGTTGTCTGTGCTGGGGCGACGGAAACAATCAGCAACAGGATTGCCGGAACGCAGGAGATGCGGGTCATCAATTCGTTTTCCTCAGGGCTATTTGGTGTGGGCTAGGATACCGATACCAGATCGGTACCCAGGACTGTGTAACTACGTTGATGAGGGCTCCAGCCGCTCCCAGAGGCTCCGCTCGAGTCCAAATGGATCATTGGCGACCTTGCATTCCGCATTGATCAGCATGGTTGCGCGCCGTGTCATGTCGTAGGCGGGCCACTCCGGCTGTCCCTTCGCTCCCGGCTTCCCCGCCCGGGCAAACGTGGCCCACATCTGGCTCATGTTTTCCGCAGTCTTTACGCTGGCCGGCCCCGTGTCCATCATCGTGCGTGTCGCCGTCTGGGATGGATCCCCGGCAGAGGGCGTTTCCTGGGGCTGAATGAGATCGAATTTGTATGCGATCTCCATCGCATGTGCCGCGCCCACCTTGTGACTCGTTCCGGGGACGATACGTTGAGATTCGTAGGTGAAGATGTACGCGAAAACTGGGGCGCCGTGCTGGGCAAATTTGCGCTCGGCAATGGTGATGGAGCCGAGGCCGATCATGCGCGCCGTAGAAATCGCGATGTAGAGATCTGTGGGCGACGCATCCGGTCGGCTCTTCCGATAGGTATCGAAGACTTCCTTTGCGTTGGAGCCAAACTCCTTCTGGAGCCGCTCTTTCAGGGATTGTTCCGTCAGGTTGAACACTTCGGTGTTATGCGATTCCATGAAGAAGAAGATCGTCTCGTCGCGGTTATAGCCAACCATGAGCGGTTTGTCCTTCGAGATGGCGGGAGCATCGGGATCGAAAGGATGATGCGGCAGGATCGTGCCATCCACAACCGGACCAAAGCCGCCCGGATGTCCTCCCCCGCCGATCCCACGCCGTCCGCCACTCATGGTCAATGGGCCGCCGGGCCGTCTGCCCAGTTCTACCTGCACATCCAGCAGCTTCTGGCCTGGAATCTCGAGCAACTTGCGCCAGTCGTTCTTCTCGAGTCCAAGTTGCTTCAGGACCATCAAGGTAGTCTCAGTCGCCATTTCCCGCGGCATCATGCGAATGCCCGGACCGCTCTCGATCGAAGCCTTGTTGAAGAACGGTTCCGCGGTGGGCATGGCATACAGACACGACGTTTTGGCGCCCCCACCGCTCTCGCCGAAGATCATCACATTGTTCGGATCTCCGCCAAACCGCGAGATGTTCTCCTGCACCCACTTCAGGCCGTCGCAAATATCGAGCAGGCCCTGATTGCCGGACGCGGCATATTCCTCGCCTGCAACATCCCCGAGATAGAGGAAGCCCATGAGCCCGAGGCGGTGGTTCGTCGCCACAACCACGACATCCCACGTGCGCGCCAGGTTACTGCCATCCTGATATGGAGCGCTTCCGGAGCCGACCGTGAACCCGCCCCCGTGGCTGTAGAACATCACCGGCCGCTTTTGTCCGTCTGGTGCCGGCGTCCACACGTTGAGAAACAGGCAGTCCTCGGCGGGCATTCCTTCGCTGATGCCAAAGTAGGGCCGCAAAGGCGATTGCAGCGAAGGAGCTCCGCCTTTGAGAGCATCGCGGACGCCTGTCCAGGGCTGCAATGGCGGTGCGGCTTTGAATCGGTTCGCTCCTGCAACCGATCCTGCATAGGGAATGCCTTTGAAAGTTGCAAGCCCGTCTGTCTGAAGCCCACGAATGCGGCCGCACGTGGTCTCGACTTCGACAGAACGCGTCGCCGCACTTTGCGCGAGTGCAATACGCGGGGCTGCCACAGCAGTGCACGCCAGCGCCGCTGTACCGTTCACGAGAAATTCACGCCGATTCATTTCAGGCAAGGAACATTCAGGAAACCGGCTCACATCCATCCTTTCCAGGCGCTCCTGCTCAGAACGCATAACTCTCGTTTCATGTCGTGACACTTTCAGCTGCTGCGGGCCCGATACTTCTCGTCATCGGCCCCAGCTATCAGGACTGGAGCTGCAGGCCGCCCACACGCGATGCGCATACAGGCGGCCTTCTGGCGCGCTTCAGAAGACCAGCTTGCCGCTGACCTGAATGATGCGTGAGGCAGAGGCAGCTGTGATCTGTCCCGCGGTCGTGGAAGTAATGGAGTTGCTGATGGCCGAACCGCCTCCTGTTCCACTTCCGATCAGAGCGCCCGTGCCCACGGCGTACTGGTGGTGATTGAACGCGTTGAAGAAGTCGCCGTTGAGTTTGAACTGAACCCGTTCGCCGATCGGGAAGCTCTTCCCCAGGCCCATGTCCCAGTTATTGATTCCCGGTTGGCGCAGCCAGTTACGAGGGGTGTCGCCAAAGACTCCGAGCGGCGGCTGCGCAAAGCAGCTGAAGTTGACGCGCTGAAGAACCTTCGTGAGATTGTCGTGAATATTGCAGCCGGAGACTCGGTCCGCGCGCTGGAAGAACGTGCCGAGGACTCCCCCGACATCCGAGGCTGTGATGCTGTAAGGGAACCCCGCCTGGAAGGTAGCGATTCCCGTGGTCTCCCAGCCGCCAATAGCCAGATCGGCCGCGCGATTGATGCCGGACGCGATCTTCTTTCCGCGGCCGAACGGCAGCTGATAAACGTAGCTCGCAACCAGTCTCTGATCGACATCGAAGTCGGACAGCCCGTAGTCACGTTCCGGATGGTGGTTGTCCATGAAGCCCTGGAAGCCGGCGCCGGTCGCGCCAACGCCGGCCGCAGCCGACTTGTCGTCTTTGCTCTGCGCCCAGGTGTAGGCGGCGGTTACCGCCAGGTCGTGCGCACGGTGCTCGAACTTCACGTTCATGCCGTTGTAGTGCGAGTAGCCGTGCCAGTCGCTGTTGATGAAGATGTTGGTGAAATTGGGATACGGCCTGCGGCTGGCGTTGCTGCATGGAGCCTGTTGGAGGTTAACGTAGACGCCGTTGACCTGCTCCTGGCAGAAGCCGAGGCTGTCGGCCGGGATCGCGTTGGGTTGTGCGATCTGCCGCCGGTCAAGCAGATGGATCGCGTGCGTACCGATGTAGTTCACCTCAACCGTCGTGTTGGTGGTCAACTGCCGTTGAACGCCAGCCGTCCAGGACTGCACGTAGGGGTTGAGCGGATTGTCTGACTCGATCACCGCGATGAACGTCAGTGTTGACACGGGGAACGGGCCCAGAGTGGAGAATGAGGGGAACATGTTGTTGGTCAGCTTCGGCGCTGCCGGATTCGTCGTCGGGTTCAGCGCGTTGCGAATGCTGTAGGGATAAATGTCGGCCGAGTCGTCGATCTCGCGGCCCTCGGCGGAATCGAAGAATATTCCGTAGCCGCCGCGGAACACAGTTTTTGGTGTGACGCGATAATTCAGACCGAACCGCGGGGCAAACGGCGTCTTGACTCCGGCATGGGGCACTGAGCCACAGTAACGCAGGATGGGACCGCCATCTTTACCCACGCCGGGCGCGACGCCATTCGAGGAAAGAGTCTTGTCCGCGTAGCAAAGACCGCCCGCTGGATTGGTATCGTCCAGCCAGAAGAAATGGTTGTGCACCTCGTATGCGGCAGGGCGGTAATCCCAGCGCAGTCCAACATTAAGAGTGAGCTTCTGAGTGACTTTCCAGTCGTCCATGACATATGGGCCAAAGTAGGCAAAGACATGGTCCTGCGGGTTGCCGGCCGTTGTCGTTGGACTCAGTGGCCCTGGGACGAATCCTCCCACGTTGCTGTAGTAGCCCAGCAGCATATCGGCCACGGAGTTGCCCGTCCCGCAGAGACCACCTGGGTTGGTGCAGCCGTTGCCGTTGTTCTGGATCGTCGTTCCGGTGAACGTCCAGTCGCCATAGAAATCGTCGTCGAGATTGCGAACGAGGTGCCAGCGGCGATAATCGAATCCCACTCCCAGCGTGTGCCGCCCACGCACGGAGGTAAAGCTATCCGCATACTCCCAGGTCGGGCCCTGTGATCCGGTATAGGCGTTGACGCTGCCTCCACCCTGCCCGAACCCGCCGGTGTTAAAGGCCACGCTCGGCCAGGTCTGCTGGAGCGGCGAGAAGTGGGTGAAGGTACCCGCCAGCCCCAGCGCTGTGGCCGCGTCGGCTGTGATCTGCGGCCCCCCTTGCGGCGCGTTGGCGGTCAGATGGCCGAATCGGAAGTTGTTCACATTCCGCGTGCCCATGTTCAGCGTGTGCGACACCGCCCAACTGGTTTCCTGCTGCTGGTAGATCTCATAGCCGTGAATCAGATCCTGCGAATTGTAGAATCCCTCATTGCTGTAGTTGGCATCCGTGTAGCGGAAGAAAACTGATCCGAACTTGCCCAGGTTCTGATCGCCACGATACGTCTGCTGGTTTTGGCGCAGCGGGAATTTCACGCTCTTGATGTAATTGACGACGCCTTCCGGCTGATTCGGAATTGTGGGCGTCTGCCAAAACCCATTCTTGATGGCTACCAAACCGATGTTCCCGGTCTGAGCCGATGACGGAATCTTGTTCCCGGGGAATGGCTGGCCTGTGCCAGGATCAACTGGCATGCAGTTCCCACCGAGCGAAAGCAGTTTGCTGCAATCCGCCGTTCCGTACGCTGGCAGCAACCCGCCAGGCAAACCGGAACCCGCTGGAGGTCTGTACGTCTCAGCAGAGAAGTCACCGGTCAGAATCGCCGGGTTTGGCATCTGCGTGACTTGTCGAGAGCCATTGGTGATCCGCCAGCCTTCGTAATTCGCCATGAAGAAGCTCTTGTTGCGGCCGTCGTAGACCTTCGGGATGAAGCTCGGACCACCCGCTACGAAGCCGAACTGGTTCTGACGCAGCGCCGGATTAGCGGTGGGTTTCCCTGCGATGTAGTCGTTGGCGGTGGGGAAAGGCTTGGCGTCAAACGCATCGTTGCGATCGAAAAGGAACCCGCTGCCATGCAGGTTGTTTGTCCCACCCTTGCTGACGATGTTGATCTGGGTTGCGCTGAAGCCCTGGTCGGCCGCGTAGGTCCCGCTTGAAACCTTGAACTCCTGGATTGCGTCCTGCGACAGAATCACGGCTGGGGTCACCAGTGCCGCATCGGTGTTCACGAGTCCGTCGAGCGTGTAATTGTTGCCCTCGGGCCGGCCGCCATTCACGCTGATGGCGTTTCCTTCTCCCTGGCGCATCGTCCCCTGCTCGCCGCCCACGGTGACCGCGCCTGCGCCGACCAGCAGCAGCTGGACAAAGTTGCGGCCATTCAGGGGCAGGTTCTCAACCTGCTGTTGGCTCACCAGGTTCGAGATCTCGGCAGTATCCGTGTCCAGCGACACCGCCTGGGCCGTTGTCATAACCGTCTGGCTGACCGCACCGGGCTTCAGCGACAGATCCACGCGAGCATGTTGATTGACCGTCAGCGTGAACGAGGAAATCACGGCCTTCTGAAAACCCGTAGCCTCCGCCGTGACCGTGTAAGTCCCCGGGTTCAGAGCAGACACGTTGTAATCGCCCACATTGTTGGTTTTAGTTTGGGATGAAACCTGGGTTGCCGTGTTCGTAACGGTAATCCTGGCGTTGGGCACCACCGCCCCCGAACTGTCAGTCACGGTGCCCAGAATGGTGCCGGTAGCGCCTGCCTGCGCAATCAACATGCCTGGCGTGGCTAGCAATACCGAGAATCCGAGAATGAAACGAATGATTCTCACACGAGCCTCCTGAAAGTAGTTCGTCTTGTCCGTTAGCGCTGGGGAATCCAGTGTTTTCTGTCTGCAGCGGGGAGCAGTTCCAATGCGGAAATGCTTTCTCATTGAAAACGGCGACCACCCTACGCGTGGCATGCAGGACCGGCAAGGTTCGCAACGGTTCCGGCTGGACGTTAAGCCCAAACTGCCCGATAAGCCGTTTGGTTACAGCGGGCACGTCGGGCGAGGTTAAGGGTCGGAAGCCTGCCCGCGCACGATTCTGCTAACATTCCGGCGCAGCGCGGTTTCGAAATCGGAGGGGTCCAATGCCGCCCGGCGCAAGCGCGATGGAGGGACACGGACTGGAGCACGCGCCGTTCAGCGCTGAGTTTCAGGCGGGAGTCAGGGCGGAACTGGATACGATGCTCAAGGCCCCCATCTTTGTCCAGAGCAACCGGTGCAAGCGCTTCCTCAGCTACGTTGTGCTGCAAACCCTCTCAGGCAATGCCGGAGAGCTGAAAGAGCGCACCATCGGCATCAGCGTCTTCGATCGGACGAATGACTACGACACAGGCGACGACTCCATCGTCCGCGTCACTGCGAACGAGGTTCGGAAGCGGCTTGGCCAGTTTTATCGCGAATCCCCTGGCGGTCACCCCATTCAGATTGAGCTGCCGCGCGGGTCCTATGTGCCGGAATTTCGTGTGCTGGCTTCGCGTCCCCTCCCCAAGCCGGTCGAGATTGCCGCTTCCGACCATGCTCATGTCGACCCGGAATTGCCCGTAACTCCAGGTTCCCCTGCTTCGTCATCCGTTCTGTCGATCCATCCTGAACCCTCCGCAGGCCGAAGCCAGACTCGCCGGCGCGCAGCTTACGCCAGCGTTTTCTTGCTCCTCGCCGCCGTCGTGGCAGGACTCGGGATATTGAAAGCGAAAGAGTCAGGAACCGTGCCGGATCTTTGGGCCGCATTCCTTCAGGCAAAGGTTCCGGTCCTTCTTTGCATCGACACTCACAACTTGCAGCCGCTGGCGCCTGAACAACCCGGAGATGCCCAGCGATTCGTTGACCTGGTCCTGCGCCGGCAGATCATATCCCTCGACGACGCTGCCATTCTCTCCTCCATGGCGAGCGAACTTGGGAAGAGGGGGATCCCCTACCGTGTTGCCGGGGCTGAGCAGATCTCTCTCACGGATTTTCGACGGCAGCCAGTGATTCTCATCGGCGCGATTGATAACAAGTGGACGCTCCGCCTGACCCAGAACCTCCCTTACCGAGTGGAAGTTGCCAATCCCCCCGGATCAGGTTCCGCAAGGGAACCGATTGCCTCGATCGTGGAATCTGCGCGACCGGCAGGCGCTCGCTGGGTCACAGACCTTTCCGTCCCTTTCACCGCGTGGAAGAGTGACTACGCAATTGTCGCTCGGGTGGATGATGCCACGACCGGTGTTCCCGTCATGATTGAAGCGGGACTGGGCAACGATGGAACCGTGGCCGCAAGCGAATTGATCACCTCAGGCGCCATAACAAATCGCCTTGCACAGGAGCCGTCCTGCAAAGACAAGAGCAATTTCGAGGCGGTGATCGAGACGCAGATCATCGATACGAAATCCGGGCCGCCGCACATTCTGCGGCTCGCATGCTGGTGAGCCCTCGCCCACAGCGTCATAAGGGTTCGCGTCTCGTCGTGGGCGAAAGTGATTGAGAACATTTGGCTGCCCCCCAGGGATTCGAACCCCGATATGCTGATCCAGAGTCAGCTGTCCTGCCGTTGAACGAGGGGGCAGTTTCAGATAGGCCACGTCACAACGCGTTCCCGCATCAAGTGCCGCCTTTTCATAGTATCGGCCTGGCCGCATCCGGTCAATCTTCTGCACTGGCCTCGCGTCCATCGGACAGCGTGCCCTCTAATCCCATGCTGATCACCCTCAACGCCGGATAATCTGAACCAGTGCAGTGGGTCCAGGTCAGATCGTCCGCCGTATCGGCTCTCGGGTACGACGCTCCCCG
>Ga0134125_10011271_pt1 | contig 10025 bp, 11 predicted proteins | sample KB31751_FD_96464 | JGI IMG/M metagenome (GOLD analysis project Ga0134125, IMG submission 96464) | Terrestrial soil microbial communities with excess Nitrogen fertilizer from Kellogg Biological Station, Michigan, USA - KB3-175-1 | ecosystem: Environmental > Terrestrial > Soil > Unclassified ... | reverse complement strand
TGGTGCACGCATTCTGGGCGTTGGCGTTGGGCACCTTGAACGTCAGCGTGTCGCCTACGTTAGGCACACTCTCCGCTCGCACGCCCGTGCTCGAGCGCCGCATGAAGGCCGCCGCCGCGCTCCGGGCCGCGGGCCGGTCCAGGTGCAGCACCCGGCGTTCCATCGCGCGAAAGCGCCCCTCCGCGACCGAGCTCGCCGCGCCGATCGAAGGCTGCACGATCGACGCCGACCGTACGCGAGCCGCCATGCTCGTACTCGCCGCGCTTGCCCCGGTCGGCTGGGCCACCGCGAGATCGTACGAGCCCATGACATCCGGTTGCGTGTCCGCGTTTCCGGCGACGATCAGAAACGATCCTGCCGTTCCGTCCGATGTCGCCAACGATACGCAGTCGAGATTCGCCGGGGTCGTCAACGCTCGCACGCCGCCGACGGCGAGGCTCACAGTCGTTTGGTTCGCGCCACTCGGGCACGGCCCGTTGCCATTGTGTTGGATCGGCTGCGTCGATGACCCGCACGCGGCGGCAACGGCCAGCGCGGCCAAGGCCGCATAATCTCTCAGTCGCATGATGAAGAACACCCTGTTCCTGTGAGTGATTGCGCCGGTCGCCGGGAAAGCGGGCGCGTGCGTGCTTCTCGAATCTAGCGGACTGGCTTCCGCCGCGCCGCCAAAATCCCTTCGCAACCAATCCGTCGTTCGCGCGATGCGTTCGAATCGACATAGATTCAAGCGCATGCACCAGCGCGCTGTCTCGCATCTGCGTCGCGATCCCGTCCTGGCACGCGTCATGGCCGACGTCGGCCCCTGCCGATTTGCTGCTCGCGCGGAAGGGTCGCACTTCGACCACATTCTGCGCGCCATCGTGTACCAGCAGCTCTCCGGCCGCGCCGCGGCAACGATCTTAGGCCGCGTTGTTGCCTTGTTCGAGGGCGGCCCAACGGCGGAGCGCTTGCTGAACGCCACCGACGAGCAATTGCGGACCGCTGGACTCTCCCGGCAAAAGATCGGTTATCTGCGAGACCTGGCACAGCGTGTCCAGTCAGGCGAGCTCCCGGTAGATCATCTCCACGAGCTGGATGACGAGAGCGTCATCGCCGCGCTCACGAGCGTCAAGGGCATCGGCCGATGGACCGCGCACATGTTCTTGATGTTCCGACTCGGCCGTCCCGATGTGCTGCCGGAACTGGACCTCGGTATTCGGAAGGCCATCCAGGCCGCCTATCGCTTGCGGCGGATGCCTAACGCCGACCGCGTGCATGCCATCGGCGCCGCCTGGGCGCCGCACCGCACCATCGCATCCTGGTATCTCTGGCGGAGCCTCGATCAGGCGGCCGCGCGTGCGCCGGTGAAAAAGCGCCGCGCCGCCAAGACCGTGAAGAAAAAGCGCAGCGCCCGACCGGCACGCAAGACCGCTCGTGGCCGCCGGTAGCTCCCGGCCGTCCACGCTCGATCTCTTTGCCGTCTGCGCTCCCGGCCTCGAGTCCATCGTGGCCGGTGAGCTCACAGCGCTCGCGCTCGCACCGGAGACGACCAGCGCCGGCGGCGTCTCGTTTCGCGGCGACCAGGACGCGGTATGGCGCGCCAACCTCTGGCTGCGGTCCGCGAGCCGCGTCATCGCGCGCGTCGGCTCGTTTCGCGTCCGTGCGTTAGGCGAGCTCGAGCGCCGGGCACGCACGCTGCCCTGGGACCGGTTTCTCGCGCCCGGTTGCTCCGTCAAGATCCGCGTCACCGCGCACAAGTCGCGGCTCTACCATACCACCGCCATCGCCGAGCGCGTCGCGTCGGCCATCGTCGGGCGCATTCAGGGCGCGACCGTCCCCGCCTCCCAACCGGACGCCGAGGACGACGCCGCGACCGGCGCGTTAGTCGTCGTTCGTGTGGCTCACGACACGTGCCTGGTGAGCGTCGACACCTCTGGCGCGCTGCTGCACCGGCGCGGCTATCGGCTGCGCACGGCCAAAGCCCCGATGCGCGAGACGCTTGCGGCGGCGATGCTCCTCGCCGGCCGATGGGATGCACGCGCTCCGCTGCTCGATCCCTTCTGCGGGTCGGGAACGATCCCCATCGAAGCAGCGCTGTTGGCGCGCCACCTGCCGCCGGGAGCGCGTCGCGCGTTCGCCTTCGAGTCGTGGCCCGGGTTCTCGCGCGCACGCTGGCGCCGGATGGTGGATGCCGCGCAGGACGCGGCGCTGCCGGCCTCGCCGGCCGCGATTCTCGCGTCCGATCGCGACGCCGGCGCCATCGATGCCGCGCGTGACAATGCGGCGCGGGCCGGCGTCGCGGGCGACATCGCGTTCACCCAGCAGCCGCTGTCGTCCGTTAGGCTTCCGGCGCAGCCGGGATGGATCGTGACCAACCCGCCGTACGGCGTGCGGGTGAGCGATCGCGCCGGCGCGCGCGGGGCCTATACCCAGCTGGGGCGCCTGATGCGCGAGGAGGGCCGCGAGTGGCACGCGGTGCTCATGCTCGCCGACTCATCGTTAGGCAAGAAGGCCGGTCTCGACGTCCGCCAAGTACTGCGGACGAAGAACGGCGGCATCTCGGTCGACGTCGTGGCGCGTCCCTAGCCGCGCGCGTCCTCGCGATCGGGGACGAGCAGCGACAGCAGGAAGCTCACGATGCTCACCACCAGCGCGCCCCAGAAGGCGGCCGCGAACCCGGCCACGTGAAAGTGCAGCCCGAACGACGCCGCGACGTGGCTCGCCAGCCACAACATGAACGCGTTGAGCACGAACGTGAACAAGCCTAACGTGATCAGGAACAGCGGGAACGTGAAGAACTTGAGCACGGGCCGCACGATCGCATTGAGCAAGCCGAACACCAGCGCCACGCCGAGAAAGCCGCCGATGCTGCCGGCGTACGTGATCCCGGTAACCAGGCGCGTCGCCGCCCACAACGCCGCCGCCGTGATGACCAATCGAATGAGAAAGCGCATGGCACGTCCTCGCTAGCCGTTGTCTGCCTCGACCTCGGGTCCCCAATCCTCGGCGGCGAGATTGCCCATCTCGCGCAGCTCGGGCCACAGGCGGGCCACGGTCGCCACGACCGCAATCGTGATGATGCCGCCCGCCACCACGGAAATCACCGGCCCCAACCACGCCGCCGTCACGCCGGACTCGAATCCGCCTAACTCGTTCGACGTGTCGATGAACACGCCGTTCACCGCCGACACACGGCCGCGCATCGCATCGGGCGTCCGCAGCTGAACCAGCGTGTGCCGCACCACCACGCTGATGTTGTCCAGTCCACCCGCGATCAGCAAGAGCACCATCGAGAGCGCGAACGATCGCGACAACCCGAACCCGATCGTCGCCGCGCCGAATCCGGCCACCGCCAGCAGCAGGCTCCGGCCGGCGCGACGCATCGGCGGCCGGTGCGTGATCGCGATCGCCATCGCGAGCGCCCCGATCGATGGCGCCGCCCGCAGCCAGCCGAACCCCGCCGGCCCCACGTGCAGAATGTCTTTCGCGAAAATCGGCAGCAGCGTCGTGGCGCCCCCGAAAAGTACCGCGAACAAATCCAAGGTGATCGCGGCCAGAATGACTTTCGACCGCCAGACGTACACCACTCCGGCGACGAGACTCTGGATCGTCATCGCCTTGCGGTCCCCCGCGCCCTCTATCTTCCGCGCGCGCATCGCCCACACGCACACGAAGAACGCCAGCGCCATCGCGGCGTCCACGAAGTACACGGGACCGGCCTGCTTCCGGATGCCGATGATCGCCCCGCCTAACGCAGGGCCGACCACCGAGGCGATCTGGAAGCCGCTGCTGTTCCACGTGACCGCGTTGGCGAAGTCCTCCGCCGGCACGAGCTGCGGCAGCATCGCCGACGTCGCCGGTCGGTTGAACGCCAGCGCGATCCCGATCACGAACAACGTCACGTAGACGAGCGGAATGGGACCGCGCTCGAACGAGAGCACCGCCAGTCCGAGCGAGCACAACGCCAGGATGAGCTGCGTCGCGAGGACGATGCCCCGCCGCTCGTGGCGATCCGCCAAGTGTCCGGAGGGAAGCGCCAGTGCGACGATCGGCACCACGAGCACCAGACCAACGAGACCCAACGCCAGCGCCGAGTGCGTCCGCTCGTACAACTCCCACCCGATGGCGACGTCCAGCATCTGTTGCCCGGCCGCCGACAACATGCGCCCCGCCAGAAACAGACGGAAGTCGCGCACGCGCAGCGACGCGTACGGATCGTGAGAGTCGGTCGCCGTGTCAGTCAAAGGAGCGAGGAAACTACCGCGTTCTGCGCACAGTGGATAGCACGGCGTGACGCACAGCCGATGCGTTGACGCCAACCCACGGTATATTCTTCAGAGAGAATGTGGAATTTCGCTTTCTGCGCCGTTCGTCACCGGTCCGCGGCAACGCACGGCAATGGAAAGGGGTGATGCGATAGTCATGGACGAGTACACCGACGACCCCGTCCAGCTTCTCGCGATCGCCCGTCGCGCCGCAGTTCAGGCAGCGACCCTCCAACATCTCACGGCGGCGCTTTCCAGCACGCTCAGTGAGGAGCAGGTGGGCGCCGTCGTGCTGCGCGAAGCGCTGCCCGCGTTTGGCGCCGCTGCCGGTGACGTCGTCGTGCTCGACGACGATGACCGCACGTTCCGTGTGCTCTGCTGGATGGGATATCCGGAGCATCTCGTCCGCGCCTGGATGCGGTATCCGGTAGATGCCGGGACTCCGGGCGGCGAAGTCGTGCACACGTCGGCTCCGGTTTTCCTCGACTCGTTCGCCGAGTGGGAGCAGCACTATCCGCGCGTCGCGCCGATCATCCGCGAGGTACAGCTCGCGGCGTATGCCGGGCTCCCGCTCATGTTCGGCGGCCGACTGCGCGGCGTGGTCAGTTTCAATTTCCCCGAGAACCGGTCGTTCGCGCCCGAAGAGCGTGCCATGCTCCTCGCGTTCGCCGCGCAGTGCGCGCAGGCCTTGGATCGCGCGCGACTCTTCTCGGCCGAGCAACGCGCACGCCTCGAGGCCGAGTCCGCCATGCGGGCCAAAGGCGATTTCCTCGCCGTGATGAGTCACGAGCTCAGAACTCCGCTCACGTCGATTCTCGGCTACCAGGAATTGTTGGCAGATGGAATCAGTGGCCCCGTCACCGATTTGCAGCGGCAGCATCTCTCGCGCATCGAGGCGAGCGCGCTTCACCTGCTCGGCCTGATCGACGAGTTGCTGACGTTTTCCCGACTCGAGGCGGGCCGCGAAAGCATCAAGCTCGAGCTCGTGCGCGTCACAACGATTCTCGATGCCGCCGCCGCGCTGGTTGCGCCGCTCGCTGCCGCGAAATCACTGCCCGTGATCGTGGATCCGCTGCCGGCGTCGCACGACGGCGAACTGTCGACCACTACCGACAGCCTCAAGCTGCAACAGGTGCTCGTGAATTTGTTGTCTAACGCAATCAAGTTCACCGAGCGTGGCAGTGTTACCATGTCCGCGCACGCCGCCGATAACCACCTCGTGATCGACGTGCGCGACACAGGAATCGGAATTGCCCGCGAACATCTCGAGCACATCTTCGAGCCATTTCGACAAGTCGAACAGCATTCGACGCGTCGTGTCGGAGGTACCGGCCTCGGCCTCAGCGTGTCGCGGCAACTGCTGACGCTGCTCGGCGGCTCGCTCGGCGTCGAGAGCACGCTTGGCGAAGGGAGCGTATTCAGCGTCCGGTTGCCACTGACACGTTGACAAGCACCAATCCGCTCGGCGAAGTTACGGACACAAGATCCGCGGCGATTTGAAGCGATTGCGGCCGCGTAAGAAATTCCGCTAAACCGCTCACCTGATCTGTGCAAACAGCCCGGGGGCGGTATCCGCCCACCGGGCTGTTGTCGCTTTCGGCGAGGTGGCGGCGTTGCACACATTCAGGAGCCTCTCATGACGCCCGCTCGTCCCGATTCATTCGTGTTTTCCAGTGAGTCCGTGTCCGAAGGTCATCCGGACAAGCTTGCTGACCGCATCAGCGATGCCGTGCTCGATCTGCATCTCTCCCGCGATCCGCGTTCGCGCGTCGCATGCGAGGTACTCGTCACGCACAACTTCGTGTGCATTGCCGGCGAGACCCGGTGCTCCGCCAAAGTCGATCGCGACGAAGTGGAGCGGTTGGCGCGCCAGGTCATTCTTGATACGGGCTACGACGGTTTCGATGAACGCTTTGGCCACGAGACCGCGCGCATCGACGTTCGCTTGCAGCCGCAATCCACGGAGATTCAGTCCGCCGTCGACAACAAGACCGCCGCCGATCAGCAGGGTGCCGGCGACCAGGGCTTGATGTTCGGGTACGCGACGCGCGAGACGCCGTCGCTCATGCCGGCCGCGATCACGTATGCACACGGCCTCGTGGAAGAGCTCGCGCGCTTGCGTAAGGCCGGCGACGCGAGCTGGATCCGCCCCGACGCGAAGTCGCAGGTATCGGTGCGGTATCGCGAGGGCCGCCCAACGGACGTCACGCGCATCGTCGTCTCGACGCAGCACGCGCCGACGGTGGCACAGTCGGCAATCCGCGAGTACGTGATCGAGAGGGTGATTCCCGCGGTGATTCCGGAATCGATGCGACCGAACGGGTGGCGCGATGCGGTGCTCGTGAATCCGAGCGGTGCGTTTTCCGAGGGCGGACCCGCCACGGATACCGGCCTAACTGGACGGAAGATCATCGTCGATACCTACGGCGGCTCGGCGCGGCACGGCGGTGGGGCGTTCAGCGGAAAAGATCCGTCCAAGGTCGATCGGTCGGCTGCGTATGCCGCGCGGTGGGTGGCCAAGAATGTCGTCGCGGCCGGTCTCGCCGATCGCTGCGAGGTACAGGTGGCGTACGCGATCGGAGTGGCGCGTCCGGTTTCGATCATGGTCGAAACGTTCGGTACCTCGGAACTGCCGCGTGCGGACCTCGAGTCGCGCATCGCCTCCGCGTTCGACCTGACACCGTACGGCATCATTCGGGACCTCGAGCTGCTGCGGCCGATCTATTATCCAACGGCCGCATACGGTCACTTTGGACGGGAGCCAGGAGCACCGGGCACATTCAGCTGGGAAATGCCGTCGCGTGCGGATGCGTTGCACGAGGAAACGCGAGTCGTGTCCGCGGTCAACTGATAGAGCGGTCCGCTCTGGCGTTTTACAGCATCGCTCACTAGGATCGGCAGCACGCTGTCACGGGCATCTCGTGTCTTTTTGGTGCGCGGTGCCCCGCACGTTCCTATGCAATCGAGTTCATGCAAGCTGCCAGAGTCGGCCGACTGTTCCAGCACGCTGTGTGGCTCGGCGTGCTCGGTGCCATCGTCGTCGGGTGCAATCGCTCGGATTCCTCGGGCGTCGCTCGTGCGCCGTCGGCGCTCCCGGCCGCGACGTCTCCAGCCGCGCAGAACGTCGCGCTCGTCGTGCCGCTGCGGGCGCCCAACGACAGTGAGATTCCTGCTGGTGCGTTAGGCGCGTCGATTCGCCGCGGCTTGGCGCTACTCGCGGCCACGCACGACAGTCTGCCGGCGTATGCACCAGGGAAGCTGCGGTGCCTGAGCTGTCACCTGGACGAGGGACGCCGCGCGAAAGCGTCGCCGTTCGTGGGTGTGTACGCCCGCTATCCCAACTACAACACACGCAGCGGGCATCCCTACACGATCGAGGACCGCATCAATGACTGCTTCGTGCGCAGTCTCAACGGTCGCGCCTTGCCCGCGGGGGGCACCGACATGCGCGACATCGTGGTCTACTTCGCGTGGATGTCGCGCGGCGTTCCGGTCGGCGCGGCCGTCGAGGGTCAGGGCCTCGCGAAGCTCACGCCGCTTCCCGGGGACACGGCGCGCGGGCGCGCGCTGTTCGGCGAGCAGTGCGCGCGGTGTCACGGCGCGGACGGCGCCGGCACGGCGGTGGCGCCGCCACTCTGGGGGCGTCAATCGTTCAACATTGGTGCGGGCATGAGCCGGCTCCGGACGGCGGCCGGATTCATCCGCTACAACATGCCGTTCGATCGTCCCGGTTCGCTCACCGACCAACAGGCGTTCGATGTCGCGGCCTACGTGACGTCGCGTCCGCGCCCGGATTTCGCTGGGAAGGAAAACGATTGGCCTAACGGCGACGCGCCGCCCGACGTCGCCTATCCGACCCGCGCCGGCCGCAAGGGCGCCGGGTCGCCGTGACGGACGCGCGCCGCTGATCCGATGTCAGGCCGCTTCCCGCTTCTCCTGTTGTACACCCCGCTTCTCGGACCCCATTCCGATTCAGGAGGCAGCAGATGATGGACGACTCTTCCTCGACCACGCACCGCCGCGGATTTCTGGGCAAGGTGGCCGCCGCGTCGCTTGCGTTAGGCATTGGCGGGATGTTGCCGGACCGCCTCGACGCCGCGGCCCAAGCCATGAGCCCCGAGCTCGAAAAATGGCCGGACGCTCACGGAAAGCATCGCCAGGTGTACGACGCCGTGAGCTGGAACAACGCATTCTCGCTCATTTGGGCCATGATTTTCCTCGACACCAACAAACAATCGAGCAACCTGGCTGACTCGGACTTGAACGCGGTGGTCGTGATGCGCCACGAAGCGATTCCGCTCGCGTTCACCGACCCGATCTGGAAGAAGTACAAGCTGGGCGAGGCGTTCAAGATCAACGATCCCGCCACCAAGGCGCCGGCCGAGCGGAATCCGTATTATCACGCGAAAGAGGGTGAGCTCATGTTCCCGGGCATGTCGATCGACATGTTGATGCAGCGCGGCGTGATGTTCGGCTGCTGCAACATCGCCCTCACGATCACCAGCGGTCAGCGCGCCGAGGCAATCGGTGTCGACAAGGCGGCGGCGAAACAGGAGTGGACCGCAGGGCTCATCCCGGGTTTCACGTTGCTTCCAAGCGGTGTGTGGGGCGTCAACCGCGCACAGGAGCACGGCTGCTCCTATTGCTACGCGTCCTGAGCGCCTCACGAACATGGCAATTGAGGGCGGGCGTCATTGCCCGCCCCTCAGCGCACTGTTCCGTCGCTCTTCGTTTCGTTCACATTCCGGACGATTGTAAATCGCGATCGAGAGCTATATTCCCGCATCATGCGCGCAGTGTGCATCTCGCGGCACGTGTTCCTTGGTGAGCACATCTGTTCGATCATGCGTAGTGCCGGCATCGAGTGCGAATCGGTGATCGGTCTACGTGAGGGGATGGATGTGTCGCGCGCCGCGAAGCCCGATGTCGTGATCTGCGACTACGACTTACTGGCGACCTCGCCCCGTCACGAGTGGCAGCGCACGCCGGGCCACGCGGACTTGCCGATTGTCGCGGTGAGTCTCACGCGCCGGCCGGAAGAGGCGCACCTGGTCGACGGACGTACCATTGCCGGCTTCCTCTACCTTCCTGCCGCCGACAGCACGGACGTCGAGCGTACCGTGCTCGATGCTACCGCCCGATCAGCACGCCAGCGTCTTCGCGACCTGGAGATACCGCTTCGGGTGGTGCGCGACGACTGAGGCGAACCGGTTTGCGGCGGCATGCATCTGCTGTCTGCTCGCGACCGCGCAGGTCGCGTGCGGCCGGTCGGGCCAATCGCCTAACGCGCACGACGGTTCGGCGAGCGGATCCCCCGGCGCGGTCGCCGCCGTCACGCCCGTGGACAGCGCTGCCATAGCGCGAGACGCATGGTCGGTGCCCGAGGTCGTTCGCCGTCTACGCGAGGCCGGTCTCAACGCCATCGACTCCGGGCAAACGATTCACCACGCCGGGCTCCACTCGGCAGGCACCTTGCTGCACATCGGTCGTGGTACGCTGGAAGTGTACATCTACCCTGGCCGCGGAGCGCGCGCCCGCGACGCTGTAGGACTCGACACCACCGTCCACGGCCTCCCGACGCTCGATACGCCGCACTACATCCTGTCGGGGAACCTCATTGCGATTCTCGTTACCCCAACCGACGCGACCGTGGAGCGTGTGTCTAACGCACTAACCGCCCGGCACACTCAGGGGCCCCCATAGCGAGCCGGGTGTTGGACAAAAGAAAACGGGCCAGGCTTTCGCCTGGCCCGTCCTCACGTCCGGTGAAGCAACCTTACT
>Ga0134125_10011270_pt1 | contig 10025 bp, 7 predicted proteins | sample KB31751_FD_96464 | JGI IMG/M metagenome (GOLD analysis project Ga0134125, IMG submission 96464) | Terrestrial soil microbial communities with excess Nitrogen fertilizer from Kellogg Biological Station, Michigan, USA - KB3-175-1 | ecosystem: Environmental > Terrestrial > Soil > Unclassified ... | reverse complement strand
GCGTGATGCACCAGCTCGACCGGGAAGGGCCGGAAGGCGAGCGGCACGCCGGGGATGACGGTGACCACCATCAGGATCGTCATTGCCGCGGTCGCCATCAGCCCGAGCAGCGCGGCGCGCTCCGCACGGACCAGCTCTCCCCGATACTGGCGATTTTTCATCCGCTCCCCCTTCTTTGAAGGTGGAGCGTGGTTCGCCCGGGTCAACCGGGCCGCGCGCCGGCGCGGCGCTTGCCCAGCAACAGGAGATGTTCGCGCCGCGGCACGTCGCCGAAGATCGCGGCCAGGCGCCGGTCATGGATGGGGCGGGCCTGCGAGGCGCGGGCGATCGGCTCGAGCCCGACCGCGGCGCCGGCCTCGGCCACGCTGTCGGGGGCGTGCTCGGGACGGCCGTCGAGGACGCCGTCCCCCACCATCAACAGGGCGTGGCCGCCGGGCCGCAGGATGCGCGCGATCTCGGCGATGAAGCGAGCCGCGTCCGCCCGCCAAACGCCGGCGCTGGCATTGCCGACCGCGCCGGCGCGCGCCCCGAGCTGCACCCGCCGGAACTCGCGCGCAGACAGCCCCAGCCAGACGAAGCGCGTCTCGTGCTGCGCGGCATAGTCGTACGTGCCGGCGTAGGGCGGCGAGGAGAGCACCAGCGCCGCCGCGCCGCCTGGGATCGGGAGCGCGCGCGCGTCGGCTTCCTCGATCTTGGGCGCCGGCGTGCCGGGCGGCGCCCGCCGCTCCAGCGCCGCCAGCCCGCGGGCGAGCTCCGCCGCCCGGTCGGCGAGCATCCGCGAGGGGACGCCGCGGGCGATCCGCTTGGCCTCGCCGTCGCGCGGCGCCTCCGGGCCGGCCTTCATGAACTTGACCAGGATCGACGACAGGCAGAGCCGCAGCGCGCGCCCCACCTCGTCCGCGGCGGTGGCGAACACCAGCTCGCGCAGCCCCAGCAGCTCGTAGAGGACGTGGGCGTGAAAGCGGGCGATCTCGCCGCGCGCCCAGGGGGGGACCTCGGGGCGCCGCCGCTTGCGGGCCCGCTCGCCCGCCTCCTCGGCGATCCGCGCCGCCTCGGCGACGAGCCGCTCGCGCCCCGCCTCGCCGAGCAGCGTGGTCCGCGCGCGCGCGATCGCCACCGCCAGCGCGCTGGCGTCGACGCCGAACGCGGCCCGCCCGGCGGCCATCGCCTCGACCAGCACCGTGCCGCTGCCGCAGAACGGATCGACCACTCGCTCGCCCGGCGCCGAAAAAGCGGCGACGCCGCCGCGCGCGATCGAGGGGTGCATGCGCCCGGCGTAGCTGTGGAAGCCGTGCGTGAGCGCCCGCGCCGCCGCCGGATCGACCTCCAGCAACTTTCCCAGCAGGCGCGCCTCCGCCGCCGCGCCGCCGACCTCGATCGGCCCGCCCAGCGTGGAGAATGCCCGCCGCTGCCGCGGCTCGGGCTTCGGCTTGGTCTTCTCTATCCGGTCCACTTGGAGGATTCGAAGACGCCTTCGAGCAGCTTGTCGACCTCGGCGGCCATCGCCTGGGCCGTCTCGGTCCCGATCGTCTGCAGCGCGGCCCGGATGTCCTGCAGGTTGCGCAGCTGCGAGAAGAGCTGCACGTCGGAGAGCGGCGTTCCCCCCAGCAGCAGGCCGCGAATGGCCCCCAGCTCGGCCAGGATGCCGTCGAGATCGCGCGCCCGGGCGCCCGCCGGACGCGCCTCGGGGTGCTCTTGCCGGTGGCGCTCGAGGACCGGCGCCACGATGTCGTCGCAGAGCGCGATCTGATCGACGCTGTTCCAGATGTGGCGCAACACGAACAGGTCGCCATCGTCGACGATCGCCCGCCCGTCGACGAGCGCGCTGGCGGCGCAGAGCTTGAGGAGCTTCACCACCCGGCGATCGGAGAGGGTCACCCCCTCGGAGCGGATCTGGAAGCAGAGCGCCTTGTAGCGGGCCAGGAACTCCTCGGGGAACTGCAGCTTTTGCCCGAGGTGCTTCTGCAGCGTGCGGATCTCGGCCAGCGTGACCAGGGGCTTGACGGGCGGCTCGGGCTCGCCGGCCTGCCCGGCCAGCGCCTCGACCTCGCCGCGCAGGCCCCGCTCGACCAGGCCGTGAAAGTGAAAGCTGTCCAGGTTCTCCGATGAGGCGCGCACCAGGAAGCGGTCGAACACCGCCCCCAGCGCGTCGTCGTTGGGGACCTCGTTGGTGGCGCCGTAGAGCGACGACAGCGGCACCCGGATGCTGGCGGCGCCGGTGAAGAAGCGCCGCTCGTTGAGGATGCTGAGCAACGCGTTCAAGATCGCCGAGTTCGACTTGAAGATCTCGTCGAGAAAGACCAGGTCCGCGTCGGGGAGCATGGCCTCCACGCGGCGCACGTAGGTCCCTTCCCGAAAGGCCTTGATGTCGATGGGCCCGAAGATCTCGTTCGGCTCCGAGAAGCGCGTCAGCAGGTATTCGAAGTAGCGGGCGTCGATGAGGCGGGCCAGATGGCGGACCAGCGCCGACTTGGCGGTCCCGGGCGGCCCCACGATCAGCATGTGCTCGCCCGCCACCAGGGTGACCAGCAAGAGCCGGATGAGCTCGCCCTTGTCCAGGTAGCGCGCGTCGAGCGCGCGCCCCACCTCGCGCAGCTTGTGCCCGATGCGCAGCGCCTCCGCGTCGAGGGGGGGCTGGGCCGTGGAGAACGGCTCACTGACGGAGGTGGACATGGCCTTTCATCATAGCGCGACGGGCCGCGTGACGGGGCCCACCGCATAGTCGGCGATCGAGAGGGCGGCCGCCAGTCGGGGCGCTCCCGCCGCGGAGGCCCGCGCGTCGAGCAGCCCGAGGCGCGCGGCGAACGCCCGCCCGAGATCGCCGTCGGGCGGGACGTCGTCGGGCCAGACCAGCGACGGATGCGTGCGCGCCGCCGCGGTGATCACCACCGCGAGCTCGAGCCCCAGCTCGGGCCCGCTGCCGACCGGACGCGCCGCCCGCGCGCGGTCGGGGTCGGCCCCGTAGAGGACGTCGAGCCAGACCAGATGCGCCAGGAAGCGGAGCGCGAAGGCCACGTTGTCGCCCGTGGCCGGCAACCCGAGCGGCGGATCGTGCATCCCGGCGTAGCGGTAGAGCGCGCCGGCCAGCGCGTCGCCCGCCCGCTCGACGCCGAGCTCCACGGCGGCGCCGGCGACGGCGCGGGCCAGCCCCGGGAACCTCAGGATGGGGAGCATGCGCCCCCAACCGAGCGGCGGGTCGAGCCGCAGGGGATCGAGCGCCTCGCCGAGCGGGCTCGCCACGTTGAGGGCCAAAAAGGCGAGGCGCCCCACCGCCGGAATCCCGATCTCGCGCAACCAGCTGCGGCTCGCGCGCTCGACGCGCACCCGTCGCAGCGACGGCAGCGCCATGATCCGTGCGGGCGGCGTCCGGCCCACGAAGGTCTGCTGCCCCAGCCAAAACTTCACCGTCCGATCGACCCGGATGATCTCGCCGAGCCGCGCCAGCAGGGAATGCCTGTTCACCGCCTGGCGCGCCGACCGCGGCGGGCCGACCGCGGCGAGCGCCAGCGCAGCCTCGGCGATCTGCTCTTGCCGCCGCCCCACGCCCGGGCCCGCCAGGTCGGGATGCGCCAGCGCCAGCAAGTTGTGGAGCGCCGCGCCCAGACGAACGCTCACCTCGTCGAGCGGCGGCGACGCCGCGGCCGGCAGGAGGCGCGCCGCGACCCCCCGCCGCGCGAGCGCCAGCGCGGCGATCGGCTCGCCTTCGTCGGTGGCGGCGTCGGGCCCCGCCTCGCGCACGAGCTCGACCAGGCGGTCGACGGCGCGCAACCCCAGCGGCCGCCCGATGCGCAGCGCCCCGCCCCGCACGAGCGGCAGCAGAAACTCGGCGATGAAGGGGCGGGCCATGGTCAGCGGGGGCGCCCGAGGCCCCAGAGCGGCATCGGGCCGAGCGGCGCGTTCTCGATCTCGATCGGCTCGTCGGGCTCGCGCTCGGTCCGCCCGATCGTCTCCAGGTTCGCCAGCGCCGGCTCGATCTCCACCAAGAGGCGGCGATCGAAGGGGACGATCGCCTCGCGCAGGATCCGCACCGGCGGCCCCACCCGATCGGGGAACAGCACCATCGCCCCGTCGGTGGCCCCCAGCCGTTCGGCCAGGAGCTGCGGCGAGGCGGCGGGGCGGATCTGCATCCCCAGCGGAACGAGCACCTCGGGCGCGGCGAGCTGATAAAGCGTCCCGAACGGCAGCCCGTCCAGCACGTCGGCCGCGCGCACCAGCACCCCCCGCTTGAGCAGCGCCACCCGGTAAGCGCGCAGCGCGGTGGGCGGCAGCGCGTAGACCAGGCGCTGCAGCCAGAGCGCCTGGCCCCAGGGGACCAGCGCCGCCACCGGCCGCCGCGGGTCGCCGCCGGGGTCGAGCCGGAGCGGCACGGCCAGATCGGGCCGCCCGCCGGGGGCCGCCTCGCGACGCTCGATGATCTCCGGCGACGGCGCGCGGATCCGGATCAGATCCTCGATGGCCGCGAAGGTGGGGTACGGCGCCACCTCGGTCACCCCGCGCGGCGAGAAGAGATGCAACCGGTCCCCGGCGAAGCTGGTGCGACAGCTCTCGAGGTGGATCGGGTGGCGGTACCCCGCGGCCACCGCCACGTTGTCGGTGACGGGCACGTAGAGCTCGAGCCCCGGCGTCGTCGAGAGCAGCTTGAGGAGCCGTGGCGGCAGGCGCTCGATCCGGAAGACCCAGAAGGTCGCCCCCGGTGAGAACGCGGTGGCGGCGGCGCTCTCGCAGAGGGCGGCCGCCGCCCGAAGCCCATTGGCCGCCTCGCCACCGTAGCTGCCGGCGCGGTGGAGCAAGCCGGCCACCACCGTGCCGAGCCCCCGCCGCGCGGTCACGAAGATCGCGCTCTCGGGCAACCGGGCCGACCGGCCATGCAGGCGCACGAGCGAGAGACGCAGGAGCAGCCTGCCGAGCGGCAGCTCGCTCTCGATCCGATAGGGGATGGTCTGCTCCGCGCCGTAGAGGACCAGATCCCCCGGAAGGTCAGCCAGCGCGTCGACGTCGTAGCCGAGCGGCGCGCGCGCGTCGCGGAACTGCACCAGGTGCTTTCCGGCGCCGGTGAACACTTGGCCCCCGGCCAGGCGCGCCGCGTGCGCCACCACCTCGCCCAGCTCGGCCGACGCCGGCAGGAACACGATCGCCTCGCGGGTCCCCGCCCCGCCCCGCGCATAGACGATGCGCAGGCCCGGCTGCAGATCGTCGAGGCTCTGCTCGGCCGAGAGCAGGCGAAGGAACGACACCAGCCGATCGACGGCCGCGAACCGGGCGCCGAGCTGCCGGCCGATGACGGCGCCGCGCGCGTCGGCGGTCAGCCCCGGCAGGTTGAATCGGCCCTGCCCGAGCGCAATCCGCTGCACCATCATGAGAGTCTAGTCCACCTCCCAAGCTCGGGGGTGGATGTTAGGATCTGGTGGTGACCCCGCGCGATCCACGGCCGGCGCTCGATCCGTCGCTGACTATCTCGGGCGGGCGCGATCTGGTGGCTGTCGTGGGGCGTCTCGCGCGCGAGCGCTCCTGGGAGACGCTGACGGCGTTGTTCGGGTCGCTGGCCGGCGAGGAGGGGATCGCGCCGGCGGCCCTCGGGGATCTCGACTCGGCGGCCCGGCTCGTCGCCGAGGCGCTGGCGGCGCTCCCCGCGCCCCAGAACCCGCGCAGCGAGCAGGCCGATGAGCTGCGGGCGCTGGCCCTGGCGGCGGCCGAGGCGCTGCTCTGTCGCTGCGCGCGGCCGCCCCTGACGGAGATCGAACGCCGCGCGCTCGAGCGCGCCGCCGGTCTGCTCGAACGCGGCGGCGATCACCGCCGCGCCGCGCTCGCTTACGAGGATCTCGGCGCCGACGAGCGCGCGGCCGACGCCTGGGGCGCGCTCGGCGATCTCGAGCGGATGGAGGCGGCGCACGATCGCGACGCCCGCCGCCTGGCGGGCCGGCGCGCCGCCGGGAAGCTCCTGCACCGCTTCGAGGTGCTGCTCACCGGCGGCGAGCGGGTGGCCGCGCTGGCCGCCATCGCCGCCGGCGCCGGGATCGAAGAGCTGGCCTCGCTGCGGCTGCGGGCCGCGACCATCGAGCGGCGCCTCTGCCGCGGGCGCGCGGTCGCCCTCCGCGCGCCCGGCGGATCTTGGGTCCGGGTGGCGCCGCTCCCCGCCGAGATCGGCCGCGACCCCGCCGTCGGCCTCCCCTTGCGCGATCCCGCCGTGTCGCGCCGGCACGCCGAGCTGCGGACGCTCGGCGACGACGTCGTGCTAGCGGATCTCGGCTCGCGCGCCGGGATCCGGCTCGCGGGCGTGCGGCTCGAGTCGGGGGCGGCGGTCCCCCTGCGCGGCGCGGGGGAGATCGCGCTCGGACCGACGACCGTGCTGCGGTTCGAGGCCGCGGGGGGCACGGTCAAGCTGGAGGGGACGAGCGGCCTCGATCGCGGCCTGCAGGCGCTGGTCGGGCCGGCGCCGCTCGCCTTCGCCGCGTTGCTGCCGGGGACCGAAGGGCTGGCGATCGAGGTCGCGCGAGAGCACGGGGTCGATCACATCGTCCGCCTCAAGCGCCCGATCGACGTCGCGGTGCGCGTCGAGGGGCACCTGATCGGGACCGGCTGCGATCTCCTGCACGGGGACGTGCTCGAGGTCCTCGGCTCCGGCGCGCGGGTCGAGGTCGAGTGATCGAGCGCGACTTCCTGACCGAGGCCGACCGGGCGGAGCGGGCGGGCGACCCCATCGGCGCCGCGCTGGCGCTCCGCCGCTATCTCGAACGTCACGCCGATGACGGCCCCGCGCGCCTGCGGTTCGCGCGCCTGCTGATGGCGGCTGGCGAGCACGCCGCCGCCCGCCAGGCGCTGGCGCCGCTCGAGCGGACGGTCGCCGGCGGCCTGACGGGGCTCGGGCGGGAGGTCGAGCGGACCCTGGCCGAGCTCGACGAGGCCGACGGCGCGGTCCTGGCCGCCGCCGGGCGCTGGGAGCGGCTTTTGGCGGACGACGTCGACGACGCCCAGGCCCGCGCGCGCCTCGGCCGGCTGCGGCCGCTCGCCCCCGCGCCGCTCCGTCCCGGGAGCGAACGGTCCGGCGCCGCCGAGACGCTGGTGTCGCCCGAGGGTGTCGAGGCGCTGCGCTACCGCCTGGTGCGCGAGCTCGGACGAGGCGCGACGGCGACCGTCTACCTGGCCCGCGACGAGGCGCTCGATCTGCCCGTCGCGCTCAAGATCCTGCACCCGCAGCTGGCCGGCGCCCGCTCCTCGGAGGTGCTGGCGCGTTTTCTGGCAGGCGCGCGTCTCCTGGCCGGCCTCCGCCACCCCGGCGTGGTGGCCGTCTACGACGTCGACGAGCCGGCGCGCGCCTTGGCGATGGAGTGGATCGCCGGCGGCACGCTGCGGGCGCGCATCGCCGCGCACCCCGAGGGGCTGTCCGCCGACGAGGTGAGGGCCACCGCGGACGATCTCCTCGCCACGCTGGCGTTTCTGCACGGGCGCGGGATCGTCCACGGCGATCTCAAGCCGTCGAACCTCCTCCTGCGCGCGCCGGGCGAGATCGTGCTGGCTGACTTCGGCGGCGCGGCGCGGGTCGACGACCAGGCGGGCGCGCCGCGTCTCGGCGAGGTGGGCGGGACGCCGCTCTACCTGGCGCCCGAGCAATTCCGCGGCGCCGCCGCGTCGGCGGAGACCGATCTCTACGCCGCCGGCGCGATCCTCTGGGAGCTCGCCAGCGGCCGCTCACTCCGGAAGCACGCCGATCTGCTTCGGCGCGCCAGTGACCCTGGCCCTGGCGCGGGCTCTGCGATCGTCGCGGCCGTGCCGGCCGAGGAACGAGCGCGTCTTCGCGCCCGGGTCCCCGGCACGGCGGAGATCATTTTGGCTCTTCTCGATCCGAGCCCATCGGCACGTAGCCCTTCGGTCCCGACTTCGCCGTCGAGTAGATATTGAACTGGATGCCCCCGACGATGTCGGTCACCGCCCCGAAGGTGGGCAGGCCGACGATCTCGTTCAGCTCCACGTAGAGCGAGGCCGCGTGGGAGGCTTCGTAGTAAAGGCCGAAGAATCCACCGGCCAGGAACGGCCCGGCGACGATGGTGTCCTTGAAGTCGGAGAAGCCGCTCATCGTGTCGCCGGCGTCGGGATAGCCGATGAAACGGAAGTTGCCGCCCCCCACCAGGGGCCCACCGTAGAACCGCACCTGCGACTGCTTGGTGTAAAAGTGCAGCTTGGCCATGACGCCGATCGCCCCCTTATAGACGAAGTTCGCGTACTTCGAAGGGGGCGCCGTGTACTGCAAGCGACCCACCACCGACAGCGCGATGTTGGGGGTGAGGGCGTAGCCGATCTCGGGCTCGAGCTGCCCGATCCCGGCCCAGGCGAGCCCCGGCGCGAAGTCAGCCTGGAGGGCATGGAATTGTCTGTCGATGGAGCGGTTGACGGCCTCGAACCCGTTCCCCTTGGCGTAGCCGTACCCGGTGCCGATGCCGAGCCCGATCCACCACTTCCGCTTGCCGTAGCGGGTGTCGAGCCCCTCGAGATCCGAGTTGCCGCGACCGAGCTGGACGTGGTGGCGGGGCCCCTCGTCCTCCTCGAGCGGGTTCTCCTCTTCGTTGCCGGTGCCGGCCTTGGCGAGCTCGGCCGCCGCCTCCGCCTCGACGACCAAGACGATGTTGGGGCTGTCGGCGCCGCCGTTGGCGACCACCGCCTTGCCGGCCTCGTTACGCCCCTCGAAGTAGAACTGGATCGACTTGCCCGTCACCGCCTTCTTGGGGATCTTGCCCTGCAGCCACCCCTTCGGCGTCTTGGTCATGAGGACCTCGTTGTAGTCCTCCTTCTCGGGCGCGCGGTACATGAGGTAGACGCTGGCGACCGGCAGGCTGGGGTTCAGCGCGCAGCGGAGGGTGAGCGGCTTGTCGATGATCGCATCGTCGGGCTCGGGACAGTCGAGCGCCCCGACGTGGGCCGGCAGATCGGGCTCCTCGTCGTTGTCCCGATGACGCCTCTTCGGCTTGGGCTGATCGTCCGAACCGCCCGCCGAGGCGTCCCCCTCCATGATCGGGCCGCGCCGCTTCTTCCTGGGGGGCGGGGGGGCGTTGTCGTCGCCGCCGCCGCCGCCCGACGAGGCCGCGCCCCCGCGCGCATTGCGCTGCGCCTCGGCGAACGCCGCGGTGACCTCCGCCGTCTCGATCCCTTTGGAGAGCTGGATCTGGGGATCGATCTCCAGCGCGCGGCCGAAGCTCTGCATCCCCTTGCCGCGGTCGTGGAAGCCGGTGATGTAGACGGCGCCCAGGTGGATGTAGGTCCGCCCCATGACCGGGTGGGTGTCGAGGCCAGCCTTCCGCCCGACCTGCAGCGCGTCGAGCAGGATCCGTTTGGCGGCGTCGAAGTCGAGCGTGTCGAAATCGTCGAGCGCCTTCTTGTTCATCTGAACCATCTTGTCGACGGCGGCCTGGTCCTGGGCGAAGGCCGGACGGGCCGAGAGCGCCACCGCGCCCGCGCAAGCGAGCGAGACCGAGACCAAGGCGAGATGCGTGGAGCGGGTCATTGCTTCGTTCCTTTGAGTGCTTTTCGCGTCCCTACTGCTGCGTGATGAAGAATTCCACCCGGCGGTTCTTCTCCCGCCCGGCAGCCGTCTTGTTGGTCTCGATCGGCTGATCGGGCCCGTATCCCTGGGCCTCCATGCGCGACATGTCGACTCCCAGCCCCACCAGATGTTGCCGCACGGACTCCGCCCGGCTCTGCGACAGCTGCATGTTGTGCGCGCGCTTGCCGCGCGAGTCGGTGTGACCCTCGATGCGGACGGTCATGGTCGGGCGCGTCTTGAGCACGCTGGCGATCTCGTCGAGCAGCGAGAAGCTGCGCGGCTGGATGGTCGCCTTGTTGGTGTCGAAGAAGATCTTCTGTTTGAGCTCGATCTTCTCCGGGGTGACCACGATGTGCTCGTACTTCTTGGGGCAGCCGTCGTTGTCCGGCGGACCCGGGTCGTTCGGGCACTTGTCGGCGGCGTCGAGCACGCCGTCCTTGTCGTTGTCCGGATCCGGGCAGCCGTCGGCATCCTCGAACCCGTCCTTGTCCTC
>Ga0134125_10011269_pt1 | contig 10026 bp, 6 predicted proteins | sample KB31751_FD_96464 | JGI IMG/M metagenome (GOLD analysis project Ga0134125, IMG submission 96464) | Terrestrial soil microbial communities with excess Nitrogen fertilizer from Kellogg Biological Station, Michigan, USA - KB3-175-1 | ecosystem: Environmental > Terrestrial > Soil > Unclassified ... | reverse complement strand
TGGCAACCATTTCATGGGCGCCGAAGCTTCAGCGCTTCTGCAACGATACAACCCTTATTTCTGGTGGGCTGTGGTCATTTTATGCACGATTCTGATCGCCTACCTGGTGACCCTGACTGTACGGGGCCTGACGGCCCGCGCACGCCTGAAAACCGTGGATCCGCATTCGGTCGAACAACTGACCGATCAGTTGTCAGCCCCGGCGCTGGACGTGCTGCTCTGGGCCTGGCAGCAGCGCGACGAACCGCTGCGAGTCGGCGACCTCCAATTGGCCGGGCGGGAACTGCGCGCCGGCCGTGCGGGGCGCCTGCAACGGGCCGCCATCCAGAGGGCGGCGCTGGAAAGCGCCCGCACACGAAAGTCCTTGCCAACCATATAGAAATATGGTTGACTGATGAGCATGAATACGTCGCGCATCTTCTGGCCCATGGCTTCGCGGATTCCCGCGGGCGGGCGTGCGCCCACGTGCGCCGATGCAGGCGCGTTCTTTCTGACGGCCCTGTCGGGTCTACTGCTGCTAGCGACCGGTTGCCGAGCCTAGTGCCGCGTGGCAGCTCGACAACCTCTTCTCGCCACACATCCCGTCTTTCGTTTTCAGACCCGTGATGCGGGTTTAGTCCTCCGACAGGTATCGCCATGATCAAGAATCCCGCCGACAAATACGTTCCGTTCGCGCCCTTCACGCGCGACTTTTCCGAACGTACCTGGCCCAGCCGCCACATTACCCGTCCCCCGATCTGGATGAGCACCGACTTGCGCGACGGCAACCAGGCCCTGATCGAACCCATGAGCGTGGAGCGCAAGCTGCGTTTCTTTGACCAGCTTGTGAAAATCGGCTTCAAGGAAATCGAGATCGGCTTCCCGTCCGCGTCGCAGACCGACTACGATTTCGTCCGCACGCTCATCGATGAAAAGCGCATTCCGGACGACGTGGCCATCATCGTGCTGACCCAGGCCCGCGAAGACCTGATCGAACGAACGGTCCAGGCCTGCGCCGGGGCCCACCAGGCCATCATCCACATGTACAACGCCTGCGCGCCGGCTTTCCGCAAGATCGTCTTCCGCATGAGCCGCGAAGAGATCCGCGACATCGCCATCGCGGGGACCAAAATGGTCAAGGCAGCCGTCGCGCGGCATCCCGAAACCCGCTGGCGCTACGAATACTCTCCTGAAGTCTTCAGCACGACGGAACTGGACTTCGCCCTGGAAGTCTGCAACGCCGTGGTGGATACCTGGCAACCCACCGACCAGAACAAGATCATCCTGAACCTGCCGGCCACCATTGAATCCACGACGCCCAATCTGTACGCCGACCAGATCGAGTGGATGCACACCCACCTGGCCCAGCGCGACAATATCGTGCTCAGCCTGCATCTGCACAACGATCGGGGCACGGCCGTCGCCACAGCCGAACTCGCCCTGATGGCAGGCGGGGATCGCGTCGAAGGCTGCCTGTTCGGCAACGGCGAACGCACGGGCAACGTGGACCTGGTGACGCTCGCGCTGAACATGTACACCCAGGGCGTTCACCCGGGGCTGGATTTCTCCGACCTGGAGGAAATCCGCCGCTGCGTCGAAGATTGCAACCAGCTTCCCGTTCACCCGCGCCACCCGTATGCAGGCGACTTGGTATTCACGGCGTTCTCAGGCTCGCACCAGGACGCCATCAAAAAGGGATTCGCGCAGCAAAAACCCGAAGCCGTCTGGGAAGTGCCGTACCTGCCCATCGACCCCGCCGACCTGGGCCGCAGCTACGATGCCATCATTCGGGTGAACAGCCAATCCGGAAAGGGTGGCGTCTCCTATCTGCTGGAACACGAACAGGGGCTGGTACTGCCGCGCCGCCTGCAGATCGAATTCAGCCGCGCCATCCAGCGGGTGACCGACGAAACCGGCCAGGAGATCACGCCCAAGGATGTCTTCGAGGTCTTCTCGCAAGAATACCTGGGACGCGAGACCCCCTGGAATCTCGTCAGCCACCGCATCACCGGCAGCCCCAAGACCACCGGCCAGAAGCAGTTCTCGATCGAAATCGATGTCGAGATCGACGGCAATCCACGCCACATGGTGGGGCACGGCGACGGAGCCATCTCGGCCTTCGTCGACGCACTGGGCATCGAGGCGCGCGTCATGGACTATCAGGAGCATGCCATCGGCACGGGAACGGACACCCGGGCGGCCTCGTACGTCGAAATGCGCATCGGAGACGCCGCCAGCGCCTTTGGCGTCGGCATCCACGAAGATATCGTCACGTCTTCCTTCCTGGCTATCCTGAGCGCCGTCAATCGCCAGGCTGCCGCCGGGGTTGCGATGGCACCGAAAGCGATGGCGGCCTGAATCTGATTCGCGAACAGCGCCGGACGAGCCCCGGGAACCCGACGGTTCCCGGGGTTTTTCTTTCAGCCGGGACCGCTACCAGACCGGGGCCGGTTCCCACGTCACATCCTCTCCCTTCTGGCGGGCGAGCCGCAGCATCGTCAACAGCGGCCAAGCGCGTCGCCGCATGCCAACATGCTGGGAAATGGGGTGTTCCGTGGAGTCGTCGTGGTCGCCGGACACGTCGGGGTCCGGGATCATGTCGGACGCAGCCAGCGCCTCGATCCCGGCAATGGCCATGTCGAGCTGTGCCCGCGTGATGACCCCGCGCTCGGGCAGATCCGGGGTATCGAACTGCTTGCCGGCCGCCTGGAGGAGAGGCTTGGCGTGCTGCGCAAACATCAGGACTTCCGCAGCAGATTTCGACTGGAACAAAATGAGCATGGTGGGGTTTCCTGCATTGGACACATTCATACACTACCCCAACTTCCAGACCCTGCCAAGCCGGAAACTATCCGCTTTGACAGGAGCGTCCGCATGTCCGGGACCCCCATTCCACGCGGCTTTCGGCGGGCCTGCGGCTTGCTCGCAGTCCTTCTTCTGACCCTGACAGCCATGGAGGCTGCCCGGTCGGCTCCCGGCGTCTGCCGCGCCCCGGCCAACCCCACTCCCTGCGGGGCGGCTTTGGCCCCCTCCGCCGCCGGCGAACCCGATCTGGACACCGGCCTCAGCAACCCTGTCAGCCTGATCACCGGGGCCAAGCACCTGAAGCACATCGATCTGCCGGCGCCGCTGGACGGCAACCACCCGGCGTTCATCCGCTTCTACCGGATGAATGCCGGACAAGGCCGCCCCTCCCCGTCACACTGGACGCACGAGTACGACATCCGACTGGAACCCCACCGGACCGGCTGGCGCTTGGCGCTACCAGATGGGCAGATCCTGTCGTTCGACGCCCGGGGAATGGCCGTCGGGCATGGGACAGGCCGGGTCTTGGTCCTGCCCGCGGCACCGGCCAGCGCGCCCGCGGAGGCAACACGGGCATGGGTCCAGGACGACGGCCTCCGGATGGACTTCAACGGCGACGGACTTCTGCTCGCAATCCGCGCGCCGCAGCGCTCTGCGGTCCGAATCGAGCGTCACGGCTCCGGACCGTTGGCCGGACTGATCCACCGCGTCCACGGGCGGGGTGCGGCCCTCACGCTGGATTACGGCACCGTCGCCGGCGTTACCGTGCTGATGGCGCTGCGGACGCCGGCGGGCACCTTCCGCTATGACTATGATCCGCACACCGCCGCAGCAAACGTGGGCGGGCGGCCGCCGTACCCTCGACTGGTCCGCGTCACCCGTCCGGACGGCATGACCCGCACCTATCACTACGAGGCGGAACGGCAGGCCGGACACCGGGATGCGGTCACCGGCATCACGTTGACCGATGCGCGGGGAGGCACCTGGCGGGCCAGGACATGGTCCTACGATACGAATGGCCGCGTGATCCGGGCCACCCCGGGGGACGGCGACCATCCTCACAGCACCCTGGCGTTCGAATACGGGCTGCCGGGAACCACGGCGCAGACACACATCACGCGCGTCCGCGGCCCATCGGCGCAGACCGACATCGTGCTCGGTATCCGAAGCGGCCGGATCGAGGGGACGCGGACCCGTATCGACACATCGCCATCCCCGCCGGGCCCATCCTCTCCGACTCCCGCCATCACAGACCTGGCGGTCCGGCGGGACTCCCGCGGGCGCCTGACCGCTATCGGACCACTGCACATTCGCCGCCACCCGGATGGGCGGATTCGCAGCCTGCGGGAGCCGGTCGGCGGCTGGCCCGGGCTCACGCTCGAATACGACCGCGCCGGCCGCCGATCGGCCTGGAGCAGCGCGCTGACAGGCCGATCGACGGCGCGATTCGACGCCCGGGATCGCCTGGCGGGCCTGCGGTACGCGAACGGGGACGCGCTGGATATCGCGCGCAACGCGGCCGGACGCCCATCGTTGCTGCATTACACCGGCGACCCCGGACGGGAACCCGCAACCGTCCGCCTGCAATGGCATGGGCCGCACCTGAGGCGGCTCTTGCATCCCGCAGAGCAGGAGTCCCGCCAATACAACGAGCAGGGGCGTCTGTCCCAACGATCGGTGCGAAGGCCCCATCCCGCAGGCGCCTTGAACTATCGCGAGGCGTTTTCCTACGACCCGGCGGGTCGCCTGATACGGCATGATCTTCCCGAGGGCGGGACGCTCCACTATGAGTGGGGAGCCGGATCGCGGTTGGCGGCGCTGACCTGGGAAACCCGCGACCGGGTCAGCCACTCCGTTATCCGAACACAGCCGGGCCAGGCCGGTTACCGCTATGGCAACGGGATGCACCTGCAACCCTGGAGCGCGCCCGACGGCAAGACCCACACCCTGATCGTGTCCGACGGCTCGCAACCCGTCTGGGGGGAACAGCGCCAATCCGACGGGGCCGGCCGGATCGTGGCGCTGATGCAATCGTCTTCGGTTCATCCGCCCGGTCAATGGCGGATCATGCACCGCCGCTATGTCCATGATGCGGAAGACAGGATGGTGGCCTCGCAGGAAGCCGACGAGCCCGCCCTCGCATCGGCGGCCGCGGCGCCGCCGGCGGACTGGTTCGCGTGGGAAGGCAGCGGGGCACTGGCAGCCCGACGTGGTCAGGCCCATTCCGGAATCCGGCGGGACGCCTCCGGCCTGCCTCTGGCGATGGGCTCGTACCGGCTGCACTATCAGGCGCAACGCCGGCTGGCCAAGGTCCAACCCGCACAGGGCGACGCCATCGACTACACCCACAACGCACACGGGCACACCATCCGCCGGCGCGAAGGCACCCGGGAAACCGAACGCTACTATCTGGACAACCGACTGGTCGCCCTCTGGCAGCGCCCCGAAGCGGCAGCTTCCCGCGCCCCCGGGGCGACACCGGTCATCGGGCCACGACAGGCGCCGGCACCCACGTTCGGCGTCACGCAGCGCTACCTTTACGCCCATGACGTCCCCGTTGGCCTGCTTCAGTCGGACCGGGACGGGCACACACACCTGTACTATATTCACGCCGACTCATTGGGCGCTCCAGTGCTGGTGACCGACGAAGCGCGAACGGTGCGGTGGTCCGCGACGTACGATTCACTGGGACGCGCCCGCACCCGGGGGAATCTGGATCTGCCGCTGCGCGCACCGGGCCAGGACGAAGACCCTGCCACAGGCTGGCACGACAACATCTTCCGGACCTACCTGCCCACGCACGGCCAGTATCTGGAACCCGACCCGCTGGGGCCGGTGCCGGGCCAACAGGCCCTCGGATACGCCGCGCAGCAACCCATGCGCTACACCGATCCCCTCGGGTTGATCCTTCTGGCCTTCGATGGGACAAGACTGAACCGCGGCCACCAAAGCAACGTCTGGAAGCTTGCACAAATCTACCAGGATGGCCCCAGCCTCTACCACCCGGGTCCCGGCAACGGCGCGCGCCTGGATTGGGATGCGCTCACCGCCGCGAGCAGCGGTCAGATCCTCCGCACCCAATGGGAATCGCTGCTGGCAGCACTGCGGGGAGCCCAGGACGCCGCTCGTCCCATCCCGATCGACATCCTCGGTTTCTCCCGCGGTGCCGCGCTGGCCCGTGACTTTGCCAATCGCATCGCACGGCAGACGCGCAACGGCTGGTTCTCGTATGACGATCCCGTGCGCGGGGTGATCGGCCGCTGTGTGGAGCTGAGATTCCTGGGCCTCTTCGATACTGTCGCCCAGTTCGGACTGCTGGGCGCCGCCAACGCCGGGTACGACCTGACGATCGCGGGCGCCTGGCAGTGGGTCGCCCACGCGGTGGCGCTGCATGAATTCCGGGCGCTGTTTCCATTGGTCTCCGCCACGAGCGGCGCGCCGGGCAACGTGGTGGAATCGCCGTTCATCGGGGCCCACTCGGACATTGGTGGCGGCACGGCACCGGGCCCGGGTGCCCCGCCCGTTCCATCGGGAGACCTGTCCGACGTGGCGCTCAATTGGATGCGCTGGCAAGCCTTGGCGGCGACGGTCCCCCTGGGGGCGCTCCCGGAGGCAGACCGCCACGTCTCCCAGGCGATCCTGCACGACGAGCGCTTGCCGATGGACCGCATCCTGGAAAACAGCGACCGTGCGTTGCAGGACGCCACCACCCGCTCCATGGGCCTGCAACGCCATGATCTCCGCCTGGGCGAAGACCAGCGGCGGGCACTCGACGTGTTCATCCAGCGACTGGAGCGCTGGCAGGTCGCACCCGGGAATGTCGTGGGAACGGTGGACATGCAGGGCTATGGCGCCTGGCTGGAGACCGAGCTCGGCCTGCCGGGACTGGGTGGCTCGTGACGGAAGGCTCCGGAACGCGCGAGCGCGACACCCCTGAATCGGGCTATTATTTCGGGAGCCCATAGGGGCGCTCCGATTCCGGACTCCGCCGTCGGGCCGCACACGCGCCATCTCTCATTACGAATTCATGCTACCCGAGCAACACGTCCAGCTCATTTCCTTCCTGCGTTCCGCCGTCCGTTCCCTGGTCCCCGACCAGGATATCGACATCACGCTGGAGCGGCCCAAAGTTGCCGCCCATGGCGACGTGGCTTGCAACGTTGCGCTGCAGGCGGCGCGCGCGGCGCGACGCAACCCGCGCGAACTGGCCCAGGCCATCGTGGATGCGCTGCTGGCGCTTCCGGGCGCGGACCAATTGATCGCGAGCGCTGAAGTCGCGGGTCCAGGATTCATCAACTTCCGGCTGGCGGCCGGCGCCCATCAGGCGGTGCTCGAAGCCATTCGCGCGCAAGGCGAACACTACGGCTGGCGGCCACCCCAGGACCGCCGCATCCTGGTCGAATTCGTCTCGGCCAACCCCACCGGCCCGCTGCATGTCGGGCACGCCCGACAGGCCGCACTGGGGGACTCGATCTGCCGCCTCTTCACCACCCAGGGCGCCCAGGTCACGCGCGAGTTCTACTACAACGACGCCGGCAACCAGATCCGCAATCTGGCCGTAAGCGTGCAAGCGCGCGCACGCGGCATCGCACCCGACGATCCACAGTTCCCCGCGGACGGCTACAAGGGCGACTATATCGTCGATATCGCCAATGATTACCGGGCGTGCGCCACGGTGCAGGCCAGCGACGGCGAGCCCGTCCAGGCAGCCGGCGACATCGAGGACCTGGACGCCATTCGGCGTTTCTCCGTGGCTTACCTGCGCCGCGAACAGGATCTGGACCTCCAGGCCTTCGACCTGCGCTTCGACAATTACTACCTGGAAAGCTCGCTCTACACGAGCGGGCGGGTGGAGCGCACCGTGCAGGCGCTGATCGCGGCCGGCCATACCTACGAACGTGACGGCGCGCTGTGGCTGCGCACGACCGAACTGGGCACAGGCGACGACAAGGACCGGGTGATGCGCAAGTCCGAGGGCGGCTACACCTACTTCGTCCCCGACGTGGCCTACCACGTCGCCAAGTGGGAACGCGGCTTCCACACGGCCATCAACATCCAGGGCACCGATCACCATGGCACCATCGCCAGAGTGCGCGCGGGCCTGCAGGGCCTGAAGGTCGGCATCCCCGTCGATTACCCGGCCTATGTGCTGCACAAGATGGTTCGCGTCATGCGCGACGGCACAGAGGTCAAGATCTCCAAGCGCGCCGGCAGCTACGTCACCCTGCGCGATCTGATCGACTGGGTCGGACGCGATGCCGTGCGCTTCTTCCTGGCCCAGCGGCGTGCCGACTCGGAATTCGTCTTCGATATCGACCTGGCCCTGTCGCACAGCGAAGAAAACCCGGTGTACTACATCCAGTACGCCCACGCGCGCATCCACTCACTGCTGCGCCAGCACGACGCGCCGCAAACCATCGCCACTGCGGACCCCGGACCGCTGACCGCGGCCACGGAGATCGCACTGATGCAGCGGCTGGCCGAATACCCTGGCGTGCTGACCCAGGCTGCCCTGGAACTCGCGCCCCACCAGCTCGCTTTCTGGCTGCGCGACTGCGCGGCCGACTTCCATGCCTGGTACAACAGCGAACGCATCTGGGGCGACGATCCGGCCTTGACCGCCGCGCGATTGCGCCTGGCACAGTCCACGGCCCGCGTGATCGCCAACGGACTGGGATTGCTGGGGGTCAGCGCCCCCGACCGGATGTAGTCGATGGCCCGCAAGAAAGCCTCTCGTTCACGCGGCACGTGGTTCGGCCTGGTTCTGGGCATGGTGCTGGGCGTGGCGGCCGCCGTCGCCGTTGCTCTGTTCGTCACCCAGGCCCCCATGCCCTTCAAGGACAAGGCAAGCCGCAGCACACCCACCACGCTATTGCCGGATGTCGCCAACGCCCCGGACCCCAACATTTCGCTCTACGGCAAAGACGGTCCTGCCGGGACGCGGTCCCAAACACTGGGCGGCAGCAGCACCAACCCGCCCGCGCCCGCGCCCGAACCGGGGACCAACCCCGACAATCCGCTGTCGGATGCAATCGGGCAGATCATCGCGGGCATCAACAACCCCCCAGGCACCAAACCCGCCCCTGCCAGCAAGCCGGCCACCGTTGCGTCGGCCAAGCCGGCCACTGTCGCGCCCGCCGTCTCGGCGCCAGCCAGCCACCCTTCCGCCAGCCATCCTTCCAGCTTGCCGGTTCCGCCGCCTCCGCCGCCGTCGGCGGCCCGACCAGCACCGGGCACCCAAACGACCTATTATCTGCAAACGGGGGCGTTCCGCTCCAAGGATGAAGCGGAGGCCATGCTGGCACGCGTCGTCCTGCTGGGGCTGCCGGTTCGCGTCGAACCAGGCGAAGCCAACGGAAGCCCTATCAACCGCGTTCGCGTCGGGCCCTTCAAGGGCATCGACGACATGAACCGGGCACGAACCAGACTGGGGGACGACAAGATCGCGTCGACTGTCGTCCGTCCCTGATCGTCCTTCAGGAGCCACACCATGAACACCTTGTTTTCACGCATTGCCTCCGGCCTGGTCCTGGGCCTGGCCGCGCTGGCCATGGCGCCCGCACACGCCGCCGACTTCGACAAGGTGGACCCGGTCCAGCCCACCGATTACCCCGGCAAGGTCGAGGTCCTGGAGTTCTATGCGTACACCTGCCCCCACTGCAATGCGATCGAGCCCCTGGTCGAAAAGTGGCTCAAGACGGCACCCAAAGACATGGTGTTCAGGTACGTGCCGGTCGCCTTCAACGCGAGCATGCAGGACCTGCAAAAGCTCTACTACACGCTGGAAGCCATGAACCGGCTGGATCTGCACCCGGCCGTCTTCAAGGCCATTCACGAAGAGCACAAGCAGCTCTTCGAAGCCAAGCAGATTACCGACTGGGCCGTTTCGCAAGGGCTGGATCGCAAGGCCTTCACGGATACATTCAACTCCTTCGGCGTCCAGACCAAGGTCAAGCGTGCCGATGAGCTGGCCAAGGCCTACCACATTGACGGCACGCCGACCTTCGCCATCGGGGGCCGCTACCTGACGTCGCCCGCCAACATGAACAGCTACCAGGGCGCGGTGGACCAGACCGACAAGCTGGTGAAGCAGATTCTGGCCGAGAAAAAATGAGCGCATCCCATGGCGCGCATTGAATACGCCGATCCGAGCGCGGGACCGGCCCGGGATCTGGCCACACGAGTCATCGCCGAGCGCGGCAGCCTGCTGCATCTTTACCGGATGCTGCTGCACAGCCCGCC
>Ga0134125_10011267_pt1 | contig 10026 bp, 9 predicted proteins | sample KB31751_FD_96464 | JGI IMG/M metagenome (GOLD analysis project Ga0134125, IMG submission 96464) | Terrestrial soil microbial communities with excess Nitrogen fertilizer from Kellogg Biological Station, Michigan, USA - KB3-175-1 | ecosystem: Environmental > Terrestrial > Soil > Unclassified ... | reverse complement strand
CAATTGACGCACATGCGCCGCGGCATCTATCTGGCCCGGATGCGGGCGCAACGCATGCACTTCAGGCCGCAGCGCACCGCTGCGGCCGGCAAAGGCATCAAGCGTCATCGCCGCGGCGAGATCAGCCACGTCGAGCAGATATTCGAGCCCGTCGAGCGCCAATACCGCGGTGGCGAGCATTTGCGCGGTGCCATTGTTCAGCGCCAGGCCTTCCTTGTAGGACAGCCTGATCGGTTGCAAGCCTGCGCGTCGCAAAGCTTCGGCGCCGGGCATTCGTTCGCCGGCGAAGAACGCCTCGCCGCCACCCAGCAGCACGATCGCCAGGTGCGAGAGCGGCGCCAGGTCGCCGCTGGCGCCGACGGAACCTTTCTCCGGCACAACCGGAATCACGCCGGCATCGAGCAAGGCCGCGAGCGCCTGCAACGTCTGCACGCGGATGCCCGAATGCCCGCGCATCAGCGTGTTGATGCGGATCGCCAGCATCGCGCGCACGACTTCGGCGGCCAGCGGCTCGCCCACGCAAACCGCGTGCGTCACGATCAGGTTGTGCTGCAATTCTTCCGGCAGGGTGTCCGCCCGCGCTTCCGGATTGCGGCCGGGCAGCTCCTCGCGCACGCGGTGCGAGCCGAGCAACTTGTCGGCATTGCTGCCGAATCCGGTGGTCACGCCGTAGATCGGCTCGCCGCAGCGCATCTTCTCGACCAGGAAATCCGCCGCATGTGCCACGCGTTGCAACTGCATCGGATCCAGCCCGACCATCGCTCCATGCCGTGCGATCGCCACCACCTGCGCGCGCGTGAGCTGCGAACCGTCGAGCACGATGCGCTCGCTCATGGTCGCGCCCCGCTTCGCAACGCATCGCGCAATCTAGCCGCCAACTCGCCGCGCGAGATCTCGGATTGCTCGCCGGTGCGCAGGTCTTTTACCGCCACCACCCCGCGCGCGGCTTCGTCCTGTCCCAGCACCAGCGCGAAGTGCGCGCCGATGCGGTCGGCGTATTTCAACTGCTTGCCCAGTTTGCCATGTTCGAGGACCAGCTCGGTCGCGATGCCGGCGTCGCGCAGTTCGCGCGCGATCGCGAGGCACTCCGGCCAGCGCGTTTCGTCCATCTGCGTCACCAGCGCCTCCACGCCACCGCCGGGTGCGCGCAACAGCTCCGCTTCGCGCAACTGCCAGAACAACCGCGTCAGCCCGATCGAGATTCCCACGCCCGGCAATTTCGACTTCGTGTACTGCCCGGCAAGGTTGTCGTAGCGCCCACCCGAACAAATCGAACCGATTTCTGGATGATCGTTCAAGCTGGTTTCGTAGACGGTCCCGGTGTAGTAGTCCAGGCCGCGCGCGATCGAGAGGTTCAGCGCGAACGCCGATTCCGGCACGCCGAACGCCGTCACGGTATCCAGCACCTCGCGCAATTCGGCGCGGCCCTGTTCGAAGGTTTCGCTGCCCGAGCCAAGCGCCTCCAGTTCCGCATGCGCGTTGCTGAGCGACGCCGAGCGTATCTTGACGAAATCCAGCACCCGCTGCGCGACCGCGCGCGACAGGCCGAACGCCTCGCCCGTGAGCACCGCGTGGACGTGTTCGGCGCCGCGCCTGTCCAGCTTATCCACCTCGCGCAGCATCCGCGTCTGCGTCTCCACATCGGCAAGGCCGAGGCCCTCCAGGAACCCGCGCATCAACTTGCGGTTGTTGATCTGGATGGTGAAGGCACCGATGTCCAGCGCGCTGAAGACCGCGTGGATCACCGCGGGGATTTCCGCGTCGTAGCGGATCGGCAGGTCGTCCTTGCCGATCACGTCGATGTCGCACTGATAGAACTCGCGGAACCTTCCGCGCTGCGCGCGCTCGCCGCGATACACGGGCTGCATCTGGTAACGGCGGAATGGAAACGCCAAGTCGCGCTCGTGCTCGGCCACATAGCGCGCCAGCGGCACGGTGAGATCGAAACGCAACGCGAGTTCCGGCTTCTCGCCCGCGCCCGTGCCCAGCGCGCCGGTGGATTGCACGAAATACACCTGCCGCTCGGTTTCGCCGCCGGTCTTGGTCAGCAGCACGTCGGAATACTCGATGGCCGGCGTCTCGATCGGCAGGAAGCCGTACAGTTCGAATCCGTGCCGGACACCGTCCAGCATCGCCTGGAAGGCGATCTGGTCGCGCGGCAGCAGTTCGAGCACGCCCGGCATGGTGCGCGGCGGGGTGGGCGGCATGGATTCCTCGTGCGGCGGGGCAAAGCGCGAAGATTAGCAGAGCCGTTCGCCGCCCCGCGCCGCGGCTTGCGCCACGTTCAAGGCCGCCGGTAAAATTCGCGGTTCCTCGGGGTGTAGCTCAGCCTGGTAGAGCGCTACGTTCGGGACGTAGAAGTCGCAGGTTCAAATCCTGTCTCCCCGACCAATCAGGTCGATTGTCCGGGCCGCCAGCAATGGGCGGCCTTTGTTTCTGGAAGATCCGGGGCAAATGCGATCTTCCGTTGAACATCATCAGCACGCCCTTGGATTTTGCGCCATTGAGTCGGGCCAGTGGCGTCCCGGCCATCCCGGAGTTAGCGCGCCATTCCGTCGTGGCCGGAGCAAGTCCCGCTGCGTTCGATGCCGAGGCCATGGCTCCCATCGCGACACCGCCCGGATGCATCGCTCGGTGCCATGTCACTCACGGCCTTTGCAGGCCGGTCAAGGGATTGAACGGTGATGTTCGTCTGCTGCGTTTGATATGGCGGCTGCGTCGCCGGGTATTGGGCCAGTGCGGCTCCAAAGACCAGCAAAGCCATCAAAGCAAGAAAGATGTTGCGCATATCGTCCCCCTGGTTGACTGCGTCGCACGAACATCAGTGCAGTCGCCGTGCCGACGGGGGACGGCCATGTGCGCCGTCTCACGCTTCGAATATGCGCCCGTCCACAGTCCACGAATTCGCTGCGCTTTCGAAGCAGCGGCTTGCCTTGCGACCGTGGCCCATGCGCGCCTCGCTGGCAGGTGCCCTTGTGATCTCAAACAAGAAAGCCGGCTTTGCGCCGGCTTTCTTCTTGTTCGCGAGTCCCGGGTTCCGGTTCACATCGTCTGCGTCGGCTTCTCCGAACCGAGGATGCCGGCGAGGATGGATTCGATCTTGGTGCGCGCGGTTTCGCCATCGGCGGACTCGGTGAACTGGACGCCGATGCCGGCGGTGCGGTTGCCCTGCGCGGCGGTCGGAGTGATCCACACCACCTTGCCGGCCACCGGCAGGCGATCCTTTTCTTCCGGCAATGTCAGCAGCAGGAACACCTCGTCGCCGAGGTTGTAGCGTTTCATGGTCGGCACGAACAGGCCGCCGCCCTTCACGAACGACATGTAGGCGTTGTAGAGCGCGTTCTTGTCCTTGATCGCGAGCGACAGGATGCCCTGGCGCGGCATGCCGACTGTGTTCGAACCGGGAGCCATGTGCTTACCTCTCTGCGCGACCGCAGCTTGCGCGCCGGCGCCGATGCGGTCAAGACCGGAACCGTCTCCAGCCCCACCGGTCGAACACCCACGGCGACGGCACGGTGGAATAGAGTTTCACGTAGTACGGCGCTTGCAACGGCCGGGCCAGAGACGCCGCCGGCATGCCGTCGCGCCAGAGCAAGGCCGCGCCTTCGTGCGCGCCGTCACAGTCGAGGCGCTGGCCGCCTTGCGCGTCCACCGCGAACAGCGCCATGAAACCGCGCATCCAGCGCGGCACCTGCCACGGCAGGCGCGGACCGGACAGCGATTGATCGCCGCTGCCCAGCGCCAATCGTTCCTCTTCACCTGCGAAGCGCAGCAAGCGCCCGCGGCTCAACGCGATCTGGCTTCGATGCGCCAGGATCGCCGCGCGCTTGCGAGCGCCTTCGCGCGGCGTCAGCGCCAGCGACATGCGCCGGGTTTCGTCGATCCGTGCGCTTCCGTGCAACAGGTAGCAGAGACAATGCGGTTGCCGCGCGGCGGGCAATGCTCCCAACGCGAGTTCGAGCAGGACGTGCAGCGCGCTGTGGTCCGGATGCGCGTCGGCAAGATCCGGCAGCACCAGCAACGTGGGCCTGATTTCCTCGAGCAGGGCCTGCCACTGCGCGATCGCCGCAGTGGAGTCGTCTACCAGTTTCGCGGTGACGCCGCCATCCGGCCATCGGAGGCGATGCACCGCCGATGTCTCCGCGCCGAGTTCCTGCAAGGCGTGCCGCGCTTCGAGTTGCCGGCGCTCGCCCCAACGCCGGCGCGCCGTCGCATCGACACGGAGGCGACGCTCCAGCACGCGTTGCGGCCAAGGATTGTTGTCTCCGTCGGTGACGAGCACGATGTGCACCCGCGCGCCGTTCGCCAATGCGCGCTGGATCAATCCGCCCGCCGCGAGCGATTCGTCGTCGGGGTGCGGCGCGACCACCATCAAGGTGTCGCCCGGCGCGAGCAGGTGATCCGGATTCATGGCTGCCCGAGATGCGGCGGTTTCCTGATGAGGGTGCGCAGCATGCCGGCGCGGGCTTTCGATCAGCTTGCGCGATCGAACGGGGCGAGGCATTCGATCAGCGCAGGCTCCGGTCGCAGCGGCCCGCGCAGCAATTCGCGCAAACGATTGACGCGATCGAATCCTTCCTGCAGCGACGCGGCACCCCACGGCGGATCGAATGCGGATGCCTCGCCTCGCGCGCGATCGCGCGCCGCGTCGTGCAGCAGCCGGGCGGCGTGTTCCAGCCGCGCGAGCGGCTCGTCCGCGCCCCACGCGTGCGCGAGCTGGCAGGGGGATGCGCGTCCGCGCGCAAGCGCGACCAGGTCCTTCGCCACGGCGTCTCGCCGTTGCAATTCGTCACCCTGGGCGAAGGCGAGCGCGCGGCCCGGATTGCCGCCGGCCGCATCGAGCGCGCGCTGCGGATCGCGCACGCCCTGCGCGTGCAACCATTGTTCCGCCTGCGCGCGCAGCGGCGCAGCGAAGTCGATGCGCTGGCAGCGGCTGCGGATCGTTGCCGGCAATCGCCACGGCTGATCCGCGACCAACACGATCAGGCTCGATGCGGTGGGCTCTTCCAGGGTTTTCAGCAACGCGTTGGACGACGCCGCATTCATCGCATCGGCGGGATCGATCACGGCGATCTGCCAGCCGCCGAGTTGCGAGGCCATCGCCAGCCGCGCGGACAGCGCGCGGATCTGTTCGACGCTGATTTCGGTACGCAGCTTGTGCGTTTTTTCATTGACCTCGAAAGTGACGAGCACGCGATCGGGATGCGTGCCGGCCTGCAACAACGAGCAGGCCTTGCACTCGCCGCAGGCGCGGCCCGATCGCGGCCGCCGGCACAAACGCGCGCGCACGAAGCTTTCCGCGAATGCGCGCTTGCCCAGGCCTTCGGCACCGGCGAGCAGCAACGCATGCGGCAGCTGTCCGCGCTCGGCGCGCGCCGCCAGCGCGGTCCATGCGCCGGCGAGCCATGGGGGGAGATCCGCGTTCATGCGGCGGTGCCTTCGCGCAGCGCATCCACCGCGACGATCGCGGCGGCAAGCACTTCATCCACGGAGCACCCCGCGTCCAGTACGCGAAAGCGCCGCGGCTCGGCCGCGGCCCGTGCCAGATAGGCCTGCCGCACGCGTTCGAAGAATCCGTCGTCCTCACGCTCGATGCGGTCGGCGTCGCCGCGTACGTGCGTCCGCTCGCGGCCGTGCGCGACGGGCAGATCGAGCAGGAGGGTCAGATCGGGTGTCAGCTCCTCGGTGGCGATCGCCTCCAGTTGCGCGATCAGCGCCGTATCGAGGCCGCGCCCGCCGCCCTGGTAGGCATAGCTCGCATCCGTGTAGCGGTCGCACAGCACCCAGCGTCCCGCCGCGAGCGCCGGGCGCAACAGTTCACGCACCAGTTGCGCACGCGCCGCGAACATCAGCAGCGCCTCCGTTTGCGGCGCGATGGTGCGCAGTGCGGGATCGAGCACCAGCAGGCGCACCCCCTCGCCCAGCGCGGTGCCGCCGGGTTCGCGCGTCTGCAGCACTTCGATTCCGGCGCGTTCAAGGTGTGCGTGCAGGCCGGCGAGCAGCGTGCTCTTTCCGGCGCCCTCGCCGCCTTCCAGCGTGATCAGTTTGCCGCGCATGGATGTCATGGATGCGAATGACGCGACTTTCTGGATGCGGGTTTCTTCTTCGCGCTGCTCGTGCCGCTCGCCGGTTCCTGCGCACTGGAACCCGACGTCGGCTTCGCGGCCGGATCGCGGTGCAACTGGTAGATCGCGACGTTGCGGTTGTGCTCCGCGAGCGTCGAGGAGAACGCGTGCGTGCCATCGCCGCGCGAGACGAAATACAGCGCATCGCCCGGCGCCGGGTGCAGCACGGCATCGATCGCGGCGCGGCCGGGCAGCGCGATCGGCGTCGGCGGCAGGCCCGCACGCGTGTAGGTGTTGTAAGGCGTATCGGTTTGCAGGTCGCGCGCGTGGATGCGGCCGTCGTAGTTCGCGCCCAGCCCGTAGATCACGGTCGGGTCGGTCTCCAGTTTCATGCCGAGTTCCAGCCGGCGCTCGAACACGCCCGCGATCCGCGGGCGCTCGCTCGCCTGCGCGGTTTCCTTTTCCACGATGGACGCCAGAATCAGCGCTTCGTAAGGAGTTTGCAGCGGGACCGATGCGTCGCGTTGCGGCCAATGCGCATCGAGGTACGTCCGCACCGCCGCGTGCGCGCGTTTCAGCACGTCGATGTCGCTCATGCCGAGTACATAGTCGTAGGTATCGGGCATGAATTCGCCTTCGGGGTTCTGGCCGCCTGCGCCGAGCTTCGTCATCAGTTCGTCGTTCGAAAGCCGGGCGCCATCCTGTGCCAACCTCGGCGCTGCCGCGAGCGCCGCACGCACCTGCTGGAAGGTCCAGCCTTCCACCAGCGTCACGCGTCGTTGCAGCACGCGGCCGCGCGCCATGTCTTCCAGCAACGCGCGCGCGGTGATGCCGGGCGCCAGTGCGTATTCGCCCGCGTGCAATGAACCGGCGACGCCGAGTTGCTCGGCCAGCGCACGCCAGTACAGCGGCGGCGCGGCGGAGAGGCGCGCGTTGCGCAGGTCGCGCACGATGTCGCGGAAACTTTCGCCCTTGCCGATTTCGAAGGTCTGGCCGGTACCGCGCACCGCCAGCGGCGCGTCGCGAAAGCGCATGTAGTCGAAACCGAACCATGCGGCGACCGCGACCGCCGCCAGCACGACCAGGACCAGCACGACCAGAAGGACGCCGCCGCGCGCGTTTCCCGCCGTTTCGATGGCGCGCGTCATCCCCCGCACTCCGGGGCAGCCAGTCCGAGTTCGCGCCAGTGCGCCTGCATCGTCCGCGCGCGCGGCCCGGGCGCCAGCGCGCGACCTGGCAATTCGCGCACCGGCAGGATGCCGCGCACGCTGGAAGCGAGAAAGATTTCGTCGGCCTGCAGCAGTTCCTCGTGCGTGATGTCGCGCACCTGCGTTTCCGGCATCGCGGCCAGCACCTCCGCACGCGCCACGCCGGCAACGCCGCAACGATCGAGCGCCGGCGTGACCGTTCGGCCATGGCGAACGAGGAACAAGTTGGCGGCGGTTGCACTGATCACGTGACCTTCCCTATCGGACAGCAGTGCTTCGACAACTTCCGGATCGTTCCATTCCGCGCGCGCGAGCACCTGCTCCAGGCGATTCAGATGCTTGATGCCGGCCAGGCGCGGCTGCGCGGCCAGTGCCAAGTCGGCGAAGCGTACCCGGATTCCGCGCGCGTACCAATCCAGCGGGATGAACGGCGGTTCGAACGCCGCCACGACGCGCGTGCTCGCGCCGTTTGCCGGAGGCGCGTAACCGCGCTCGCCGCTGCCGCGCGTCAGGGTGACCCGCACGACCGCGCGCGGCATGCCCGCGACGACCGCGACGGCTTCTCCGGCGAGCATTGCAATATCCGGCGCAGGCAGAAGCAGCCGCTCGCATCCGTGCAGCAACCGCTGCATGTGCCGCGGCCACAGCGGCGCCGTACCGCGCACGAACAGGATCGTTTCGAACAAGCCATCGCCATAGAGCAGCCCGCGATCGCTCGCCGCCACTTGCGCGCGCTCCTCGCCGTTCACCAGCACGCGGTCGCTCATGCGTCCATGGCCAACGCGTGCAACAACCCGCGCGCCTTTGCGCGCGTTTCTTCCAGCTCGCGCGCAGCATCGGAATCGGCGACGATGCCGGCACCGGCGCGGAAGGTGATTTCATCACCGCGCAAACTCAACGTGCGGATCAGGATGTTCAGGTCGAGGTCGCCATTGTTGCAGAGATAGCCGAGCGCTCCGGTGTACGGTCCGCGTGGCGCGCGTTCCAGCCCGGCGATGATCTCCATGCAGCGAACCTTGGGGCATCCGGTGATCGTGCCTCCGGGGAAAACGGCAGCGATCGCCTGCCCGGGCGTGACGCCTTCGCGAATCCGGCCGCGCACGTTCGAAACGATGTGGTGCACGTGCGCGTAGCTCTCGACCGTCATCAACTCGTCGACCTCGATGGTGCCCGGTACGCAGACGCGGCCGAGGTCGTTGCGTTCCAGGTCGATCAGCATCACGTGTTCGGCACGCTCCTTGGCGTGCGCCAGCAGTTCGCGGATGCGCGCCGCATCGTCATCCCCGCGCGCGCGCGGCCGGGTGCCCGCGATCGGACGCGTCTGCGCGACGCCGTGGCGGATTTCGAGCAATCGCTCCGGCGAAGAGCTGGCGATCGCCCAGCCGCCGCATTGCAGCAGTCCCGAGAATGGCGCGGGATTGGCCCGGCGCAACGACCCGTAGATTTTCGCCGGATCCTGCGGCGTGTCGTAACGCGCGCGCCATTGGCGCGAGAGATTGACCTGGAACGTGTCGCCCGAACGCAGGTATTCGTGGATGCGCGCCACGCCCGCGAGAAAATCCAGCGGATCGTCCTCGATGATTTCCAGCGGGTGCGGCGGATCGGAAGCGGCGATTTCCGCGCACCGCTCGAGATCGCGTTGCATCGCGTCCAGCAGATCCGCGCGATCCTCGCCTTCCGTGACCAGCAGCGTGCGCCCGCGCTCGCGGTCGACCAGGATCGCCGCCGGGCAGCGCAGCGCCAACGCCACCGGCGTCCCGGCATCCGAATCGCGCGGCAGGTTCAAGGTGGGTTCTATTTCCCCGGCCAGTTCGTAGCCGAGATACAACAGCCAGCCGCCGGTGAAGGGCAGCGTCGAAGCCGATTCGCATCGCGAGGAGTCCCGCCACGCCTTGTCGAGTGCATCCAGGAATCGCCCATCTCGGTCGCCGCCCGATGCATCCCGCACCCGCCCATCCGGATGCAGGATGATGGCGTCTTGCGGAAAGGCAAACAGGATGTCCCAGCGCGCATGCGCACCGGGCGCAGAGCTTTCCAGCAGGCCCGGATAACGCTGCGGAAAGGCCGCGGCCACCGCAAGCAGGTCGCGGCATCCGGCCAGCTCGCCATGCGGCGCGACGCGCGGGACGCCGGAACCGCCGCCAAGACGAATGTTGAGGGTCCCCGGCCCCGGGACCCCGGTCCCGGCATTCACGCGCGCTTGAACACCAGCGTGCCGTTGGTGCCGCCGAAGCCGAACGAATTGGACAGCACTATGTCCATTTTCGCCTGGCGCGCGCTGTTGGGCACGAAATCGAGATCGCAGCCTTCGCCGGGGTTGTCGAGATTGATCGTCGGCGGTACCACCGAATCGCGCATGGCCAGGATCGAGAAGATCGCTTCCACGCCGCCGGCGGCGCCCAGCAGGTGCCCGGTCATCGACTTGGTCGAGCTGACCATCAGCTTGTCCGCGTGTGCGCCGAACACGCTGCGGATCCCTTTCACTTCGGCCACGTCGCCGGCCTGCGTGGAAGTGCCGTGCGCGTTGATGTATTGCACGTCCTCGAGGTTAAGTCCCGCATCGCGGATCGCGGCGGCCATGCAGCGCGCGCCGCCCTCGCCGTTCTCGCTCGGCGCCGTCATGTGGTAGGCGTCGCCGCTCATGCCGAAGCCGGCGAGTTCGCAATAGATGCGCGCGCCGCGGGCCCTGGCGCTTTCGTATTCCTCGAGCACGAGGATGCCGGCGCCATCGCCCATGACGAAACCGTCGCGGT
>Ga0134125_10011264_pt1 | contig 10027 bp, 8 predicted proteins | sample KB31751_FD_96464 | JGI IMG/M metagenome (GOLD analysis project Ga0134125, IMG submission 96464) | Terrestrial soil microbial communities with excess Nitrogen fertilizer from Kellogg Biological Station, Michigan, USA - KB3-175-1 | ecosystem: Environmental > Terrestrial > Soil > Unclassified ... | reverse complement strand
GCCGTGCCCCAGTTAAGGGCTGAAAAAGTTAAGGACGGCCACCCGTTCGCCCAGTGCGGCACGCGCAATTGCGACGCCGGCACCGTGCCTTCGAATCGAAGCGCGAAGCGTTTAAGAAAGGCTGAATCGGAGACGGCAGAAGGGAGCTATTCGCTCTTTTCGGCGCGCCGTTTGATGAGTTGCTGCGCGAGCTCAATCCGCATGGGCTGGGGCAGATCGATTCCGGCGAGCTTCCACTGCATTTCTTTCAGGCTGAGCTTCACCTTGAACTGCTTGTCCGGCGCTTTGTCGGGCGGAAGATAGATGTAGTAATCGCCGAGCCCGTATTCGGATGACCACCATGTCTGCCAGCCGCTTTGCAGCGCCGACTTGGAGAAGGGGGCAAATTCGGCCGGGATCTTGACGCCAGCGCCGCCGCCGCTGCCGCTCGTCTCACCTTTGGTGAGCAGATCGATCAAGCTCTGCTCGTTGAGCAGCTCCGCCACGATCGGCTCGGCGTAAGAGGTGCCGATGCCGACGGCGAGGGTCTTGCCCATCAGGCCGAGCTGCTTCTCCTTGCCGGTAAGCTCGATATAGGCGGCGACGATCTGCTTGGTGAGCGATTTGCGCAGCGCCTTGAAGTCGACGAGCTTGGCGAGAGCGGCGCCATCCCTCGCCTCGATGTCCGAGGCGATGCGAGCGAAGCCAACCACCGGCCAGATCGCATAGGCCAAGAGCAACACTGCCAAGACGGCAGCGATCCGGAGGGTCCAGCGCATGGCCTTCCCTTGCTTACCCATTACGGCCAAAGGGAGGCGAGGCGATCATGGTGCCGCCGTCGCGCTCACCTGCGCGGCAGGCGCGATCCGCTAGATCGTATTGCCGACGTCGTCGGCGACGAGCATGCCGCCGGTCCGGTCGACGGCGACACCGGCTACCAATAGCGTCAGCGCGGTTTTCGGCATTCGTGACGCTTGCGTGTCAAGGCTGACCCCCCCAAACCGACTGGAGCGGCGGTATGTCCCTTGGGAATTACACGCCTTTACTCTCGACCGCCCTTTCTGTTTTCCCCGCATTCGGCTAATTTGCGCCCCACCAAGGGAGGGACGAGCACATGCGCCTGATTCTCATCATACTGATCGCCATCATCGCGTTTGGCGTGGTCCAAAGCTATCGGCATGGCTGCAAGTTCGGAGAGGCCGGCTGGTACGACTGCGTTATGGGCCGGACTGCCGAGGCCCCAGCGCCGGCGACCACCGAAACGCCCCCTCCGGCCGCACCGGCACCAGCGCCGGCGCCGGCAGCGCCGCCGCAATAAGCTAAACACCGATCCGTTCGTCAGGTCTGGTGTGAGCGGGTTGGCTTCGGCTTCCCGCGCGAGGCCGCTTGCGCACCTTTAGAGGCGCGTGACCATGCTTGAGCCGGCGTTGTGCCAAAGCATAGCGCCGACATCCTTTGTGATAGCGCTGCTATCACTTGGGATATTGCTCACTCGACCCCTACTTCCCGTTGTCTTGGCTCTTGTCGATTTTCTCGACCGTCGCGGCCATGTTGGGGACGAGACGCACGCGATAGCTTCCGCTCTCGCATTGCAGGATCCACACCGCCTCGTCGGGCTTCGAGGCTTGCGGATCGCGCTTGGCGCTTTGCGGGGAGTCGCATTTGTAGCCTTGCGCGCGGATCTGATCGGCGACGATGTTGGTGGGGTCTTCTTGCGCCGAGGCTGATGCTCCGGCCATGGCGGCCGCCGCCGCGAGCAGCAAAGACATGCGCCGTCGCATCTTGCACACCTCCACTATTGATAGACCCCGCCGCAGACGACCGTCTCATCGAGCCGCTCGCAATACATTTGCTTCGGCTCGACCGTCTTGGTCACCGGGTTCATGAATTTATACGACTGCCAGAAGCTCGGCTCCTGCTTGGCAAGCTCGAGGCGCTCCTTGACTACTTCCTTGCCGTCGGTGTCCTTGAGGTTCATCACATTGTCGCCGACGTGGTCGGCGGCGTCGGTGCCGTAGGCGAGCAACGTCCCGTCAAAACCGACGACCGCAATATAGAGATCGCCTTGCACGAACTGTCCCGACTTGTCGTCGATTGCGGCATAGCCCTTCTCGGGACCTTGCGCCTTGATGAAGGCGACGGCCTTCTGCACCATGGCGACCGCCTGCTCCTTGGTGGCAGGCGTGGCATCCGGCGTTTGCGCCTGGACCCCAATGCCACAAGCGGCGGCTATGAGTGCGGCAGCAGCAAAAAGACTCAGAAACTTAGTCAAGGCGTGTCCTCTCATTTCGTCAGTTCTGATAGATGCCGCCGCAGACTGCCGTCTCGTCGAGCCGTTCGCAATACATCTGCTTCGGCTCGACCTGCTTGGTCACCGGGTTCATGAATTTATAAGACTGCCAGAAGCTTGGGTTTTGCTTGGCGAGCTCGACGCGCTCTTTGACGAAGGCTTTGCCGTCGACATCCTTGTCGTCGATCTGGTTGGTGCCGACGCGCGATTTGTTGGCGCCGTGCGCGAGAACCATGCCGTCGAGGCCGTACACCACGATGTAAAGGTCGCGGTCGACGAACGGACCGGTCGGGTTGTCGATCTCGGCATAGGCCTTCTCGGCGCCCTCTGCCTTGATGGCGGCCACGGCCTTTTTCACCATGGCCACGGCCTCATCCTTGGTCACGGGATCGGCGGCGAAAGCACCAAAGCTCAGCGCGGCAATGGCGGCGATCGCCAGGCCCGCGCTCATGCGAACTGCGCGCCTCATCGTGCTCATATCGTTCACTCCAGGGTCAACCGGGGCGCGAATTGAAGCACAGCAAGGCTAACAAAATACCCGCATTCGACTGCGGGAGTGCGGGTTAATCGCCGAGCATTGCAGGAGGTTGTTCCGCATTGGAGGCACGGTCAGTCCGTAGTCTGACGACCGGGACAAAGGCCGCCATTCATGATCTAAGGGCATGTAAAGCCACGAGATCCTGGTGCCCATGCAGTGCGCAAACTGCGAAGCCGAAAACCCGCAAACGGCAAAGTTCTGCAGCGCTTGCGGGACCGCGCTGCCAATCAGCTGTACCAGTTGCGGGCAACTCAACCGCCCTGGATCGCGCTTTTGCAACCAGTGTGGCACCGCCCTCGCCGCCAAGCCTGCGGCACAACCGCCGGGAATTGCCGTGGGGCAGGCGGTCGACTCAGGCTTCATTCCGGAGGGTGAGCGGAAGCTCGTCACCGCGCTCTTCGTCGACATCATCAACTCGACAGGCTTGGAGCAGGATCTCGATCCCGAAGAAGCCCGAGCGATCATCGATCCGGCCCTTGGGCTGATGATCGACTCGGTGCGCCGCTACGACGGCCATGTCGTGCAATCGACAGGCGACGGCATCTTCGCCTTGTTTGGAGCGCCGGTTGCTCACGAAGACCATCCGCAGCGTTCGCTCTATGCCGCGTTGCGGCTGCAGGAGGACATTCGACGCCTGAACGATCGGCTGCGAGCTGAGGGGCGTTCGCCGATCCAGATCAGGGCTGGCGTGAACACCGGTGAGGTGGTGGTTCGGCCAATCAAGACCGGCGAAGGCCAAACCGAATATACGCCGGTCGGTCACACCGTGAATCTCGCTTCTCGCATGCAATCGCTTGCCAATGCCGGCGCAATCGTCATCAGCGACAGCACGCGCAGCCTGGTCGAAGGTTATTTCGCTCTTCGCGCAATGGGTCCTACGCGCCTCAAGGGGCTTAATGAATCGGTTCGGGTTTACGAGGTCGCCGGCTTGGGTCCCTTGCGGACCAGATTGGAGCGGTCGGCGGGACGCGGACTCTCCAAATTTGTGGGGCGCAGCAAGGAACGGGAAATCTTCCGGCTCGCGGCACAGCTTGCGAAGTCAGGATCCGGACAGCTTATTGCCCTCGTGGCCGAACCTGGCGTGGGAAAGTCGAGGCTCGTCTTCGAATTCAAGGCGGAGGCAGGCGAAGACCGGACGGTCCTCGAGGCGTCCTCTGTTTCCCACGGCAAGGGGTCTTCGTATTTGCCGGTGATCGAGCTGCTGCATGGCTATTTCGGATTCGCGAAGGGAGACGATCCGGCGACGAGGCGGGAGAGGATAGCGAAACGGATCGCCGACCTGGACGCATCGCTTGAGGCCGCCCTCCCCTACGTATATGCATTGCTGGAGGTCGAGGACGATAAAGAGCGCCTCGCCGGCATGGACCCGCAGCTCAGGCGGTCGCGCACGCTCGACGCCGTCGTTCGTCTGCTCCTGAGTGAAGCAAGGCAGCGCCCGCTCATTCTGGTGGTCGAGGATTTGCATTGGCTGGATGACGAGAGCCAAGCTCTTCTCGACCTCCTCGTAGAGCAGATGACCAATGAGCGGATTTTGCTCTTAGTGAATTACCGGCCCGAATACGGGCTGCGCTGGGGAGACAAGCCCTGCTGCCATCTCTTGCGGCTTGAGCCGCTAGAACAGGACAGCGCCGATGAAATGCTGTCGGCAATTCTTGGGGAGTCGATCGACCTTCTGCCGTTGAAGCAGCTCATCATCGAAACGACCGAAGGCACGCCGTTCTTCATGGAAGAGACGGTACAAGCCTTGTTCGACGAAGGCGCGCTGAGCCGATCCGACGGCACGGTCACGCTGGTCAAACCGCTTGCGTCTTTGCGTATTCCGCCGACCGTGCAAACCATCCTCGCCGCCCGCATCGACCGGCTGCGCGCCGATGAGAAAAACCTCCTGCAAACGCTTGCCGTGCTTGGACGCGAATTCGATCTCAGCCTCGCGAGAGCCGTTGCCGGACGATCGGAAGATGAGCTTGAGCGCCTGATCGCCAACTTGCAGCTCGGCGAGTTCGTTTACGAGCAGCCTTCAATCTCGGACATCGAATATATCTTCAAGCACGCTCTCACGCAGGAGGTCGCCTACAATTCGATCCTGCTGGAGCGCCGCAAACAGCTGCATGAAGATGTGGCGCGCGCCATCGAGGGGCTCTATCCCGCGTCCTTGGACGATCATCTGGCAGACCTGGCGCACCACTACTCGCGCAGCGCCAATCAGGCAAAGGCCGTCGAATATCTGAGGCTCGCCGGCATGCAAGCCATGGCGCGGGGAGCGCTGCACCAGGCGGTGCAGAATCTGCAGAGCGCGCTCACGCTGCTCAAGACGTTTCCCGAGGGCCCGGCTAGAGATCAGCTGGAACTGCAGGTTCTGAACCCGATCGGGACCGCCTACATCGCCGTGCGTGGCTACGCCTCGCCGGAAGTTGGACCTGTCTTCCAACGCGCGCGGGCTCTTTGCGACAAGATCGGTGAGCCGCACCAGCAATTCGCCATGGTGTGGGGCAACTTCGCTTGGCGCATCGTGCGCGGCGAAATGGATCTCTCTTTGCAGCTCGCAGGCGAGGCGATCGACCACGCCAAGAAATTGGAGGACCCCGGCGTCTGGATGGAGGCGCTGTTTCTCATGGGTGTAACGCTCTATTACCGCGGCGATTTTGTCGGTGCCCGGCAGCAATATGAGACAGCTCTTGCGCGCTACGACGATGACCGGGAGCGGACGCGCATGTGGGCGGTCAGGGTCGGCGAGCATGCCGGGGTGACGCATCGCTGCTATCTCGCCCTGACCCTGTGGCACCTCGGTTTTCCCGAAGAGGCGCTCAAGGTGAACCGCGAGATGCTTGAGCTCGCGCGCTCGATCGAGCATCCGTTCAGCCTCGCCTATGCGCTGCATCACACAAGCTGGCTCTATCAATATCTTCGCCTGCCGACGGATGCCCTTGCGGCGAGCGGAGAGCAGATACGCTTCGCGGCGGATCAGGGGTTTCCGCTGTTCCACGCGACCGGGATTGTCTACGAAGCCGCGGCCTTGCTGCTGCGAGGACATGCCAAGGCGTCGCTCCCTGGGTTGATAAAGGGTCTCGACGCCTATCGGGGCACCGGCGCCGCGCTCGCCCTGCCCTACTATTTCGGGCTTCTCGGAAATGCGCTGATCGACTCGAAACGTCTGAAGGACGCCGACAACGCGCTGAACAAGGCGCTGGCCGTTGCCGAGGAAAGCCGGGAGCGATGCCATGAGGCGGAGTTACACCGCCTCAAGGGCGAGATCGCTCTCAGCGAGGGCCGAAATCCTGATCGGGCAGAGGGCCACTTTCGCCGGGCGATCGAAATTGCCAAGGCGCAGCAGAGCAAGGCCCTTGAGCTCAGGAGCGTCACCAGCCTTGCGCGCCTCTACCGCGATCAGAATCGTGGAAGCGAAGCGCAAGCCGGGCTTTCCGAAGCCTTGGCCAAGTTCAGCCAAGGGTTCGAGACGCCGGATCTTCAAGCTGCAGCCGCGCTTCTTGCGGAGCTACGGAATTGAATAGTTTGGACAAACCCGATTATTGCCTTTTTTTGAGCGATCATGACGGACTTGATGGCTTGAGGTTGTGGGTCGGGAGTTACGTCAATGCGGTACGTCGCAACTCTAGCAATCGCAGCCATCGCCGCTTCTTTGTCCTGGCCGGCTCTTGCCGAGGGCGAAGCCCCTGCAACCGACACGGCGGCGCCCCAGGAGCAATCCCTCAGCCAAGGCGAGCTCGACGCGCTCGTTGCGCCGATCGCGCTCTATCCCGACGCTCTGCTTGCCCAGGTGCTGATGGCCGCGACCTACCCGCTCGAGATTGTCCAGGCCGAACGCTGGGCGAAAGCGAATAAATCGCTCAAGGGCGACAAGCTCGACGAAGCGCTCGCCAAGCAGGACTGGGACGCAAGCATCAAGGCGCTGGTGGCGACGCCGACCGTGCTCGCCATGATGAACGACGATCTCGATTGGACCGAGAAGCTCGGCGATGCCGTGCTGGCGCAACAGGCTGACCTGATGGACGCGATCCAACGCCTGCGCGCCAAGGCTGAGGCGAACGGCAAGCTCAAAACGACCAAAGAGCAGAAGGTGACGGTCACCAAGGAGGCTGACCAGGAGGTGATCGTCATCGAGCCCACCTCGCCGGAAACCGTCTACGTGCCCTATTACGAGCCGGCGGTGGTCTATGGCACCTGGGATTATCCGGAGTACCCGCCCTATTACTTTGCACCGGCGCCAGGCTGGGTGGTTGGCGGTGCCATCGCCACCGGCATCGCCTGGGGTGCAGGCCTCGCCATCGGCAACGCCATCTGGGACGGCTTCGATTGGCACGACCACGATATCAACGTCGACATCGACAAGAAGGTGAACATCAACAAGCACGTCGACAAAAACAAGGTGAAGACGGGGAACTGGGAGCACAATCCGCAACACCGCAAGGGCGTGAACTACAAAGACAAGTCGGTGCAGAACAAGTTCGGCAAGGACGCGGTCAAATCGGCTGACCGCAAGCTCGATTATCGCGGCCGAAGCGGCGAGCAGGTGTTGAAGCCGGACAACAAAGGTCCTGGCGGCGGCAAGGGCCCCGGCGACAAGGGGAAAGACCTCGGCAAGGGTCCCGGTGGCGGCAAGGGACCTGACCTCGGCAAGGGACCTGGTGGCGGCAAGGGGCCTGACCTCGGCAAGAATAAGGGTGGCCCCGGCAAGCAGGCCGCCCTCGACGGCAAGAAGCCCGATCTCGGCAAGCCGCAATCCAAGGCCAAGCCGAAGCCGAACGCCTTCGATGCGAGCGACGGCGCCAAGGCGCGCGACTACTCAAACCGCGGGCAGGCGAGCCTCGGCGACCGCAGTCCGCGCGAGATGGCCAAGCCCAAGGGCGGTGGCGGACCGCATATCAGCAAAGGCGGCGGTGGACATCGCGTGGGCGGCGGTGGTGGCGGCGGACGTCAAATGGGTGGCGGAGGTCATCGTGGTGGCGGCGGCGGGCGCGGCCGTGGCGGTGGCGGCCGTCGTTCTGACATCCGCCTCAAGCAAGACATCGTCCCGCTGGGGCGACTCGACAACGGTCTCGAACTTTATCGCTTCCGCTACAAGGGCAGCGATCGCACCGCCTATGTTGGCGTCATGGCGCAGGAGGTGCAGCAAGTTGACCCGAGCGCCGTTTCGCGCGGCCCCGATGGGTATTTGAGGGTCAACTATGATCGGCTGGGGCTGAAATTCATGACCTGGAAAGAGTGGCTGGCACTGGACCGGTAGGACCCGTGAGGCGGACGATGCAAAGGCTAGGCTTGCTCATTCTCGGTGCGGCGCTTGTCGTTGGGTCCGTCGGCGCCTCAGCGCAGGAGCGCTTCACCAGTAGCGAAGACGCGGTGACGGCGCTGGTCGACGCCGCCAAGGCGGAAGACCAGAAAGCGCTGCTAAAGGTGCTCGGACCGAAGGGACAGCAGATCGTCAGCTCCGGCGATCCGGTGGCCGATCGCGCCGCCCGCGAGAAATTCGTCACGGCCTATGGGACGAAGCATTCGATTACCCGGGACAGTCTCGACCAAGCCACCCTCGTCATCGGCGACAATGATTGGCCTTTCCCCATTTCGCTGGTGCGCAAGCATGACAGCTGGCAGTTCGATACCGGTGCCGGGCTCGACGAGATCCTTCGCCGCCGCATCGGCCGCGACGAGCTCGCCGCGATCCAAGTCATGCTCGCCTATGTCCAGGCGCAGAACGAATATGCCTCGCTCGATCCTGATGGTCTCGGCCCGCATGTGTATGCGCAGCGCATCGTGAGCAGCCCCGGCAAGAAAGATGGACTTTATTGGCCCACCGCCGAGGGTGAGGAGCCGAGCCCGTTGGGCGATCTCGCGGCGCAGGCCTCGGCCGAAGGCTACAAGGTCGGCCAGAAGCCGATCCCCTATCACGGCTATTTCTATCGCGTCCTCAAGCGCCAGGGCGAAAGCGCCAGTGGCGGCGCTTACGACTATGTGGTCAACGGCAAAATGATCGGCGGCTTTGCGCTGCTTGCCTACCCCGCCGAATACGGCAATTCCGGCATCATGACTTTCATGGTCAATCACGACGGCACGGTGTTCCAGAAGGACCTCGGCCGGCGCACGGAAAGGATCGCGCGCAGGATCGAGAGCTTCGCTCCGGACTCAACTTGGCAGAAGGTCGACGCCAAGCCGTGAAGGCGTGGCAACCGACGGTTGAACCCTTTGTGGCGCTTGAGGCGCGCCGCAAAGCGGCCTCTTTCCTGATAGACTAACCGACTGTTTTTGCGTGCCCAAACGATGAGGGATCTTGGTGCGCGTGCGGGGGCTACGTCGTCTTTTTTGGTATGGCGCGATGGCGTTAAGTCTCGCCGCCTGCGCCTCGCTTCCGCGCAATCCCGTTCCATTGGGATTGGAGAGCGACGCGACAGTGGTTGGCATGGGCGGAGAGAACATCCGCTTCTGGGGCGACGTGCCTCCTCCGAACGTCGACGCCATGGCCAAGGAGAAGTGGGCGCAGGTCCGCGCCTCCCATCGACAGTTGCCGAGGGAGAACGGCCGGCCGGTCGTGAGCTTCCTGGCGATTTCCGGCGGCGGTGCCGATGGCGCCTTCGGCGCCGGCGTGCTTGCCGGCTGGACGGCACGCGGCAATCGTCCGGAATTCGACCTGGTGACGGGCGTCAGCACCGGTGCGCTCACCGCGCCGTTCGCCTTCCTTGGACCGCGTTACGACGATGCGCTGAAGAAGGTGTTCACCGAGTCGACCACGAGCGACATCGCCATCGCCCGCCCGGTGAGAGGATTGCTCGGCGGGGAGTCGCTTGCGAGCAATGCACCGCTCGCCAAAGTGGTCGCCTTTTACGTCAACGACGCTTTCCTCAAAGAGGTGGCCGCCGAGTACATGAAAGGGCGAAGGCTGCTCATCGGCACCACCAATCTCGATGCGCAGCGCCCGGTGGTCTGGGACATGGGAAAGATCGCCGCGAGCGGTCATCCCGAAGCCATCGAGCTGTTCCGCAAAATCCTGCTTGCGTCGGCGGCAATTCCTGCGGTGTTTCCGCCAGGCTTCGTCGAGGTCGCGGCGAATGGCACGGTGTATGAGGAAATGCACGTCGATGGCGGCGCGACGCGCGAGGTCTTCTTGCTGCCAACCCAAATCTTGGCCAAAAACGTCGATGCAACCCTCAACGTCAAACCGATCCGTCGCTCCTACATCATTCGCAACGGCAGGGTGGGACCGGAGTGGAAAG
>Ga0134125_10011263_pt1 | contig 10027 bp, 12 predicted proteins | sample KB31751_FD_96464 | JGI IMG/M metagenome (GOLD analysis project Ga0134125, IMG submission 96464) | Terrestrial soil microbial communities with excess Nitrogen fertilizer from Kellogg Biological Station, Michigan, USA - KB3-175-1 | ecosystem: Environmental > Terrestrial > Soil > Unclassified ... | reverse complement strand
AGAATTGCCGGGAGGCGTGTCGTGAAAAAAGCGTATCTTTGCGCTCCCATTGCCCAATAGTATAATGGTAGTACAGAAGATTCTGGATCTTTTAGTCTTGGTTCGAATCCAGGTTGGGCAACTTCAAGGCTTTTTTAACGAATCCTAACAAGCCCCAACAAAACATTAAACCCGCTACAGCACTGAATTGTAGCGGGTTTTTTCATTTTTTCCAGTTTTGTTAAAAATTGGATAATTTTGGTAATTGTTTTACCATTTGTTTTTCCATTTGATTTACCATTCTCCGTACCTTTACCCTATGAGCATGCCGACGTATACACCCCTGTGGAATTGGAGAAAACGGACAAATAAAACCGGCCGCTACCCTATTTGCATTCGCATAACTTTAAACCGGGAATCAGTTTATCACACCATACCCGTTCCCATGCGCGTTCGCAAGGATGAATGGGCAAATAAACCAAACGCTTGGGTCAACAATAGAAATCCCTATTCCTTCGAAATCAACCAGGCCATTAAAGAAACCCTCGCCGTTCTCGAAAATCTTAATAAACGATACTATACCGCCAAAAAAAGCCTTTCCTTTCCCCTTATCCTAAAAGAACTCCAGCGAAACAACAATACAAATTCCTTTAACCATTATTTCAAAGAAATCATCAAAGACCCACCAGAAATTCTAGACGATGAAACCATGAAACGCTATCATGCTGCAATGGTCGCTCTGAATAAATTCAACCCTTCAGTAACTTTTAACGATTTATCGGAAGAGCTTTTTCAACGCCTAAAAAAATATTGTCTCGAAGATCTCAGCCTCGCCGGTTCCACTACAAACGGCTATTTCAATGCTTTTAAAAAGGTAGTTTACTGGTCGCGCAAAGACAACCATATCACCAAAGAACACCAAGAATCTATCTTCGAAGAAATACATATAAAAATTGGCAAGCCTAAAAAAGACCGCCTCGAAATCGAAGAAATCACCGCCTGGAAAAACCACGATTTCAAAGGAAAACATCCTACTCAAGAAAGAGATCGAAATCTATTTCTCATACAGATATATACAGGTTTTTACTATAGCGACCTCCGGGAGCTTCTCAAGACCGAGCTCAAAAAGGATCCCGAGTACGGTTATTATATTCAAAGCGGCCGATATAAGAACGATAACCTAGCTGTTGTACCCTTATGGAAGTTTAAGAATGCTTGGCCTCTCATGCAACAATATCTGAATACAAACCCGATAGACCCTTATCTTTTGGACAGGGACGTATTTACTATCGACCAAGCCTACAACCGGAACCTCAAAAGAATAGCCAAAGACCATCTAAAATGGGATAGGAATATCTATAACAAACTCGCACGCAATACAAATTCGCAACTATACATCCGCTTTGGCGCAAAGCGCCCAATCCTCTCAAAAATGCTTGGGCACGAAAAAGAAGAAACATCGAATGCATACTATGAGGTGAACGTTGCAGATGTAATAGAAGGGACCAAAGATGTTAACCTCGATAAATTCGATATATGATTACCAAGGCTGCATTTGCAGATTTAAACATTCAGGTTCACAACAGTGTCGTAGAAACCTTTGACTACTTAAAGGAGCACTGCACAGACTTCGTCCTTTTTCTCGCCTCAGGTGAATATAAATCCAAATATGAACGTGCTACCATAATCGGCAGTCCCTTCGTCATCGACGATAGAGAGGACCGAATTAAAGATGAATCCCGCCTCAACTTCTTTATTGACTTCATGCGCCAATTTTATGGTTTCCCTTCCGAAATGGACCAATCTTCTGAAAATGAATACCTGCTACACCTAGAACTTATGATCTACTCGCATATTTGGGAATCCAAACCCTTTTTGAAGCGCTTATATCGCATTGCCGATCTGGTCTCGGGAAAGCCCTATCCCTGGGAAGTCATCGTGCCGGATATGGGGAAGCATGATTTCATAAGAGCTGAAATTAGGACCAGGCTTCAAGCACGCAGTCTAAGCATTTGGGAAGTGATAAAACAAGGTTTTCATACCTCACTGCGAAACGCCTTTGCCCATTCAGAATACGCCATTAATAGCGGGAACAGGTTGATCCACCTGGATAACTATAAAGGTGCTACCTGGGAAATTGACCGGATCACATTTGATGATTGGTCCAGGCGTTTTTGCTTTTCCGCGCTGCTCTCCTATCACTTATTTACTGAATTTCACTCCCGAAGAACAACCCTGATCCAAGATTTCGGAACCGATACCTTTCCCATTGTGCACTATCTAACCAAAACCAAATTCCAAATGGTTAATATCATCTACGACGAAACACGTGATTCATTCCACTTTGAAAGAAGACGCCGGCCATGATCTAAGACCGTGTTTCGGGGCCTCTCCGTTCAAACCCCAGGATTTCCACAGCCTGATAACCCATTAGCCACATACAATAAGCTCTATGGCAAATTTGTCTTTATCAGCGTCATTGAATTTCCGGATCCCTGAAATAGCGTTCAACTTCCCCTATTGGCACGTAAATCTTTCGTTTTTTCTTAATAGTCCTAATCTTGTTTCCAGCAATAAGCGCATTAAATTTCCAACGTTTGATCCCAATCGCTCGCATGTATTCCAATGCCGGAATAAATCCAGCATCAGCGTGCCTATTGTTCGCTCCGCCCTTCCTCAACTCCATCAGACCATTTAGTATTTCTTGTTGACCGTCCATTAATTTTTTCAAGTCTGATTTTATTTTTATCTCAAAGGCATCCAATTCCTCACTGGTCACAAGCACCACTCCCATACATCCACATTTACAATATTAGGTGAATCAATCCCAATTAATATTCGCACAAGTTTTTCACAGGCCAAGGGTTCGATCATTTTCAAATTGTATATTTACGTTCCAATATTTTAGATATGACTGCAAAGTTTACTAACGGTGATACTATCCTTGAAGTCGAAAGACAAGACAACGCGTATCACTATTCATATACGAATACGGAGAGGAACAAGTAGGGCAATCAATTTCTATACCCCTGGGGAAATTAACAACTTGATAAAATACCTCCAATCTCTCCAACTTTTACAATAAACACCATGACAACTCAGACAATTATTTCTGACATAAACGAAGCAGTTTCGGTAATACAGACGTACAATCTCGCCTGTTTAGTATGGTCTTTTGAGGATTGTCCTCTTTCAGAAATTAAACACTACCTTCCGCGTGGCAAAGAAGAATTGGTCATAGTTTCCCACAAACAGGATAAATATCTTTCATACAGGTTAATTTTCGATCCAGGCGATTTTGAATCTGATACTGATAACTATCGCATCGCATTAGACTTTCACGAAGATTACTATATCTGGATTATTATAAATCCAACCTACAAAGCCGACTAAGGGGCTTGATCCACAGACTAGCAGGATCAACAGACTAACAGGATCATATGTGGGCAGTCTCCGCCCCCGCCCAATAAAACCACGCCAGGTGCCGCGCACAGCTCCCACCCTACCGTACCTGTCATGGTTTTGCCAACCCTTCGCTCCGCTGCCCTCCGCGGCTTCCCCTGCCGGGCGGGCCCAACCCAAAAAACCCCACAGCCCTGCCGCCCGGCAGCGCCGCTCCACCTTAAAGTCCGCCACCTGCCATGCGGCTGGCCGCCTTATCTAATGATTCGCCTTCGCTCTGCTACGGCTTACAACCAAAGCCGAACCGCGGGTAGCTGCCCCCCGGCCTTGTCGCCGCACAAAGCCGCCAAACTCACAAGTCCCTACACCGGCGAAAGGCCTCCCGGTGCAGCACGGCCAGCCGCGTGGCGGGGGTGGCGGCGTCTGGAAAGTATCCAATGGAAGACTTTCAGCGCTGAAATCCATGCTCCGCCTACAGGACCTCGCCCAAAAGGAACCCGCCCCCCTTCTATTGGGAAATGACATCCGTCATTTCCGGCCCCGGTATCCGGGGCTAGGAAGAGTATCCATTTCCATCAAGGCCCACCTTCGAAAACCGCTATAGCAAATGCTGCCGCCGGCGCGCAGCCACAGTCCATTTCCCAGCGCCAGCAACGCCGTTGGCGCCCCGCCGCTCCGGATGAAAGCCGCACCTCGCCGCTATTCTAAAACCACCAATGGCTTTCCTCCTTCGCGGACGGGGATTGTTTTTTCCTTTACCCCTGATAAAATATACCCTCCAGCTCCTTCAACCTCCTTCGAGCAATCGCCACATACTTCTCGTTCAGATCAAAACCCATATACCGCCTTCCGAGGATCGACGCCTGCAGGAGCGTTGTACCGGTGCCCGCAAACGGATCAAGCACCGCATCCCCCTCCCTGGACCCCGCTTTGATGCATAATTCAGGAATCAAGGCCGGAAAGCTCGCAAAATGATCCTCTTTCGACATTGCCGTCGCAATCGGCCAAACGCTCTTCCGGTTCGCCAGCATCGGCATCTCAACAATCGCCGACCGGCGTTCATTAAACCCGTCATGTCTCCGTCCATGACCATCCTGCTTTCCCCGGGTAACCACCGCCTTCATCGGTCCATTCTTCTTTCCCCAGGCCCGATTAGATCCTTTCTGATGCGCAATGTCCTGCCGAATCCGTACCTGCGTCGACTTCGACAACGCCGTAGCAATCGCCAAATGGTTATAGTAGTATCGTTCGCACTTGCTGAACATGAAGATGTACTCATGACAGCGCGTACACCTGTCTTTCACACTCTCCGGCATCGGGTTCGTCTTGAACCAGATGATATCCTGCCGCAGATACCACCCATCGTGCCGCAAAGCAACAGCGACCGCCCATGGCATACCGAGCAGGTCCTTCCGTTTTATCCCATCATGCAGACCCGGCGCCGCTCCATATTCCTGGCCATATCGTTGCCGGCCAGCCTGGCCACCTCGTCCCATTGACGCATAGGAATCCCCCAGCACCAACCACACCGTTCCGTCACCGGTCAAAACCCTCCGTACTTCCCTGAACAGTTCCACCAGCCGCGCAACATACTCCGAAGGACTCCGCTCCTGTCCCCACTGCCCCACGCATCCGTAATCCCGTTGGCGATAGTAGGGCGGACTCGTCACCACCGTTCGTACCGACCCATCCGGCAATCCCCGAACACCCGCCATTGCGTCGATCCCATATACCTTGTTCCACTGCATCCCTTCACCGTTTATCCTTTCCACCGATATCCCATCGTTTCCAGTAGAGGCAAATACACCCGGCTCTCACCCTTTGGACTATACGAAGGACGATATTCGATATACCCGAACTCATGCAATTCGCGCAGCGACCGATACATCGGCCTAAAGCCATAAATCTTCGAGACCGGCATCAATTCCCTTCCACTAACCCTAACCGGTCCTTCCATTCCCTGGCGCAGCCAGCAATAGAGGATCGCCACATACAAACTGATGTGCAAAGGCCCCAGCCGCGGATCCCTCTCCGCCCGCTCCATAAAATCCGTTATCTCGCGCACTGCTTTCATATCATCACCTCCCATTTTCCTCCATCCACCCGATTGTTCGAAATAGCTGCATCACCACACCCGGCACTACCGCGTTCCCGGCTCCCCGAAGGGATTTATAGCGCCAGGCAGAAAAGGCAATGCCGTCCAGTCGCCCGGAAATCCCATCATCTCGAGCACAAAAAGGGGACTCAGTTGGAAATCCGCTCCAGTCCGGCGCTGCAATTCCTCGTGAAGGTTCACCCCCCTGGAATGTTCCTGCCGTTTCAAAAAGGCCTCTGAACGTTTCCGAAAACCGCCCCTCCCATCGGCCGCCGTCGGCGTCGGCAGGAAACCTGCTTCCAAACAGTGCGTCAATGTCATGCTGCCCCACCAACCCTTTTTCATTCCTTCGATAGCCGTTTTCCGTAACTGTTTGATGTCCTCCGCATCCATCGCCACCGGCGTAGGCAACAATCCAAACCCTGTCCCGCCGGTGCGGCGCGCCAATACCCGCAGCCGGCAGAATATACGACCAGACCTCGTACCCTGCAGTTTCCAGGTCAGCCTGCACCTGCTCGAAGACCATTCCCCGCCGCCAATTAAGCAGACCGAGAACGTTTTCGCCAACCACCCAACGCGGTCGAACCTCGTTAATGACTCGACACATCTCCGGCCACAGGTAGCGATCATCCGCCGTTCCTTTCCGTTTCCCGGCAACGCTAAACGGCTGGCACGGGAATCCTCCGGAAAGCACGTCAATAGCTCCCCGAAAAACAGTTGCATCGAACTCCCTGACGTTCCCATACAATCTCGCATTAGGCCAATAAAAGCGAAGCACCCGTTGACAAAACTCCTCCTTCTCGCACTGAAACACATTTTCCCACCCCATCCAGGTCGCCGCCAGATCGAAGCCGCCGATACCGCTGAACAGACTTCCGTGTCTCACCGCATTACCCGTTCGTTCTACGACTCGCACCCTATCTTACTTCTCCACCCTTTTGGCGCCGGCACTTCCAGCAGCCCGGTGATCCCCATCGGAATGTTAGTCAGCCGTTCACTTACGTAAATATTCTTCAATTTTATTTCCATGACTTCCCTCTTGTGCCCTTACATTCCATAGAATAAACCCAACGCCTCCCGAATTCGCCGTTCCGCAGTCCGTGCATAATCAGCAACCCGCTCAAAGGCGTAAAAATTCAATCCCAACTGTCTGGCCGCAACACACGTCGTCCCGCTGCCTGCAAACGGCTCCAAAACAACACGCCCCGCTTCCAAAGGACAGGTCAGCCTGATCAGGTAATGCATTAATCTCAGCGGCTTTACTGTCGGATGCCTATTGCCCTCTCCCCGTTCCGACTCGTCCGCTTTTGCGACGTAGAAAAATCTCGAGGCCCCGCCCACGTCGCCGTACCCGGTGACCTCCTGTCCCGGAGCATATCGCCCATACACGTTATTTGCCGCCCGCCGAATACCCGACGGCCTTCCGCTAACGAGCAAACCGCTTTGGGCATCCAATTCACCTGCCATAAACTCATCCAAAATCACATTGGCTGGAAACCGGCCAGGCTTCATACTCCCGTGATATAACTCTGCATCTTCCCCATCAGGTCGCCATTTCCCACCGGTTCTTATCAACTCCGCCCCTGCCTTCAATCTTTTGACGGTATATTCCCCTCCTTTTGCATCCGGCGCATCGATCCGGCATGCATCGATGTGCAGTCCACCGGCGCCGAATCGCAGAATATTGCCTGTTATCGTATCCTCCGCTAAAGGTTTCCGAGCCAATGTCCAAAACTCCGTTGCCGGCTTCAAGGCCGTCCCCCATCCATCCCATCGCTTCGCCTCCTCGCGTTTCCCCACTTTATTCATCGCCGCTCCGATGTCCACCGATTTCGGAAACCCCTCCCCATAATGCCAGCAGATCACGTCCCGAATACCGAAACCCGCATCCTCGATATTCACTGCCATTCTATGCTGTGTCCTTGTTCCGCAAGCCACCAGCATATGCGCACCGGGCTTCAATACCCGCAGGACCTCCTTCCAGATCGCCACGGGCGGAATATCATAATCCCAGGTCTTCCCCATAAACCGTATCCCGTACGGAGGATCCGTGACACAACAATCGCAACTGTTATCCGCCAGCTCCCTCATACCCTCCAGGCAATCCATTTCATATACCTTATTCGTCTCCAGCACAAACGTGATGTTGCCATTCAATCCGCATTACAAAAGCACTCGATATCCGGATCCTCGTAATCAAATCGAGACGCGCCACAATCTTATCGAAGCAAATAAATCCCGCAGTCAGTAACAGTGCGCGGAATCCTTCCGGCTTATACTCTCCCTCAGTGCGAGCTCCGTCATATATGGTGTGCCGTAGGAGGTAAGACGCCCTTGCAACGCCTCTTTTCCCAGGTATTGTTTCTCCACGTTCGTCGTTTCCATATAATTATCTTTTTAGTTTTAATACCAGCGTCAATAACACCGGTCATCATCCTTGCGTCGCAATCACTTCGTCGGCAAACCGCTTATCATCGGTAACCAATTCCCATAATCGCCTTATAACCTCAATCCTTTCTTACCCCGTACTTCATCTTCAATTGCGCCGGACTCTTATCCACGCGCGGTCTCGACGGTACGTTCCAACTCATTCCGCCTGCTTTTCCCAGGCAAGTCCATCCCGCGGCTCTTAATGAACCTCCGCTCTCCGTGTCAAGAATATAAGTGATCAGCTCCCTGTAACCCATCTCCTTAGTTACCCGCCAACATGCCGAATACAACTTGCTACAGGCATTCCAGGTGCCGTCCGTGCAAAGACGGGTTACCTCAAGCGTCCAACCATTATCCAGTCGCCGCGCCACGGGTCGACCGACAACCGCAACGCCTACGATCTTATCTCCCTCGGCCACCCCAATCGAGAACTTATGTCCCTGTGGCGGACGGTGATGGCGGTGATGCGTTCGTATAAAAGCGCAGGCCTCGGAAAATTCAATGGGAACAATTTGCAGCATGAGACTACATCTTTCTGGCCCGCATCAACATTTTTCTTTTCAGCTTCAACACCACCTGCCTACCGCCTTCCTCATCCGAGAATGCGATCACGAGCCGTTTGCCCCTGCCAACCACAAAGGGATGCAGCGCCACAGCTGTGACCTCCCGGCCCAGCCCCGGCAAAACACCGAGACCATCCGAATACACTGGCGAAAGTTCCACTTCCTGCGTAGCCATTCTCTTCACCCTTTTCCGGTCTTCTGTGTAAATCCTCAATCCGCCCGGAACACATCCCATCTCCGTCCGATCCTGCAACTCAAGCGATAACCAGAGCAGACTATCCCGCAGATAAACACCCTTCAATCGCAATCGAAGTCCATCGCCCCTCGCCCGCCGATGCAAAAAACCACGTCGCCCCTCCAGCATCCCCACATCCACCCGCAACGTTCCGGGATCTACCGGCCATCCCGTGAGCCGCACCTTCGACGCAATAGCGCCCCTATCCAGTACCACTCGATAATCCAATACCGTCGTATCCTCGACATAATGCAGCACAAACGAATACAACCGGCCATCCTTCCCATAGACCGCCAAATTCGTCGGCGCGAAATCGCGCCTGAGCGCCTTCAGCTCGATCACATTCTCGACACCCCTGACCTTTTGCACCAGCACGTCCCTGCTTACCCGCACACCGGCAGCGATATCAACCGGGAAAATGACATTCGTCATTTTCCGACCCGTCACAGGCAATACCCTGCTCTCCATCCCTTCCAGGTGAAACCCCGGCTCCTGCGCCTTCAAAATTCCTACCATGCCAACCAACAGCACTCCCATCAATCTCCACTTCATACCCACATTTTTAATGATTACCCTTTGTGTTCTTCAATAACACTTTATACCCCGCCGGAAGCCCCACCCGCACCAACCGGATCTTCCTGCTCAGCAAGTTCTTCGCCGCCTGCAAGCCGGCTGCCGTCGCCTGTCCGGCGACGCTGGCATCCACGGGCGTGATGCCCAGGGAACCCACGGCCTGGTCGGCCGACTCCTTCGACGCGTCTCTGTTTATCGACCCCTTCACACGAATTCCCGTCATTCCGTCCATGTCCACGACTTCAAGCGATACCGGTACCACCCGGTCGCCTATCCGCAACGCATTAACAGTGACCTGTAACCGTTCGCCCGACAACACAGCCCTGCCGGAAAGCGGAGTACCCCTCGGTATCCGTATCCCTCCGAGCATCGCATCCGCCGCCGTCCGAAACGCCACCGCCTCGCCCGATATCAGCGTCTGAGGACCGTCCACCACCGCGGCGATCATGTTCACCGCCAGCGAATCGTCCCGACCGCCCGCATCCAGATCGATAAATCCCGTTTCAAGATCATCCTTGTCCTCCACTGGCAAGGTTGTCATCACCTCCTCCCGCACCGGCGCCGATAGTGCCAGCACCGCCTTTTCCGGCAAAGCCGGCGACGTGTCGCGAGTCTGTGAATCACGCTGAGGCGCATCGCCCGGATACCGCACCTTCAGCACCTTATCCATGAGCAGATTCAGCTTATCCAGGTCCGGGTCGCCCTGGGCACTTCTGACAGTTCCAGGAGCATAAAGCATAGAGGGTCCTT
>Ga0134125_10011262_pt1 | contig 10028 bp, 11 predicted proteins | sample KB31751_FD_96464 | JGI IMG/M metagenome (GOLD analysis project Ga0134125, IMG submission 96464) | Terrestrial soil microbial communities with excess Nitrogen fertilizer from Kellogg Biological Station, Michigan, USA - KB3-175-1 | ecosystem: Environmental > Terrestrial > Soil > Unclassified ... | reverse complement strand
GAAGGCTAGAGCATTTCCCCTGAGGGTTTAGTCCAAAGCCGCAAACTTTATGGGCGTTTTCCGTAAAGAAAACGCCACTGCATAACTGTTCCGGGAACCCCAGCAACAGGGGAAATGCTCTAGGGCGACTCTGATTAAGTTCTTACGTTTCCACTGGTGGATGTTTTAGGGTTCGTTCATCGAGGAGGTTAGCGATGAACGAACAGCGGACACTGGCAATGGCGGCGGGTTTTGAGAAGCACAGCAAGCCGACGCGGCGAGCGGAGTTTCTTCAGCAGATGGAGATTGTGGTGCCCTGGGCCGAGCTTTGTGCGGAGATCGAGCCGTTCTATCCCAAGGCCGGCAACGGACGTCCTCCGGTGGGGCTGGAACGGATGCTCCGGATGTACTTTCTGCAGCAGTGGTTCAACTTGTCGGACCCGGCTGTGGAAGAGGCGCTCTACGACTCGGTGGCGATGCGTCATTTCGTTTCCATCGACCTCGGCCAGGAAGCGGTGCCCGATGAGACCACGGTGTGCAAGTTCCGCCATCTGCTGGAGCGGCACGGTCTGGGTCAGAAGATTTTCGCCCGCGTGAACGGCTATTTGGAGAGCCGCGGGGTCAGGATCGGTACGGGCACCATCGTCGACGCCACGCTGATCGAAGCGCCTTCGTCGACCAAGAACAAGAGCCAGCAACGCGACCCCGAGATGCACCAGACCAAGAAGGGGAACCAGTGGCACTTCGGCATGAAGGCGCATGTGGGCGTGGACGCCGGGACCAAGCTGGTGCACTCTGTGGCGGCAACGGCGGCCAACGTGGCTGACTCGAAGATGCTGCCTCAACTGTTGCACGGCAACGAGACTGCCGTGTGGGGAGACCAAGCCTATCAAGGCCAGGCCGCTGTGCTGGCCACCCTCGCTCCGATGGCCGAAGATCTCACCTGCCGCCGCTGGCGCTCCAAGCTACGCGAGTGGCCCGAAGTGCGCGAGGCTAACCGCATCAAGAGCAAGGTGCGTTCGCGCGTGGAGCACGTCTTTGCGCCTCTCAAGCTCCGCTTCGGCTTCGTCAAGGTGCGCTATCGAGGACTGGCCAAGAACCTGCACAGGCTCTACACCAGCTTCGCTCTCATCAACCTCATCACAGCGCAAAAGCTCCTGATCCCCTGCGGGCAGTAGTGTGTCCGCACAACGAAAAAACACCACTTATTCAGAGATCCAACCCACCGCACCACTGCGGCCAAAGCAAAACTCACTCCTGCCCAGCCAGAGAAGGCTTAATCAGAGGTTCCCTAGTGAGAAGCCGGGTGGTCTGGCTCGTCATTGACGGTGCGGACCAGAGGAATGCCGTTCTGGCCGGAGGGGATGTAGATGGTGGTGTGGTTGGGCGAGTCGGCCATCTTTTCCTGGGCCTGGATCGCTTCGTGCTGAAGGTATTTGTCCGTAAGCGTAGCGTTGATGATTCGCTGCGACTCGGCGATACCGCCGGCTTCGGTGATCTTGATTTCCGCCTTCTGCTTTTCGACTTCGACAAGCTGGTGGGTCTGCTGGATGCGAAGGGCATTGAGTTGAATCTGGTTGGCGGCGTCCTGGCGGGCCTGATAACGCGCATAGGCCGGAATGACCCACGCCGCAAACACTACGACGAGGCCGACAACGACGACGAGACGAAGAAGAACGGTGAGCGGGTTGCGGCCCGACGAAAGGGTGGGTGGCATAGAATCCTCCTGCTTGCGCTTCGAGAAGAAGCGTGATGAGTGTTGTGCAGAAATCATACGCGGCGGGCCAATCGCTGTAAGCTTGGTCACACGGCTTTCATAACTCCGGAAGAATGCGGTATCGCAGGGGTGAACGACTTGTGCTTTTCGGCGACTGCGAACTTTGTCGGCAGCGGTGTGTTGGGGACGGTGGGTGTCGTTACGTTCGCGCAGGTGAAACATCGTCGCGAGTTGATGTTTGCCTCGCTGCCCACACTCTTTGCCATCCATCAGTTGATCGAAGGCTTCGTTTGGCTGGGCTTGGATGGAATTCTGTCACCCGCGGTGACGCATAACGCCGGAGCGGCCTTCATGCTGTACGCGCAGGGATTGCTGCCGCTGTTGATGCCGCTCAGCATTTATATGTTCGAGCCGCCTGGCACGCGCCGCAAGGCGATGCTGCCGTTCGTGGTCCTCGGCGGCGGATTGACGCTGTACATCCTGTGGGCGCTCACGGCGTTTCCAACGCAGATCTCCGTGATGCAAAACAGCATCGTCTATGTCAACGCCGCAACGAACAATGACTACGTGGCCGTGCTGTACATCATCGCCACCTGCGGCTCGCTCTTCTTCTCGAAGGTCAGGGCGATGGTGCTGTTCGGCGTAGCGAACATCATCATCCTGCTGGTGGTGATGGCGGTGAAGCGATATGCGTTCACGTCGTTATGGTGTGCGTATGCCGCTGTGGCGAGCGTTATTATCCTGGCCTATTTCTGGAAGAGCCGGGGCATCAGACCATTCAAGTATTTCCACGCTATCTGAGCGTTCTCGCCTTATGCGGCGAACAGCCTGCGCCGCATAGTGCCTATAGCGCCCAGCACTCCTGTGCCCAGCAGAACGAGAGACGACGGTTCCGGTGTCAGGACAGCGACCGCCGTAAACGAGTCGTTGGCGGCGTTACCAGGACCTAAGGCGAAGAAGTTCACGGTAAGCGTGTCGCCCGTCACGAAAGCGGACTTGAGGTTATCCCCGGCGAGAACCAGAAATGCTTCATCCTGATCGAGGTAGGGGACGGTGAAGCTGACCGAAAACGCAGGGCTCAGAAGGCAGCCGCCGATGACGATGCGTGTGCACTGATCTTCAATCAATACGCCCCTGGCGCCCCAGTAGGCTGAGATCGTGTCGGTGGCCAGGGGTTTACCGAGCTTCGATACGACGTCGATGGTTCCCGTAAACTCCGGCGTCGAGCCGGTCGTGATGACCGCCGTTGGGGAGCTGAAGAAATTGGTGGTACCGCCGGCATTTGTCGTAAGCGAGCCGGACACAGTCGTGCCAAGCAAATCGGCGCGAGCACTGATCGACCACAGCGCGCAGAGGATAAGTGCAGCAAGGATGACGAGTCTCTTCATAGAAATCCTCCCTGAGTAAGGCTTTTCCAGGCGACCGCGACACAGCGGTACGGGTATTGCGAGTGTTACGACCTTATACCACAAAAGTAACCATTTTATGACACAAAAGTAACCATAAACGGGTCTGCCTTCGTTGAAGGAGTGGTTGGAGCGGAGTTTCTTCCATCAGACGGCGACGGCGGATTAGTAAAACGGCTCGTCGTCTTGCTGCAGTTGCCAGCGGGCGAGGAGCGTCTGTCGACGTACCGGGTAGCGGTCGAGCGTGTGAAGCGCCTGGATGCGGTCGATGCGGAAATTACGAAAGTCGTTGCGGCTCTCGCACCACGCGGCGATCATGCCGCTGTCTTCATAGCCGTAGATTTCGATTGGCCAGACAATGCGCGCGGAAGGGCGCCCTTTGGCATCGCGGTAGTCCAGATGCAGCCTGCACTCTGCCTCGATGCATGCGCGGATGATGTCGAATGGTTCGTCGGAACTACAAATGACGGCCTCCGCAGTTCGTGGCGGCAGCATGGCCTCGATCTTCGCGGTGGCGCTTGCCGCGATCCCGGCTGCCGGCGAATCTTCGTCCCCAGCAACCCAGGCAAGCCCCATGAGGATCACCTCAAGCTCCTCCAGCGCAAACTCCGCAGCCCCGGCAATAGGCCCTTGCCGCAACCGGAAGCCGGCCACCGTTGTTTCGATCTGGTATCCCTGGCTGCGAAGGGAATCGATGTCGCCGTAGATGGTTTTGACGCTTACGCCGAGGGTTGATGCAAGTGCCGGTCCCGTCGCGACGCTGCCAGGCCGCTGCAGGATGTTGAGGAGATAGGAGAGGCGTTGGGCGCGGGTCATGGCCTATTTTTCGCGGCCTTTCGCGCGGCTATGACTGCAGCAACATCGGTGAGATCCTGAAGGCGGCCGGCTGCGGTTTTGTTGACGATCATCTGCTGAGATATAGCGTGGGACAAGATTCTCACCCAGCGAGACTTCGATGCTTCGTTCGAAGACAGGTTTGAACTCAACTCCGCTGATATTTTGTAGCACGTCAAAAGCGATGGGGGGGTACGCCAAACTGCGCAACAGTTTTTCCGTCGGCAAAGTCGCTGACGGAAAACTCTTTTAGAGGTGCACCAAAGGCTGCCAACGCGCGGAAGACCCGATTGGCATTGTCTGGACTCGTCTCGATGAAGATGTCCAGGTCTTTCGTCGCTCCCGGTTGCGCATGCAGAAATACAGCATAACCACCTACGACGACGTACCTAACTCCATGAGCGTTCAGAGCGGACAGCAACTCTCTTAAGTTGCTGTCCATCGGCGGCAGAACCATAGGCTGCATAGGCTTCGATGCTCATCTGATGGCCCGCGAGAATCCGCTCGGTGGGCGACATGCTTTGCCAGTAGCGATACTCTTCGGCCTTCATCTGGTCGAACCGGTCCGGCCCCTGGAACTTTCGCGCGACCATCTTCATGATCCTATTCTACGCGTTGCATCTTGCAGGTTCTCTATTGCCAAGGTTTTCCGTAATCCTCTGAATACGTTTTTCCGGTAGAAAGCACCGCGAACCAGGAACATATTTCTAAGGATTTAAATTCAGGACTGGCTTTAAGCAAGAAGAAGGGCGAGCTCTTGCGGCTCGCCCTTCTGACGTATCAATGATCGGCTGGACTACAGACCCTTTGCCACCAGGAACAGGATCAGGTCCTTCACGCGGCTGGAGTAGCCCCACTCGTTGTCGTACCAGCTAATCACCTTGCCGCTGTTGCCGACGACCTTGGTCAGGAGGGAGTCGACGATTGACGACAGGGGATTGCCCTTGAAGTCCGACGACACCAGCTCTTCGGTGGTAAAGCCGAGAATGCCCTTCAGCGGGCCTTCCGCGGCTTCCTTCAGCGCGCCGTTGATGCTGGCGACGGTGATGGGCTTCTCGGTGACAAAGGTGAGGTCGACGACCGAGACGTTCGGGGTCGGGACGCGGATGGCGAAGCCGTCCAGCTTGCCGTCCATCGCCGGGATGACGAGCTTCAGGGCCTTGGCGGCGCCGGTGGAGCTGGGGATCATCGAGAGAGCAGCGGCGCGGGCGCGGCGGAGGTCCTTGTGCGGTGTGTCGAGGATGACCTGATCGTTGGTGTAGCTGTGGATCGTGGTCATGATGCCCGACTGGATGGTGAACGTGTCGTGGATGACCTTGACGACGGGCGCGAGGCAGTTCGTGGTGCAGGAGGCGTTCGAGATGACGTTGTGCTTCGATGCGTCGTACTTGTCTTCGTTGACGCCCAGAACGACGGTGAGGTCTTCGTTCGAGGCGGGAGCGGAGATGATGACCTTCTTGACGGTCGAGCCGAGGTGCGCCTTGGCCTTGGTCGCGTCGGTGAAGAAGCCGGTGGACTCAACGACGATCTCTGCGCCGACCGATGCCCAATCCAGCTTGGCCGGGTCGCGCTCGGCGAATACTTTGATCTTCTTGCCGTCGACCACGATGTGGTCGTCGCCGGCGGAGATTTCGTTCTTCAGGTTGCCGAGGATCGAATCGTACTTCAGCAGATGGGCAAGGGTGGCCGGGGTCGTGAGGTCGTTGACGGCGACGAATTCGATGTCAGGGTTGCCGAGTGCGGTGCGGAAGACGTTGCGACCGATACGGCCGAAGCCGTTGATGCCTACCTTAACTGCCATGTGCTCTTTATCCTCTTCTTTCAGGGTGCGGGAATTCACGCGAGTACTGGCAGGACGCCGACATAACAGCGGAGACGCAAATACCAGCCTGTTGCGAATTTATCACTCTGGCAAGTAGGGGGCAAATGGGCGCCATTTTTGCAGGAAAAGAGTGACCAAACGCATTCCTCGCCGATGCGATACATCGAAGAAGCCGGGGCGGCCGCCACCCGATCGGCCGGTCTCCGCCAACTCGTTCACCGGGGATGAAATCGAGGTCGGGCTGCCATCGGCGATGCACTGAATCTGGGGCAAAAGCACCACTCGTTTGCGACCACGGTTGCGCGTGTGTTACAAACCGAACTATGCGCGACTGGATGCGCGAAAAACTCATGAGAAGACGCTCCAAGCGTGGACCCAACGAATCGGAATCCACAGGCAAGAGTGGGCAGGAACTGCCTACCAACCAACTCGCACCCCTGCGCCCTGACTATCCGGAACCTGTAGCGAAGGCTGAACCTGAGCCGGAACCTGCGCCGCAAACGGATGTCACCGCCGAAATGCACGGTCTGCAGCCGGGTGCTGCCGCAACGGCCGACCCCCCGCCGGAGCCGCAGAAGATCGAAGTCGAGCATCAGCCCGAGTCGCTGGCCCAGCCTCCCGCCGCGCCGGTCGCCGTTTCGCCGAAGTCTCCGCGTGGCTATGTGGTGCTGACCATCGGTTTGCCGGGTTCGGGCAAGACGACCTGGTACAAACGCCGTGGCGTGCAGCCGCTTTCGAGCGACATGCTGCGCACTATCTTGTTCGACGACATCACCGACCAGCGCTACCAGGGGTTGGTGTTCAGCACCCTGCGCAGCCTCCTCCGCGCTCGCCTGATCGCCAAAATGCCGTGGAACTACGTCGACGCTACTAACCTGTCGCCGCATGAACGTCGCCAGTGGATCAAGATGGCCAAGAGCTTTGGCTATGAGGTTCAGGCGGTATTCTTTGATGTGCCACTTGAAGTGTGTCTGGAGCGCAACTCCAAGCGCGACCGTCAGGTGACCGACGAAGTGATGCGCTCGATGGCCGACCGCCTAAAGCCACCCGTCTTCAAGGAAGGCTTCGACAAGATCACTGTCGTGCGCGTGAAGGCGGCAGTAAATGCTCCAGCAGAAAACGCGGTTGAGGCAGCGGTCGAGGGATAAAACCCGCTGCCTGCTCTGGCAGGACAATAAAGCAAAAAAGGGGACGGCCTTCCTGGCCCGTCCCCTTTCCTTTTGAGTATGGAAGAACCCCGGCCTTCGCGAGATCAGCCTCAAACTGAGACGCAAAAGTGCCAGTAACCTCCGGCGCTCTTCCCTCATTACATCTTTTATTGCAATGTCTTGGAGCGATTTTTCAGGGCTGAGTCCGCATTGCCAATGAGTTGGCGTGATGTGACTTTGTCACCGACAAAGCGAAGTAATATTACGCGCAGGCCCCGCAAAATCTGTTTCCAAATCCCCTTTCGAACGGAGATTCCATGAGGTTCAGTTCTTCTCACGGGTCGCAGTCGCTTTTCTCGCACGCTGCGACAAGCCATAAAAAGTCCTGGCTGATCGGTGCCGCCCTTCTTGTCGTACTCACGTTCGCCCAGGCAAGCTGGGCCACGCCGGTGACTATAACGTCCCTGGTGTATGTTCATCCGTCTCCGAACGTGGACTGTGAAGACACCATCCCCGGTGAGCCTGCCGCGACGGCCTGTTCTCCGGTGGGTGTAACGAATGCGGGCTCGCTAACTAACGCGTTTCTCAACGACGTAAATACCAAGGCCATCAATATCGGCTTTGGGGACTATTACACTTTCGGCAATCCCTACGGACCGACAGACTTCATGATTCAAGGCGACGCGATTGAAGTGCTGATCGGACTCAGCGATGGAACGCTGCTGAGCGACATCTTCGTGGTCCCCGATTTGTCTGTAGCTGGAACGACGCTGTTCGATTTCGCCTCCAATGGCATTACGATCACCACGACCGGCATTACGAGCGCCGACCGTATGTCCTTTGGCTTGCCGCCCGCAGCGTTTGCTGCCGACGGTACGCCCGATTACACGCTTGAACTGACCTACGTTCCGGAACCAGCCTCGGCGACGCTGCTGCTGACGGCGCTAGCCGCAGTGCCCGCCCTCCGTCGCAGGCGCATTGCCGGATAGTCGGGCCGCCAGAGACAGCCTCACTCTTCTGATGAAGATCTTTGATATACCTCTTGAAGTGCGTTGCGACAATGGGCCACGCACGATCAACAGGTGACGGCCGCCATGGCGCGATCTGAGGATCATTTTTAGTCGGATAAACGGAGCAATCATGGCCACCCAGAGTGTGGAGTTCGCGAACGTGAGCTTCACCTTGCCGGGTGGCCGTCAACTTTTAACTGATGTTTCGCTGACCATTGAGGCCGGAACGACGACCGCCTTGCTGGGCCGCAGCGGCTCGGGCAAGACGACCCTGCTGCGGATGGTGAACGTATTGGTGCGGCCGACCAGTGGACGCGTGCTGGTGGGTGGCCGCGATGTTTCGTCAATGGATGAGATTGAGTTGCGCCGCGGGATCGGGTACGTGATCCAGGAGACGGGGTTGTTTCCGCACATGACGATCAGCGAAAATGTCGGCCTGCCACTGGACCTTGGCCGCAAGCTGGCGCGTGGCATGGACGAGTATTGGGAGCGCGTCGCAGGGGCGCTGGATAAGGTCGGCCTGCCGTTGAAAGAGTTCGGCGACCGCTACCCGTGGCAATTAAGCGGCGGGCAAAAGCAGAGGGCGGGTGTAGCGCGAGCCTTGGTCAACGATCCGTCCGTGCTGCTGATGGATGAGCCGTTCGGCGCTCTCGACCCGCTGACCCGGGCTGAGATCCAGACGATGTTGCGGGAGCTGCTGCGACGGGTTGGTGTGACGACGCTGATCGTCACCCACGACCTCGACGAAGCGCTCTATCTGGCTGACCGGGTCGTTCTTCTCGAAGCTGGCCACGTCGTCGCTGATTTACCCTCTGCGGAGTTTCGCGAGTCATCCAACGAGGCCGTGCGCCAGTACGTCGCGGCCACCCATCGCGGCGGCGAGGCATGAGCGAGTTCTTTCGCCAGCACGGAGCAGAAGTCGCCCGCCTCACCTTCGAGCACCTGTGGCTTACCGGCTTTGCCATGCTGTTTGCGGCGGGCATCGGCATCCCGCTGGGCATCCTGCTCACTCGCAAAGAACGCCTCGCGAAGCCGGTGCTGGCCGTGGCAAACATCATGCAGACCATCCCCAGCCTCGCGCTGTTCGGCCTGCTGCTCCCGGTCCCATGGCTGGGCGAGCGGGCTGCGCGGTTGGCGATTGTTGCGCTCGTCGCCTATGCGCTTCTGCCTATTCTGCGTAATACGTATGCCGGAATCCGCAGCCTCGATCCGGCGCTGATTGACGTTTCCAATGCGCTTGGAATGAGCGGGATACAGCGTCTTTATAAAGTAGAGCTGCCAATGGCGGCAAGTGTCATTCTGGCGGGTTTGCGCACGGCAACTGTGACCTGCGTTGGTGTTGCGACCATCGCCGCGGCCATCGGCGCAGGCGGCTTGGGAGAACTGATCTTCCGTGGTGTCGCGTCCGTGGATAACAATCTGGTGCTGGCTGGAGCTATCCCTGCGGCGCTGCTGGCGCTGTGCGCGGATGGGCTGCTGGGGCTGGCAGAGAAGAGGCTGGCGGTGCGGCGGTGAGGCTGGGTCGCCCGAGCCGACCCCACCCTTCGCAAGGGCGCGAAGGATGGGCCACCCGGTTTCTCGGATGGATGCTGATTGTGTCGCTTTGGGGGCTGACGGCCTGCGCTCCGCCGCGCTCCTCGCACGTCGTCGTCGGCGCCAAGAACTTTACGGAGCAGGTTGTGCTCGGCGAACTGCTTGCACAGGAGATTGAAGCTGCCGGTGCGGGAAATGTCGAGCGGCGCTTCTATCTGGCCGGGAGCTATCTCTGCCAGCAGGCGATGGTCTCCGGCCGCATCGACGCCTACGTCGAGTACACGGGCACAGCGCTGACGGCGATCCTGAAGCAGCCGATGGACCGCGATGCTGCTCGCGTTCGTGAGACTGTCGCCCGCTTGTATGAGCAGAAGTATGCGATCAAGGCCGGTCCGGGGCTGGGCTTTGAAGACACCTTCGCGATGGTCGTTCGTGGAGACGATGCCCGCCGCCTGGGTCTGCGCACCATCTCCGACGTGACGCACACAGCTGCTATCTCGCGCCTCGGCGTGGGGTATGAGTTTGCCGAGCGTCCGGATGGTCTGCGCGGTCTCAGCGCGGCATATGGCCTCCACTTCG
>Ga0134125_10011259_pt1 | contig 10029 bp, 9 predicted proteins | sample KB31751_FD_96464 | JGI IMG/M metagenome (GOLD analysis project Ga0134125, IMG submission 96464) | Terrestrial soil microbial communities with excess Nitrogen fertilizer from Kellogg Biological Station, Michigan, USA - KB3-175-1 | ecosystem: Environmental > Terrestrial > Soil > Unclassified ... | reverse complement strand
GGTTTGACAGCCGCGCGGCGGGGCGAGGATCCTGACTGCATGGCACTATCTCAGCACGAGCGCGAGCGCTATCAGCGCCACCTGGCGCTCGCCGAGATCGGCGCCGCGGGCCAGGAGCGGCTCAAGGCGGCGGGGGTGCTGGTGGTGGGTGCCGGCGGCCTCGGCTCGCCGGCGGCGTTGTACCTGGCGGCGGCCGGCTGCGGCACGCTCGGCCTGCTCGACTGCGATCGCGTCGAGCTGTCCAACCTGCAGCGCCAGGTGCTGTTCGATACCGGCGCCCTCACGCGCTCCAAGGCCGAGGCCGGACGCGAGCGCCTCGCCGCCCTGAACCCGGACATCCGGGTCATCGCGCACGCGGTAGAGCTGCGGGCGGTCAACGTGATGCAGCTCGTCGCCGGGTACGACCTGGTGCTCGATGGCAGCGATCGCCTGGCGACGCGCTATCTCGTCAACGACGCCAGCGTGCTCCTCGGGCGCGCGCTGGTGTCGGCGGCCATCCACCGCTTCGAGGGCCAGGTCATGACTTACGTGCCCGGCCAGGGACCGTGCTACCGCTGCGCGTTTCCGCACGCCGCCGACGGCCTGGTCGCCAACTGCGCGCAGGCGGGCGTACTCGGCGTGTTACCGGGCGTGCTCGGCACGCTGCAGGCGACCGAGGCCATCAAGCTCATCACCGGCGCCGGCGAGCCGCTGATCGGACGGCTGCTCACCTACGACGCGCTCGCCATGAGCTTCAGCGAATTCCGCGTCCGCCGGCGCCGCGACTGCGCGGTGTGCGGCGACTCCCCCAGCATCACCCAACCCATGGATGCCAAGCCGATGGCCGATGACAGCCCGACCGGTATACGCCAACTGTCCGCCGCGGCGCTTGCCGAGCTGCTGCGCGCCGGCGGGGCGCCGCTCCTCGTCGACGTGCGCGAGCCCGCGGAATTTGCCGCCGGCCACCTGCCCGGGTCGCTCCACATCCCGCTCGGCGAGCTGCCGCAGCGGCTCGGCGAGATCCCGCCGGGGTCCGCGCCGGTGTTCATCTGCCGGGCGGGCGGGCGCAGCATGGCGGCGTGCCAGCTGGCACTGCGTGCCCGCATCGCCGCACCCGCCAACCTCGAGGGCGGGCTGCTGGCGTGGTCGCGCGAGGTGGACCCCGCGCTCACGGTCCTCTAGCGCGCCGCGCAGCGCGACTTGGCGAACGCCGGCCGCGGCTGCGCCGCCGGCGCAAACGAGATGCACGCCTTGAGCCTCTCCAGGGCCGCGCGCGGCTCATCCACGAACTCGAACAGCTGCAGGTCCTCGGCGGCGATGGTGCCGTGGCGCACCAGCGCCTCGAAGTTGACGACTTCCTTCCAGAACGCCGAGCCGTACAGCAACACCGGGATGGAGCGGTCGAGCTTGCGCGTCTGTGCCAGCGTCAGGATCTCAAACAGCTCGTCGAAGGTGCCGAAGCCGCCCGGGAACGCGATCAGGGCACGCGCCAGGTGCGCGAACCACAGCTTGCGCATGAAGAAGTAGTGGAACTCGAAGCACAGCCCGGGCGTGATCCAGGAATTGGGGCGTTGCTCCTGCGGCAGCCCGATGTTGAGCCCCACGCTGCGGCCGCCGGCGAGCGCGGCGCCGTGGTTGGCCGCCTCCATGATGCCGGGGCCGCCGCCGGAGCACACCACGAGCTGTTCGCCGCCGAGCGTCCGGCTCCATTCGGTAACGAGCCGCGCCAGCTCGGTGGCTTCCTCGATGTAGCGGCCGAGCGGCCCGTCGGCGCGCAGCCGCGCCGAGCCGAAGAACACGACGGTGGCCGTGACGCCGCCGACATTGAAGGCACGCAGCGGTGCCAGGTACTCGGACACGATGCGCAGCGGCCGGCCCTCGTCCGAGTCGATGAAGTCCGGGTCATGGTAGGAAAGCATTCCGTCGGCTCCTCGAAGTCGTGGCTGGCCGGCACTCTAACCAAAAGCGCACGCCGCGTGCGACACTGCCTGTCGATGCGTCACACGAGTCTCGGCCGTGCGGCGGTGCTGCTCGCGGTGCTGCTGGCAGGTCCCGGGCGCGCGGCCGCGGGGCCGCCCGCTGTTGCCGCCGACCTGCCGCCGCTCGACGCCGCAACCTCGCTGCTGGTGGTCGCGCCCCATCCTGACGACGAGACGCTGTGCTGCGCCGGGGTGATGCAGCGCGTGGTCGCGGCCGGCGGCCACGTGAGCGTTGTGTGGGTGACGAGCGGCGATGCCTCCGAACTCGACCTGCTGCTGCTCGAGCACAGCCTGTTCATGCGCGCCGGGGCGGCGCGGGACCTGGCGACGCGCCGCATGCGCGAGGCGCGCGCGGCCACCGCCCTGCTCGGCGTGCCCTCCGCCGGTCAGCTGTTTCTCGGCTATCCCGACCGCGGCGTGCTGCAGCTGCTCACCGCGCACCGCACCCAGCCCTATGCCTCACCCTTCAGCGGCGCGGCGGCCGTGCCCTACGCGCAGGCACTGTATCCGGGCCATCCGTACACCGGTGCGAGCCTCGAGCAGGATTTCGCCGCGGTGCTGGAGCGCGTCCACCCCACGCTGATCCTCGCGCCCACGCCCCTCGACAGCCATCCCGATCACCGCGCCGCCGGCCTGCTCACCGCCACGGTCGCGCAGCACCTGCAGCTGCTGCCGGCCGTGCGCTACTGGATCGTGCACGGCGGCGAGGGCTGGCCCGGCCCGCGCGGACTCGTGCCCGGCCTGCCGCTCACGCCCGCCCCGCGCCTGCACGGCCTGGTGCCGGCCGTGTTCGCCCTGACACCGGCCGAAGAAGACCGCAAGCAGCAGGCCATCGAGGCCTACGCGACGCAGATGCGGATCACCGCGCCCTTCCTGCTCTCGTTCGTGCGCAGCAGCGAGCTGTTCACGAGCGCCGCGCAGCCCTAGTCCGGCCGCCGCCGCAGCCGCCGCCAGCGGTCGATGTGACGATCGAGCGCGCCCGCGATGCGCTCACGCAGCCGATCGAGCCAGGCGCGCTGCCGCCAGGAGCGGCGGCTGAGCGCGCGCGACTCGGCGAAATCGGCGCTGAACAGCGCCGCCGCGCTATCCGCGAAGCCGGCGTCGGCGACCTCCTGGTTCGCTTCCAGGTTCCAGCGAAAGCTCCAGCGGTCCAGGTTGCTCGAGCCGACCGATACCCACTCATCACACAGGGTCATCTTGCCGTGCAGGACGCGCGGCTGATACTCGAAGATCTTGACGCCGTTGCGCAGCAGCTTGCCGTAGAAGCGCCGCGCCGCCTGGCGCACCCACGGGTGGTCGGTGCGCGCCCCCGGCACCAGCAGCCGCACGTCGACGCCGCGCCGTGCCGCGCGCCGCAGCGCCTTGCGGAAGCGCCGTGACGGCACGAAGTAGGCGCTCATGATCCACACGCGCATGCCGGCGCCGTCGATGCGGCGGATGACACCGTTGGCGAGCACCGAGCGCTGGCGCGCTTCCGAGAGGGCCAGCCGCCCCGTGGCCCCCCCGGGGTACGGCGCGCAGGCCGGCGCCGGCGCCGACGCCAGCTCGCCGCCGCAGCGGCGCCAGGTGCGCGCGAACGCCCGCTGCCAGTCGGCGACCACCGGCCCCTCGATGCGCAGCATCTGCTCGCGCCACGCGCCGCCGCGTGCCCCGGGCGCGAACTCGTCGGCCAGTCCCGCGCCGCCGACGAAGGCGGTGCGGCCGTCGGTGACCAGGAGCTTGCGGTGGTCGCGCAGCAGGTTGTCCATGCGCTTGGCGAGGCTGAGCGGATTGAAGAAGCGCAGCTCCACCCCGGCCGCGAGCAGCCGGCGGCGGTCGTGGCGCGACATGCCGAGCGAGCCGAAGGCGTCGAACACCACGCACACCCGCGCGCCGCGGCCGGCCGCCGCCACCAGCGCGTCGACGAAGCGCGTCAGCAGCGGGCCGGAGCTCACCAGATACATCTCCAGCAGCACCAGCGCGCGCGCCGCGTCGATGGCCTCGTGCATGCAGGCGAAGAACTCGCCGCCGTCGGCCAGCAGGCGGAAGCGATTGCCCGGTCGCCACGGCCAGCCGGTGGTTGTAAATTGCTCGCTCTCGCGGCCCGCCGTCATGAGGGAACAATGACCGACCTGCGCACCAGATGCCAGCTGCTGCTGCTGCTTGCCGGGCTCTTCGCCCCGTGGTGTGCGGCCGCCGACATCGTCGATGCCGTCAACATCGTGCGCTACGGGGGCTGCGCCGGACGCGTGCACAGCGCGCCGCCGCTGCGCGAGAGCGAGCGCCTCGACGAGGTGGCGAAGCGCCTGTCGCAGGGGAGCGACCTCACGACTGCGCTGCAAGCCGCCGGGTACCACGCCGCCACGTCGTTCTCGGTCAGCATCTCCCGGGTGCCGCTCAGCGGCGATGTGGAGCAGATCGTGACGCGGCAATTCTGCCAGCAGGCCAGCAATCCGTCGTTCCGCGAGATCGGCAGCTGGCGGCGTGGCAGCACCGCGTGGATCGCACTCGCCGAGCCGTTCGCCCCGCCGCCGGCGCGCGACCGCACTGCCGTCAGCCGCCGGGTGCTGCAGCTCACCAACCAGGCTCGCGCCCAGGCGCGCCGCTGCGGCCCGACGCCGTACGCCGCCGCCCCGCCGCTGTCGCTCGATGCGACGCTGGGGCGTGCCGCGCGCGACTACGCGCAACAGATGGCTGCCTGGGGCTACATGGATCACACCGGCCGCGACGGCAGCTCGCCCGCCGAGCGCATCACGCGCAGCGGCTACCGCTGGCGCGAGATGGGCGAGAACCTGGCGAGCGGCCAGATGAGTGCCGAGCAGGTGGTCAGCGGCTGGCTGGGCAGCCCCGAGCACTGCGCGAATCTCATGGACCCGCTGTTCCGGCACATGGGCGTGGCCTACGCCATCAACCCTCACGACCGCATGGGTGTGTACTGGGCCCAGGAGTTCGGCACGCCGCGCTAGTGCGCGCCGACGACTTCACACGCCGTGGTCCTCGTGCTGCTGTTGCAGCGTCGCCAGACTGCCAGCCAGCAGGTACAGCAGGCCGAACCAGGCGAGGCTGTGGGTGAGGAAAATATTGAGGGTGCGGTAGACGATCGGCTGGCGCCCGTAATAGTCCAGTGCCTGCACACCGCCGATGAGCACGGCCGCGGCGCTCACCAGCAGCAGTACCGGGCGCACCGAGGAGCGCACCGCCCCCGGCGACGTCGGCGCGGCCGGCGGCACGCGCAGCCTGAAGTACCAGACCGCCATCACGATCAGTCCGAACGCGGAGCTCGCGTACTGCAGCACGTGGCACAGCGGGCCGTTGTACGAGCCGATCGTCACCGGCGCGCTGAGCGCGGCCACGCGGTGCACCAGCCAGGTGTCGCTGTGGGTGAAAGAGTCCCACAGCAGATGGGTCCACACACCGACCAGGATGGCAATTCCCGCGTACAGCCACTCGCGCGGCCGGCACAGCGGCGCCAGCGCGGTCAGGCACAGCCAGCGGGCACGCGCCGACAGCAGCGCCGTGAGCGGCGCACGCAGCACGAACACGGCCAGCAGCGCAAGGTAGCCGAGCGCCAGGCACACCGTCACCGAGCCCTCGAGGTTGTGGGTCTCCGGCAGGAAGCGCCCGATCGAGCCCGGCACGTAGTACGGCAGATCCGGGATCAGCGCACCAATGATCAGCGGCGCGGTGCGCAGCCGCCACACGCGGCGCAGCGGCAGGATGGCGGCCGGGTGCGCGAGCGTGAACGGCACGCGACTACCCCGCCGGCCGCGGGCGCGGGGTCACGCCGATGCGGAAGTCGCGTCCGGCCCAGCTGCCACCCAGGCGGTAGGTGAGGTCGATGCTGCGCCCGGCGTGCAGCCGCGGCGTGTCGATCCCGACCACGTGCACGCCGAGCGAGTTGGGCGTGGTGTCGGTTTCGCGCACCTCCTGCCAGCCATCGAAGCCGTAACGCACCGCGCCGGCCTCGGGCAGGGCGATGCTGAGCGCGCAGCCCTCGGGCAGCTGAGAGGCCGGCGCATGCGGACACCAGATGACGTGCGTGAGCGTCGGTCGCTCACCCCGGTAGCGCTTCCAGACGTCGACCGGACGGTCGAACGCCCGCTGCAGCTGGCGCGAGGCGGCGAGCTTCAGGTACTCGGCGTGCGCCCACACCAGGGGCATCGCCGCGCCGGTGGGGCGCCCGGGCGAGAGCCCGCGGGCGGCGAGCGGCGCGGCGTCCCACACCTGCTCCGGGATCATGCCGCCGGCCGAGGCCATGCGCGCCATGGCGGTCAGGTAGGGCAGCGCGTCCTGACCGCGACACAGCTCGTAGTGGCCGCGCTCGCCGGTGAGCAGCGGCCAGGCGCGCCCGCGACCGGTGCCGTCATAGGCGCGGCCATCGTCGTGCTCACCGTACCCGTCGTCGTTGTAGCGGTGCCAGGCGGGCCCCGCCGGGGTGTCGACTTTCAGCAGCGCGTCGGCGATTTTCACGCTGGCAGTCACCACCGCGTCGTCGGCGCGCCGCAAGCCGAAACGCACCAGCTGCAGGAAGTCGACACCGACCTGGGCGGCGGCCGGCAGCTGCGGGTCCTGCTCGAGATTGCGGATCGGCAGCACGGTATCCGGCATGAGGCGGTCATCGGTGAGCGCCTGCGTCGGCGCGATACGCACGTAGTAGCCGGGCACGCCGTACAGGCGCGCGAGTGGCGTGTCGTAGGCGACGGTCCAGTCCTCCAGGCGCGCGTTCCAGTAGTCGGCCAGCGCCAGCGCCAGGTCGCGTCCGTCGGCGGGCAGATAGCGCGCGCCGGCGACCAGTGCCGAGATGCACACGGCGAGGGTGAAAGTGTTGAGTCCGGCGTCTTCCTCCCAGCGGTCCTGGTCGCTCGCCGGACCGTGCCGCGCGAGGAATGACAGCGCGCGCCCGATCATGTCGGCTATCCGCGTGCCGTGCAGCGCGCCGCGCTCATCGAGTGCCACCGCCAGCAGCACCGGAAAGGCGGTCTCATCGAGCTGCAGCCCGGTCCAGTGCGCCCTGCCGCCGAGCCACTGGTTCTGGTTCCAGTGCCCGTCCTCGTGCTGCGTGGCGAGCAGGTAGCGCAGGGTGTTGTGCGCCTCGCGCACCGCGCCGACCGCCAGCAGCGCGCCGGAGGTCTCCACCAGGTCGCGCGGCCACACCAGGTGATAGCCCTCGCGCTCGTCGTGCGTGTTGCCCCACGGGACGCTCAACGAGGCCACCAGGGCGCCGGGGTAAGTCTTGTCCTGGTGCACGCGCAGCACCATGGTCGAGAGGCGCACCTGGCCGGCGCACTCCTCGGGCAGGCCGGCGCAGAGGTCCTGCTCGGCGCAGCGCCCGTGCCACTGGGTCCAGGCGGTGAGCTGCCGCTCCCAACTGCGCTCGAACGGCTCAGCGAGCGCGGTCAGCGCGAGCGTCGCGGCCGCCTCGGCGCTGCCGCCGAAGCCGAGCGCCAGCACCGCCTGGCGCGGCAGCTCACCACCGAGGGCCACGTTGCCCGGTCCGGCGCTGTCGTACTCCCAGGTGAGCGCGCCGTGGTGCGCGAAGTCCTGCCACAGGTCGCTGCTGCCGGTGCAGCCGGCGCTGGCCCGCCCCCAGGCGCTGCGCTGCTCAGTATCGACCGCCGCCAGCGCCAGCCCAAACGGCCCCTGCTCGGCCCACAGCAGCTTGTGGCCGCGGTGATTGGCTACCGCGGCGGTGTTGTTCAGACCGCTGCCGCCCAGGTGCGGCGCGAGCAGCGCGTACGGGCGCAGCGACTCATCGCCGCTCAGGGTCACCTCGATCAGCAGCACGTCGCGGTGCTCGCACGGCACGACCCGCAGCGCCAGCTCGAAGCGCTCGTGGCGGTGGACGATGCGCACCGCCGGCGCTCCGGGCGCGGCGAGCTCCACCGAGTGCTGCCACAGCCGCTTCACCTCGACCCAGAAGCCGGCGCCGTCGGCGACGATGAAGCCGAGATCGCGGATCTGCGGCAGGTCGACGCGCGGGTAGTAGACCTCGTTGACGATGCCGCCACCGATGGTGAACCACAGCCGCGACGAGCCGAGCGCGCAGCCGACCATCTCCTTGGCGCTGCTGCTCCAGGTCGGCGCAAGTCCGGGGGCACCGGGCGCGGCGGCCATCGCCTACCTGCGCGGCCGGCGCAGCGGCGCACGGGCCGGCAGCACAAGCGTGCCGGGCGTGGCGTGCCACAGGCGCACGCCGCCGCGGAAGGCATTCTTGTTGTCGCCGCGGCGCACGTCGTGCGGAAGCTTCTTCAGGCGCTCGGCGTTGCCGCCACCGAGCACGACGTAGTCGGCCTCGAATGCATAGCGCAGTCGCTCGATCACATCGAGCACCGACTTGCGCCACTTGTGATTGCCGCGGCGCTTACGCCCGCGCTCGCCGACGTAGTCCTCGAAGGTGCGCCCGTGCTTATAAGGCATATGACCGACCTCGGTCGGCTCGATCACCCCGTCGATGATCAGCGTCGCACCGAGCCCGGTGCCGAGCCCGAGGAACAGCATGCGGCCGCCGCGGTAGCTGCCGATCGCCTGCATGGCGGCGTCGTTGATCACCTGGACCGGCCGTCCGAGCGCGCGGGCGAAGTTGAAGCCGACCCAGCCCCGGCCGAGGTTGACAGGCTCGGCAGCGATCTTGCCACGCCTCACCAGGCCCGGATAGCCCATAGACACCGCGTCGTAGCGGTCGGGGCCGATGAGCGCACGGACTTGCTGCACCATGACGCGCGGCGTCATGTGAGGTCCGGATTCGAACTTGCGCATCGGCGCGCGGGCGTTCACGTGCAGCTTGACGTGCGTGCCGCCGACGTCCAGCACCAGGACGCGCCGCGGCGCGCGCCGGCCGGCGCCTCGCTTTGTGCCTTGCATCGGCAAATTCTCCCCGGATTGGCGCGCTTTGGCCATGGGCGCGAGCCCCATGCAAACCTTTGCCAGCCTGGAGCCGTCCAACTGGACAGGCGATGGCCGACCCCTGAAAGGCGCAAAATCATGCGAACCCGCGATGTGATCCTGACCCTGTGCGTGTGTGCCATGAGCACAGCCTGGAGCGGCCATGCCGCAGCAGACACCCTCTCCAGGGTGACCGGCTCAATTGAAATCGCCGACGGCCAGCACGCCGAAGACCTCTCGACCGTAAACGGCGCGATCCGCGTCGGCGCCGGAGCGGTGGTGGAGCGCGCGCATACGGTCAACGGCTCGATCGAGCTCGAGGCACGTGCCAGCGCGTCCGAGCTCAAGACCGTCAACGGCTCGATCGAGCTGCAGGAGTCGGCACGGGTGAGCGGCAGCGTGCACACCGTCAACGGCCGGCTGAATCTCGAGAAGGGCGCCGAGGTGACCGGCGATCTCGCCAATGTGAACGGCCGCATACACGTCGCCGCGGCGCACGTCGGCGGCGGCATCGACACCACCAACGCCGGCATCGATCTGGACAACGCCCGCATCGACGGCGGCATTCACATGCACAAGAGTGAGGGCTTCAGCGTCGGGGGCTCCGAGCCGCCGCGGATCGTCATCGGCCCGGGGTCGGTGGTCAAGGGCCCGCTCGAGTTCGAGCGGCCGGTGAAGCTGTACGTGAGCGACAAGGCGAGCATCGGCCCGGTGCAGGGCGCGACCGCAATCAAGTACTCCGGCGACACGCCGCCGCGGGACTGACCGCCTCCATGACCGGGCGCGCGAAGCGGCGGGCGCTGATGCGCCCGCCGCTCATCCTCGTCCGTCACTGCGGACCGGACGCGTGGGCCGAGACCGAGGCGTCGCCGGTCGCGCTCGGGCCACCGGCCGGCGCGCGTCCCGCACTGGGCGCGCCCTGCGCCTTGGCAGGCGCACTCGGCGGCTGTCGCGATGCTGTCGCAGCGGAGTCCCCGGTCACGGAGCGACCGCCGGCACTCGCCGCAGTGTCGCCCGCCACTTGCGCGGCGTGCGACTGCACCTCTCCCTCACCGGCGGCATGCACGCCCGCATTCGCGCCGCTGGCGGCGGCCGTCGCCGTGCGATCCGCCTGGCCGGCCACCGCAGAGGCGCGGTCCACGCCCTGACGCGCCCCGGCGCGTGCGCCCTGCCCCGCCTCCGCAGCGCGCGCCTCGCTGCCACGCGCGCT
>Ga0134125_10011258_pt1 | contig 10029 bp, 3 predicted proteins | sample KB31751_FD_96464 | JGI IMG/M metagenome (GOLD analysis project Ga0134125, IMG submission 96464) | Terrestrial soil microbial communities with excess Nitrogen fertilizer from Kellogg Biological Station, Michigan, USA - KB3-175-1 | ecosystem: Environmental > Terrestrial > Soil > Unclassified ... | reverse complement strand
TATCCGCTGTCGGCCTTCCGCGCGATGAATGCTGCGGCGCTGCGGGTGTACGAGGCGAGCCGGCGCGATGGCACACAGAAAAATGTGGTGGATATAATGCAGACTCGCATGGAGCTGTACGACTTTCTCGGTTACCACGAGTATGAGCGAAAGCTGGACCAGCTTTTCGCCCAGGGCGAGGCCGATCGAAAGGCATAGGAATCGCTTATGAACGAGGGCGCGGCAGGCCTGAAACCAAAGAAGTCGGTGGCGCTGAGCGGCGTGCCGGCGGGCAATACCGCGTTGTGTACGGTGGGGCGCAACGGCAACGATCTGCACTACCGCGGTTACGACATTGTCGATCTGGCGGCGAAGTGCGACTTTGAAGAGGTTGCGTATCTGCTGCTCTATGGGAAGCTGCCGAATGCGCAAGAGCTGGAGCGTTATCAGCAGCGGTTGCGCAGGCTGCGAGGACTCCCCGAGGGGGTTCGGACGGCACTGGAACAATTGCCCGCGTCGGCGCATCCGATGGATGTTCTGCGCGCCGGCGTGAGCGTGCTGGCGACGCTGGAGCCCGAGGCGGCGCTGGATAACCTGACGCATGCGCCGGACACGGTTCTCCCGATTGCAGATCGGTTGCTGGCTTCGATGGGCAGCATGCTTCTCTACTGGTTCCACTTTGCGAACAGTGGACGACGGATCGAGGTTGAAACGGATGACGACTCCATCGGCGGACATTTTCTGACGCTGTTGCACGGCAAGCCGGCCTGTGAAGAATGGGTGCGCGCGATGCATGTTTCGCTGATTCTCTATGCGGAGCATGAGTTCAACGCATCAACGTTTACAGCGCGCGTGATTGCGGGAACGGGCTCTGACATTTATTCATCGATTGCCGGCGCGATCGGCGCGCTGAAAGGCGCCAAGCACGGCGGCGCGAATGAGGTCGCGCTGGCGATCCAGCAGCGCTATCGCACGCCGGACGAGGCGGAGGAGGATATCCAGCGGCGGCTGAAGGAGAAGGAGGTCGTGATCGGCTTCGGGCATCCGGTGTATACGGTCAGCGACCCGCGGCACGGGATTATTCGTGGTGTGGCGCGCATTCTTGCGCGCTCGGAGGAGGACGCCAGGCTGTACGCCATCGCGGAGCGGATTGAAATGGTGATGTGGACGTCGAAGAAGATGTTTCCCAATCTGGACTGGTTCTCCGCCGTGAGCTATCACGTAATGGGGATTCCGGCGGCGATGTTCACACCGTTGTTCGCGATGGCGCGCACCAGCGGGTGGAGCGCGCACGTGGTGGAGCAGAGGACCGACGGGAAGATCATCCGGCCAAGCGCGAACTACACGGGGCCGGAAGATCTCGAGTTCGTGCCGATCGATTTGCGCAGCTGATGCGCTGCGGGCGGCTGGATAAGATTGGCGAATAGAATCAGCAAAGAACTCTTCCAGTATGTCCAGCCATATTTCCAGTGATCGCCCTCCTTTCGACCAACCTCTTTTCGATATTGTTGACTACGTCCTGAACTATCGAATCGATAGTGGGCTCGCCTATGAGACGGCGCGCTATTGCCTGATGGATACGCTGGGCTGCGGGTTGCAGGCGCTGCAGTTTCCGGCATGTACGCGGTTGCTGGGACCAGTTGTTCCGGGGCTGACGATGCAGCGGGGCGCGCGTGTTCCGTGGACTTCCTATGAGCTGGAACCGGTGGCTGCGGCGTTCAACATCGGCGCGATGATTCGGTGGCTGGACTTCAACGACACATGGCTCGCGGCGGAATGGGGCCATCCCAGCGACAACCTTGGGGGAATTCTGGGTGTCGCGGACTGGCTCGCGCGCAACGGGCACCGCCTGACGATGCGCGATGTGCTGACGGCGATGATCAAGGCACACGAGATTCAGGGCTGCCTGGCGCTGGAAAATTCTTTCAATAAGGTGGGCCTGGACCATGTGGTGCTGGTGAAGGTGGCGTCAACGGCCGTGGTGAGCCAATTGCTGGGACTCACGCGGGAGCAGTGCCTGAACGCGCTCTCGCTGGCGTGGGTGGATGGGCAGTCGCTGCGGACGTACCGGCATGCTCCGAATACGGGATCGCGGAAGAGCTGGGCGGCGGCCGATGCGACCTCCAGGGCGGTGCGGCTGGCGCTGATTGCGAAGACAGGCGAGATGGGATACCCGAGTGTGCTCTCCGCAAAGACATGGGGCTTTTACGATGCGAGTTTCCGGGGGAAGCCGTTTCAGTTCCAGCGACCGTACGGCAGCTACGTGATGGAGAATGTGCTGTTCAAGATCTCCTATCCGGCGGAGTTCCACGCGCAGACCGCGGTGGAGGCGGCGATGACGATCCACGGCGAGCTGAAGAAGATGGGACGGTCGCCCGGGGATATTCGCCAGGTCTCGGTGCGAACGCATGAAGCGGCGATTCGCATCATCGACAAACAGGGGGCGCTCAGTAATCCGGCTGACCGCGACCATTGCATCCAGTACATGATTGCGGTGCCACTGCTGTTTGGGCGGCTAACGGCGGAGGACTATGAGGATGCGGTTGCGGCGGACCCGCGGATTGATGAGCTGCGGGCGAAGATCGTTTGCACGGAAGATCCGCAATACACGCGGGATTACCATGACCCGGCGAAACGTTCGATTGCAAACGCGCTGACGGTGGAGTTGAACGACGGCACGGGACTGCCGGAGGTAGCGGTCGAATATCCGATTGGCCATCGGCTGAGGCGCGACGAGGGACTGCCGCTGTTGCTCGATAAGTTCCGCGGAAACCTAGCGCTTGGGCTACCGGCCGCGGCGCAGGAAAAGATTCTCGAGGTTTGTGCGGATCAGGACCGCCTTGAGGCCATGCCGGTGGATGAGTTCGTCGGGCTGTTTGTGCCGGCGCAATGCTAGAGAAGGTCTGATTAAGTATCAGGCGCATCGGAGACCGCTGAACAAAAACGCAGATTCGCTTCGGAATGACAAACAAAAAGGCTTCGACCGCCTGAAGTCACATCACATTTAATCAGACCTTCCCTAGGTCGTTGCGGGCACGACGACCTGGAATGAGGTGACGGCGCGCCCATCGCCCAAGACACTGCGGAAGGACAAGGTGCCGTCATACTTCTGTACGATGCCGCGGCTGATCCAGAGGCCGAGGCCTGTGCCTTTTGTGTCTTTGGTGGTGAAGAAGGGTTCGAAGAGGCGCTTCGCGTCTTCGGGCTGCACGCCGACTCCGGTATCGGTTACAGCGATGCGGACGCCGGCGGGGCTGGCGTTGTTTGGGGCGGGGCCGATGCTGACCCGGAGGCGCCCGCCCTGCGGCATAGCCTGAATCGCGTTACCTACGAGATTCATGAAGACCTGCTTCATCTCGACGGACATGGGAACGGACAATTCTTTGCTGCTGTAGCGTTTTTCCAGCGTGATGCGGTTCATCCGCAGCAAACGATGCTGGAGTTCGAGCACGCTATCGATGAGTTCATGAACAGGAGTGAGCGCGGTAGGTTGCGATTCGCGATAGAAGCTGAGCGTCTGCTTGGCGATGTGCGAGACACGGGTCAGTTCCTGCTCGGCCAGTTGTGCATAATATTGCGCTTGCTCATCAAGCGAGGGATGGGTGCGCAGCAGGTAAAAGGTGTTGGTGATGGCGGCGAGCGGGTTGTTGATCTCATGGGCAACTATGCCTGCAACCTTGCCCATGGCGGCGAGGCGGTCATTGCGGCGGAGGGCTTCTTCGGCAAGACGCTGGGAGGTGATGTCGCGATTGATTTCGAGAATCAGTGCGCTGTTTTTCTTGCGCGCCTGGCGGCTGGCGACGATGATCTCGCGGCCGTCCTTTGTGCAATGGTGCAGGTTGCCCTGCCATCGCTCATCGCCTTCGAGCGCCGCATTGAACTCATCTTTGACGTCCAGGCCGGTGCCGAGCAACTGATGGATATTCCTGCCGACGGCCTCCTCGCGTGGCCAGCCGTACAGCGCCTCAGCGCCCGCGTTCCAGAAGTGAATGGTGCCCGCTGAGTCGCGCACGATAATGGCCTCGGAGGCCAGTTCCAGCAGCTCGGCGCGTTCGCGGAGTGTCTCCTCCAGGTGTTTGCGTTCGGTGACGTCGAAGAACGCGCCTACGGCGCCCCGCACGTTGCCGCTGTCATCAAAGAGGGGCGAAGCGCTGGCAATCATGTGCAACTGTGCGCCGTTGTCTTTGGTGACGGAGACTTCGAGAATATCGGTTGGCCGTCCGGTCTGAATTGCGGTTTCGAGCGGCGGCGCGGTCGGCATGTTCACGCCATTGTGCATGATCTTCGCGGGCAGGCTGCGCGCAGCCGCGGAGAGATTGTCGCCCTGTTTGAGGCCAAGCATCTCGCTAGCGGCAGCGTTTCCGCGGACTATTTTGCAGCCGGGGTCTTCAGCGACGGCCACGCCGATGGGAAGGACCTGCATGATGGATTCGAGTTCCGCCACTCGCTCCTGGAGCTGCGAGTTCAAGCGCCGCAGTTCTTCGCTGCGTTCGGCCACGCGATCCTCGAGTTCGCGATTGAGCTCCTGCAACTCGCGAGTTTTGCGATGCAACTCGGCGAAGACGCTGACCTTGGCGCGCAGGACCTCAGGGACGACAGGGACCGAGATGTAGTCGACTGCGCCGCTTTGATAGCCGCGAATACGGTCTATTTCAGAGAGATGGATGGCGGAGACGAAGATGATGGGAATCTTCTGGAAGCGCGGATGCTGACGCATCATATCGGCCAGCTCGAAGCCGTCGATTTCGGGCATGGAAACATCCATCAGTACGACGGCGATGTCTCCCTTGAGAAGCTGTTCCAATGCTTCGCGGCCGGTGGCGGCGGTGACGAGGTTTTCGCCAAGCTCGCGGAGGATAGCCTCATAGGCCAGCAGCTTGGAGGGCTGGTCGTCCACCATCAAAACGTTGACGGGGGACTTCTTCCGGGTCAGGATGGACCTGCCGCTCTCCCCTTGTGCCGGAGGCATGGGAGAGTGTTGCGGCGCGGTGTCCGGGTTCGTATTGGGTCCCATTGCTATCGATGTAGCCACGTTCTCAATCCTGAAAGCAGTTGATCGGTGTTCACCGGCTTGGCCATGTATTCGGATGCGCCGGCTTCGAGGCACTTCTCGCGATCGCCCTTCATGGCCTTCGCGGTGAGGGCGATGATGGGCAGCCGGTGGAACTCGGGGTTCTGCCGGATGACCTGCATGGTCTCATATCCGTCCATTTCCGGCATCATGATGTCCATCAGCACAATTGCGACCTCGGGTGTTTGTTCCAGGGTGCTGATGGCTTCGCGGCCCGTGCCGGCAGTCAGGACGGTCATGCCGCGGCGCTCCAGCACGCTGGACAGCGCGAAGATGTTGCGCACGTCGTCGTCGACGACCAGGACTTTTCGGCCAATCAGCGCTTCATCAGATCGATGCAGGCGGTCGAGCATGCGCTGCTTCTCCGGCGGCAGGTTGGCAACGACGCGATGAAGGAACAATGCAGTTTCATCCAGCAGCCGTTCCGGCGATTCTACGTCCTTGACGACGACGCTGCGGGCGAGAGAGTGCAGGCGGGCGTCTTCTTCCGGCGAGAGGTCCTTGCCGGTGAAGACGACGACGGGAAGCTCCTGCAACTGCGGCGACTTGTTGATCTGGGCGAGCACTTCAAAGCCATCCATGTCCGGCAGGCGCAGGTCGAGGACGACGCAATCGTACTTTTCGCGATTGAGAGCCGCGAGTGCCGCTTCGCCGCTGTCGATGACCTCCACGTCGATGTCGTCGGAGCCGAGAAGCTCACGGATGGAGAGCTGTTCAGCGGGATTGTCCTCAACGATCAGCAGTTTCTTGCGCCGCGGCAGTGAATATTCGCGGATGCGGTTGAGGGCATCGTCGAGTCCTTCGGTGGTGCTGGGCTTGGTGACGAAGGAGAAGGCGCCGCGGGAGAGGCCGTGGTGCCAGTCTTCGTCGAGCGTGAGCATCTGCACGGGGATGTGGCGGGTAGCCGGGTCCTGCTTGAGGTGGTTGAGGACGGCCCAGCCGAGCATGTCCGGGAGGAATACGTCGAGTGAGATGGCGGTGGGCTGGAACTCACGGGCGAAGGAAAGCGCCTCCGATCCGCGCATGGCCACGAGGACTTTGAAGTTTTTATCGCGAGCGAGGTCGCAGAGGACGCGCGCATAGTGCGGGTCGTCCTCGACGATGAGCAGCACCATGTCGCCGGGCTGCAGGTTGTCGCGGTCGTCCTCGATGCGCTCGACGATCTGCTCGACCGCGGCAGGAAGCTGCAGGTTGGCCATGGTGAAGGTGGAGACCCGCTCCGGAGTGGAAGGAACGGCCACGGTGGCGCCCACGTAGGTCTGCGGAATATACAGCGTGAAAGTGCTGCCGGCGCCTGGGGTGGAGCGCAGTTGGATTTCGCCGCCAAGCAGGTTGGCGAGTTCGCGGCTGATGGCGAGGCCGAGGCCGGTGCCGCCGTACTTGCGGCTGGTGCCCGCATCGGCCTGCTGGAAGGCCTCGAAGATGATGCGTTGTTTCTCCTGCGGGATGCCGATGCCGGTATCGCTGACCTCGAAGGCGATAACGGAGGCTGCTGCGCTGAGCACGGGGTGTTCCGGGCTCCAGCCTTCGGATACGGAGTTGACGGAGAGCCGCACGCTGCCTTTCTCCGTGAACTTGAAGGCGTTGGAGAGCAGGTTTTTGAGCACCTGCTGCAGGCGTTTGGAGTCGGTGACGAGGCTGCGCGGGAGCTTGGCGTCGGAGTCGATCTCGAACGTGACCTTGCGGTTTTCCGCTTCGTGCCGGAAGGGCCGGGCGAGCATCTCGAGCAGGGACGCGAAGAAGACCTCTTCGGCTTCGACGGAGACGGTGCCGGACTCGATTTTGGAGAGATCGAGGATGTCCGAGATGAGGTTGAGGAGGTCAGTGCCGGCGCCGTGAATGGTGCGCGCGAACTCGACCTGCTTGGCGGTGAGGTTGCCGTCGGGATTGTCGGTCAACTGCTGGCCGAGCACGAGGATACTGTTGAGCGGGGTGCGCAGCTCGTGCGACATGTTGGCGAGGAACTCGGACTTGTATTTCGACGTGAGCGCCAGTTCCTTGGCCTTGTCTTCGAGAGCGCGGCGCGCCTGCTCGATCTCCTGGTTCTTGCGTTCGACTTCGGCGTTCTGTTCGGCCAGCTGCTTGGCCTTCTGTGCCAGTTGCTCGTTGGTCTGCTGCAGTTCCTTCTGCTGCGTCTGGAGTTCGGTGGCGAGCTGTTGCGACTGCTTGAGCAACGCCTCGGTCTGCATGGTGGCTTCGATGGAGTTGAGCACGATGCCGATGGAGGCGGTGAGCTGCTCGAGAAAGGCCAGTTGGGATGCGGTGAAGTGGCTGAGCGTTGCGAGCTCGATGACGGCTTTGACGCGGTCCTCGAAGAGGACCGGCAGGACGATGACGTTGCGTGGGGTGGACTCGAAGAGGCCGCTGCGGATGGGAAGCGTACCGGAGGGAAGTTCGTTGATGAGCATGCGGCGCTTGTCGCGTGCGCATTGGCCCAGCAGGCCTTCGCCGACGGCGATGCGTTCGAGATGGCCTTCCGGCGTGCTGGAATACGCGGAGAGAAGGACCATCATGCCGGACTCTTCTTCTTCCATCTGGTAGATGAGGCCCTGCTGCGCGTTGACCAGCGGAGCGAGCTCGGAGAGAAGCATGCGGCCGACGGTGCCGAGATCGCGCTGGCCCTGCAACATGCCGGTGAAGCGGGCGAGATTGGTCTTCAGCCAGTCCTGTTCGGTGTTGCGGTCCGTGGTCAGGCGCAGGTTGTCGATCATGGTGTTGATGTTGTCTTTGAGCTCGGCGACCTCGCCTGAGGCTTCCACCTGAATGGAGCGCGTGAGATCACCCTTGGTGACGGCGGTGGCGACTTCGGCGATGGCGCGGACCTGATTGGTGAGGTTGTCGGCCAGCAGGTTCACGTTGCCGGTGAGGTCCTTCCATGTGCCGGCGGCGCCGGGCACGTTGGCCTGTCCGCCGAGGCGGCCTTCGACGCCGACCTCGCGCGCGACGGTGGTGACCTGATCGGCGAAGGTGGCGAGCGTGCCGGTCATATTGTTAATGGTTTCGGCGAGCGCGGCGACCTCGCCCTTGGCGTTGACGGTGAGTTTCTTGGTCAGCTCGCCGTTGGCGACGGCGGTGACGACCTTTACGATACCGCGCACCTGTTCCGTCAGGTTGGCGGCCATGACGTTGACGTTATCGGTGAGGTCCTTCCATGTTCCGCCCACGCCGGGCACCTGTGCCTGGCCGCCGAGCTTGCCGTCGGTGCCGACCTCGCGCGCGACGCGAGTGACTTCCGCGGCGAAGGAGTTCAGCTGATCGACCATGGTGTTGATGGTGTTCTTGAGCTCAAGGATTTCGCCCTTGACGTCGACGGTGATCTTGCGGGAGAGGTCGCCGCGAGCGACGGCGGTCGTGACCTCGGCGATGTTGCGAACCTGTCCGGTCAAATTGGAGGCCATGGCGTTGACCGAATCGGTGAGGTCTTTCCATGTGCCGCCGACGCCGGGGACGTTGGCCTGACCGCCGAGACGGCCGTCGGTACCCACCTCGCGCGCGACGCGGGTAACTTCGGCGGCGAAGGAGCGCAGTTGCTCAACCATGGTGTTGAGGGTTTCTTTGAGCTGCAGGATCTCGCCGCGTACGTCCACGGTGATCTTCTTCGACAGGTCGCCGTTGGCGATGGCGGTGGCGACCTCGGCGATGTTGCGGACCTGGCCGGTAAGGTTGGAGGCCATGAAGTTGACGTTGTCGGTGAGGTCCTTCCAGGTGCCGGCGACGCCGGGCACTTCGGCCTGGCCGCCGAGCTTGCCGTCGGTGCCGACCTCGCGGGCAACGCGGGTGACCTCGCCGGCGAAGGCGTTGAGCTGGTCGACCATCGTGTTGATGGTGTTCTTGAGCTCGAGGATTTCGCCTTTCACGTCGACGGTGATCTTGCGGGAGAGGTCGCCGCGAGCGACGGCGGTGGTGACCTCGGCGATGTTGCGGACCTGGCCAGTGAGGTTTCCGGCCATGGAGTTAACGGAGTCGGTGAGATCTTTCCATGTGCCGGCCACGCCGGGAACGTTGGCCTGTCCACCAAGACGGCCTTCGGTGCCGACCTCGCGTGCGACGCGCGTGACTTCGCCGGCGAACGCGTTGAGCTGGTCAACCATGGTGTTGATGGTGTCTTTGAGCAGCAGGATTTCGCCGCGAACATCGACGGTGATCTTCTTGGAGAGATCGCCGTTCGCGATGGCCGTGGAAACCTCGGCGATGTTACGGACCTGGCCGGTGAGGTTGGAGGCCATGGAGTTGACCGAGTCGGTAAGGTCCTTCCATGTTCCAGCGACGCCGAGCACCTGTGCCTGGCCGCCGAGCTTGCCTTCGGTGCCGACCTCGCGGGCCACGCGCGTGACTTCGCCCGCGAAGGAGCGAAGCTGGTCCACCATGGTATTGATGATGTCTTTGAGTTCGAGAATCTCACCGCGCACATCGACAGTAATCTTGCGCGAGAGATCGCCGCGAGCGACGGCTGTTGCGACTTCGGCGATGTTACGGACCTGGCCGGTGAGGTTGGAGGCCATGAAGTTGACGTTGTCCGTGAGGTCCTTCCAGGTTCCGGCGACGCCCAGCACCTGCGCCTGGCCGCCGAGCTTGCCTTCGGTGCCAACCTCGCGCGCCACGCGGGTGACTTCGCCCGCGAACGCGTTGAGCTGATCGACCATGGTGTTAATGGTGTTTTTGAGTTCGAGAATCTCGCCTTTCACGTCGACGGTGATCTTGCGGGAGAGGTCGCCGCGGGCGACCGCGGTGGTGACTTCGGCGATGTTGCGGACCTGGCCGGTAAGGTTGCCGGCCATGGAGTTGACGGAGTCGGTGAGGTCCTTCCAGGTACCGGCGACGCCGGGGACGTTGGCCTGGCCGCCGAGGCGGCCTTCGGTTCCGACCTCGCGAGCGACGCGCGTCACTTCGCCGGCGAACGCGTTGAGCTGATCGACCATGGTGTTGATCGTGTCTTTGAGCTCGAGAATTTCCCCCTTCACGTCGACCGTGATCTTTCG
>Ga0134125_10011257_pt1 | contig 10030 bp, 11 predicted proteins | sample KB31751_FD_96464 | JGI IMG/M metagenome (GOLD analysis project Ga0134125, IMG submission 96464) | Terrestrial soil microbial communities with excess Nitrogen fertilizer from Kellogg Biological Station, Michigan, USA - KB3-175-1 | ecosystem: Environmental > Terrestrial > Soil > Unclassified ... | reverse complement strand
CTACATTGAAAGAATGAACAACTTGGAAAGTATTGCTGATGAATTTCCTGGCATTAAAAAAAGTTATGCTTTTCAAGCTGGACGAGAAGTTTGGGTGCTTGCTGATGCTGAAAAACTAAATGACCACAAGACCTGAGAAGTTGCCCGAAAAATTAGAGAAAAAATTAAGCGAGAGGTTATCATTCCTGGCGAAGTAACCATTCATGTGGTTCGAGAAAAAATCTTTATTCAGAAACTAAATCACAAAAGGGAGAAGGAAAAAACAAAAATTCGAAAAAAAAGATAAGGGATTAAAAAGTATAGGATAAGAAATAATGAGTGATTTTTAAGGGGAGGACAAAGGGAAAGACTATTTATTTGTGGGTTCTTTGCTGGCCTTCAATCTGTTTATTATTAGGTAATATGCTGGAAAGCAATACATTATTGTCTTTTGCTACTAATTTCTACGAAAACACTACATATTAGCAACAACAAGGAGAATTAATTCCCTCGGTAAATACTCGGACTGGAATGCTTTCGTCAATATCAGGAAAAAGAATGGTATGACCTCCTCCTCAGATTTTATAATTCTTTAATTGTTCTGGTTTAATATCAGAACGACAAAACCATTCTTTAATAATTAGATCAAAGGAAAGACTAATTTCTCGTTGGCCTTCTAAAAAAACTGTTATTTTTCCTTCCTCTGTGCTAATTTTATTAATTTTAGGGTGATAATGCCCTTGAGGAATAATACTAGGCTTGGTTTTGTTTATTCGTGTTTCCCTTTCTCTTAATCTTACCATAATATATTAGTTTTAACTTTAATTTTCCTGCTTTCTAGTTCTTCTTTTATTCTTTGTTTAATGTATTCTAAATTTTCTTTCACAAAATCGATTATTTTTCTTTGTTCAGGAGCGGGAATATTAGTGAATTGTCTTTTGTCTCTTGCTACGGGATTTAGCAAGACTTTCATACTTCCTTTTTCGGTAAGGACATGAAGGTGGATTTCTTTGTGAGGAGCTTGAATAAATTCGGCTGGGTAGAATTCTAGTTCTCAGCCTTTTCAACCTCTTTGAGGATCCTTTTTCTTGAAGATAGCGATCATTTATTAATTTATTTTGTGGTTTAGAAAAATAATTTTTCCTTCTCTTTGAAAGTTTATTAGTATATAAAACTTAGTTATAAAGTAGTAACTATTATATATTATAACTATGACAAAAGATAATAAAAATGTCAACATTTGAGAAATTTTAAAAGAAAGAAATGAAGATTTAGTTGCTGAAATCGAGAAATTAAGAGAAAAAAAAGGCAATAGGAAAGATTTAATTTTACTTTATGAAGAGTATGAAGAAATGTGTACCGATAAAATAGAAAAAATTAGGGAAAAGTTCCAGGAATACGATAAAATTTCGGGATATGGCACGTGAAGATACAATGAGAATTTAGGACTTCTTGAAATAGAAAGGGATTAAAACAATGATAAGTGAACTGATTTGAATGAAATAATAAATAAAATAGGGATAATTTTGGATAATTGAAAAGATGAAATGAGACGTTATGAAAAATTGAGAACAAGTGAACAGGTCATGACTAAAAAAATGAGAGAGTTAATTGTTTATTGGGTCAGAATCTTTTCAGGCATTAAGAATTCAGAGTTAGTTGCAAATTTTCGTGAAACTGAAGCACGTGTAGAAATAGAAAAATTAAAAAAAGAGTTAGATGAAAAGCACAAATCTTCTCTTGCTGTCACACTGGAAAATATAAGATTAAGAAGATCAATGAAAGAACTAGAAAAAGTTCCTGCCGATTTAGAAGTGGCTCAACTTGATTGAAACAAAAGACAATATCCTCAAGAATTTGCTGAATTAGAAAAGAACATGAAGGGAAAGAGCATTTATTTGTCCAACTTCATTAAAATGTTGGTTGACAAAAAGCGGTGTTTAACTAAACAGGTTCAAATCAGTAAAAAATTGTTGAATGATTTACAAAAAAGCAATGATAAATTTAACCGACAACTAAATCAGGAAAAATATCAAACTAAGCAGACAAGCATCGATTTACTGAAAGAAAGAACTAATTATTATAACACAGCAATCGATTTAGTGAAAGAAAAAGTCCAATCCAGAAAAGCAACTATAGCCCTTAAAAACCTAGCCCTTGAATTAAAAAATGATTTGGCTAACAAGCAGAGCCAAGCAAAAAGTTTACAAAATGAAATCCATACTGCTGAAAAAGAGTTAGGAGTCAGTTTAAACAACTTAGCCAATGAATTAGAAGGAAAAACCATTGCCGAGTATAAGCAAATAGCAGAGAGAGAGAGAGAGAGAGAGAAGAGACGAACTTGCAAACCAACTGTTCCAGGTCCAAGTTGAAGCCAGAAATTATAAGGAATGGTTAGAAAAGCAAAAAGATTACCCAGAAATTAAACAAGAGCGAGACCAATTAAAAATTGAACTTACTCAAAAAGAGAAACAAATGATTACTAAAATTGTTAACGAGTTGAAGTTAGATTTAAATGATGAAGTTAATTTAGAGCAAGTGCTAGAAAAGATTAAAGAATTAATTACTGACAAAACTCCCGAAACTAGTCTTCGCCAACAAATAGAAGAGAAGAGCAAAGAAATTAACAATTTAAAAAAACAAAACAAAGAAAATTATCTATCAAAAGAAACCGCTAAGAGACGAACAAAAAAACTACTCAAAGTATCAGGTATTGAAAATTCAATTTATCAGAAAAAACTTGCTCAAATTTCTTCTTTCCATGAATTAGAAGCCTTTAGTCAGGAAGTAATTAAAAAAGAGTTTGGGAAAATAAGAAATCAAAAAAAAGAAGTTGAAAATTTAAATATCATTTTGTGGGTGTTATTTGCGAGCAGTATATTAATCATAATCCTTTTAATTATCAAGATAAAAAGAAGTAAATTGCCAGGCCAAAAAAAGATAACAAAAGCAAAATAATTATTTTGTAACCTTTACAATTACAATCGACTGAGTGCCAATTCAACTAAAATAAAAGTATTTTTGGTGGAGATAATTTAGTTGAGTTTGAAAGAAAAAATATTTTTTGCTAGTCTATTATCCCTTTTCGCCTTAATTTTTACAAGAAAATGGAACAAAAATGAAAAAATTATGTATCAAAAAGTAAGGGTTATTACTAACCAAATTAAACCCATTAGAGGGCTTGGATGCCAACTCCAAAACAAAAATTTACTTCGTCCTGCCTTTTGCTCCGTTCCATTAGCAAACTTTCCCATAATCCAAAAAAAAGGGGGGTAAGGATAATTAGGAGGATAATTGTGAGGCAAAACAGTAGGGGGCTTAGAAAAATTACTTATCTGCGGCCGCAACATAGTATAAAGGAGATAGATAATGGGGTTAAATAGGTTAATCGTCAAACCAAGGCTTTTTCATTTTTTTAATTTGTTGACTGAACAATATTTTCAAAAGTAGTAGAACGCTAGACCTGGAGCCAAAACGTGCCAAAGGAAATTATAAAGAAGTCAAATATAAATAGATTTGACATTACCGATGAGGGGATAAATTATTTCGCTAGTTTTGAATGCACTATGAATAGTTAAATAAAAACCTCCGCAACAAAAAATAACTCCACTTATAAAATTGGTTTCTGCCACTATTATGTCTCACATATGCTCACCAAAACCACTTTTTTTTCTTTTGAGAGTAAACAATTTATAAATTGCTCAAGGAACTGTTAACAAGGAGGCTCAAGCTGACCATCAAGTAAAGGCTCATAATCAATACCTAAATTCAGTCAATTTAACATTATGGCTAGTATGAGTAGCCTTGTCATAAAAAGCAGACAGCAAGACTGGAGAAACGTGAGAGAAAACAATAACTAAAAGAAGACTAATTTTCTTTTTAGACCTTTTTTGGTGGTAAGAACTCATTTAATATCTGGTATAATTTATAATTTTACCTTAATGGAATTAGTAAGAAAAGATTCATCTACACCAATTTGCATTTTTGTGTCCATTTATCTAAATATAAAATCCCTTTTGAGATTAATAATAATATCTTCTTCTTTTTTGCCATGTAAACTGGCCATTTGCTTACAGATTTAAAATTTATTTTTTTGTTCTTTTTTCTCAAATTCTACCTCTATTTCTTTAATATTTTCCAATTGTTTTTTGAGTCGGTTCAGCCTTCCTTAACTGTTTTTTCAAAACAAAAATAGGCTTCATCTTGGTTGTTGCTATTGACGATTAGATAATAGGTGTTTAAGTTTCGGTCCTCTAATTTTTTGATGTGATGTTTTTGAGGTTGAGAATTGGCATATTATAGTTTTTTTTGTTCTTTAACTTTTAGAAAATTTTTTATTGGAGTTCTTGGAAAATAGAATTTTTAAAAGTAGAGTATGGTATGGTTGGCTTGTCTTTTTATAATAAAATTAATTAAAAAGATTTATGGAACAGAAAAGTTATGACAAACCAACACATTCATCGCAATCATACAATAATTGCTGCTACCTGAAAAGAGGAAAAATTTAGGCGACTTTCAGATATAACTAAAAACCTTTAAAAAAAATAGAGGTTAAACTGTGTAAAAAGTTAGCAATTTTTATATAAAAAAGTAATTAAATTTAAAATTTGTAAAACTATGAAAATAATACTAAATAAAATAGCCTATAAGGCTCTAAATAATATTAAATAATATGGCAAAATTTTGATGTATTACTTGTAAAGACGAAGTAGAACACCGAGCTGATTATTGTCATTCGAGGTGCGGAAATGATTGCGATCAAGTTTGTAGTAGATGTAATAGAAGAACCCTTACTACCAAGGTGGCTAAACGAGGTGATAATAATACAGCTGCGCTTAGGTGGGCAGTTGGCGAAGCTCAACGACAGGCGAAGTTAACTGGTAAAACTGGAGAAATAGAGGTCGCGGTGCCGAGTTTAGATGCTAGTGGTTTTCCTTGTGATCGCACTGCGTATTACAATACTCATACTGAGGATGCTGGATTTCGAACATGGTAATACAAAAAATAGATACACAAATAGTGAGTTTTTTAAAATATATGGTAAAAAATAGTAATGATATATTAAATAATAAAAATGAAATAAAAATAGGTTCCGATGGTCGTTTTATCTATGATAAGTTTCCTGAGAAAGAATACAAACTTATTAAGGTAAATTTTGCTACCGGTGATCAATTTACAAAAATTGCTTTTCTTCGTTCAAAAGATGGCACGGGTACGGTTACTCCTGAACAGGTGAAGAAATTTTATGATGAAGCAGAAGAAGAAGCTTTAGAATGGTGAAAAAGTCATCCTGGCAAGCCGGTTACTATAAGAGTCTTAGAAGGTGAAGATGGTAAGCAGAAGCAGGTTATTGAAGCTGTTCCTAAGAATGATTTGGTTTGCTCTAATGGTTTCCGAACTAGAATATATGACCAAAATGGCAAGCAAATAGTTGGTGAGGAAAATATAAGAAAAGAAATTGAAAGAAGAAAAGCAGAATGGAATCAATGAAAAAAAGAAGGAAAATTAGAAGTAGTTGATCATCAGATTCATCATACTGATGATGGAAATACTGTTTCAGTTCGCACTACACTTCCTCCTGTTAAGACACTTCATCCAAATGAGATTAATGATGAAACAAAATGGGCTCCGCTTGTTGGACTTGAGGGTAAAAGAATAGAGAATGGTAGGGAAGATCAACAAAAGAGTAGTCAAGAAAGTCAACAAACTGATGAAAATAAAATAAGCGAAGAAAGTAATAAAAAGGAAGGCATTCGAAAGGAAAATGTTGAAAACACAAGTATAATTGGGAAGATTAAAAAAAATATGAATGAGTGAAGTGTCAAAAAACTTGATTTTGTTTTGAGTAATGGAACTAAGGGAAGCCAAGATTGTTTGGTTCACAGTTCAGCCAAAGTAAATATTAGCGAGTTGGGAACCTTGATTTATCCTGTGGAAATATTTACTGAGAGTGAAAGGAGGGAACTTTCGGAGGTGTTAAATAATTCATCATTGTTGGTTAATTTTATATCTTCTGGAAAGGTTGGGCAATTAGGCTTAAATAAAAATAATTATCGCAATATTTCATTGTCGAATAGTTCGACATCTGATAATAATGCTCAACAAACTGATAAAGGAAAAAGTTTTTTGATAGTTTTTGGAGTGGCTTTTGTTTTACTGGTTGCTGGTTTAGCAATTGTAAAAAGTAGATTTAGTAAGAAAAAAAAATAGGAAGAAGTAAAAGTCGTTAAGTTAGAATTTTGGAAGTCCTTTACTGGACTTCCTGCCCCCTTGTAAAAAAATATCAATATGTCAGAGCAAGCAACTGAAAAAGAAAAAGTGGTTATAATACAGTTAGATGAAAATCAGTATAAGCACTTCCTAATTGCTTTTGGCAATGTTATTCGGGAATTAAACTCGATTGCTTTTAAGGTTAAAGAGTTAGAAAATGGAATGAAATTAATCGAAGGCGAATTAAGACTACTAAGAATAGAGATTGCTGACAAAAAAAATTCAATTAAAAAAGAGTAGCAAAAACTTGATATTAATAATTAAAAATCAAAATACAAAAATAAATATTTAAAAATAATATGGTAGACTGAAGAACATATAAAATAGCAAGTAAAAGCGTAAGTTCAAATTACATTCTTTTTAATTTAGATAACTATGTATATTACAATAATGGTAGCCATAATTATAAACATATTTACTGTTCAAATAGTTGTCCCTTTTATAATTGACGCGAAAATGAGTTTATAGAGGTAGATAATGATGTGACTCGTAATAGGAACAGTGGTTATTACTTTGGTAGCACTAATGAAGTAAGAAGTAGTTGTCATTATGGATGTGGTCATTCACATAGGGAATATGATGATTTGAAAGAGAAGTATAATGCGTTAGAAAGAGAACGTAATGATTTACGCACTGATCGGGACAATTGGAGAAAAAAGCATGATGAATTAAAGGATAAATTGAATGATGAAAAGATAAAAAGTGCTAATGAAATGGCTAATGAAAAATTGAGTAGGCAAAATACAGAGTCAACATTAAGGAATGAAAAAAAATTAGTGGAGGAAAAGTTGGAAAATTTCAAAAGTGAGAAAGTGGGTTTTTTGAAGCAAATTGAAGATGGAAAGCAAGAACTAAGTGTGATTCGGGTTGAAAAAGATAAACAGTTAAAATTAATAGAAAACAAATTAACTGAAAAAGATGATAAGTTAAAAGAATTAGAAAAGGCAATGGAGGCTTTACGAGTGGATAAGGAAAAAGTGATTAGCCAAAAGGAAAATTCTTTACAGGAGGCGAGTGGTGAATTAAAAAGAAAGGAGCAAGAAATTAAAGTTTTACAAAGCAAAACATTTAGAACTCAAGAAGGATTGTTAATTGAAAAATTAAATTCAGAGAAAAGTAATTTAGAAGTTACTGCTAGTGAATTAAAGATTAATTTGAAAGCACTTCATGATTTAATTAGGAGTTACCAACGATTATTATTCGCTCGTAAAGAGCGTGATCGAACTGTTATTGAAGATAGTGAGGAAAAAATTGCTGAAACTAAGCAAGTTTTATTAGATTCAGAAACTAGTATAGAAAATGTTCGAAAAATTAGTCGAGAATGCGAAAAACTTGCTATGCTGAGTTGAGATTTAGAACAAATTCAACAGCAATATGAATACGAAGCAAGGCAAGAAGTTCCAACTAATAATTTTTAAGATATAATGCTATGACAAAAAAATATTATCAAACTCTGGGGGTAGACGAAAAAGCGACTCCAGAAGACATCAAAAAATCCTATCGAAAATTGGCTCAGCAATGACATCCTGATAAGTGAAGTGGTAAAGATCTTAAAGAAAGAAAACAAGCAAATGAGATGATGCAGGAAATTAATAAGGCTTATGAAATTCTAAGTGATGCTGAAAAAAGAAGAAAGTATGATTTAGGGGAAACTGATTTTCCTACTGATAATTTTGACTTTCAATATGACCCTAAAGAGGAAGTTAGAAGACAAAAAGAAGAGTTAAGAAGAAGAGAAGTAAACATTACAGATCTGGAATTAGAAATTCTTAAACTAGAAATGAAAGCTTTGGATCGTTCCTCAACGCTTAACGAAATTGGAGCAGCCTTTTGTTTTACTTTACCACGGGTTCGTGCGGAGGATTTAGACCCAGTTTTGTGGCAACCTTACCAAAGTTGGGGAGAAAAAGTAGTAAAAATGAAAATTACTATTCCTCGGGGTAAAGATAGGAGTGAAGAATTAAAAAAATTCAAAGAGGAGATGGTTAAGGCTATTAAAGAGGCTGAAACTGTTCTCAAGATTAGGGAGGAAAACAAGAAAAAAGATGAAAATAATTTCGAACTGAACCAGGCTAGAACGGTAGCTTTTCAGGAAATAGAAAAGTCGCTGAACGAAAAAGATTTAGAAGTCGGAGATTTGGAGAAATATTCTAATTATCAGGAAAGAATTAACAGTTTAGGCGAAGTGTGAGAAATTCGTAACTTTCGGGAGGAGGTGTTAGGTTATATTTCGCGATTGACTAGAAAAGAGCCTGAACCAAGAAGAGAAGATAATTATCGCCCACTGAATAATCCTTATCATCCACCAGGAGGGCAATTTAATTACTGAACGCCTAATAATAACAATAATCCCAATTTTCTCAGTGGTAATCCCAGACCAAGAGAAAATCCTAATTATCAACCTTGATCAAATCTCAATCCGAGATTTCTGGATAGATCCAACTTTCTGAAAACAGAGCCAGGAAGGGTTTTTGATAGGCAGGATGAACCACGAGGTAGAATTGAGGAAGACAAAACGGATAATTTTTTAGGGGGGATTCGGGATAGTAAATATGATAATTGAACTCGCCAAGAGTTGGTTAATGAAGTTGAACGAGAAAGATTAACCAATGATCGTTTGAATAAACATATTTCTTTCTTAGAAAATAAAAATAAAAAACTAGAAGAGGCTATTCAGGCACTAAAGGTTACCACATCCCAAACTTCTTGGGTTAGGCAAATCCCTTTTATTGGGGGTTTACAAAAAAATCAGCAAGCCCAAATCCAAGTTCCTCCAAAAAGGTAATAAAGTTAATTGATGATAGAAAAAAGGGGAGTTTCTACTCCCCCTAATAATTGCGTTTCTCACTGAAATTATTAGTTAGAAATTTTTCTAATTTTGTTAAGCCTAAAATTACTAAAAGGTAGATAAAAGTAAAGGTTTTTATAAGCAATTAATTAGCTCGCTATAAAACGTAAAACGCCCTTACTCATACTTCTTTTTAAACCTTTTGCATACTCCTGCTTCCTCAGCCAATTCTTTAACTCACTTTTTACATTCGGGACATTGTTCTTTTTCAGTTTTATCTTCTTTAAATAATTCCTTTTTAATTTCACTCTGTATTCTTTGGCTTTCTTGACAGCGATAACATTTACACTTCATTTTGCCCCTTTCTTCATGAAATTTATCTGATTCAATATCTCTTAAATATTCTTGGCTTTTTCTTTTCAATATTTCTGCTTCGTTGATATATCCTTCCTCAATTCTGGCTTTTTCATAACTTCAATAGCGGGTTAGTTTTTGTTGTCCATTTATAGTCCAAAGCATTCCAATTTTTACTCTTTTGTCTTTCCTCAGACTTGGCAGTATCTCTCGGGAATTAAAAAACATTGTCAGTAAACAGGAAAGGTTAGAGGAAACAATAGCCAAATTAGAGGCTGAATTAAAATTAATTAGAGTTGAAATTAGCGATTTAAAAGAAAAAAAAAAGGAGGGGAGTTTAACCATTCTTTCTAATAATTAGTTTCTTAAAAGAAAAAAGAACCAGAAAAAGGCCACATGAAGCACAATTAAAGGTCTCAAAATCAAATTTTTTTGTTTTAGAGAAATAACTAACTTTATGAGAGAGGAAAGTTTATAAAATTTCCTATTAATGGAACTTCAATTATTTAATAGTCTAAAAAAAAAAACCACTAAACTAAGTCTCCAACCAGTTCAAACTATTAATATTTACCTCTTTGGCTCCACTTTTTCTGACTACTTTTTTATTGTAAATTTATTTTCAATCATTTTTTTTTATGT
>Ga0134125_10011256_pt1 | contig 10030 bp, 11 predicted proteins | sample KB31751_FD_96464 | JGI IMG/M metagenome (GOLD analysis project Ga0134125, IMG submission 96464) | Terrestrial soil microbial communities with excess Nitrogen fertilizer from Kellogg Biological Station, Michigan, USA - KB3-175-1 | ecosystem: Environmental > Terrestrial > Soil > Unclassified ... | reverse complement strand
CTCTGCGGCCACGAGGAAACCGTAGCGCCGTGGCACGACTCCGGCGCGGTCGAGGGTAAAGCCATTGACTCGACCATGGCCGGGGATCTGTCATTCATGGCGGTCTTCGGCCACCCCTGCGGCACAGGCTTCAACGCCGCCGCCTACCTCAAGGCCCACCCCGAGGCCGACTGGCAGCAGCCCCTGCTCGAAGACTTGCCCGGCAGCACCTGGACGAAGATCACCGTCCAGTAGGCCCCGGCGCCGCCGGGTACCTCATGGTCGTCACTCGGCGCGCAGGGCGTGCAGAGGATCGGTGCGGGTGGCGCGGTAAGCGGGCCACAAGCAGGCTGCGAGAGCCGCCAGCAACACCGCCGCCGCCACCGCGGCCAGCACCACCGGGCTGGTGGGGCTGACCTCAAACAACATGGTGGCCAGCATCCGGCCGCCGGCGAAGGCCACGGCCAGACCGGCCAACACTCCGGCGGCGACCGGCAGCAGCGCTTGGCGCACCACCAACCGCCATACTGCGGCGGCGCCGGCGCCGATGCTGATGCGGATGGCCAATTCCTTGCTCCGCTGCGCCACGTTGTGCGATACCAGCGCATACACGCCCAGCGCGGCCAGCAGCAGCGCCAAACCGGCGAAGAGCAGCAGCATGTTCAGTTGATAGCGTTCGGGCGCGACCGCCGCATCGCGCACCGCGCTCAGCGGTCGCAGCCGGGGGATGGGCGCTTCCGGCGCCAGCTTCCAGATGGCATCGCGCACCGCACCGGCCAGCGCCGCCGGCGGCAGCGTGCTGCGCACCACCAGCGACATCTGCGAGGAAGGCCATTCCCAATAGCCCTGATAGACCAGCGGGGGCGTGTGGGTCTTGAACGAGGTGCGGGCGTCGTCGGCCAGGCCGATGAAGCTCACCGCCTTGCCGTTGACCTGCAATGGCCGCCCCACCGCCTGCTCGGGATGCTGCGCCAGCTCCGGCCACAGCGCCACCACCGCCGCCCGCGACAGGATCACCGGCGCGGGCTGCAGCTTCTGGTCGGCGGCGGTGAAGTCGCGGCCACCCAGCAGCGGGATGTCCATGGTGGCGAAGTAGTCGGGGCTGATGAACCGCACGTTGACCGCCGGGCTGCCGGTGGCGGGATAGGTACGGCCGGGAACCGCGGCGGAATCAATCCAGGTTTCGCCCTGCAAAGGCAACAGCGAGGTCAACGCCGCCGTTTGCACCCCGGGGATGGCGGCGGCGGCGGCCGGCAACTGACCCATCAACCGGATGCGCTGATCTTCCTTATAGGCGTTGAGCACCACCTCGGCCGCCATGGCGTGCTCGTATTGAAACCCAGCCTGCTGACTGACCAGTTTGTAAAAACTAAGGCCGAGCAGACCCGCCGCGGCCAACAGCACGGTGGAGAGCGCAGCCTGCAGACCAATGAGCACAAAACGTGAACGCAGGCTGGAGCGGTCGGCGGTGGTGGCCGCGCCGCTGGCTTTCAGTTGCTCCTGCGGATCGGAGCGGCTCAGCCGCCAGGCCGGCACCAGGCCGGTCAGCAGGCCGGCCACAAGCGAGAGCAGCAGGCCAAAGCCCAGCACGCGAACGTCGAGATGCACCTGATCCAGCCGCGGAATGCCCGCCGGCGCGGCCGTCAGCAGGGCTTGCAGGCTGACCGCAGCCAGCGCGATGCCGGCGAGGCCGCCGGCTACACCCAGCACCACGCTCTCGACCAGCACCTGTCGCACCAGTCGTCCGGGCGCGGCGCCCAGAGCGGCACGGATGGCCCAGTCACGCCGCCGGTCAGCGATGCGCGTCACCCACAACCCGCCCAGGTTCACACAGACCACCAGCAGCACCGCCAGCACTCCGGTCATCAGCAGCCACAGTTGCTGCCGCGCGTCGGCGACGGTGTAGTCGAGCAGCGGGGTAACCATGGAAGCCAGCGACAATTTTTGGTTGGCCGCCCGCGCCAGGTTGGCCTGAATGCCGTCGAGCTCGGCCTTGGCCATGGCCACCGTCACGCCCGGCTTGAGGCGCGCCACCACGTGGTAATTGAAATCGGTGAAGGCCGCGCTGACGTTTTCTCGTGAGCCGAATTTCAGCGGCACAAAATACTGCGTGGGGAAACCGGTGGTCATGGGCCCCAGCGAACGGCCCCCGAGGTTGAACCCGGCCGGTAGGACGCCGACGATGCGCGCCCCGCTGTCGGCCGGACCAATATGCTGCCCAATGACGCCCGGGTTGGCGCCGAACGCGCTGCGCCAGAGGCTGTCGGTAATCACCATCGGCCGCGTGGTGTCATCGGCATCCGCCGCGGTGAGGGTACGCCCCAAGGCGGCGTGTACCGTCAGCACATCGAAAAAATTGGGCCGCACTTTAGCGCCGTGCAATTGCAACGGCCGTCCGGCGCCGGTCAGGGTAAAGGTACTGCTCTGCAGCGCCGCCATGCCGCTGAAGCTGGTGGCCTGTTGCCGCCAGGTGGTGTAGGCGATGGGGTTGTCGAAGTAGGCGAACTTGGCCGATTCCGCCGGCATCTGTGGGATGCTCTCACCCAGCAGCACCAGTTGTTCGGGATGCGGCACCGCCAACGGCTGCCACAGCACGCCGTTGATCACCGAAAACATGGCCGTGGTGGCGCCGATGCCCAGCGCCATCAAGCCCACCATGACCCAGGCGAAGTTGCCACCCTGCCGGAATATGCGTGCCATGCCCATGAACTCTCTTACTGGCTACAAGCGCAAAGGTTTCAATTTTAGTTTTGGGAGCGGTGCCGGTCGAGCTCGTGGATCAGGTCGCCGGGGGCAACCTCCAGCGTCACCAACTGCGCCTCGCCATCGTCGTCGAGGTTGGCGATCAGCATCTGGAAGCGCTTGCCGTCCTGGCGCACGAAAATGCGCGCCTGCTCATGGTCGCGGTAATTGTCGTGGCGGATGATCTGCGTCCAGCCGGCATCCAGCGCCCCCGCCACAGCGTCGAGATTGCTTTCCCCGTGGGTTTCAAAGATGGCGATGTGCATGCCCCTGGCCTCATGGGGATGGCTGAGGCGGGCGAAGAAGCTGACCATGCCCACCAGATGCGGATGCTGGGGCCGGCAATGCAGCGCCCCCGCCACCCGGTCCACCAATTGGTTGAAATCCAGCCGCGGCGATGCCCAAGCCGTGCTCGCGGCGCACAGCCACACTGCGGCGAGGGCGGCGAGGGCAGTGGGTTTCATTGCTCATCACCTTTCGGCTTCACATCCACCTTGGGGATGCCCAGATGGCCGCTCAACTGGGTGAGCTCTTCCGGCCTGATGGTGCCCACGATGTTGACCACGCTCAACTCCCGCGGCTCGCGGCTGATCACCGCCAAACCCTGAATCTGCCCGGCGGCATCGGTGTAGACATACACCTCATCGGTTTCACTGCCGCGGCGGCTGCTGCTGCGCGAAGTCACGATACGCGACCATCCCCTGGCCTGCAACTGCTGCCGGATGGGCGCCAGCGTGGTGTCGTTCAACTCCGGTGGCGTATGGTCGAACTCGTAGTTGAGCACGTAGATGCCCTTGAGCTTCGACAACAGTTCGCGGTCCACCCGGTCCATGTCGCTGTCGTTGTTGAGAAACGCCATGCCCAGCTTGAGCGCCGCGCCGTCCAACGAGACCTCATTGACCTCGCTGGCCCTGGCGGCCAGCCCGGACAGGTGCATATCCAGCCGCGGCTGCTGCGCCACGAGCGGCGCGGCCAGCAACAGACCGGTGAACAGGACTCCCAATCGCTTTCGCATAATCGCCTCTACTGACTCATACGCACGACCTGGCTGCGCGCACGCTCCAGATGCGCGGAGGCCATCTGCAGCGCCGCCACCAACTGCTGCGCGTCGGCGCGCGCCTGCGCGGTGCGACGCGCCTGCCACCATCCGAACGAACTCACCACCACCAGCGCCAGACCTGCCACCGCCGCTGCCCATGTACGCCAACCCGCGGACGCGCGCCGCGGCGGCCGCCCCCCCAGGCGAGCCAGAACACCCGCGGTCAGGTCGCGCCGCGGCGCGACCCGCCGCAACCCCTGACGAAGGTCGTTATCCAGATCAAAACTCATTGCCCATGCTCCTCTCCAGAGCCGGCGCCGTTTCAGCCAGCTCTTCGCGCAAATGCCGCAGCCCCCGTTGCAGCTGGCTCTTGACGGTAAACACCGGCCGCCGCAACGCCGCCGCGATCTCACGCGGCTCCATACCCTCCTGATAGCGCAACGTCACCACCGCCCGCTGCATCGCCGGCAGTTTCGCCATCGCTTCCCGCAGCCGTTGCTCGCGCCAGGGCTCGAGTGGCGAGGCCTTGACCACCGGCTCGGGGGCGTCTTCCAGCCCCACGCGCGGCCGCAACTTGCGCCGCCGCCAGGCATCGAGCGCCTGACGGGTCGCCACCTGCCTCAGCCAGAACAGAATGTGGCGCTCGGTCTCCAGCTTCCTGCCGTTCTGAAACAGCTTGCAAAAGACCTCCTGCGCCACCTCCTCGGCATCGTCCACGTTGCCCAAAATACGCCAGGCGAGGCTATAGACCATCGCCTGGTGCTCACGCACCAGCCGCGGAAACAGCTCCGGGTCGCTGTTCAGGTCCATCGGCGTCCCTACTGCATGGTACATACGTACCGGCCGCCGAATCGGATGCGCGATTGGCGTACACTACGGGCATGCAGTCTTGGACCCGCGCCCTCCTGGTTTTGGCCGCTGCCGGCGGCTTGGCCCTTGCCCAGAAAGCACCCGCCAGCCCGCCCGATCAGGCCAGCCTGAGCCTCGGCGGCAAGGCGATCACCATCAAGTACTCCTCGCCCTCGGTGCGCGGCCGCACGATCTTCGGCCCCGGCGGCCTGATCTCCCACGACGCCAATTACCCAGTGTGGCGGGCCGGCGCCAACGCCGCCACCTCCCTGCACACTGACGTCAACCTCAAGCTGGGGAACCTGACCGTCCCGGCGGGCGACTATACCCTCTACGTGCTGGTGGCCGATCCCGATCACTGGCAGTTGATCGTCAACAAGCAGACCGGCCAGTGGGGCCTGACCTACGACGCCAAGCGGGACTTGGGACGCACACCGATGGAGATGAGCGCTCCGCCGCAGACCGTGGAGCGGCTGAAGTACACCCTGACCGCTGATAAGCTGACGCTGGCCTGGGATAACCACATCGCCAGTGTGCCGCTCAAGATCGAGTAACCGTGACCGGCGCGCGCCCAGTTTGGCTTGGCATCATCCTCGCCGTGGCGACGGGCGGGCTGACGGCCCAGAGCCAGACGAAGCGGAACCTCCCCTACAAGCCGATCGACCAGCCGCAGTTCGTCGCCGCCGCGCAAGCGGACTTCCTGCAACCCTCGAATCTGCTGATCGGCGTGAGCACCGGCGATACCATCCGCGCCTACCCGGCCGCCATTCTGGCCCAGCACGGCATTGTGGAAGACCGCATGCCGGATGGCCCGATTACCGTCACCTGGTGAAGCTACTGCAATACGGCCCTCGTGTTCAGGGCCGCGGTGAAGGGCAAGGTTCTGCAATTTGACACCGCCGGCGCGGTGGGCGGCAACGAAGTGTTTCGTGATCGCCAAACCGGCAGCCGTTGGCAGCAATCCACCGCCACGGCCATCTCCGGGCCGCTCAAAGGCGCGCAGCTCGAGCTGTACCCGTTCCAACTCACCACCTGGGCCGAGTGGCGGCGTCAGCACCCCCGCACCGAGGTACTCAAACCGCTGCCCGGATACGCTGAACGCCTGACGCCGATGAACAAAATTCTCAGCCAGGGAATCGTCAGCGCCGGCGGGCCGGCACCCAAAGGGGCGTTCGGACACGACACCCGCCTCGGCCCGCGCGACACCATCGTTGGCCTGGAAGCAGACGGGGTAACCAAGGCTTACGCGGTGGCGGCGCTGCGCCGGACTCGGGTGGTGAATGATCGCCTGGGCCATGTGCCGGTACTGGTAGTCCATCAACCTGCCTCCGACACCACCACCGCCTTCAAGGCGGAAGCCCAGGGCCGCACCCTGCGCTTTGCCGCCGCCAACCCGGACGCCTCGCGACTGCGCGACCTGCAAACCCACTCTCTTTGGAACGCTTACGGCGAGAGCCTCTCCGGCCCGCTGCGCGGCACCCATCTCACCCCGCTGATTCTGGAGCCGGAGTTCTGGTTCGCCTGGTCGGAATTTCATCCCGCTACGTTGCTCTATAAGGAGGGCCCTCCACAATGACCCGACGCGAAGCCCATGGCACACTGCTTTCGGCCGCAGCGGCGCTGCTCGCCGCCCCGGTTGCGCTGCACTCCACCGCCGTCGCACAGGCAACGAGATCCGGCGGCAAGCCGGTGCGCACCCTGATGCGCGAACCGCTCGCCGCCATGCCCAACCCGGAGGTGAGCGCCATCATCCTCACCCTTGCGCCGGGCTCGAACGGCCACCCGCACGAGCACACCGGCCCGGTGTTCGCTTATATCCTCAAAGGCTCGATTGAGAACCAGGTGGACCCCGGCGCACCAAAGACCTACCACGCCGGCGACTATTTCTACGAGCCGCCCATGCACGTCCACCGCATGATGCGCAACCGCAGCGCGACGGAAACCGCCGAGGTGCTGGTGTTCCAGGTGGGCGAAAAAGGCAAGCCCTTCACCATCACCGCCAAGTAGCCTCTATTCCTGCCGGCGCAGACCCAGCCAGTCACGCTGGTAGGCGAAGCTGACGATCAGCAAGAGCGCGCCCAGCCCCAGGAAACTCAGGATGCGGTAACCCTGGCTGAGGGCGCTCATATCCCACAAGAAGACCTTGGCGATGGCCAGAATCAACAACAGCAGACCGCCCCAGCGCAGGCGCGGCAGCCGCCGCCAGAAACCGAGCGCCAGCAGCACGCCGCCGTAGGCCATGCACCAGGCTGAGTAGCTGAACTGGCTGCCGGTAACCAGAGCGGTGAGCTCGGGCGGCCGCACAAAAACTCGACCACCCCACCAGGCGGTCTGGATGGCCCTGAGCCCCATGATCCAGACTAAGACCAGTGCCGTGCCGGCAAACGTAGCGCTCATCTGCCGCCAGTTCAGATAGCCGAGGGTCTCGTCGTCAGAGCTCAACTGCCGCGACCACCAGGCGGCGATCGCCAACCCCGCCAGCGCCACCAGCAGGGCGCCCATAACCGGGTTCCAGATCACGCTTGTGCTGCGGTACTCGTCCACTGCGCTAAACAGCGCTGCCAGCAGGAGAGCCACTTCGGCGAAGCCGCGGCTGAGCCGGAGCTCACGCCAGCGCGCCCCCACCCCCAGCAGGACCAGGCCCTCCAGGGTGACGGCGCGCACCAGGGCGGCGCCGGCAAAGCGCTGCACGACGGAGGCCAGGAAAAAGCTCAGGGCAATGGCGAAACTGGATGCGCGCAGAGCGCCCAGCCACTCCGTCGCGCCGGGTCGCACGGTCAGAAACAGCGCCAGGCCCGCCACCGCCGCCAGCAGGGCGCACCAGGCGAGCCAGTGGTGCACCCCCGGCTCCAGAGAGGCCAGCGCCAGGGCGGCGCACCCAACGATGACCGCCGGGTAGGCACGCGCCAGCACCCAACCGTCGCTCGCCGTCGCCGGTCGCCGACCGGCGGTCACGCGGCAGGCGGCGAGGAATAACCCCAGGAAGGCCAACACATAAATAAAAGTCGGCAGCCACAAATCCGGCTTGTAGAACTGCCACGCCCAGCCCATGGCCAGCATCAGCGTGGCCAGGAAAGAAGCAGGCAGCAACCATTTCCAAGGTTTGAGCGCTGCCAGCGATACCGTCGCCGCCCCAATCAAGAGCAGGAAGGCAAAGAGCTGCAGCTCGTGGTTCTGTCCGTTGGCCAACAGAACCGGGATCAAGTACCCGAGCAGCAGCGCGTAGGCGGCAAAGACAGGGGAATCGTTGCTCCAACTGCGGAAGCCGTTCCAGGCGGTCAGCGCCAGCATGGGTGCAAAAACGACCCAACTCGAGAGCAAGTGATATAGGCCGAACGAAGCCCACAGCGACAGATAGATGACGCCATTGCCGACACCAAACAGTGCGTAAGCCATGGTGGCGTAGCCGCGGCGCCAGAAACGCTCGCCCACCGCCCAGAAGACCAGCCCGGCAGCCAAGCCCAGCGTCACCCGCTCGGCGGGCGCGATCCAGCCGCGGTCCATGGCCCACTTCAGCAGCCAGGCGGCGGCAAACAAAAGGGCGATCACCCCCACGCGGCTGAACCAAACCGAAGCCACGCGGGTTTCGAGGCTCATCGGCGCTGGTGTCTCCGCGGCGGCGGTAAGCGGGGGGATATCCACTGCCGGCATAAGCGTGCGCGGCGTCACGGGGCGTGGTGCTGGCGGCGGTGCGGACCGAGGGGCTCGATGCAACGGACCGAGCGCTTCCTCCAGCGCGTAGACGCGCGCGGTGAGCGCCGCGAGTTGCTCGGCCATCCGCGAATTCTCGTCGGCATCGGCCATGCTGGCGGTAGGGTAGCACGTGACGTCCGGTAACGGTGGGGCTTCCACCCGGCGCAATCCCGCGGGCGTGTTGATAGACTCGCTGCCATGGCCGACAAGCTGGTTACCGAGCAAACCCTGAGCACCATCCTGCAGGAGTTGGGCGCACTGAATATTATGGCGGTGCAGGTGGAGTGGCCCAAGCAGGGCATTCCCGACAACGATCTCTATCAGCCCTTCGCCCGTGGCTGGGCCACGTTTGCGCCCTGGCGCAAGGACCCGCGCATTGTCGCGGCATTGGAGCACATCCATGGCAGCGGCGCGATCACTCTGGTGGATACAGACCGCCTTTGGACTCTGGTGAATGCCTCGCTACAGACCCAGTGTCTCCCCGGCGAAGTCTGGGAGATGGGCGTCTACAAAGGCGGCTCGGCCTATCTATTCAAGCTGCTGCTGCTGGAGGCTGCGGTGGCGAGCCGCACCGCCCCGGCCACCTTGCGGCTCTTTGACAGCTTTGCAGGCTTGCCGTCGCCGGATACGCGCTTCGATGTGCATCCGGAAGGGAAGTTCAGCGACACCAGCCTGGAGGCGGTGCGGAAGCTGGTGGGCGCGGAGCCGTGGATTGATTTCCGCCAGGGCTGGCTGCCCAAAACCTTTGCCGGCCTGGAAGACAAACGCATCCGGCTCGCCCATGTGGACGTGGATCTGTATCAACCCATTCTGGATTGCTGCGACTTCGTCTATCCGCGCCTGGTACCGGGCGGAATGATGGTGTTCGACGACTACGGAGTAGCCGACTGCCCCGGGGCGCGGGCGGCGGTGGATTATTTTTTCCGCGGCAAGCCGGAGCGGCCCTTCGCGCTGATCAACGGGCAGTGCCTGGTAGTGAAGCATTGCGGCTGAAAAGCAAAAAGCCCGCCGGCGCGTGGGCGCGGGCGGGCTTGGCTAAATAATCCGGCGGCGTCCTACTCTCCCACCAGGTTACCCTGGCAGTACAATCGGCGCTGAGGGGCTTAACGGCCGTGTTCGGGATGGGAACGGGTGGATCCCCCTCGCTATGGCCACCGGAAAGTCAAAGAAACCGAAAACAAGGCGTAAGGGCAAACAAACGGGAAGTCCAATTACCCGGAGGCGTGAAGCGGGGCAGGTTCGCCCAAGCTTCACGTCTTCGTAACCGCTCCCTCAGGGGAGCGGGTGCGGACGGCCACGCGACTCGCGATGAAGCGAGCGCGGGTCTGCCGCGAATGAATCCGTAGGGAAGCCGAACGGCCGATTAGTACTGGTTAGCTGAAGCCGTTACCGGCCTTACACACCCAGCCTATCAAACAGGTGGTCTACCTGTGGCCTTCTGAATCCCTGGGGGATTGGGAGATCTCGTCTTGAGGCAGGTTTCACGCTTATATGCATTCAGCGTTTATCCCGACCGAACTTCGCTACCCAGCCGTGCCACTGGCGTGACAGCTGGAACACAAGAGGTTCGTCCATCCCGGTCCTCTCGTACTAAGGACAGGCCCTCTCAAATCTCCTGCGCCCACATCAGATAGGGACCGAACTGTCTCGCGACGTTCTGAACCCAGCTCACGTACCGCTTTAATGGGCGAACAGCCCAACCCTTGGAACCTTCTACAGCTCCAGGAT
>Ga0134125_10011255_pt1 | contig 10031 bp, 10 predicted proteins | sample KB31751_FD_96464 | JGI IMG/M metagenome (GOLD analysis project Ga0134125, IMG submission 96464) | Terrestrial soil microbial communities with excess Nitrogen fertilizer from Kellogg Biological Station, Michigan, USA - KB3-175-1 | ecosystem: Environmental > Terrestrial > Soil > Unclassified ... | reverse complement strand
GGACCGGTGAGCATCGTCAGCGCGAACAGGACGCCAAGCCCCGGATCCCACGGCGTGACGGGGAGGCCCTTATGGACGTGAATGAAGCTGAGCCAAGCGAGCGCGACATAGGCCGCGAGGCAAAGACCCGCGATCGCCCATTTCGTCCGCCGGCCGGATGCGGCGGGCAAGCTCAATGTCTCCGACGTCGAACTCTGCAAAGCAAACTCCAGGCGGCAGAGCCGCATTTCTTCAATTCATACCATATATAGCGGGCGGCGGCGGAGCCTAAACCGCCAGCGGCGCGTCGCGCTTAACCTCTTCCATCACCGTGTAAGTGCGCGTCTCGCGCACACCGGGAAGCGCCAGCAACACCTCGCCGAGGAAGCGGCGATAGGCGGGCATGTCCGCGACGCGCGCTTTCACAAGATAGTCGAAGCCGCCCGCCACCATGTGGCATTCGAGCACTTCCGGCGCGCGGCGCACGGCTTTCGCGAATTTCTCGAAGACATCCGGCGTGGTTTTGTCGAGATGCACTTCCACGAAGACGAGGAGGCCGAAGCCCAGAAGCTGCGGGTTCAACCGCACGCCATAACCTTCGACGAAGCCGTCCCGCTGCAGGCGCTTCAACCGGTCGCCGACGGAAGTCGCGGAAAGCCCTACCCGCTCGGCAAGCTCCACATTGGGGATGCGGCCATCCGCCTGTAAAACGGCGAGGATTTTCCGGTCGATTCGATCCAGCTCGCTCATATTATAAGCTTTTCTGCCAATAATCTTGATAATATAAGGAAAAGCGGCAAATAAGTCGATAGAAATCCGGAACCGGCGGAGGTACGACACGCTTTCAAAGCAGGAGGCGAAACATGCCAGCTGCAAACGCACCGCTGTTTGAAGCGCCTTACGCGCCCGACGATCGCGACCTCGCAGGACGCCTGCTCGAGCAGGCACAGCTCGCACCGGGCCAGGCTTCCCGTATCCGCTCGCAGGCGGCGCAGCTGATCGGCGCGATCCGCGCGCAAGCGGGCGGCTTCGGCGGCGTCGAGGATATCCTGCACGAATATTCTTTGTCGACCGCCGAAGGCCTCGCGCTGATGGTGCTGGCGGAAGCGCTGTTGCGCGTGCCGGACGCCGCGACCGCCGACCGTTTCATCGAGGACAAGCTCGGGCAAGGCGATTTCATCCATCACGAAACGAAATCGAGCACGCTTGCCGTCAACGCTTCCGCCTGGGCGCTCGGCGCCGCGACTCGGATTGTGCGGCCGAATGAGACGCCCCACGGCGTGATCGCGAAACTCGGCAAGCGCCTCGGGCTTCCTGCTGTGCGCGCCGCGACGCGCCAGGTGATGCAGGTCATGGGCAATCATTTCGTGCTCGGCGAAACGATCGAGGCGGCGCTCCAGCGCAGCGCGGAAGGAACGGCGCGTTACTCGTTCGATATGCTCGGCGAAGGCGCGCGCACGGCGGCAGACGCGCGGCGCTATTTCGATTCCTACGCGCAAGCGATCGACGCCATCGGCGCGGCCGCGGGATCGCGGCCGCTGCCGGACCGGCCGGGAATTTCGGTGAAGCTCTCGGCGCTGCATCCGCGCTTCGAAGCGATCAGCCGCGCGCGCGTGATGACCGAGCTCGTGCCGCTGCTCGCCGCGCTTGCGATAAAAGCAAAAGCGTTCAACCTCAACTTCACCGTCGATGCGGAGGAAGCCGACCGGCTTGAGCTGTCGCTCGGCGTGATCGCGGCAGTGTTCGCGGATAAAAATCTCGAAGGCTGGAACGGATTCGGGCTTGCGATCCAAGCCTATCAAAAACGCGCCGAAGCCGTGATCGGCTTCGTCGACGATCTTTCCCGCAAGCATCAACGAAACATGATGATCCGGCTGGTGAAAGGCGCCTACTGGGACACCGAGATCAAGCGCGCGCAGGAGCGCGGTCTCGACGATTATCCGGTGTTCACGCGGAAGGCGATGACCGACCTCAATTACATCGCCTGCGCGCGCAAACTGCTTTCGCTGCGCCCGCGCATTTTCCCGCAATTCGCCACGCATAATGCGCTGACAGTCGCGACTGTGCTCGAACTCGCAGATGCCGGCGGCGATTTCGAATTTCAGCGCCTGCACGGCATGGGCGATGCGCTCTATGCGAAGCTCGCCCAGGACCGGCCCGGCATCGCCTGCCGGATCTATGCGCCGGTCGGCGGGCACCGCGAGCTGCTCTCTTATCTTGTGCGGCGGCTATTGGAGAACGGCGCCAATTCCTCTTTCGTCGCGCTCGCCGCGGACGCGTCCGTTCCCGCCGAGCGGCTCCTGCGGCAACCCGCGGACATCATCGGCTCGCCCGAAAACGCGCGCCACCCCGACATTCCCCTGCCCCGCGATCTGTTTGCGCCTGCGCGGGAAAACTCTCACGGCATCGAATTCGGCGACCGGAAATCGCTCGATACTTTGCGTTCTGCCGTTGCGCGCGAGAAAGGTCCTTGCGTTGCCGCGCCATTGATCGATGGGAAAGCGACCGGCTGCGCCCTGCGTCTTGCTTTAAGCCCAATCGACAGCGCAATGGTTGTTGGCGAAGTGATCGATGCAACAGACGACGCCGCAGATCGTGCGATTAGCGCCGCGCAAGCGGGATTTCCCGCATGGGCCGCGACACTCGCCGAGACCCGCGCCCGCGCGCTTGAGCGCGCCGCCGATCTGCTAGAGGAAAGACAAGCCCGTTTCCTTTCGCTCCTGCAGCGGGAGGCGGGCAAGACGCTCGACGACGCGATCTCGGAAGTACGCGAGGCCGTCGATTTCTGCCGCTACTACGCCGCGGAAGGGCGCGCGCTGTTCGGGGAAGAGCAACGCCTGCCCGGCCCGACCGGCGAGAGCAACGTACTGCGGTTGCGCGGGCGCGGCGTCTTCGTCGCGATCTCGCCGTGGAATTTTCCGCTCGCGATTTTCACCGGCCAGATCGCGGCGGCACTGATGGCGGGAAATACGGTCGTTGCGAAACCCGCGGAGCAGACGCCGCTGATCGCGGCGGAGGCCGTCCGCCTGCTGCATGAGGCGGGCGTTCCCGGCCCTGCGCTTCACCTTGTCCCCGGCGACGGAAAAATCGGCGCGGCACTCGTCGCGCATCCCGATGTCGCCGGCGTGGTCTTCACCGGCTCGGCGGAAGTCGCGCGTTTCATCAACCGGGCGCTGGCGGCCAAGGAAGGCCCGATTGTCCCGCTGATCGCAGAGACCGGCGGCATCAACGCGATGATCGTGGATGCGACCGCGCTTCCCGAACAGGTCGCCGACGATGTCATTACGTCAGCTTTCCGTTCCGCCGGCCAGCGCTGCTCGGCGCTCCGCCTCCTCTGCCTGCAGGACGATGTCGCCGATCGCATGATTGAGACGATCGCGGGCGCCGCGCACGAGCTTCTCGTCGGCGATCCGCGCGAGATCGAAACGCATATCGGCCCGGTGATCGACCAGGACGCAAAAGCCGCGCTCGATGCGCATATCGCCAAAATGAAGAAGGAAGCCCGCGTGCATTTTGCAGGCGGCGCGCCGCCGGGAAATTACGTCGCGCCGCATATCTTCGAATTATCTTCGCCCGCCGAGCTGACGAAAGAAGTCTTCGGGCCTGTCCTGCACGTCGTGCGCTATCGCGCTTCCGAACTCGGCAAGCTGTTAGACACCATCGACAGGAGCGGCTACCGGCTCACGCTCGGCATCCATTCGCGGATCGACAGCATGATTGAGGCGGTGGCCGAGCGGCTTCCGGTCGGCAACGTCTATGTCAACCGGAACATGATCGGCGCGGTCGTCGGCGTGCAGCCCTTCGGCGGCAGCGGCCTCTCCGGCACCGGCCCGAAGGCCGGCGGCCCGCATTATCTTCCGCGCTTCGCGATCGAGCAGACGGTGACGGTCAACACCGCGGCCGCGGGCGGCAATGCGGAATTGCTCGCGGCGGACGATTATTAGACGCGAAACGCTTTCCGCTTCAGATCGTTGGCAAGATCGCCAAACGCTTTCCGCCGGGCGTTTTCGTCGAGCCGGCGAGGCGCGCCGGCGGCGATCATCGCATCGAGCGCGGCTACATTCGGCTCGACCCCAACCAGGCGCGCAAGCTCGCAAACGATTTCTCGCGGCGCGGCAAACAGCTGGTTTGTCGTCAAAAAAACCGGCGCGACATCGATCATCGCGAACAATTTTCGGAACCCCGTATCCTCCGCCGTGACGATATCGATGTCGAAATCGAACAATTCGACGTTTTCTTCGGCGGTCTCGGGATAAGGGCGCGGCACCGTGGTCTGCCGATCGGAAAAATCCCAAACGCCGGTATTGGTGGCCGCACGCCATGCGGTGATCTGCTCGACAATATCGGGAGAGAACAGGTGAATGACGGTGGCGCGATTGAAAAGCCGCGCGCCGGTTCGGTTCATCAAATAATCGAGAAACTGCGCATAACGCAGGTCCACGGCCAACACGCCGTTTTGCCCGCGCTGCAATTGCAGCATCTGCAGATAAATCTCGCGGAATTTCGGATCCAGCGGATTATCCAGCAGACCCCATCGCTCCGCCAAAACACGCGCGATGGATATGTCAAAATATTCGTGCGGAATGCCTACGCCTGCGGCCATCAGAAAGCGCCCAAGATCGTGGCTGCCGGTACACGACCCGGCGCAGATCACGACCGTCCTTTCTGCCGGAATTTCAGAAGGCAGGTCATATGCGGCGCTCGTCAAATCCGCCGCGGTGGGACGTACGCCTAGCGGAAGTTGTTTGACCTGCATCGTCGAGAGCTGCCGCCGAATCTTGCGAGATTCACAACTTAACACCCCGCTTTCTCAGAGCAAGTTCCGCCAGCGCTTTCGCGCGAAAGCAGCTTCGTATATGCAAACCAACTTGCAATAGAGGCCGAACGAATCAATGCCCGAGCTGCCGCCAATCGATCTCGTTTATACCTGGGTTGACGGTTCGAGCCCGCTCTTCGCCGCCAAGATCGAAAAATATCGGCGTGAAGAAGCCGTCCGGAGCGGCAAAGCGCCGACGCCCTACTGTACGGGCGCCCAGCGCTTTCGCGATCTCGACAATTTGCGCTACTCGCTTCGTTCCGCCGAGCAAAATGCGCCGTGGTTCCGCCGCCTGATCATCGTCACCAACGGACAGGTTCCGCGCTGGCTGCGAAAAGAATCGCGCGCCGAAATTATCCGGCATGAGGAAATCTTCAAGCATCGCGATGCGCTTCCGACCTTCAATGCCTGCGCCATCGAAAGCCAGCTGCACCGGATTCCCGGCCTCGGACGTTACTTCGTCTTCATGAACGACGACTTCTTTTTCTCCCGCCCGACGGCCAAGGAATATTTCTTCGGCGCGAACGGGCGGCTGAAAGTCATGTTCTCGCCCACGACCATCGACGCCCGCTTCAAGGAAGGCGATCGCTGGGAGCGAACGCTATTCTCCGCCGCGGAAGCCTTAAGCAAACGTTTCGGCCCTCGTCTCTGGATACAAGGCGCGCATGGTCCAGCCTGCTTCGATCGCGACTTGCTCGAAAAAATCTATTCGATGTGGCCGGCGGAAATGGAGCGCACCAGCCGGCATCGCTTTCGCAACGAATCGGACATGCAAATCCACGCGCTTTATATGAACGCCGCCGCGGCGCTGGACGAAGAAGAGCAAAAGAGCGAAGCCGAGCGTCACGAGCGAAAAGTCTTGCCCGAACTGGAGCTGCGCATCGTCTCGGTCGGCGAGCGCGGCAAAGGATGGCGCGCAAATCTGCTGGATGTGTTGGCCAATCCGCCGCAGCTATTGTGCCTGAACGATTTGGGGCCGAACGAACCGACGCCGGATGAGCTTGATGAAATCGCGGAAATAGAAACCGCCCACAAGGCGTTCCTGGAAAAGATGTTCCCGAAGCCGTCGTCCTTCGAGCAGGTCTGAGCCAGGCCGATACGCGAATGAACTGGCGCTCCCTACGGGACTCGAACCCGTGTTTTCGCCGTGAGAGGGCGACGTCCTAGACCGCTAGACGAAAGGAGCGAGCGCGGATTTTGCGCGGGAAAGCCTTAAGCCGAAGGCCGCCCGCGATCAAGCCCGCGCGGCCGCGGAATGAAAAAGCGCCAGCCCGAAAGGCTGGCGCGAGTTACCGGTCAGGGGAGAGATAGCCACCGGGGGATCGCCGGGCGCACCTAACGATGCGCCCGGAAGCTCGTCAGATCGGGAAATACTTGTTGAAGAGCGCGAGCAGCGCGAGCAGCACCACCCCAATCCCGAGGCTCCAGACGATCAGCGTCTTTTCGATCGGCAACAGCGGCTCGGTGTGCATCTTCTGCATTTCATTTTGGATTTCTGTTTTCGGCATGATTGCCTCCTTTAGCTTGCGAGCGGCGGTTTGACGCCGCTGAAAAAGAGCCACGAGATCAGGAGGCCCACCCAGATCACAAAGCCGAACAGGCTCACGAAATAAACGAGCGCGAGCTTGCCGAAGCCCTCCTGCCAGAGCTTGCGGAAGTTCGATAAGACGCCGATCGAGAAGAAGGTGAGCACGAAGAAGATAACCCTGAAATTATTCGCTTCGCCGATCAGCGGCGTCACTTTTTGCAACGTCGCCGCCGAAGTCCCGAGCGCGAAGAAAAGCCCGATCAGGAACGTCAGCACGAACCCGATGATAAATTTCGGGAAGCGGTGCCAGATTTCCGCGGCGCTCGCCTTGTCGCCCGTGACGTTGATGTGGTTCGTCCAGATATAGGCAAGCAGGAACGACCACACGCCGATGAAGATATCGATGAACACCTTCACCGCCGCCGTGGTGCCGAGAATCCAGCCCGGCTGATAGCGCACGCCCTCGGCCGCATTCTGCGCAAGGATGAACGCTTCGGTAATGCCGCCGGCCGCAACCGCGGCGCCGTCGGTTTTCACCGCGAGCCCCATCCACGCACCCGCGACGAGCGGCTCATGCGCGAGGAAAGTTTTCGCGAGATACGGGAGGATCAACACTTCGACCACCGCGAAGATCACGACCAGCGAAGAGACGAGAATCGGAATCGCCGGCCGCGCGCGGATCGCGCCGCCGGTCGCAATCGCCGCCGACACGCCGCAGATGGAAATGCCCGACGCGAGCGGCGCCGCCCATTCGCGGCTGAAGCCGAGCCATTGGCGCGCGATGAAATACGCCACCGCCCAATAGATCAGATAGGCTTCAACGATCGCGGCGATCCCGCGAAACAAGAGCGAGCCCGCGAGATTTAGCTTCGACGCGAAGGTGACGGCGAGAAAGCCGCCGAGGATCACGATCGCGATCTTGATATAGAGTTCAGGCCGGATCGCTTCGTTGAGCCACTCGGCAAATCGCGGAAAGAAATTCGCGATCAGGAGCCCGACAATGAGCGCGACGATATAGCCGCCTTCGTTGGTGAGTTTCAGCGACCAATCGATTCCGAATTTTTGCTGTTCGGCGGGCGTGACCGCCGCGAGATGCGCGTTGCTGCCGATAATCCAGCTCGCATAAGCAAGCACGAACACGCCGGTGAAGGCGATCGCAAAGCGCTTTACGTCCGCGCCGAGGAACGAGACGCCGATGGAGAGAACGGCGAGCAGCGCGACATAGGTCGCAACCAGCGCGCCGCCGCCGCCGAGCGAAGCGTAGATCTTGGAAACCGGATGGAGCGCGGTGGAAAAATCCTTCCACACCGAAGTCGCCACCGCCCAGCCGAGAAAATCCGTGCCTGAAAGCCCCAGAAGCGCGACCGCGAAAATAAACAGACCGATCGCGACCGAGAGCCAGTCCTCGTTAAGTACGACGCGCCCCTCGCGCGTGCGTACGAATGAATTTGTAGCCGTCGCCATTGAAAACCCCTTTGTTGAGCGGGATCGAAAACTAATCATACAAATCGATTAATTCAACAAGTAAAATTTATGAATTTTGCTAAATCACATTTATTTCGCGTATTTGACTTTCCTTCTCGAAGAAAACGCTCATTCGCGCGGTACCCGCTTGACGCTGGGAAATATCGCCTGTAGTGAACTAATCAGTTAAATAACTATTTGGTTAAATATAAATGCCGGATCCCTTAAGCCTCACCTTCTCCGCGCTCGCCGATCCCACGCGGCGAGCGATCCTTGCCCGCCTCGCTCGCGGCGAAACGACGGTGAGCGATCTCGCCAAGCCCTTCGACATCAGCGGGCCCGCGATCTCGAAGCACCTCAAAGTGCTCGAAACCGCCGGCCTCATCACGCGTGGCCGAGACGCGCAGTGGCGGCCCTGCAAGCTCGAACCCGCAGCGCTCAAGAACGTTGACGCCTGGCTGGATCATTACCGCGCGCTCTGGGAGGCGCGTTTCGACCGGCTCGACGAATATCTGCGCGGCCTGCAAGGCAAAAAGCCCGACGAGAAAAAACGCAGACGCAAGAAATAATGCCCATCCCGCAAGACCTGCCGAAAACAAGGAGTACACAGTGACCGGACAAGCCAAGGAATTCGTTTTCAGCCGCACCGTCGATGCGCCGCGCGATCTGGTGTGGAAAGCCTACAGCGAAGCCGAGCGGCTGGCGCAATGGTGGGGGCCGAAGGGCTGCAAGCTGATCGTCGGCAGCCTCGATTTTCGCCCCGGCGGCATTTTCCACTACGGCATGGAATGGTCGGCGGGTTCCATCATGTGGGGCCGCTTCGTCTATCGCGAAATGGTGCCGCCGGAGCGGCTCGTTTTCGTCAGCTCCTTTTCAGACGAGAAGGCCGGGATCACCCGCGCGCCGTTCAATGAGCATTGGCCGCTCGAAGTGTTGAATGTCATTACCTTCGAGGATGCCGCCGGCAAGACCAGGATCACGATGCGCGGCGGCCCGATCGAACCGACGAAGGAAGAGCGCGAAGCCTGGGAAGGCCACTTCGATTCCATGAACCAGGGCTTCAGCGGCACGTTCGAGCAGCTCGTGGCGTATTTGAAGAAAGTGCAGGACTAAAGGTGTCATTCCGGGGCGCGAGCGAAGCTCGCGAGCCCGGAATCCATAAGTGCTCGCATGTGTATCTGGATTCCGGGCCCGCGCTTCGCGCGCCCCGGAATGACGGCAATAGTTTTGATCGCTTACGACAGCTTCACGAGCGCGCTGCGCAACTGATCCGGCGTGGGCTTGTCGAGCAGCCGCTCGATCGCGCCATGTTTCTTCTTCCAGATCGGCGCGGCTTCCTTCAAGAGCGCCTTGCCGGCCGCCGTCAGCGAGAGCAGCCGGCTGCGTTTGTCTTCCTTGTTGGTCGCGATAGTCACGAACCCCTTCCGCTCCAGCACTTTCAAATTCGCGGTGAGCGTCGTGCGATCCATCGCGAGCAGCGTCGCGACACTCGTCATGCTCGCCGGCTGCGGGCGATTGAGCGAATTCAAGAGCGAATACTGGCCGTGCGTGATGCCGAGCGGCTTAAAGGCTACGTCAAAATGCCGCGCGAGCGCCCTCGCCGCCCGCTGCACATGCAAGCATAGGCAGTTGTCCCGCACGTGAAGGGTGAATTCGAAACCTGTCTCGACGGGGATTGACATGCTGTTATTATGTTGATATCAACATAATTGTCAAGATCAAAAAGCCTCTGCCCACAGGGAGAAAGCAAGATGAATTATGTCGATGGATTCGTCGTTCCCGTGCCGAAAAAGAAGCTTCCCGCCTACAAGCGGATGGCCAAGAAGGCCGGCAAGGTCTGGCGCGAATACGGCGCCACCGCCTTCTACGAATGCGCCGCCGACGACGTTTCGGTCGGCAAGCGCACCTCGTTCCCGCGCAGCGTGAAACTGAAGCCGAACGAAACCGTCGTTTTCTCGTTCATCATGTACCGCTCGCGCGCCGAGCGCGACCGCATCAACGCCAAAGTGATGAAGGATCCTCGCCTCGCCAAGATGATGAACCCGAAAGACATGCCCTTCGACGGCAAGCGCATGATCTACGGCGGCTTCAAGACCGTCGTCAAAGTTTGATCCCTTCCTCTGTAAGGAGTCATCGAGATGCAGCACAAAATCGTATCGCAACAGGAATGGCTGGAAGCGCGCAAGGAGCATCTTCTGCGCGAGAAAGAATATACCAAGCTGCGCGACAAGCTCACCGCCGAGC
>Ga0134125_10011254_pt1 | contig 10032 bp, 12 predicted proteins | sample KB31751_FD_96464 | JGI IMG/M metagenome (GOLD analysis project Ga0134125, IMG submission 96464) | Terrestrial soil microbial communities with excess Nitrogen fertilizer from Kellogg Biological Station, Michigan, USA - KB3-175-1 | ecosystem: Environmental > Terrestrial > Soil > Unclassified ... | reverse complement strand
CTCACCTTCCCAACGAACTCTTTCGAAAACTCCTGAAAAATCCGGTCCACCCGCACCAGCACACGCCAGAACCGATGCGCGGCCTCCGCATCGTATGTCGCATGCTGTGTGTCGTCTTCAAATCGGATGGGCACCTTCAACTCACACGGCAGGCTATCAATTTGAACTGCCACTCCGAGCGCCGCCAGACTCCGCCGGTACTCGCTGTAGAACTCCGCAACCGACTGCGCCCGCAGCGGCGTCGACAACATCGCTCCGCTGCTCAGCCGATAGCGCAGGTCATGGCTGACAAAGTCGAACTCGATTTCCAGCATCTCGTCGCCATACGGCATCGCCGCTGTGCTCAGCCCGCGCGCGCTTACGTACAGCGGAACATTCCACCAATGGGCCTGCAAGGGACTCAGCGCCAACCGCGTCTTGCCCACGATCTGCGTCCACATATGCAGGGTGTCGGCAGTCTCACTCCACTCTGCCCACTTCAACGGCGGCCATGCGTTGTTGTCTACAGGATTCATCGCACCAACCTCATTACTTAACCGTGTTCCACTGCTAATCGAGGCGGGCAAGCCGCAGATAATCAGGTTGGTCCGCCATCGAGCGATGGATGAACTTTCGAACGATCTTCGCGCCGTTCAGGAAAAATACTCCCGCCAACTGCGCGCTGTCACCCTGCGTTTCTCCGATACCGTATTTGCGTGGAATGCCCTTGAACCACCCCAGCCACACGGCCGGCTTCAACATCTGTCTGGCGAGGCTCACTCGCTCCAGCAGAAATACCGGATCCCGGTAAATCGCCGCCTGTGGGTCGTGGATCCGCTCCACGTCACCGATTTTGTAGTAGTCGAAGGTGGCTTTCGCGACCTCGGGCGTGCCCAGGTGTACAAAAACCGGCCGCACACCACGCGTTTCCAACTCTCCTCGAAGATCGGCGACATCGCTGATCATCTGACGGCAGAACGGACAACCGAAGTGCCGCAGAAATACCAACAGCACCGGCGATGCTTCTGCCAGCGCCAACAGTTCGGCGCCCGATTCCGTATGAATCGACGCAAGCGCCTGTTCGATTTCCTGCTTTGTTGCTGTATCCGACCGCACATCTACTCCCGTTTTAATGGCCGCCTGCCATCATGTCGTTGAACTTGTTCACGAACTCCGCTTCATTCGGCCCGGGGTTATTTCTCAGCATCTTTACTCGCTCGACCAGCACCTCATCCGCATCCGTGCTCAGCACTTCGAGCGTCTCTTTGATGAAGTCGGCCAGCGGCATGGCACGCGGATCGACTGCCATCTCCGCGCCCATCAGCTCCGTTTGCACGTACGGCGGAGCCAACTCCAGCACCTTCACCGAAGTCGCTTTCAACAAGAATCTCAGAGATTGTGTATACGAGTGAATCGCTGCCTTGGATGCCGAATACACCGCCGTTATTGCGAGGGGCACAAACGCCAGGCCCGACGATACATTGATGACCGTCGCCGACGGCTGGGCTTTCAAGTGCTCGATCAGCGCCGAAGTCATCCGCACCGTGCCCAGCACGTTCGTCGCGATGATGGACGACACCACCGCATCGTCGACCACTCCATTCACGCCATCCGGCTGCATAATGCCGGCGCAGTTGATCAGCACATTCAGCTTCGGATGCTCCGCGACCAGCTTCGCCGCGACCGCCGCGATACTGGCCGCGCTCGCCACATCCAGCTCTACCGATTCCATCCCCGGATTAGCTTGGGTAACGGTCTTCAACACGTTAGCGCGCCGTCCGGAAATGATGACCTTGTTGCCTAGCTTGTGCAGGCCTTCAGCTAATCCACGCCCGATACCCGAACCGCCGCCTGTAATGAAAATCGTGTTTCCTGTCAGCTTCATCGCCGCTCCTTATCGTTCCGTTGCAATGCTGTGTTCTCGTAGATGAGCTGGGGGCAAAAGAAGATGCAGATCTTTCCCCTTGGCCGCGCCGCCGTCTGGCCAAAAAACCGCACGCTGCTGTTTTTGAGATACTAACCACCTATGTCCGACCAATTCACTAAAGCCGCAACCGCTGCCGATTACATCCGGTCCCTCCACGACGCCAAGCCGACGCTCGGCATCATTCTCGGCTCCGGCCTCGGCAACTTTGCGGCCCAGGTTGAGAACCCTACGACCATCCCGTACGCGGACATTCCCGGCTGGCCGCTCTCGACCGTACAGGGCCACTCCGGCAAGCTCGTGCTCGGGACCATCGGCGGAGTAGCAGTGGCCGTGATGCAGGGCCGCGTCCACGCCTACGAAGGCTACGCGATGTCCGAAGTAGTCTTCCCCACGCGCGTCCTCGCGCTTCTGGGCTGCACCGGCCTTATCGTCACCAACGCGGCTGGCGGAATCAACAAGAGCTTCGGCCAGGGTGGCCTCGTCTGCATCTCCGACCACATCAACCTTACCGGGACCAACGCCGCACTCGGCCCCAACGAACCACGCTTCGCCACCAACCCTTCAGCCGGGCAGCGCTTCTTCGATATGAGCAGCGCCTACTCCGCTAACCTCCGCGCACTCGCCCATGCTGAAGCCGTCAAACAAGACATTCCTCTCCCCGACGGCGTCTACCTCGCTGTCCTCGGTCCCAGCTACGAAACGCCCGCCGAAATCCGCGCCTTCCGCACCCTCGGCGCCGACCTCGTTGGCATGTCGACCGTCCACGAAGTGATCGTCGCCCGCCACATGGGCCTCGAAGTCCTTGGCCTCTCGCTGGTCACCAACATGGCAGCCGGCGTGCTTGATGAGGTCATCAATCATGAAGAAGTCATGGAAATCGGCCGCCGCGTCGAAGCCCAGTTCACTTCGCTCGTCAAAGCTCTTGTTCCCCAGGTCGCTGCGGCTCTTTAATGCCGTTGCTCTTGCTTTTTGTTGTCATCCCCGCAGGGGATCTGCTGTTGCCGTTGCCTGTTTTCCTTCACAGGGCATGTGTGCCTGGGGTGGGAGTACTTTAACGCAAAGTTCGCAAAGAAATGCGCCAGGTTTCGCCACGGTACCCTTCGCGAACCTTGGCTGACTTGGCGCACTTTGCGTCAAGGCTTTTGCTTTTCTTATTGTCCTGCGATAAATGGGCTAAATTAATACCCTCCCGCAGTACACTACCTCCCATGAACATCGCCAGACGGGAACAATGGAAGCGCGCCTTCGCATTCCAGTCGCACGAAACCGGTATGCTCGGTCATCTTCTTCTCGCGACATGCTTAGGCCTTTTTTCATTTTTGTGGCCCGGGCATCAAATCTTCGTATTTGCGGCATCCTCTCTCACCTATTCAATCGTTACCCACCTGATATTCGTCCGCGCAGAAGACAGACGGCTCATCAAAGTATTGCTGTGGAATGTTCTTGCCATAGCCATTTTTGCGGCAATCATCCGCTATAGCTCTCGATAAGTCCTGGCTCCGCGCCGTACACTATCCAACGTGTCCACGCCCGAACAACTCACACTCCCCCAGCGCCCTCTGCTGATCGGCATCGCCGGCTGTTCCGGCTCCGGCAAAACGACCCTCGCGCGTGAGCTTGCCACACAACTCGACGCCACGCTCTTTCCACTCGACCTCTACTACCGCGACCTCTCCGAGTTCCCACTCGACTCCCGCCACAAGCAGAACTTCGACCACCCCGACTCGCTCGAGTCCGAGCTCATCATCGAACACGTCCGCACCCTCGCGCAGGGCCTTCCCATCCAGCGGCCAGTCTACGATTTCTCCCAGCACACCCGCGTCCCCGGCGCCTTCGATCCCGTTTCTCCCACGCGCGTCGTTCTCGTCGAAGGCATCCTGGCGCTGCACTATCCCGAGCTGATTCCGCTCTACGACTTCAGCATCTACGTCAACGCACCCAACGAAATCTGCCTCAACCGCCGCATCTATCGCGATATGCGCGAACGTGGCCGCACCGAAGAATCCGTCCGCGCACAGTTCGATGCCACGGCAAAACCCATGGCCGACCTCTACGTGCTGCCCTCGCAAGCCAACGCTACGATCACCGTCGAGGGAACCGACGCACTCGACTGGTCCATCGAACAGGTCCTCCGTGAACTCCACACCCGCAAGATGCTGCGCTAGACCGCTGTAACTGGACGGGCAAACCTTATGGCGATGCGCAGCAACTACCGCCCCGACATCGACGGCCTCCGCGCCATTGCGGTGCTGCTCGTCGTCGCGTCGCATCTGCACGTTCCGTGGCTCGCCGGAGGTTACATCGGGGTCGACGTTTTCTTCGTCATCTCGGGATACCTCATCAGCTCCATCATCATGCCGCAGATCGCCGCCGGCACATTCTCTCTGCTCGACTTCTACGAGCGCCGCGTCCGCCGCATCTTTCCCGCATTGATCGTCGTACTCGCGGCCACGATACCCTTCGCGTGGCACTATCTTTTACCCACCGAGATGGCGGCTTACGCGCGTTCGCTGCTCGCCGCCGTCTTCGCCTGCTCCAACACACTGCTGTGGAGCTGGCACGGCTACTTCGATACAGCCAACGAGCTCAAGCCGCTGCTGCACACCTGGTCCCTCGGCGTCGAAGAGCAGTTCTACCTCATCTTCCCTGTCCTTCTCCTTCTACTCACTCGGCTGCGCAATCCCCGCGCCGTCAAAGCCTCAGTCTGGATTCTTACCGGCATCAGCTTTACAGCAGCCTGCATCGTCGTGCTGCACAACCCGCGCATCGCATTCTTCACTATCTTTCTGCGAGCATGGGAGCTTCTACTCGGTGCGATCCTCTCGCAAAAATATCTCCCCACGCTTCGCACGTCCCTCGCGCGAAACCTCGCAGCCTCAATCGGTCTGCTCGGCATCCTCATCCCAGCCGTGCTCTACACAGCGGCCACCACCTTCCCCGGTCTCACCGCGTTGGCTCCATGCCTCGGCGCCTGCCTCATCATCGCCGGTGGAGAGACTGGCTCATCATTTATCGGCCGCGTTCTCAGCCTGCGCCCGTTCGTGTTCTTCGGGCTCATTTCGTACTCGCTCTACCTCTGGCACTGGCCCGTGCAGGTATTCGCCAACTTCCACCACATCCAAACCTGCTCTCCGCTCGCCTGCGGTGACCCCATCGACCGAAGCACACAACTCGGCGTATTCGCTGCATCCGTCATTCTCGCCACGCTCTCCTGGCGCTTCGTCGAAACGCCATTCCGCAAAGGCAACCGTCGTCCCGCGCGGCGCTCCCTTTTCCGCACCAGCGCCTTCGCCGGTGGCATAGTTGCAGCCTGCGCTCTCCTCCTCATCGCGACCGGCGGCGCACCGGCACGCTTCTCGCCCCAGGCCGTTCAGTCCGCCACGTATCTCGCCTTCGATACCTACACTCCCTGGCGCTGGGACGCCTGCGCCCTGGGACTCGATCTCGCCTCCCGAGACCGCTTCGACCAGAAACGCTGCCTCCCGTTCACGCCGGACCATCCACACTATTTGCTTCTCGGAGACAGTCATGCCGCTCATCTATGGCCGGGACTCGCCACAGTTTTCCCCGACCTCCAAATCGGCCAGGCCAATGTCGCAGGCTGCAATCTGCTGCTGAACAAAACAGAAGACAGCATCCCCATCTGCCATCAGATGGCCGACTTCATCTATCGCGACCTGCTGCCCAGCCATGCTGTCGACACCATTATTCTGTCCGCTCTGTGGCATGACTACGACCTGCCCGAGATAGCCCGGGTCGCCGACTACGCTCACCAGCACCACATCCGGCTCATCCTCATCGGCCCCAGCGTCGCGTATGCATTGCCCCTTCCGCGGATTCTTGCAGGAGGAACATCCCCGGCCCAGCCCTACGCCAACCCGAACGATCAGAAGCTCGACGCACGCATGTCTGCACTCGCCCACGATCTATGGAAAGTCGAGTACATCTCCTTCTTCGACAACATCTGTCAAGCGCCGGGCGGCTGCCCATCCTACGCGGAACCTGGAGTTCCGATGCTGCTCGACACCAACCACTTCACACCAGGCGGCGCGGCTCTCTTCGCACAATCCATGCGCGATCGCCACCAACTGCCGTAACGATCACTCACAAATCTGTTCTTCCTCTGCGCTCATTAGCTCTGGGCTTTAAGCTCTCCAAAACCCATTTACTCCAAAACCAAACGGCGAGACCCAAAGGCCTCGCCGCTTTTCTAATCCCTAATCCCTGTTCCCTAATCCCTACGCCGTCACAGGCTCCAGCACCTGCGAAAACTTCTTGCCTGTGCGCGCTGCCTGCGCGTCCTTGTGGAACGCATAGCCAGCGATCAGCGGGAACGCGATCGTCGCTTCGGCATAGACCATCTGCTCAAAGGTCAAATCGACCTTGCCCCACGAGCTCGCTTCCTTCAGCGTCGAGCCCGACAGCGCACCATCGCGCGAGTCCGCAACCGTGATCTGAATCGCGTACTTATGCATCGAAGCCTCAACGCCGAGGATGTCGGCAGCAACGACGATGTCCTGCGCAAAGTTCTTCGGGACACCGCCGCCGATCATCAACAGACCCGTCGTGGGGTTGGCGATCTTCAATTGCGTCAGCTCATAGAAGTCCTTGCCGGAGTCGATAGAGACCATCGGCTTGCCTTGGCGTGCATGCTGGTGAGCGACCATACCGAAGCCGAACGAGCAATCGGAAAACGCCGGGCAGAAGATCGGCACATCGAGCTCGTAACAGGCCAGGATGATCGAATCCGGTTGTCCGTCCTTCGGCGTGCGTCCGTTCTCGCTCAGGTACTTGCCCATCTCGGCGATCAGTTCGCGCGAAGAGTAAGGCCGCGGCTCGAGCGAATCGATGATCTTCTCGGTCGTCTCGTCGCAAATGCGCAGCTCTTCTTCGTCGATAAACGTGTCGTAGATGCGGTCGATCATCAGTTCGCGGAGGTTCGCATCGCCAGCGCCGTACTTGTACTCGTCGCCTGCGATGTAGTGCTTGAAGCCGAGGGCCTCAAAGAAATCCTGGTCGACAATGTTCGCGCCGGTCGAGACAATCGCATCGACCATGTTGTTGCGCACCAGGTCGACGATGACCTTCTGCAACCCGGCAGAAATCAGCGAGCCCGCCAGGCACAGGATGACGCCGCAATCGGTATCGCGCAGCATCATGTCGTAGATGTTCGCCGCCCGCGCCAGATCGCGCGAGCTATAAGCCATGGACGCCATGGCATCAACCAGCGCGACAACGTTGTGCTGCTTGATGTCGATGTGCTGGATAGGAGTTTGGAGGAGTTCTTTTTTGGTAGACATATCGTCTACCAGTTTATCGCGTTTCACCCGCGCCCAGCCGCGCCGAATCGGTGAATAACCTGTAACAAACTCAAGCGCAGCTGAGGGATCTGCTCTCTTCGGCTCTATCATCTCGACCGAAGCGCCGCGCTTTCGCGGTGCGAAGTGGAGAGATCGCGGCATTCACAGATTTTGGGTGCTCCACGTATCTCCATCGAGCTGCGGAGCACCCAAAATCACATCTACTTCAAAAAGCCTTCCACCACCGCATCGAACTTCGCGGGCTGGTCATACATGATGAAGTGCCGCGAGTCATCGATCCGCACCAGCTTCACATTCGGCATCGGCTTGTACGCTGTCTGATACACCACGTCGATCTTCGCAACATCCGGCACCGCTGTCGCGTCATAGGGATACAGCATCAGCGTTGGCGTCTTGATCGTCGCCACCTCTCCGCGCAGGTCGGTCGTCATGTCTTCGGCCATGGCATCGGCAAACACGGTACGATCGCTCGCCAGCGCCATCGCGGCCACCAGCTTCTGCGCGGCCGCGTTGTTGACCATCATTGCCGCGGACTGCGGCGCCATCGCCGCAAACTGGTCTGCCGGCAGACCGATAAGCTGCGCCTTCATCATCTCGGCCATCGGCTTGGCCGATTCCGCCGTCGCATCCGGCGCAAACAACACCGTGTAGAACGGCAGCGAGTCCACAATGATCAACTTGCTCACGTCTTCCGGATGCTTATCCGCGAGCATCAGGCCCAGCAGCCCGCCCAGCGAGTGGCCCATCACCACCGGGTGCATCTTCGCCGCAACGATGTATTGATGCAGTTCCTCGACGATCCCCGGTAGTATCGTGCCCGTAGCATTCGGTCCGGCCGGTGCGCCCGCAAATCCGGCAACCTGCACAATGTGCAACCGATAGTTCGGGGCCAGCAGCTTCGCCTCGTCGTCCCAGACAGCCTTCGAGCTCGAAAGCCCGGGGATCAGCACAACATCCGGCTTGTTCGCGGTACCGTTATCGGTCACCGTAAAACGCGTCGGAGAAAAATCAGCCGCATGAGACGGCGCTACCAACAGCAATATTCCCGCAACCACCAATCCCAGCGTCGCAATCCAACTAAGAGCCTTCATCACAACTTCCTTTCGAACTTCAATCATCCGGTTAGAGTTTTTGTTTCATCGCCCAACGGGGCACACTTCGCAACCTTTGCGCATATCGAGAAACAGCACCACCATCGCCACGCTGAGCACCCCGGTAGCTGCGCCCATGATGCCGTGTCTCCAAACGCCAGGGTCAAAACCTTCCCTGCCAATCAACGAGAGCGAGAACGAAATCCAAACCAGCAGCGACGAGCGCCTGAGAGCAGCCTTCCGAAAATTCATCCTTACTTCCTCAGCAATCTGCATTCTTAGAATGCCCGGGTCATCCATCCGCCATCAGTAGAGTTCGTCAGCAAAGCGACCTGACACTTGTCATGCCGAGTCCTCGAAGATCTCCTCGATGCGCTTCTCAAACAGCCGCGCAATCTTGAACGCCAGCGGCAGCGACGGATCGTACTTCCCCGTCTCAATCGCATTCACACTCTGCCGCGATACCTCCAGCTTGTCCGCCAGGTCGGCCTGCGACCATCCTTTTTCCGCGCGCATCGACCGCAGTTGATTAGTCATCGCCGCCCTGCCTGTACTGTCTCTGCAGCCAGAACTGCACGACGCCGAACACCATCCAGTACACGATGAACACCCAATACGCGTCTGGCGCTTTCACCTGCGCAAAGTCCTCCAGAAAGCCCACCACCGTCGTCCCCGCCAGCACCACACCAGTTGCCCACAGAAGCGCCTGGATCGTGACCCAACGCAGAAACTCGTCCTTCTCGTCGCGCAGGTAAATCCCCATCACCGCCAGCATTCCCGTGATCGGGATCGCCGGCAGAATGGCGAGAACATAGGCCAGCACTCCCGTCGGATGATGCCACCTCACAAACCAGGCCACAGACAAGATCGTCACCACGTACACCGACATCGTCTTCATCACACCGCGGTTGTACGCCTTCAACGCCACACTCTTCGGACTGCAAAACATCGAACTTCTCCTTTTTCATCCGCACCAGGGCCCGACAAATTTCGCGACACTACTCGTCTGCCGGTATCCGGTTCTGCGCGCGATACGACAGCTTCGCCGCCAACAGAAAAGTGATGAACACCCAGAAGCTCATGAACGGCGGGAAATCTCCCTTCCATCCGTAAATGCGCAGATAATTCGCGGCCATGTCAGTCGCGAGGCACCCGGCGGTCCCCCACAACAGGCACCGCACCACCACATCGCGCTTGAACTCGTCGCGCTCGTCCTGCAGATACCGCCCAAACAACACGATCACCCCGATGATCGGAATCACAGGCAATATGGCGAGCGCCCACAAACCCACGCCAGTCGGATGCAGCCTCATATCGGCGTAAAAACTGGCAAAGAAAATTACGAAGTAACCGGCCATGATATTCCGGCCGGCTTTTCTCATTCTGCGTGAAGCTGGACTTTCCATCGTCAATCTCCCTGTCCCGAACAGCAATCTCGATGACAAGTAAACTTTACGACAAGCTTCCTTTACATGTCAAGTACCCTTGTCAAAATATTTGATCTACTTTGCGAAACTTCGCCTTTAAACTTCGCGAACTTTGCGTCGAGGCTTTTCCCCGCAGTTGATACCCTGTTAGCTCGAGGAAATAGATGAACGTCAACTTCGCCGAGCGCGCCCATAACCACAACTGGAAGCTCGACCCCATCGTGCGTTCGCTCCTCGACACCGACTTCTATAAGCTCCTCATGCTGCAGTTCATCTGGAAGAACTTT
>Ga0134125_10011253_pt1 | contig 10033 bp, 12 predicted proteins | sample KB31751_FD_96464 | JGI IMG/M metagenome (GOLD analysis project Ga0134125, IMG submission 96464) | Terrestrial soil microbial communities with excess Nitrogen fertilizer from Kellogg Biological Station, Michigan, USA - KB3-175-1 | ecosystem: Environmental > Terrestrial > Soil > Unclassified ... | reverse complement strand
GCCCGAAGTCGATTTATCTAACGACAGCCGTCGCAGAAATCCTGCAATCTTTGCCACGCGTGAAGGGGAATCCCTACGTGATTGTCGGTGAAAGACCAGGTGCGCACCTCGTAAATTTGCAGAAGCCTTGGCAGCGCATTCGTGGTCGGGCAGGTCTCGAGGATGTCCGGCTTCATGATCTCCGCCACTCTTATGCGAGTGTGGGTGCAACGGGTGGTTTATCCTTGCTCTTCGTTGGCAAGCTGCTCGGACATAGGCAGGCTTCGACCACCCAGCGCTATGCGCACTTGGCAGAGGACCCGGTGAGGCAGGCTGGCGAGCAGATATCAGAAACAATTGCAACCGCTTTGAGCCCCAGTCACGAGAATTCTTGACTGGAACTCAATGTCCGCTTGTTGGCGAGTTTCAGACGTTGCACCAGCGATATGAATTGGTCCGCTTTGTGCCAATAGCCGATAGCAGGCGCTATCAAATCAAGCATCCGTTCGCTTCGCGAGATAAACCAGAGAATCCCCAGCTAGGTTTGGAGCCTGTGCTTCGCGCATGTTGGTCCGCTTCGCCTTGGCGGCCGTCATTACGGGGGGCGGGGACTTTTCACACCTTTGCCGGTGCACCAGAGCAATGTTGACCTAGTAGCCGCCGGAGCGAGACTCGTGAGCGCCGGGTCCTTCTGCGTCAACATGATGCGCGGTAGCCACGAACCTTCGTCCTTATTTTGAGCCTGCGGTGGTTACAAAACCACCTCCAGACTCAGATTCAACCTAAAGCTTGCCAGGAGAGCTAGATGACCGTTGTCTTGATTACCGGCGCTCTCACCGGGATCGGCCGCGCCACGGCCTTGGCCTTCGCCAAGGAAGGCGATCAAATCGTCGTCTCCGGCCGCCACGGAGACACGGGCGCCGAGCTGGTCGGAGAGCTACGCTCGCTTGGCGGAGAGGCCGAATTCATCTGCGCCGACGTGCGCCATGACGACGATATGCGCGATCTTGTCGATCAGACCGTCAAACGCTTCGGGCGGCTCGATGTGGCGGTTAACAATGCCGGCACCGAGGGCCATCCCGGCCCGGTCACCGAGCAGACGCCCGAGAGCTATGCCGCCGTGTTCGACACCAACGTGCTCGGGCACGCTTCTAGGCATGAAGCATGAGATGCGCGTGATGGCGGCTCAGGGCGGCGGCAGCATCGTCAATCTCTCCTCCGTGCTGGGCAAGGTGGGTGCGCCGGGTGCTGCGGTCTATACGGCGAGCAAGCACGCCGTCGAAGGTTTAACCAAGGCTGCGGCGCTCGAAGGGGCGGCGAGCGGCGTGCGCGTCAATGCCGTGGCGCCGGGCCCAGTGGAGACAGAGATGCTCAATCGCTTCACCGGCGGGGACGAGGGGAAGGTGGCCTTCCTCGATACCGTGCCAGTCAAGCGGGCGGCGACGCCCGAGGAGATCGCTGACACCATCCTGTTTCTGGCGTGTAAGGCGCCTTTTCTCACAGGGCAGTCCATCGTCGTCGATGGCGGCAAGACCGCCGCATAGCGGCCACTCTCTTCCGGTTTGGACAGATGCCAAATCGTGCAGCGGATGGAGGAAGCCATGCATCAACCGGATCAATTTCAGGTCCTGGTACTCGGCAGTGGGACTGGTGGCAAACTCGTGGCATGGCATATGGTGCAAGCTGGACGCCGAACTGCCGTCGTGGAGCGCAGGTGGATTGGGGGCTCCTGTCCCAACATCGCCTGCATGCCAAGCAAGAACGAGATTTCGAGCGCGAGGGTCGCATATCTCGTGCGCCACGCCGCGGAGTTCGGCTGGAGGATCAGCCCTCCAGTGATCGACATGGGGGTGGTTCGCCAGCGCAAGCGCGACATGGTCCAAGCCCAGGTCACCGCTCATGTGCAGAACTACAACACGAGCGGCGCCGAATTGATCATGGGCACTGGGCGTTTCACGGCGCCGAAAACCATCGAGGCGAACTTGAATGATGGCGGCACGCGCGTGCTTACCGGCGATCAGATCTTCATCAACGTCGGAACGCAGGCGACAATCCCCAATGTTCCCGGCCTCCGACCAGCCAGGCCGCTCACAAATATCGAAGCCCTGGAGCTCGACTACTTGCCGCCGCACCTGATCGTGCTTGGGGGCGGCTATGTCGGCCTCGAATTAGCGCAAGCCTACCGCCGCTTCGGTAGCCAAGTGACGGTTATCGAGTATGGACCGCAGATCATGGGCCGAGAGGATCGCGATGTCGCGGACGAGATCCAGCGGATTCTCAGCGACGAAGGAATCGAGTTTATTGTTGGCGCTGAGGTGATCGAGGTGCGCGGCCGATCCGGAGAGGATGTCAGCCTTGTCGTGCGCTGCGGCTCGGGCAAGCGAACCATCGAGGGCAGCGACATTCTGGTCGCGGCGGGACGAACGCCGCACACCACCGGAATTGGGCTCGAAGAGGCGGGAGTCGAGTTGGACGATCGAGGTTATATCCGCGTCAATGACCGGCTGGAGACGACTGCGCCGGCGGTCTGGGCCATCGGAGAATGCGCCGGCAGCCCGCAGTTCACGCACGTCTCGGAGGACGACTTTCGGATCATCCGAGACAACCTCGCCGGTGGAAGCGTAGCACGCGCGATCGGCTGGTCCCCTATTGCGTGTTCACCGACCCGCCGCTCGCCCATGTGGGACTGAGCCAAGCGGAAGCGAAACGTCAAGGCGTTGCGGCGCGCATCGTCAAACTGCCGACGAGCGCAGTGCTGAGGGCGCAGGCGATCGGCGAAAAACAAGGCTTCATGAAGGTGCTGGTCAGTGCGCAGGACGACCGCATCCTTGGCTTCACCATGATTGGCTCGGAGGCAGGCGAGGTCATGGCGGTCATCCAAACGGCGATGCTGGCAGGCATGCCCTATTCGACTCTCCGCGACGCCATTTTCGCGCACTCGACCATGGCCGAGGGACTGGGCTTCCTCCTTGCCAACGTGCCAGGACGCAATGTGCAACAGGCCACGCCCCAAACCTTGGCGGTGTAATGACTTCCTGCTTCGAGCCGGAAACGAAGAGGGTTTTTTCCGATGATTCCGTCATGGTTAAATGTGTTGGCACTCACCTCGTTACTCGCGGGCTCCGCTTGCGCCGCTTGGATCGCGTTCGACGAGACGCGGCATCCGCAGCACGTGTGGATCATGAATCTCGTTTGGCCGATCACGGCCCTCTATGGCGGCTTGCTGGCGCTGTGGTTCTATTATGCCTATGGCCGGGAGGCCGCCCATCACCACGCTGCGAAAGAAGAACCGCCGTTTTCTGTCATGGTGGCCAAGGGCGCCCTTCATTGCGGCGCCGGCTGCACTATTGGCGACATTCTTGCCGAGTGGCTCGCCTTCTTCGTGCCCGCAGTCGCCATATGGTTTGGCTACACCACATTGTTTTCCGAGAAGATGTTCGCGGTGTGGATACCTGACTTTATCCTCGCCTTCGTATTCGGCATTGGCTTTCAGTACTACACGATCAAACCGATGCGGAATCTGTCAGTGAGGGATGGACTGGTGGCGGCGCTCAAGGCCGATACTCTGACAGTCACCTTTTGGCAGATTGGCATGTATGCTTTTATGGCCTTTGCCCAGTTCTATGTTTTGCGGCCCATGTTCGGTGCCGTGGTAGCAGTGAACTCACCGGAATTCTGGTTCACCATGCAGATCGCTATGCTCGCCGGGTTCATCACGAGTTATCCGGTGAATTGGTGGCTGATTAAGGTCGGCATCAAGGAGCGGATGTGAGCCTGCAGGGTGGGCCCAGGACGTGAAGATTCGTCGGCTTGGCAATTTTACAGTGCACGCGCGTATCACATACCGGACAGCGAGCATGACTGGAACTCAACGCCAATCAAGCGTCGACGTTGGCCGTACCATGCCATTCAAACGGAGCAAACACGCCGTTGTTGCGGCCGCTAGTATCGTCCCAATCTATGCCGAAGGCATGCATGTGACTGCGTGTCGCCTTCGCCAGGGCGAGACGTGTGTTGGCCCAATGTAGGTTATTGTCGACGTAGAGGGGTTCCTCAGGATTTGCTCCGCCGCCAACACCCTCTGCCGCCTGATCCAAAACGCCGGGAATCGAAAACGAAAATTTCATTCCGGTCTTTTCGAATTGGATTTTGCCGGTCTCAACCCCTGCGAATGTGCCAACAAGTGGCGCGAATCTCTCCATCGGACCGCCCACCCTGCCGGTGAGAATGGATGTTAGCGCATCCACCTGCTCGGGACTTGCTTGCTCGTCGATTATCAGACCTACCGTCCAATCACCGTCGACTAACGGTCCGGGAATGTAGCCGACGACAGCCACCGCGAGATCGTCCAGCGACAGCTGACCGTATTGTCCTTTTTTGATGTCAAACAACAAAGCGGCTTTACACCAACCATGCGTCGGACGATCTTGCAGATTGGACGCAACACAGGGGCACACGTAGTTGCAGCTGCAAGTCTCCAAGTAGTCGCCATTAATCGCCCAATCGATCTGTCCCATGGTCTCTCTTCGTAGATTATTCGAGGAGAACCAAACCTATCTCATTGTTGATTGCCACAAAAGCGTCCAGTTGCATGTTGGGCGGCAATGTTGGATCACTGCTCAGAGTCATTAGTTGATCTCAAGGGCGTTCATGGCGAACCATTTGTTCATGCCCGCATGAGGCAATTGCGCTTCTTCGGCTTTAGAAGTGTGGGACGCTTTGGTACTATTCACAGCAGGCGCGGGCTCGGCAAGCGTTTTGGTGCCCAAACGTCGTCGGCGCTGAGGCTGACATGATCGACACGAAATGGACGATTCATGGACGCGAATTCGTCAACTGCAACTGCTCCTACGGCTGCCCTTGCCAGTTCAGCGGATTGCCAACTTACGGACATTGCCAAGCGGTAGCAGGCATCGAGATTGAGCAGGGCCATCACGCGGCGACGAAACTTGACGGTCTGAAGTTCGTCGGGATTTTCCGCTGGCCGGGCGCCATTCATGAGGGCAAAGGTGAAGCGGCCGGTGTGATCGATGAGCGAGCGACGGAAGCCCAGCGTGGAGCCCTATTGCGCATCATCAGCGGGCAGGACACGGAGCCTGGAGCAACCGTGTTCAATGTATTCGCGGCCACGCTGCAAAGATTCCACGACCCGATCTTCGCTCCGATCGATTTTCATGTTGATGTTGCGGGCCGCAGGGCGCGGCTCGTCGTGCCGGGCGTAACGGAAGGTCGCGGTGAACCGATCCTCAATCCGGTGACAGGAGCACCTCATCGGGCTCGTATCGACGTCGTGGGCGGGTTCGAATATTCAATTGCCGAAATCGGACGCGGTTGGACCAAGACAGCCCGGCCGATCGAGATCGAACTGGCCGACAGCTATGCTCAATTTGCTGAAATCCATCTTTGCCAAACCGGCATTGTGCACTGAGCGACGTCAATCCGTTGACTACGTTTTCCAATGGGCCGATCCGAATTCTTGGAAAAAGAGTAGTTGGCCAATGGGCCGCCCCAATATCCGGAGCAAGCATTGCGCCGTTCTCGGCGTTTTTTATCATTCTGGTGGAGCTGTAAAATAGGTACCGGATCTCCATTCGAATTCGTGCTTAAGCGCGACCGCTTAGTGGTGATGATCGGTATTGCGTTGGTAGTCGTCGTAGCGGCCGCCTACACGCTGGCAGGTGTCGGCATGAACATGTCGCCACTCACAATGACCAGGATGGCCAACGAAATGCCCGGGATGGCCATGCAGCCGGTGGGCTGGTCGGCCGGCTACGCGTTCGTCATCTTCCTGATGTGGTGCGTGATGATGGTCGCCATGATGGTGCCGAGCGCCGCACCCATGGTGCTCATCCATGCCGCAATCGGCCGCAAACAGGAGAATGCCGACCGCCCCCTGGCGGCCACCGCGATCTTTGTTGCCGGTTACCTCACTGTTTGGACGGTCTTCAGCCTTGTTGCCACCGCCCTCCAATGGAGACTCGAGTCGCTGGGCATTGTCACGGGTATGATGGAAATTGCGAGTCCCCCTATCGCTGGTCTCGTGCTGATAGCCGCCGGACTTTATCAGCTCACGCCTCTGAAAAAAGTCTGCCTTAAAAATTGCCAGAACCCCCTGACCTTTATCATTCAGCATTGGCGGCCCGGCAAAGCGGGCGCCTTCCGCATGGGCCTAGACCATGGAGGTTATTGCCTCGGGTGTTGCTGGTTCTTAATGGCGCTGCTGTTCGTCGGGGGGATCATGAACCTTATCTGGATAGCTGGCATCGCAGTATATGTGGGCATCGAGAAGTTTGCCGTAGCAAACCGCTGGCTCACAATCGCTACTGGCGTGACACTGACGACAGCCGGACTTCGTTTGCTCGCAAGCCCACTTCTCGTCGCATGACGATCAAAGCGCAATGGCGCTCGCTCGGCGGTCTCTAAAAGCGATCCGCTACCGATAGCCGATCTTCTCTCAGCAGTGAATGTAGCGCACGATGTCTGCTTCGGGTCATTAGCGGCCGAGTCAAGCGGGGACTCGTATAGTCTGCTCCCAGCAGACCAAAGCGTGTTTGAAAATCATCTGGTTTCCGAACGCTCGCTGGAGCTCTTTCAGGGGGTGCGATTTCAACAACTTGGCCAAAGCCTAGCCGACTACGTTTGCCAAACAGAGCCGGTTGAAAAGGCAAGCCGTGCTCGCCGAAGAAGTGGATGAGGAAGAGTTCGGGCAGACCAGCTGATAAGAAGAAGAAAAGCAGGTCGCGACTGCAGCTACCATCCACGCACGTGGTTCCGGGCTTGCATTCTGTATCGAACACACAGGCGAAGGCCGGAGACGAGGTGAGGCATAGGATCGTGACTATAGTCAGGCTGCGCATGGTGGTTGCCTCTCGGAGCCTCCTAAACATCACCACATGTTCGGTGGCAGTTCGCAACCGTCGACGCCATTCGTTTACCCATTCAATTAAGAGGAACAAGAATCAAATGCACTCACATCACGAACACTAAGAGGAACAAGAATCAAATGGACTCACATCACGAACACCAAATGGACCTACCGTACGCATTCCGCATCGAGAGCCACATCGAGCATCTACTGAGCGAGTATGATCGACTCTCAACCGGCGATGCTCATCCGCAATTGTGGTTCCTCAGCGCCACCTTCTTGCCTGTTCGACATAAGCGAACGAACAACATTCCAATCCCGCTTGATCGCTGCCTCGCCTATTTCGACCAATTTTATGTCGGCTTGCTTCCAAAGCTGATGAGCAATTTCGAGCGTAAACGGCACCTGCAGCCATTGACTTACCTTTACGGCGATTACCCCTTCACGAAAAAGGACAAGACGTACGCGCCCCTAACGCCCAACGAGAAATTCAACGCAAATCAATTTCGTCTTTACCTAGAGCATCCTGAAACCAATCCTCACGTCCACGCTGTGATGCTTCTTCCGCCTAGCCTCATCGATCGCTTCAAAGCGATCACTCCCGAGCTTGAAAAACTGTTCAGAGGTTTGTGCAAAACCAATTGCACATTCGACGCCGCTGCGTTTGAGCCCGCAGACATTCGCAAAGTGATGTTTTACGCATCGAAGCTGCTTAGAGAGCCACAAGTGGTCTGTTGCGAAATACGCTCGCGAGCCCATTACACAAAAGCCTGGCGAACTATCGACGAGTTTCGCCTCAGACGATCTATATACCGTCCTGCCGAAAGCGAGACGCGAGCCGGTCTATTGCAAGCCTAGATGGGAGCGAGAGTTAGCAGCCCAGATCAAGCAAGCGCGCCGCTTTATACAGCTGACGCCGCCGACCATCACCTCAATAGAAGCTGGTACGATTTTCAAGAGATCGGATTTGCGACGTTAGTGTCAGCGATCTAATAGGAGATCGCGCAGTGTTTCATCGGCACATATGCCATGGAGGCGTGCCAGTTGCGCTAACTCCCGTCTCAGTTCCACCCCTAGCGCCTTATCAATGAGTCCATTCTCGAGTCCTACGACCTCAAACGCTCTTTGGAGAAGCTCTAAGTCAAGTGGATCGAGTTCGCGCGGCAATGTGGAAAGCATGGCTCTGACCTGTTCTAATTCAATCTCAAAGCCGATCTACAAACTCACAATGACGGTAACGTGACTCTGGGTGTGACATGAGCGCGCTGAGATCAAGTTCTGACGAAACCAGGAGGCATACATCGCGCCTGTATAAATACATAGAAGGAAAAACCTATTGTTTCGATCCAAACGAAACGACAAGCCGGTCCTGCTGAATCTTCCAGTTCAGATCCTTGAACAAGTCGACATGGCCGTTAGGGAACAAGGCATAACGCGATCACAATTTCTGCGCCAAGCCATCGAACGCAATCTCAGCCACTATCAACGCTGCGAACGCGCTCTCTTCGCGCGCATGTTTCAGCAGGGCATGAGCTAGGAGTGCAATGAGAAGCCGGACCTGGATTCAAGTCCGCTTACCGACTCACTTCAGACGTCGCACCGAAAGGACGACTTGGTCCGCTTTGTGCCAGAAGCGGACGTCAGGCAGCTGATTATGCGCGTCCGCTTAGTGCCGGCAACGGACAGTGCTGATTAAAACGAGACCCCTAGGCATCACCTTTGAGAAGTGGCTGGGCGCGCGGCTCCGCTGCGTTGCGTCGAACAGCAAAACCGACGAGACTGGCGAAATGCTAGAAGATCCGCTTTTTTGGCTTCTTGTGCTTCCTGGCTTGTTGTTGGGCGCTTATGCGCAGTGGCAGATCAAGGCCAATGTCGCCAAATATTCCCAGCTGGGTACGAAGGATGGAATCACCGGCGCCGAGGTAGCGCGCAAGTTGCTGGACTCCGGGGGGCTTCAAGCCGTGTCCGTCGAGGCCACACCCGGGATGTTGACCGATCACTACGATCCTCGCTCGAAGATTTTGCGTCTAAGCCAGGATGTATACTTCACACCGAGTGTAGCGGCTGCGGGAATAGCCGCTCATGAAGCAGGACATGCGCTGCAAGATGCCGAGGACTACCTCCCAATGGAGGCACGGAGTTACATCGTGCCGGTCGTGCAGCTGGCGTCAAGGATCGCCCCCTGGTTGTTTGTCGCGGGATTGATGTTGCAGCTTTCATACCTGACCTGGGCTGGAGTCATCCTATTCGGGTCGTCCTCCTTGTTTGCTTTTCTAACATTGCCGGTTGAATTTAATGCCAGTTCGAGGGCGCGAAAATTATTAGTGAGTCAAGGTATCATCCGCGGCGATGAGCAAATCGCTGGTGTTGAGAAGGTCCTGGGAGCTGCCGCTTGGACCTATGTGGCTGCGGCTGTCGCGGCCCTTGGTAGCTGGCTCTTCTACGTTGTCCTTCTGATTTCGCAAACGCGTTCCACGAGCGATCGCAGCTGAGTGCTTCCCGCTGGTGGCCACGCGATGTCTGCTTTAGGTCAGTAGCGGACATTGGAGCGGAGATCAGCGATGTCCGCTTTACCCCCGAAAGCAGACATGTCCATCGCCGAAATCGATGTCCGCTTAGTGCCAGAAGCATACATTGATCCCTTATTGGGCGTTGTCCGATACGGCGTCCGATGAGCTTGTTCGCTGCGCTGTTCCGGACCGCTACAGGCGGTTCCTAGTCGGCCGGAGCCGCACCGGCTCTTCTGTGGAACGACCGGATGTCCGCTTTGGGTCAGTTGCGGATATGAAAACCGTGACGAAGTTGGCTTGTGCGGTGCATTCCCTCCCACTAGCAAATCTTACGGAGTGATTGGTGCCAATGTGCGAGGTACCGTCACGCCTATCGATCTAACGTCCGGAGGGCAAAATCCACGGGTTCTCTGACTTGAGCCGTTCGCGAAACTGCTCGACCATCCAATCGATGAACACGCGCAGGCGTGGTGACAACTGACGCGTGTGGGAATAGAGGACATGGACGGGCAACGGCGGCGGCGGAAAGTCTGTGAGCATCTCGACCAGCGCGCCGCTGGCTAGCTCCGGAATGACGCGGTAGCGCGGCACTTGAATCAGCCCAAGGCCCAGACATGCGGACGCGACATTGGTTTCGGGACCGGTCACCGTCAGCATCGCTGGCAGCGTCATCCGTCGG
>Ga0134125_10011251_pt1 | contig 10034 bp, 7 predicted proteins | sample KB31751_FD_96464 | JGI IMG/M metagenome (GOLD analysis project Ga0134125, IMG submission 96464) | Terrestrial soil microbial communities with excess Nitrogen fertilizer from Kellogg Biological Station, Michigan, USA - KB3-175-1 | ecosystem: Environmental > Terrestrial > Soil > Unclassified ... | reverse complement strand
CTCGTCGGGGATGTGCTGGATCAGCGTGCCGCCGAGCACGACATTCAAAAGCTGCTGCCCGCCGCAAATGCCGAAGACGGGCTTGTCGGCATTGATCGCGCCCTTGGTGATGGCGAATTCGAAGGCGGTGCGCCGGTCTTTGGTGGTGACGCTCGCATGCTTGGCTATCGCGCCGAACAGCGCCGGGTCGACATCGAAAGCGCCGCCGGTAACGACGAGGCCCTGGATCAGGCCGAGATAATCCGCCGCGCGCTCCGGCTCATGCGGCAACAGGATCGGCAGTCCGCCAGCCGCGATCACGGCGGTGCAGTAATTCTCGCGCAGCGCGTACCAGGGATGCGTCTTCGAATAGCCGCCCGGCGGCTCCGAATCGAGGGTGAGACCGATAACGGGTTGTGCCATGCTGATGAGTCTTAGGCCGCAGGGTGCGGTGGAGCAAGGAAAGGGAAGGCGCGCGGTATGCCGTCGCCGATGGAATTGGCGCTGGAGCAGGCGGGGCGGGCGCAAGCGCGCGGCGAAGTGCCGGTCGGCGCGGTGCTGGTCGATGCGTCGGGTCAAGTTCTCGCCGCCGCCGGCAACGAGGTCGAGGCGCGGCACGATCCGACGGCGCATGCGGAGGTGCTGGTGTTGCGCGCGGCGGCGGCGTTGCGTCAGAGCGTGCGGCTCGAGGATTGCGATCTCTATGTCACGCTCGAGCCGTGCGCGATGTGCGCGGCGGCGATCTCTTTCGCGCGCATCCGCCGGCTCTATTACGGCGCTTATGATCCGAAAGGCGGCGCGGTCGAGCATGGGCCGCGCTTCTTCGCGCAGCCGACCTGCCATCACCGGCCGGAGATTTACGGCGGGATTGAGGAACAGCGCGCGGCGGCGCTTTTAAAAGACTTCTTCGCGGAGAGACGCTGACCCTCACCCTCCCACGCTTACGCGTGGGCCCCTCCCTCTCCCGCAAGCGGGAGAGGGAGGGGCCCGCGCAGCGGGAGGGTGAGGGGGCTACGGCGTCAGATATGCCGCAACCTTGGCATCACCTTTTCGGCGAAGAGGCGGTGCGAGCGCTGGGCGATCTCGAAGGGGATGCCGCCGAAATAGAAGGTGCAGTCGACCTGGGTGAAGCCCAGCATCTCTTGCGCTTGGGTGAGCAGCTTCACCGCATCGTCCGGCGTGCCGGCGACGACGCGGCATTCCTTCACCATCTGCGGCACGTTGACGACTTCCTGGTCGACCTTCTGATAATTCTCGCGCGTCGTGTGCTCGCGATCGGCGCTGCTGCGGTCGAGCGTGTGGGTGGTCGCGCCGACATAACGGATGAGCGCCTTGGTCGCGATATCGCGCGCCTCGGCGCCGTCCTCGCTCAAGACGACCTGATAATGCGTCGCGATCTTGAAGTCCTTCGCCGGGCGGCCCGACGCGGCCCAAGCATCGCGATAGATCTTGTTGAGCGGGATCAGCGGCTCGACGCCGCGATAGGCGACGGTGAAGATGCCGAAGCCCTGCTGCCCGGCATATTTAAAACTGTCGGGTGTGCCGCCGCAGGAGAGCCAGATCGGCGGATGCGGCCGCTGCTGCGGCCGCGGCCATACCTGCAGGTCGCGATATTTGTAATAAGGTCCGTCGTGGCTGAAAGTCTCGCCGCTCCACGCCTTGCGGATAAGGGCGATGCCGTCCTTCAAGCGCTCCTGCGCATCGTCGCGCGGCACCCGCAGCCGGTCGTAATCGTAAGCAACGAAGCCGCGGCCGACGCCGAGCTCGACACGGCCGTTCGACATCAGATCGATCATCGCCCATTGCTCGGCGATCTCGATCGGGCTGTGCAGCGGCAGCACGATGATCGACGAGCCGAGCTTCACCCGCTTGGTGCGCTGGGCGAGCGCCGCCACCATCACGGTCGGCGATGGCACCAGCCCGCCATAAGCATCGAAATGATGCTCATTGGCGAAGAGCATGTCGAAGCCGGCATCCTCGCTCGACACCAGAAAATCGACGAAGCGCCGCATGAAGCCGCCCACATCGCCGTCGACATCCTCGAAATAGGTCGGCAGGCAGAAATGGCCGAACTTCATGACGATGCTCCTTCATTACACAATTCGACTTAAGCGATCGCCGGCTCGGGCTCGGCGCTTTTCGGCGTCAGCAGATCGCGCGGCACAAACATCATCGTGATCACGCCGAGAAGCAGGATACCGGCCACGGCGAGCAGCGGAATTGAGAAGCCGCCGGTCAGGTCGCGCAACCTGCCGACGATGATCGGGCTGAGGCTGGAGCCGCCGATGGCGACGGTGTTGAGGAAGGCGAGGCCCGGCGCATGCGCCTCGCGCGGCAGGATCATCGACGGCGTCGTGAAGAACACCGGCCAGGCCGAGAGGCTGAAGGCCGAGGCGACGATCAGGCCGCAAAGCTGCACGACTGGCGAGGTCGCGAGTCCCGACGTCGCCCAGCCGGCGGCGGCGACCAGCATCGGGATGACGCAATGCCAGAAGCGCTCGCTGCGCCGGTCAGAGCGCCGGGTCCAGAACACCATCCAGGCGATCGAGCAGGCCGGCGGGATCGCGACGATGAGGCCGATCTGCCAGGTCGGTACGCCAGAGCCGGCGAAGCCGCGCACGATCTGCGGCAGCCACAGGCCTTGCGCGCTGACCGTCGCGATGAGGCAGGCGTAGGCGAAGGACAGCAACAGCATGTTGCGGCCGAGGACCATGCGCGCGATCGAGCGCTTCGGTCCGGTCGGTTGCGAGCGGCGGCGCGCTTCCTCGTCGCGCTCCAAGAGATTGATGAGCGTCGATTTCTCATCCTCCGACAGAAAGCGTGCGGTCTTCGGCTTGTCGTCGAGGTGGAAATAGATCCAGATGCCGAAGACGATCGCGGGCAGGCCTTCCAGCATGAACAACCATTGCCAGCCGGCGAGGCCCCAATGTCCGTTGAGGCCGAGGATGAAGCCGCCGAGCGTCGCGCTGAACATGCCGGCCAGAGGCTGGCCGAGCATAAACATGGTCTGCGCGCTGGCGCGGCGATATTGCGGATACCAATAGGTCATATAGAGCACGAGACCGGGCGAGAAGCCGGCTTCGGCAATGCCGACCAATGCGCGGAAGCCGGCGAGGCTCCACGGGCCGACCGCGAACATCGTCGCCGCCGAGGCGATGCCCCAGGTGATCATGATCCGCGCCAGCCATTTGCGCGCGCCGACGCGCTCGAGGATCAGGTTCGAGGGAATCTCGCAGAGAAGATAGGCCACCGACAGCGCCGTGCCCGCCAGGCCGAAGGTCGTCGCGGTCAGGCCGAGATCCTTGTTCATCGTCAGCGCCGCGAAACCGATATTCGTGCGGTCGACGAAATTGATCATCAGGCAGATCATCAAGAACCAGAGATAGCGGTTCGAGACGCGCTTCAGGACCGCTTGCTCCTTATCCCCGAGCAAGGTGTTCGCTTGAGCCATTGCCATTGGTGTTCCTCCCCCTTGGCAAGCTTCGCCGATTAGGGGCGGAATCACAAGCGGAGGTAGTAGACGGAAACGCGATTCAGCGTTGCAGCGCACGCCAGCCGATATCGCGGCGGCAGAAGCCTTCCGGCCAGTCGATGCGGTCGATCACGGCATAGGCGCGGTTGCGCGCCTCCTCGATCGTCGCGCCCAATCCCACGATATTGAGGACACGTCCGCCATCGGCGACGAGCTTCTCGTCCACGCGCTTGGTGCCGGCGTGGAAGATCTGCACGGTGGGATCGCTCGCCGCCGCCGCGTCGAGGCCGCGGATCTCGCTGCCGCGTTTGGGATCGTCGGGATAGCCCGTGGCGGCGAGCACGACGCCGAGCGCCGCCTCGTCGTGCCAGCGCAGATCGAAATCTTTGAGGACACCGTCGCGTGCCGCGAGCAGCGCTGGCAGCAGATCGCTTTTGAGGCGTGGCAACAGCACCTGGCATTCGGGATCGCCGAAGCGGACGTTGTATTCGATGAGCTGCGGCCCCTTTGTCGTGAGCATCAGCCCGGCATAGAGCACGCCCTTATAGGGATGCCCATCCTTCGCCATGCCATCCAAGGTCGGACGGATGATGCGCGCCATCACCTGATCGGCGATCGCTTGCGTGACGCAGGGCGCGGGCGAATAGGCGCCCATGCCGCCGGTGTTGGGGCCCTTGTCCCCATCGAAGACGCGCTTGTGATCCTGCGCCGAGGCGAGCGGCAGCGCATGCTTGCCGTCGCTCAGGACGAAGAAGCTCGCTTCCTCGCCTTCGAGAAACTCTTCGATCACCACTTCCGCGCCGGCCGTGCCGAAGCGATTGGCGACCAGCGCGTCGTCGATCGCCGACTCGGCCTCGGCGAGGCTCATCGCCACGGTCACGCCTTTCCCCGCTGCGAGCCCGTCGGCTTTGATCACGATCGGCGCGCCTTCGGCGCGCGCGTATTTCTTGGCGGCTTCGGCATCGGTGAAGCGGCGATAGCGCGCTGTCGGAACGTCGTATTTGGCGCAGAGATCCTTGGTGAAGCCTTTCGAGCCTTCGAGCGCGGCCGCGGCGGCAGAAGGGCCGAAAGCGGCGATGCCGGCGGCCTCGCATTTATCGACGAGCCCCGCCACTAGCGGCGCCTCCGGCCCGACGACGACGAAATCGATTTTCTCTTTTTGCGCGAAAGCTAGGATCGCGTCGATATCGGTCACGGCGATCGGCACGCAGGTCGCTTCCTCAGCGATACCCGGATTGCCCGGCGCGCAATAAAGCTGATCGCAGAGCGGTGAGGCGGCGATCGCCCAGCAGAGCGCATGCTCGCGTCCGCCCGATCCGATCACCAATACGCGCATCTGATTTCGCTGCCCCTCTTATTCACAAGAGCGTTTTAGAAAAACCCTCTCCCCTTGGGGAGAGGGTAGGGTGAGGGGGGCGGCGGCGCACCCCCTCACCCGACGCTTCGCGTCGACCTCTCCCCAAGGGGAGAGGTTAGTCTCAATGAAAATCGCGTGATGGCGGGAAGGCGTTGCGCGGGCGGTGCTCGCGGGCATCGGGCGAGGGCATCTCGCGCGGGATCAGCGGCTGATCGAGCGCGGCGAGCCGGTGCGAGAGATCGACCAGCCGGTCGGCGATGACATGGATGACATAACCGCTCGCATCGCGCTGCACCTTGCCTTCGACGCCGAGCACGCGGCTGCTCACCGCCACGCGGCGGAAACGCGCGAAGATATCGGGCCAGAGCACGATATTGGCGACGCCGGTCTCGTCTTCGAGCGTCATGAAGATCACGCCTTTGGCGGTGCCCGGCTGCTGCCGCACCAGCACGATGCCGGCGAGCTTCGCGCGCTGCCCATCCTTCAGCGCGGCGAGATCGTGGTTGCGCAACACGCGCTCGCGCTTCAGCCGCGGCCGCAGCAGCGACAGCGGATGCGCTTTGAGCGAGAGGCGGAGATGGTTGTAATCCGCCGTCACCTCCTCGCCGAGACTCATCGCCGGCAGCGCGACGGCCGGCTCGGTGGCGGTATTGGGCCGTGTCGCGGCGGCGAAAAGCGGCAGCGGTTTCTCGCCGAGGCCGCTCGCCGCCCAGAGCGCGTCGCGGCGTTTGAGGCCGATGCCGTTCCAGCCATCGCCATCGGCAAGCTTCTCGAAGGCGACGCGTTTCAGCTTGCTGCTGCGCTGCCAAAGCCGCCGCATGGCCGCGGCATCGCCCGCGGCGCGCGCTGCGACCAACTCTTTCGCGTCGTCCTCGCTGAAGCCTTTCACCTGGCGGAAGCCCAAGCGCAGCGCCTGACCGCCTTTGCCATCGGGCTCCAGCGTGTGCTCCCAGAAACTCGTGGCGATATCGACCGGCCGCACCTCAACGCCGTGCTCTTTCGCGTCGCGCACGAGCTGCGCCGGTGCGTAGAAGCCCATCGGCTGGCTGTTGAGGATCGCGCAGGCGAAGACCGCCGGATAAAAGCATTTGAGCCAGGCCGAGGCATAGACGAGCAGCGCGAAGCTCGCGGCATGGCTTTCGGGAAAGCCGTAATCGCCGAAGCCTTCGATCTGGCTGAAGCAGCGCTCCGCGAAATCGCGCTCGTAATCGTTATCGATCATCCCTTGGATGAAGCGCTCCTTCATCGTGCCCATGGTGCCGACATGCCGGAACGTCGCCATCGCGCGGCGCAGCTGATTGGCCTCGTCCGGGGTGAAACGTGCCGCGATCATCGCGATGCTCATCGCCTGTTCCTGGAACAGCGGCACGCCGCAGGTGCGCGACAGCACTTCCTTCAGTTCGGGCTTGGGGTAATGAAGCGGCGCGTCGGGACCTTTATCGCGTTGTGTCAGATAGGGATGCACCATGTCGCCCTGGATCGGGCCGGGACGCACGATCGCGACTTCGACGACAAGATCGTAATATGTGCGCGGTTTAAGACGCGGCAGCATCGTCATCTGCGCGCGGCTTTCGACCTGGAACACGCCGATAGAATCGGCTTTGCATAGCATGTCGTAAACCGGCTTGTTCTCTTCGAGATGCTCTTCGCGTGTGATCTGATAAAGCTCGCGCTCGACGTTGTAATGCGTCTTCAGAAGATCGAGCGCTTTTCGAATGCAGGTCAGCATACCGAGCGCCAGCACGTCGATCTTCAGCATGTCGAGTGCGTCGAGATCGTCCTTGTTCCATTCGATGACAGTGCGACCGTCCATCGACGCATTCTCGATCGGCACGACCTCGGAAAGCTTGCCGCGGGTGATGACGAAGCCGCCGGTGTGCTGCGATAAATGGCGCGGAAACCCGATCAGATCGCCGGCGAGCATGATCGTGCGCCGTATATGCGGATCGTCGGGGTCGATACCGGCCTCGCGGATATAATCTTCGCGGATGCCTTCGCGTCCCCAGCCCCAGAGCGTCGTCGACAGCCGCGCGATGCTGTCGGCGGACAGCCCCATCGCCTTGCCGACATCGCGGATGGCGCTGCGGGGGCGATAGGAGATCACTGTCGCGACGATGCCGGCGCGGTCGCGGGTATATTTGTCGAAGATGTACTGCATCACCTCTTCCCGCCGTTCATGCTCGAAATCGACATCGATGTCGGGCGGCTCGTCACGCTCGGCCGAGACAAAGCGTTCGAACAAGAGTGTGGCTTGCTCGGGACTGACGGCGGTGATGCCGAGGATGTAGCAGACGACCGAGTTCGCTGCCGAGCCACGGCCCTGGCAGAGTATCTCTTTCTCATTGGCGAATTTGACGATGTCGTAAACCGTGAGGAAATAACGCGCGTAATCGCGTTTCTCGATAAGCGCCATTTCCTTGGCGATTTGCTCGCGGAGCTTTGCCGATACGCCATCGGGATAACGCTTCGGCAGATGTTCTTCGATCAAATGCGCGAGTTGTTGCTGCGGCGTACGGTTCGCGGGCACGGGCTCGGCGGGATATTCGTATCTGAGCTCGTCGAGCGAGAAGCGGCAGTCGCGCACCAGCTCCAGCGTGCGCGCGACGGCATCGGGCCGGTCGCGGAATAGCCGCGCCATCTCCTCCGGCGGCTTCAGATGGCGCTCGGCATTGGCTTCGAGGCGAAAGCCCGCCTCGGCGATGGTGCAGCCTTCGCGGATGCAGGTCACCACTTCCTGCAGCGCGCGGCGCTCCGGTTCGTGATAGAGCACGTCGTTGGTCGCAATCAGCTTCGTTGCCGACCCATCGGCGAGATGGCCCAGCCGCGTGATGCGCTTGCGATCGTCGCCGCGATAAAGATGGCTGGCGGCGAGATAGACGGCGCCGGGAAAGCGGCGCTGCATTTCCTTGAGCTGCTGGACGAAGGCTTCATCGGGCTCGTCGGCCACCTCTTTTCCGGAGGGCACCGCGATCAGCCGCTGGCCTTCGCCATAGGCGAACAGCTCGGCGAAGTGCAGGTGACATTCGCCTTTCTTCGCGCGGCGCTTGCCGTCGGTCAGAAGCTGCGCGAGCCGGCCATAGGCGGCACGATCGGTCGGGTAGACCAGCACGCTCGCCGCATCCAGAAAATCGAGCCGCGCGCCAACGATGAAGCGCATGGCCACGTCCTTGCGCTTCGCCTCGATATGCGCGCGCACCACCCCGGCCAGGGTGTTGCGGTCGGTCAGCGCGATGGCGGAAAGGCCCAGGACTTTGGCCGCGACCACCAGCTCGCCCGGATGCGATGCCCCGCGCAGGAAGCTGAAATTGCTCACCGCCTGCAGCTCAGCATAGGCGTAAGTCATTGACAAAGCTAAAGCCTCGCTTTGGTTCTCTTTTTGTTCTTATATTGATTCCGCGCTTTTGTTGGCTGGTCAAGGTCGTTGCAAACTCAGCCTGCGTCCTTCGACAGGCTCAGGACGAGGGAAATCGAACCCCGGCCCCGACCAATCTATTGGCCAATGCCGCGCACAATCTTCCTCGTCCTGAGCCTGTCGAAGGACGCAGGATCGGACTGCAACGATCGAGACCAACATGACACCTAAAGCTGGTCATCTCTTCGCCGACCTTTCTGCCACGCGCGATGCGGAGCAATTCACCGGCCTGCTCACCGCGCCGGGCTTGCGCCTTGAGCGGATCGTCTCGCTCGGCCAGGTAACGCCGCCGGGCGAGTGGCTCGATCAGGATCGCGCGGAATGGGTGATCCTGCTGCGCGGTGCCGCGCGCCTTTTTTTTCGAGGGCGAGACTAGCGCGCGCGGGCTCAAGCCCGGCGATTACGTGAACATCCCCGCTCATTGCCGTCACCGTGTCGAATGGACGGCGCCCGACGAGCCGACGATCTGGCTTGCCCTGCATTATGCGGCGTGAGCGCGCTTCAACAGCTTGGCGGCCGTTTTGAAATCGGCGATGAAGCGCTCGATCTCCCGATGCCGAGTCTCGTCATCGGTCGCGCGCAGCAGGGACGAGGGATGCACCGTCGCCATGACGAGCGGCGCGAGCGGCGAGGGCACCGGAGCGCCGCGCTGCTGGCTGACGCGGAAGCTGGCGCCGAGCAGCGCTTTTGCTGCGGTTGCACCGAGGCAGATGATCATCCGGGGCTTCACTCGCTCGATCTCGGCTTTGAGCCAGGGGATGCAGGCGCGGATCTCCATCGCATTCGGCTTGCCGTGAATCCGCCGCTTGCCGCGCGGCGTGAATTTGAAATGCTTCACCACGTTGCTGACGTAGGAAGCTTTACGGTCGAGCCCGGCTTCGGTGAGGCAGCGATCGAGCAGCTTGCCGGCCGGGCCGACGAAAGGCCGGCCCTGCAGATCTTCCTGATCGCCGGCGGTCTCGCCGACCAGCATCAGCGCGGCCGGTGCCGGCCCTTCGCCGAACACGGTCTGCGTCGCATTGGCCCAGAGCGGACAGGCTTCGCAGTCCGCGGCGATCGCGCGCAGCTTGGCGAGACTCGCGCGCGACGGGATCAGCTCGGCAGAGGTGCCGGAGGTGGTTTTGCGACTCGCCATCCGAATCGTAACCGGCATATCGCGCGCAAGTTCCGCCGGTTTATCAACAATGGAGGCACGGACTACACGGAGATTGGGAATCGGCCGCAAAGCGGCCGAGAAAAATCTCTTGTTCTCCGTGTCTCCGTGGTGACTTTCCCTTTCCCCTGGACTTCGCTGCATCGCGACCAACATCATAGGGCCAATGACCGACACTTCCGCACCGACCACGCTGCGCAGCAACCTGCCGGAATATTCCGTTTCCGAGATCTCGAACCTGCTCAAACGCACGGTCGAGGAGAAATTCGCCTATGTGAGGGTGCGCGGGGAGATTTCCGGCTTCAAGCGCCATTCCTCCGGCCATTGCTATCTCGCTCTCAAAGACGACGAGGCCGTGCTCGACGCGGTGATCTGGCGGATGACGGCACAGCGCCTCGGCCTCAAACCCGAAGACGGGATGGAGGTCGTCTGCACCGGCAAGCTCACCACCTATCCCGGCCGCTCGAAATATCAGCTCGTGATCGAGAGCGTCGAGCTCGCGGGCATCGGCGCGCTCTTGAAGCTGCTCGAAGATCGCAAGAAGAAGCTCGAAGCCGAAGGATTGTTCGACGAGAGCCGCAAGCGGCGGCTTCCCTACCTTCCGGACGTGATCGGCGTCGTCACCTCGCCGACCGGCGCGGTGATCCGCGATATCCTGCAT
>Ga0134125_10011249_pt1 | contig 10034 bp, 9 predicted proteins | sample KB31751_FD_96464 | JGI IMG/M metagenome (GOLD analysis project Ga0134125, IMG submission 96464) | Terrestrial soil microbial communities with excess Nitrogen fertilizer from Kellogg Biological Station, Michigan, USA - KB3-175-1 | ecosystem: Environmental > Terrestrial > Soil > Unclassified ... | reverse complement strand
AGCAGCCGCGCATCTCGCGCAACCACACCCGCATCGTCGGCTATCTCAAGCTGACCCTGCCGGCGCTGGCGCTGGCGCTCACCTCCCTCATTCTCGCCTGGCCGCGCATCGTGCCGGACGACCGGCATTTCCGCCTGGGCTCGGCGCGCGTGGCACCCGGCGACGCCGAGGCGCTGCGGCTCGACAAGGCGCGCATCGTCGGCGTCGATCAGCTGCAGCGCCCCTACGTGATCACCGCCGACGATGCGACCCAGGCCAACGGCGCCGCCCTCGACGTCAATCTCAACGCGCCGAAGGCGGACATCACGCTGAGCAACGGCGCCTGGGTGCAGCTGTCCGCCAAGTCGGGCATCTACCGGCGCGACAACAACCAACTCGATCTCGACGGCAATGTCAGCCTGTTCCATGACAGCGGCAGCGAGTTCCACACCGCGACGGCGCATATCGACCTCAAGGACGGGTCGGCGCACGGCGAGGATCCGATCGAGGGACAAGGGCCGCAAGGCGACATCAGCGGCGAAGGCTTCGTGATCGTCGATCATGGCGCGCGCATCCTGTTCACCGGCCGCGCCCACGCCGTGATGCGCGCGGTCGAGGATTGAGCATGGTCGCGCCCCAGGGCCGGCGTCGCACTCTGCGTCTCGGCGGACTCATCGCGCTGGCGACGGCGATCCTGCTCGCCGGCCAGCCGGCCGGGGCGCAGGATATCCTGCGCCAGGGCCGCGGGCCGCTCGCCATCGACGCCGACAACGGCATCGAATGGCGGCGCGACGAGCAGGTCTATGTGGCGAGCGGCCATGCCAAGGCGGTGCGCGGCGACGTGACCGTCAGCGCCGACCGGCTGGTCGCCCATTACCGCTCCTCCGACAATGCCAAGCCGGCCGACACCAACAATCCCGGCACCGGCAACATCTATCGCGTCGATGCCATCGGCCATGTCGTGATCTCGACGCCGACCGAGCGCGCCGTCGGCGACCACGGCATCTATGACCTCGAGAAGGCGGTGATGGTCCTGACGGGCGGCAATCTCAAGCTCACCACTCCCACCCAGACCATCACGGCGCGCGACAGCCTCGAATATTGGGATCAGCGCAAGCTCGCCGTGGCGCGCGGCAATGCCGTCGCCATCGACAAGGACCGCCGCGTCTCGGCCGACGTGCTGACCGCGCATGTGGCACCGGATGCGAAGGGCAATGCGAGTCGCATCAGCCGCATCGACGCGTTCGGCAATGTGCGCGTCTCGACGCCGACCCAGATCGCGCAGAGCGCCAAAGGCGTCTACAACGCCGATTCGCAGATCGCCACGCTGGTCGATCATGTGCGCGTGACCCAGGGCAAGAACCAGCTCAACGGCGATTATGCCGAGGTCAATCTCAACACCGGCGTCAGCCGCATGCTGAGCGGCCACGCCGCCGGCACGGCCGGCGCGCGCGTCTCGGCCCTCATCGTGCCGTCCGAGGGCTCGCCCCCCGAGGAGGGTTCGGCACCGCGCCGCAGCGGCGGCGCGGGATCACCGCAATGACCCCCGCGCCCGCCGCCGGCCGCGCCGAGCCGCGCTCCGATTCGGCGACCGGCCCGCGCCTCGTCACCGACAATCGCGGTCTCCTCACCCATTCGATCGGCAAGCAGTACAAGAAGCGCCGCGTCGTGCGCGACGTGTCGCTGTCGGTGCAGCGCGGCGAGGCGGTCGGTCTGCTGGGGCCGAACGGCGCCGGCAAGACGACCTGCTTCTACATCATCACCGGGCTGGTGGCGCCCGATTACGGGAGCATCCTGCTCGACGGAAACGACATCACCGAGCTGCCCATGTATCGCCGGGCACGGCTCGGCATTGGCTATCTGCCGCAGGAAGCCTCGATCTTCCGCGGCATGAGCGTCGAGGGAAACATCCGCGCCGTGCTCGAGGTGGTCGAGCCCAACGGCGACCGGCGCGAGGCGGTGCTCGACGAGCTGCTCGCCGAATTCTCGATCGACCATCTCCGGCGCACGCCGGCCGTGGCCTTGTCGGGCGGCGAGCGGCGCCGCGTCGAGATCGCCCGGGCGCTGGCCTCGCAGCCCAACTTCATCCTTTTGGATGAGCCGTTGGCCGGCATCGATCCGATCGCGGTAGGCGAGATCCGCGCCCTGGTCTCGCATCTGAAGGACCGCGGCATCGGCGTGCTGATCACCGATCACAATGTCCGTGAAACTTTGGACATCGTCGATCGTGCCTACATCTTGCATGACGGAATGGTGCTGATGGAGGGCACGCCGACCGAGATCGTCGCGCACAAGGATGTACGCCGGGTCTATCTCGGCGACCGATTCAGCCTGTAGCGGTTCACCCCATGGCGCTTACGCAACGGCTGGACCTTCGACAAAGCCAGGCGCTGGTAATGACGCCGCAGCTGCAGCAGGCGATCAAGCTGCTGCAGCTCTCCAATATCGAGCTCGAAACCTTCGTCGAGGCGGAGATCGAGCAGAATCCGCTGCTCGAGCGCGACGAGGGAGGCGCTCCCGAGGAAGGCGAGCCGCCGGCCGAAGTCCGCATCGAGACCGTGGAGCGCGACGCCGCCGACTATGCCTATGGCGATTCGCTGCCGGCCGAAGGCGACTCGCCGCTCGACATCGATGGCGAGCGCGCGCCGACGGCGGAGGACGGCAGCGATATCGGCGCCGTCGAGGCCGGGCTCGCCAACTGGAAGACCGGCGGCTCGGGCAGCTTCGAGGACGACGATCGCGGCCTCGAGGAGACGCTGTCGAAGCAGATCACGCTGCGCGACCATCTGATCGAGCAGCTCAATGTCGATATCTCCGATCCGGTCGACCGCATCATCGCACTGCACCTCATCGACATGCTCGACGAGGCCGGCTATCTCACCGGCGACCTGGCGCAGGTCGCGGCCCTCCTCGGCTGCCCCGACGAGCGCGTCGCGGCGACGCTGGCCCGCCTGCAGCGCTTCGATCCGGCCGGCATCTTCGCGCGCAACCTCGCCGAATGCCTGAGCCTGCAGCTGGTCGACCGCAACCGCTTCGATCCCGCCATGGCCGCGCTGGTCGCCAACCTGCCGATGCTCGCGGCCCGCGATTTCCCGGGATTGCTCGGCATCTGCGGCGTCGATGCCGATGACCTCAAGGAGATGATCGCCGAGATCAAGGCGCTCAATCCCAAGCCCGGCCTCGCCTTCGAGCGCGACATCGCCCAGACCGTGGTACCCGACATCACCATGCGCGCCCAGCCCGGCGGCGGCTGGCTCGTCGAGCTCAATTCGGACACGCTGCCGCGCGTCCTGGTCAATACGCACTATTTCACCCGGGTGAACCGCAACGGCCTCAGCAAGCCCGAGAAGGAATATCTCAACGAGCGGCTGCAGTCCGCGAATTGGCTGGTGAAATCGCTGCATCAGCGCGCCAACACCATCCTCAAGGTGGCGAGCGAGATCGTGCGCCAGCAGGATGCCTTTTTCGTGCATGGCGTGCAGCATCTGCGCCCGCTCATCCTGCGCGACATCGCCGAGGCGATCGGCATGCATGAGAGCACCGTCAGCCGCGTCACGACCAACAAATATCTCGCGAGCCCGCGCGGCATCTACGAGCTGAAATATTTCTTCAGCTCGTCCATTGCCGGCACCACCGGTGCCGTCCATTCGGCGGAAGCCGTGCGCCACCGCATCAAGCTCCTGATCGATCAGGAGACGGTGGAGGAGGTGCTGTCCGACGACCGCATCGTCGAGATCCTGCTGAAAGACGGCGTCGACATCGCGCGGCGCACCGTCGCCAAATATCGCGAAGCGCTGCATATCCCCTCCTCCGTCGAGCGCCGCCGCGCCAAGAAGGGGGCGGCCTTGCGGAGTGCCGGCGGCTGGTGAGGCGCGGCGCGTTAACGGCGCCTCAACGCACGCTGGCTAAGCTGTCCGGATGCCTGCGAAAAGGGCAGATATGCTGCGGTTTCGGGGTTCGCTTGACGCCTCCGGCGGCGGCCATTATGGTGCGCGCCTTCCGACGGGCAGCCCATCGAGAAAGCACGGATCCGGGCTCCGAAATCCCATGTTGGTTACAGTCAAGGGCAAGCAGGTCGACGTCGGCGACGCGCTGCGCGGCCATGTCGAGGCCGAACTGGTAAATGCCGTCAGCAAGTACTTCACAAACCCGCTCGAGAGCCAGATCGTGCTGACGCGCGAGGCGCATCTGTTCCGCGCCGACGTGACGGTGCATGTCGGCCGCGGCATGATCGTCCAAGGCCAAGGTCAAGCTTCGGATGCGCGGGTCGCCTGCGACGGGGCCATCGATCGGGTGGCGAAGCGGCTGCGCCGCCACAAGCGCCGGCTGCGCGACCATCACAAGCATGGCGGCGAGGTGATCGAGGCGGCGGCTTATGTACTGGCCGCGACGGCCGATACCGACGAGGCCGAGAGCGCCGAGGACACCCCCAATGGGACATCACCCGCCATCGTCGCCGAGCTCACCGCCGAAATCGCCACCTTGAGCGTTAGTGACGCGGTCATGCGCCTCGATCTCATGGACGAGCCCGCCCTTTTGTTTCGCCATGCCGGACATGGCGGCTTGAACCTCGTCTATCGGCGGACGGACGGAAATATCGGCTGGGTCGATCCGCAGGCCCAGGGCAATGGGAGCAAGGGCCGCGCGCCGGCCCGCGGCTCCACAAAAAAGTGATCGAACAGGAATGGATATCACCGACCTCATCACCCCCAACGCCGTCATCGCCAATTTGCGTGTGTCGAGCAAGAAGCAGGCGCTTCAAGAGCTCGCCAAGCGCGCCGCCGAGCTGATCAACGGCAAGGCCGCCGGCGGCGAGCGCGAGATCTTCGAGGTTCTCCTCGAGCGCGAGCGCCTCGGCACCACCGGCGTCGGATCGGGCATTGCCATTCCGCACGGCAAGCTGCCGCGCCTCGACGGGCTGCACGGGCTGTTTGCAAAGCTCGATCGGCCGATCGATTTCGAGGCGATCGACGAGCAGCCGGTCGATCTGATCTTTCTGCTGCTGGCCCCGGAATCGGCCGGCGCCGATCATTTGAAAGCGCTCGCCCGCGTGTCGCGTCTTTTGCGCGATCGCGCGGTGTGCGAGAAGCTGCGCGGCTCGGATAGCGCCGACGCGCTCTACTCGGTGCTCACCGAGACGGCGACGAGTCACGCTGCCTAAGCTTGGTGCTGATCGTCAGCTTGCCGGCTGACCGACGGGCCGGTATGCCGGCCTTCGCCCTTCCTCCAGAGGATCGCAGCGCGCTCAGGCGCGCCGAGGGCAGATCATTCGCTAATCGCTGGTCAGTGCACGTCCGCCGGCTCGAGGTCGTGCTGGCGGATCGCCGCGAACGCGACTTCGTGGTCGCCGACCACCGCCATCGGCGTCCCATCGGCCGCATGGATGGCATAGCCGGTCTGGCCGTCGACCATAGTCGGCTTGACATAGGCGATACCGTTCATGCCGAGTGCGGCAAAATCGGTAGGCGATAGCGAGCGAAGTTTCTCCACGACAGTCATCGTACCTATCCTCGAAACAGGCTCAGCTCTCCACGAACGGCTAGCTGGCCTTATCGGTTTCTACGGCCACGGTGGTATCGGCCGCCGTGCGCTTGGCTCCAGTCGTGATCTCGACCGTACGGGCCTGATGCTTGGGCTCGGGCCGTTCGAGATCGATATGGAGCAAGCCATTGTCCAGCGACGCCCCGGTTACCTCGATTCCTTCGACGAGGACGAAGCTGCGCTGAAACTGGCGCGCGGCGATCCCACGGTGCAGGTACACCTTGCCGGGCTCTTCCTGCTGCTTGCCGCGGATCGTCAGCTGATTGTTCTCGACCTCGATCGAGAGATCGCTGCGGGTGAAGCCCGCCACCGCCAGGGTGATGCGCAGGCGATTGGGTCCGATCTGCTCGATATTGTAAGGCGGATAGCCTTCGCCGGCGGTCTTGGCGATGCGGTCGAGCGTGCGCTCGACATGCTCGAACCCAAGCAGGAAAGGCGAGTTCACCAGCGACAGGCGCGTCATGCCGACCTTCTCCTTTGACAAGCGAGAAGCAGTGGGGCCCGGTTCGGCACCCCGGACCGGGACGAGCAACCACAGGCCCCGGTCTTGCCCATGAATGTGGCGATGACTTTGGAACCGTTCAAGGCTAGCGGCCCGGCTCGAGCCTGGCGCGCCCGCGAGGCGGCGGGCCCATCTTGGGCCAAGCCGGAGTTGGCGCGCTTCTGTCCGGGATAGCAAAATATCTACGGTAATTGACTGTATATTATATATCCCTGCGCACGGCGCTTGCCTTCGCGGCGCCTGCGCCGCCAAGGTCGCCCGCCATGACCAGCCTCGCACCCGGCCTGCCTCTTGCTGCGTAGCATCGCCTCGATCGGCGGCCTGACGCTGGTCAGCCGCTTTCTCGGCCTCGCGCGCGATCTGCTGACGGCGGCGCTGCTCGGTGCCGGACCGGTGGCCGACGCCTTCTTCGTCGCCTTCCGGCTGCCCAACAATTTCCGCGCGCTGCTCGCCGAGGGCGCCTTCAATGCGGCCTTCGTGCCGGTCTTCTCGGCCGGGCTGGTGGCCGGCAACAGGACCCGGGCGCGCCACTTCGCGGCGATGATCGCCAGCATTCTGATCGCGGTGCAGCTGATCCTGCTGGTGCTGTTCGAGCTGATCATGCCGTGGTTCATGCTCATCTTCGCACCGGGCTTCGCCGCCGATCCGGCGAAGTTCGCTCTCGCGGTGCTGTTCAGCCGCATCACCTTTCCCTATCTGCTGCTGATCTCGCTGGTCTCGCTGCAGGGCGCGGTCCTCAACAGCCTCGGCCGCTTCGGCGCCGCCGCCGCCGCGCCGATCTTCCTCAATCTGTGCATGATCGCGGCGCTGGTTTTCGTGACGCCGGTCGTGCCGACGGCCGGACATGCGCTGGCCTGGGGCGTGGCGACCGCCGGCATCGCGCAATTCCTCTATCTCGCGATCGAGATGCGGCGCGCCGACATGCATCTGCATTTGCCCTGGCCGCGCCTCACGCCGGAGGTGCGGCGCTTCTTCAAGAGCTTCGGCCCGGCGGCGCTCGGCGCCGGCCTGGTGCAGATCAACCTGTTCTTCGATACGCTGATCGCGTCTCTGCTGCCGACCGGCACCGTTTCCTATCTCAACTATGCCGACCGCATCAATCAGCTGCCGCTCGGCGTCATCGGCATCGCCATCGGCACCGTGCTGCTGCCGGAGCTGTCGCGCCATCTCGCGCGCGGTGCGCATGACGCTGCCGCCGAGAGCCAGAACCGGGCCATCGAATGGTCGCTTACCCTGACCTTGCCGGCCGCCATCGTATTCCTGGTGGCGCCGCTGCCGATCGTCAGCGGCCTGTTCCAATGGGGCGCCTTCGGCGCCGGCGACGCCGCCGCCACCGCCGGCGCGCTCGCCGCCTATGCCGCCGGCCTGCCGGCCTTCGTGCTGATCAAGGCGCTGCTGCCGGGCCTTTACGCGCGCGCCGACACGCGCACGCCGGTGCGCATCGCGCTGGTCGCGATCCTGGTCAATATCGGGCTCAAGCTGCTGCTGATGGGGCCGCTGGTGCAGATCGGCGTGGCGCTCGCCACATCCTGCTCGGCCTGGGTCAATGCCGGATTGCTCGCGGCGACGCTGCACCGCCGGGGCCATTGGCAACCCGATCTCCGGCTGAAGCGCCGCTTGCCGCGCCTGCTGCTGGCTTGCCTCGGCCTGGCATTGGTGCTGACCGGCGGCGAGCTGCTGCTCGCAGCGTGGCTGCATTCGCCCTTCGGCTGGCAGCGTCTCGCCGGCATGACGCTGCTGCTCGCGGCCGGCGGCGCCGTGCTCGTGCTGCTCGCCTTCCTCTTGCGCCTCATCACGCTCGGCGAGCTGCGCGGACTCATGCGCCGCGCCCGCGGTTGAGCGTGGCGGACCATCTTCCGACTCGTTCAGGCCGGGAGGGTTCGCCCTGCCTGTCGCGTTAGCTGCAGACCACGCAGCCGCACGAACGGTGTGGACGATCAGCCTCGAACCGCCGCGCTGAGCCGGTGGGCCTGCCGGCCTATGCGCGCGCGAGACGCGCGAAGCCGGCTTCGAGCTCGGCGATGAGATCGCCCGCATCCTCGAGCCCGGCATGGAAGCGCACCAGCGTGCCCTGCTCCGCCGGCGGCGCCGCGCTGCGCGGCAGCTTGCGCACCGGCCACACCAGGCTCTCATAGCCGCCCCAGCTGGCACCGAGCCCGAACAGGCGATAGCCGTCGATCATCGCAGCGAAACCGGACTCCGAATGCGGCGCGAGGCGGATGGAGAACAGCCCGGGAGCGCCGGCATAGTCGCGCCGCCAGAGATCGTGGCCGGGATCGCCCGGCAGCGCCGGATGCAGCACGCGCGAGACTTCCTTGCGGCCGGCGAGCCAGCGCGCCAGTGCGAGCCCATTCTCCTGATGGCGCGGCATGCGCACCCCCAGCGTCCGCATGCCGCGCAGGCACTGGTAGCACTCGTCCGGCGCGGCATAGTGGCCGAAATCTCCGGCCGTCGCTTCGAGCCTGCGGAAATGCTCGGCGCGGCTCACGACGAACCCCATCAGCACGTCGGAATGGCCGGCCAGGAATTTGGTGCCGGCGACGACCGAAACGTCGACGCCGTGATCGAGCGGGCGGAAGAAGAAGGGCGAGGCCCAGGTATTGTCCATGACCGTGATGCAGCCGCGCGCCTTCGCCGCCGCGACGATGGCGGGCACGTCCTGCATCTCGAAGGTGAGCGAGCCCGGCGATTCGAGGAAGACGAGCTTGGTGCTTTCGCGCATGAGCGCGGCAATGCCGGCGCCGATCGTCGGATCGTAATAGCTGGTCTCGATGCCGAGCTTGCGCAGCCGCCGGTCGGCGAAGCTGCGGCTCGGGCCGTACACCGAATCCGGCATCAGCAGATGATCGCCCTGCTCGAGAAAGGCGAGCAGCGCGACGGTGACGGCGGCGAGGCCCGAGCCGACCGCCACGGCGTGCTCGCCATGCTCGAGCGCCGCGACCGCCTCCTCGAGCGCGAAGGTGGTGGGCGTGCCGCCGAGCCCATAGGTCGGAGCCTGGTTCCGCACCGCCTCCTCGCGCGCCGCCATGCCGCGGAAGAGGATGGTCGAGGCGCGATAGACCGGCGGATTGACGGCGCCGTGATGCTCGTGCGAGCGGCGGCCGAGCTGGGCGAGCAGGGTTTCGTCCTTCATGAATATCCCGTCGCGGCGCCTAGAACAGGCGCAGCAGCCGGTCCTCGCCCTTGGTGGTGATCGACAGCGAGACTTCCTCGAATTGCAGCCGCGTCTGCAGCGTCGCGAGGAACGCGCCCTCCTGGTTGAGATCGGCGACGGTCAGCTTGTCCGACCCTTCCTGCATCTTGCCGACATAGTTCTTGGTGAATTCGAGACGGATCTGCAGCACGGTGGCGTTGGTGCCGAGCACCTGCTGCGTCGTGCGCAGCGCGCCCAGCGCCGCCGTCACCTGCTGGCTGGTGGAATCGAGCGTGCGGCGGTTGAAGGCCGCCGCCGTCACCGTGATCGCTGCGACCGATTGGCTCGAGGCGATCGTCACCATGCTCGCGGTCGAGGCGAGAGAGCCAATCGACGGGTAGGAACCGGCGCTCGCCTGGCTCGGCACCGACTGCGCGGAGGCGATCGAGGCGGTGGACGCGATCGAGCTGCGCGACGGGTTCGAGGCTGTCGAGGGAACCGAGGATTGGCTCGTTATGCTGGCGATGCTCGCGACGCTTGACCGCGTCGCAACCTGCACGAGGGCAGGACGCGAGGCGAAGGAGGGAACCGAGGCGTGCGAGGCGACGGAGCTCAGCGAGGCGGAAGAGGGCTCGGCACCGATCTGCCTGCTCGAGAGGAAGAAGATGTTGTGGGCGAGCGTCGCAAGGCCGAGCCCGACCGAATCGCTGCGCCGCGCATTGATGGTGAGGCTCGTCTTGCCGACGCCGATGCCATCGTTGAAATCGACCTGCACAAGCTGCGTGTCGTTGCTCAGCAGATTGGCGCCCTGATACACGGAGTCCTGGGCGATACCGTCGATCTGTGTCAGCAGGGTGTTGTACTGGTCGCTCAGATTGT
>Ga0134125_10011247_pt1 | contig 10035 bp, 7 predicted proteins | sample KB31751_FD_96464 | JGI IMG/M metagenome (GOLD analysis project Ga0134125, IMG submission 96464) | Terrestrial soil microbial communities with excess Nitrogen fertilizer from Kellogg Biological Station, Michigan, USA - KB3-175-1 | ecosystem: Environmental > Terrestrial > Soil > Unclassified ... | reverse complement strand
TTGTGGGCTGCGGTAGCTCGCAGTAGCTCGTCTGGTCATCGCTGTCCGAATATTCGTTCGCACAGAGAGTTTCCGGATCGATCCTCTGAACCACCCGCCCAAACGCGGCAATAAAGAAATTGATCTGCTCATCGCTCAAGGGCATCGCAGGAGCCCACGAATGATGAAGTTGCAGCTCTTTCCGAATGGCATCCGCTTGAATTTCGAGGCGCATGTCCGTTTGCAGCAAACTTCCATCGGCGATTTCATAAGCAAACGGCTTGTCTATGCTCGAGCGGCTGCGGCGCAGCAATACTGTTTGCTTGCCATCAGTGACGTGGAGATACGCGATATTCATAGGATCGCAGGCGGACCCGCGGGGGCAAACAACATTACCCGTGGACCGCAGTGGTTCAAGCCTATGCCCGGCATGACGATCCATGAAGTCGCGCCAGTCGTCGACCTGTTCTTCTTGAACTTCACCAGCGGCTATACGATATACCGGAGAACGATCAAACGCACTGACATGATGTATCGCGCCGCAGTTGCGGCACCAGATGAATCGCCCGTCATCCATAGTTGCGCTGATGGAGAGCTAATGCTGCGCTGCCGCTAGTCTGAGATGGAAACCGCATCATCACACGCGTGCCCACACCTGGTTTGCTGTTCACTGTCACGGTCCCACCGATTAAATCAGCCATACGGCGCGCCACCGTCAATCCCAGACCGAGACCGGAATGGGCACGTTGCGTTGAACTATCGGTCTGATGAAACGGTTCGAAGATCGAATCAAGTTTACTCTCTTCAATACCGATTCCTGTATCGATAATTTCGAAATCGATACCGGGCTGGTCGGAGCGGGACTCAAGCTTGATCTTGATTTCGCCTTCGTCCGTAAACTTCACAGCGTTATTAAATACGTTCTGAAAAATTCGTTCGACTTTCGCGCGATCACTGACCAAGCTGAGATCTCGATCGCTCACCTGGATATCGATCTTCAGACCCTTCTCGCGAATCGCTTTTTCATGACGTTTGATCGTCTCGTTGATAACGTCGCGCGGATCGAACTTCTCCAGAGTCGCGTTGGCATCTCCGGCATTGAGCGATGTCATCCAGAGCACGTTGTCGATCAGCTCGAGGAGTTCTTCGGAGTTGCGGTAGACCGTCTCGAGAACCTTTTGCTGCTCGTCAGTCAATCTGCCGATGACTTGATTCAACAAAAGATAGACAAACCCTACGACCACGCTGAGCGGAGTTCTGAGCTCGTGGGAAATATTCGAGAGAAAATCCGATTTGACTTGCCGAAGCCTAGCTTTGGCGTTCCGCCGTTCCAAGCCGCGTCGAACTAACGAAAGAATATGGTTGACGTCGAAAGGTTTGGAAATGTAATCGAAGGCGCCGAGCCTTAAGCCTTCGATAGCGGTGTCCAATGAGCCATAGCCCGTGATAATAATCGCCTCGATATCCGGATCGTGTTGTTTTACCTTCTCCAAGACGTTGATGCCGCTAAATCCCGGCATTTTTAGATCCAGTGTGACCAAGTCCACTGGAAGCTTTTTCAGCATTTCCAAGGCCTGAGTACCGCGGTCAGCGGTGTGGACATTGTAATAAGGGTTGAGAATCATCTTGAGCGATTCCCGGGGCCCCATCTCGTCATCGACGACGAGGATATTGGGCTTACTCGTATCCATAACCGTCGGACACCAAGCAATTACAATGCCGGCCGGTAAATACCGAAAAAATAATGTCTTGTTTAAGAAATGCGGGCTAGGGAAGAAACTTCAGGGAACAAATTTGTCCAATTAAGTCGATAATTTCACTTCCGACTCGGACTCGTTTGGATCTGTGATCTTCAGCTTTTCGATGCGATATTTGAGAATGCGTCGGCTGGTACCCAGGAGCGATGCGGCCTTCGTCTGATTGAAACCGGTGCGTTGGAGCGCCTTAACGATCAGCTCTCGCTCAAACTCATCCACCGCATCGCTGAGCGGACGTGAACCGCTCAACACGTCCTCTTTGAGCGTCGCCGTTTGATCGGTAGATCTCATCCCGATCGGTAGATCGCGCAGCATGATGGTTTCGTGTGGCGTCAATATGGTTAGCCGCTCGATCAGGTTTTCCAGCTCGCGAATATTGCCGGGCCACGGGTATGCCGTAAAAAAATCGACCACCTCGGGCGACAAGCTCTTAGCCGCAATCGAGTGCTCCTGAGCCTTCAACCGCAAGAAGTGATCGAGTAATAGTGCGATATCGTCGCGCCGCTCTCTCAGCGGCGGAAGAAAGAGCGCCACAACATTAAGGCGGTAGAACAAGTCGGGACGAAACTCCGCGTTTTTAGCCATCTGCTCGAGGTCGCGATTACTTGCGGCGATGACGCGCACATCGACCTTGATTTCATCCGTTCCGCCCAGACGAGTAAAGGTTTCTTGCTCAATGGCGCGCAAAAATTTTGCTTGCGTTCCGAGATTGAGCTCACCGATTTCGTCGAGAAACAGCGTGCCGCCATGCGCCAGCTCGAATCGGCCAACTTTCTTTTGAGAAGCGTTGGTAAATGCGCCACGCTCATAGCCGAAGAGCTCGCTTTCGATCAGAGTGTCAGGCAATGCCGCGCAGTTCACCACGACAAATGGTTTTGAGCGCCGATCGCTATTGTAATGAATTGCGCGGGCGATGAGTTCTTTGCCCGTGCCGCTCTCTCCGGTAATCAAAACGGTACTCTTCTTGGCCGCCACCATGCTAACATTCTTGAAAACTTCGATGATTTGCTTAGACTTGCCGATGACGTAATCGATACCGTACTTTCGACCGACTTCTTCCTTCAAGCGTTCTAATTCTCGCGACAACTGCACTTTCTCAAGCGCGTGTTCGACCCTCAATCGCAGCTCTTCGATATCGAAAGGCTTGGTGACATAGTCGAAAGCGCCCGTGGCTTTCGCAGCAAAGGCGGTGCGCGCGGTATTAAGTCCGGTCAGCATGATCACTTGGCACTCGCCGTTCGCGGATTTGATTTGTTTCAGCACCGCGAGTCCGTCGGTCCCCGGCATCATGATATCCAACAGAATAAGATCGGGGCTTTCTTCCATTGTTTTTTGGATCGCGTCTTCGGCGGACGCCGCCTCGATGGTGCGATAGGTTTTGTTGAAGACGAGCTGGAGCGACTGGCGCACTCCTGGTTCGTCATCGACAATCAATAACAACGGCTGGCTCTTATCAGTTTTCTTGTCCGTGCTCTGCAATCGGGAACTCCATTCTCAATGTTTCTTTGTCATCCTCGGACGGCGCGCGCGTAAAACGGCCGCCGTTTTTTTCCAAAAGATACTTGGCAAGCAATACCCGGAGCGGGAGAATACTCTCGATCGGTCGGGAAGAGGCATTCTCGATATATCGGCCGATCGAAGCCATCTGCGGTTCGTCGCGTAAATGGCTGATCGTCAATACGCCTTTGGACGTGAGTTGCAGCCGGATTTCGCTACCGATTTTGGTCTCGCACAGCGTCGCCAACAAGACGTTCCGGAGAATGTAGGCAAGCTGCGCTTCGTCCGCCCGGATCACGTGAGTAGCGCCGTTTTCCTGCCAAGCAAACTGCGTTTGGCGCTTCGCGCACTCGGCTTGAAGCTCGACCACGATCGCGCGCAATTTGTCGTCGAGCGAGAGATCTCTGGGTTGCCGCTGGCTGAAATCCGCAAACTCGATCATCATCTCCAACAATTCGTCCATCCGCTCGATGTCGCCGCCGACGACTTCTTGGAAGCGCGTGCGAAAGTTTTCGTCCTGGTAGCGATCGCCGAGCAACTGCGCGAAAGTCTTGATCGTGACCATCGGGTTTTTGAATTCATGCGCGAGCTCATGAATCAGCACGTTCAAATCGACGGAACGGCCATGGCCGTTTTTCTCATTCGCAACCGAAAAGGGCCGAAAGCCCGGCGTCGGCGATGTGAGTCCCATGGCTGAACGATCGCGCGTGACTTCGGAGTAGTCCGGTAATTCTTCCGATCTTACAGTCGTTTCGCCAAACTCAAAAACCAGATCATCCGCAGTGATCGTCAGCTTGCGCCGCAGCGCAACGGTTCGAGCAATGACAGTTTCCAATTCTTTAAGGTTTCCGAACCACAGGTAATTACGCAATCGGCTACCCGCCTCTGGCGAGATCACCGGCTCACCGATACCGAGAACCTGACCATAAATACGAGCAAACCATCCGGCCAATGCGACAATGTCCTCTTGGCGCTCACGTAATGGCGACAGCTTTAATGTCAAGGTAGCAAGTTTATAGTATAACGATTCGAGAAATTCGCCGCGATATAATTTTTCGAGCAGATCGCTGCTTGCTGTCGAGAGATAGCGCACGTTCGCCAATTTCTCTTCGATCTCCTGGGCAAAATTAAAGAGCGACGACTGTGTCGATGGCGAGCTCCTATCCAAGCCGTGAATGACGAGGGTGATGGGCGCCGGTACGAAGCCCTCGTGAAACGAGAGCTGCAGAGCCTTTTGTGCGAGATACTCCGAATTCGCTTCGCCGGCATCGATCAATAGCCGGAAACCAGGCGGGCCATCCAGATGACACAGTGCTGAGACAACACGGTCCTGCCCGCAGCCGAGTTCGCCGGCAATCAAAAGAGGCAACCGCGCCGAAGCAAATCGATGAACGATACTGGCCGAACTGCGACTCAAATACGGATAATCAAGGTAGCACCTGATATCGTGGCGATCGTGTGGAGTCTTAGTGGTTTTTGGCACAGCCGCGCGGAGCGCCAGAAGTTGCCCGACTTTCTCGTGCAGTTCGTACGGATTGAATGGCTTGGTGAGAAAGCCAACGTGAGCTTCGGACGAGATAGCACGCGTGGCCGACTTCGAATCTAGCAAAAAAAGCACCGCAAACGGAAATTGCGCCGCAAAGCGCGTGAGACTTCGCGCCTCCAACCCATACCGGGGCGAGATCCCGAGGATCAACAAGTCAACTTCGGCTTGTGCATCGCTAAAAGAAAACCCCTGAGTGCCGAGCGCGCGTTTCGAAACGGCAAATTCACGGCCGAGAATCAGCGCCAGCGTCTCTCGTACGACTTCCGATTCATCAATGACTAAGATTCGCTTCATTCAGCTGAGCGCGGCCATTCGCGGCGGGGCGCACCGGCTTTGCAACCGGCACGTGAACGAAAAAAGCGGTTCCTTTTCCCACTGTGCTTTCAACGGTGACGAAACCGCCGTGTTCTTGAACGATTTGATGGGATACGGCCAGACCCAATCCACTGCCTTCATCTTTACTCGTGAAGAACGGGTCGAAAATGTGCTGCAAATTGTCTTCAGGAATGCCTATGCCCGTGTCGCGAACTTCAACTTGGACAAACTCGCCGACGGGATCTGCTCCACTCCTGGCAACTGAACGTGTGGCAATGCTGAGCGAGCCACCTTGTTGCATTGCTTGGATTGCGTTTAAAATTAGGTTCATAAATACCTGTTTCATCTGTTCCCTGTCAATCCAAACTTTGGGTAGATTTTCACTGAATTCGCGAAAAATAGCTACATTTTTTTCTTTCGCCTGCGTTTCGAGAATGCGCGTTATATTCTCCACGACGTCGTTAATGGCTTCGGGTGCAACGTTCGGTTTTGATGGCCGGGCGAAGCTTAAAAGGTCGTTGATGAGCCCACAGATCCGATCGACTTCTTTGAGCGCCAGTCCTTGGAAGCCCTCGCGGAATTCAGCGTCGTTGTAACGTTCCGGCAAGAGCTGCGTGAACGTTCGGATCGCCACCAATGGGTTCCTGATCTCATGCGCCAAACCGGCTGTCAGAAGCCCCAACGACGAAAGCCGATCAGCGCGCCGCAACGTGTCTTGGGACTGCTTTAAATTTTCGTAAAGCCGCGCGTTCTCAATCGCAATCGCGGCCTGGTTCGCCAAGGTTGAGAGGAGCTCTAAGTCTTCGTTCGAATAAATCGTCTTGTCTTCTTTGTGTCCGAGATTGAGGATACCGATTAATTTACCTTTGGAGATAATGGGCAAGCTAATCTCAGCGCCTAGTTTACGCATCAATTCAACGGTCTGAGGCATTTGCAGCCCTACAGGTACCCATTCAAGTTCTTCTTTTACAATTGGCTCCCGGCGACGTTGTAGCAAATCGACTAGTGGCCCCTCATTTGAGAGCGCTACTGAATCAGATCTGTCGAACACTAGTCCTATGCTGGCTTCTAGCTGATAATTATCATTCGACCCGCTCTTCAGAAGCAATGATACCTTTTCAATGCCAAGCGACTTTCCGATTGTACGTACAAGATTTTCCGCAAGCGCCCTCATCTCGACGATTGAAACCATATCTTGGCTCGACCGTAACAAGGTATCGCGGTAGTTAGCACGCCGTTTAAAAAAAACTCCTTCGAGAGCTTCTTCAGTGCGGAAGCGGATTTTTGGAAAAACGAATCCAACGAGAATAAAAAGCAACAAAGTGAAGAATGAGAACCTATAATTAATGCTATTGAAAGCAACACTTTGACCCCAAACAACGAGCAGATAACATGGAACCAATAGCAGCGTCAGCAGAGATGCATAAATAATGCTTTTCTTTACGACGACACTAATATCAAGTAGTCGGTATTGAGCAATCGCGTAGGCTGTACTCGTAACGTAGATGGGAATCGCATAGGTCCCATAGGGAAACAAGGGGAAAACAGTAATGTCGTACAGATAAAGAAAGTTGTCGATGCCGCCTGCGTATCCTAAAAGAGATCCGAACAATAAATATTTTAGCTGATTTTTACGTAGACCATCGGCATACGTATAAGCTCGCCAAATACGAGCAAGTCCCCAAATTGCACATAACCCAAAAAACGCCACAAGAACGATATAACCCCGCTCAGCTCTCATGAGGTACGGGATGCCGAATCTTGGAGCAACATCCGACACAAGAACCCCGCTGATACACAAGAACATCAGGACGAGCGCGACTGCGTACAGAATGGGAAGCAATACTTTTGCGAGCTTGTGCTGCGTTTCGCCGAAGAACTCAAGGACAAAATGCACAAACAGAACAGGAATGAGAGTGGCGCCAATGTGAAGATATTGCCCAGTCCAAACTGCAATCGATCGATCTAATGAGACTACATGTAGCGCCAGTGTCGCACTCCATGCTGTAATCGCGAGGGAATAAAATGAAAAGACCCGATAAAGTCTGGATCGGCAATCTCGGAGCAAAACAAAAACACCAAGAATTGCAGTCGTAATAGCTGTGAGTGCAGCAGATAAAGCGATATGAGTCGCGGGAGTGAAGACGAGGTTCTCCAAGGTCAACTGCCTGAAGTCAGCGCTGGAAGGATTTGAACACAACCGACGCATTCTTGCCGCCGAACCCAAACGTATTGAGCAAGAGATGCCGCACAGGATGGTTTAGAAGCGTCTCACGATTAACCGCCACAGCACATCGCGGATCTGGGTTTTCGCAATTGATCGTTTTGAGAAGGGTGCGCTTACGGATTGACATCACCGCTGCAGCCGTTTCCAACGCTCCACAGGCTCCCTGAGAATGTCCGAGCATTGATTTTACCGACACCACAGGAATTATCTCTAGTCGATTTCTCAACAGGCAGTTCAATGCACTGGCTTCTGTCATGTCATCGGCAACTGTTCCAGGAGCGTGGGCGTGAATGCAATCTATTTCTTCAACCGTAGTTCCTGCATTAGCGATGGCCCCTTCCATAACCGCGCGGCTTTGAATGCCATCTGGGTTCATCATCACTAAACTGTAATTGTCCGCATTGTGGTGCCACCCTGCGACTTCTGCATATATTCTAGCACTTCTGCGACTCGCATGTTCCAAACTTTCACAGACTAAAACTGCCGCTCCCTCGCTCAAAAGAATGCCGTCCCGCTGGACATCGAACGGGCGTGGAGTCCAGTGTGGCTCCGTAGTTACTGTGGTCATCACTCGAGCCGCACAATAAGCACCAAAAATTCCAGGGTGTAATGGAGCCTCAGTACCGCCGACAAGTGCGACGTCGATATCACCCCTTCTGATATTTTCAAATCCATAGCCCAGAGCTACCGTGCTGGAAACGCAGCCGCTGGAGATGGTATCGCTTGGGCCTTTTAGCCCAAAGTGAAATGAGATCTGCGACGAACTTGCGTTCGGAAAAGTAGTGACTGCGGTAAATGGACTAATCCTCTTGATGCCCTTTTCTTTGAAAATCTCATATTGACGAAAGGCCCACGCTTGTCCTCCAATGGCCGTTCCCGTAAAAACGCCGATCCGTTGGGTAACGGGCTCGAATGAGAGTTCCGAATCGTCTACGGCCATAATTGCCGATGCTAAAATCATCTGAGTTGAACGATCCAGGTGTTTTGCGGTCTTATACGGCATGAAATCAAATGGATCGAAATCGATAATTTCACCCGCCACTTGAGTCGGATAACTACTCGCATCGAAAGAAGATATTTTCTTTGCGCCCGATCGGCCTTCGACCAACGACTTCCAAAACTGCCTTTTCCCAATTCCCGTCGGACTAACAACTCCGATTCCCGTAATCACAACCTTTCTGTGATTACTCATGAGAAAAGCTCCGACTGCTAACTTTTCGGGCTCGTAAACGAACAATCCAGTCACAGAGGCAGTTGGGGATCAGCGCTGGGACCCTCATGCAGTACGCTTCGAAGGTACCTGGAAAATTGGCTTTGTGGGCTCTCTCCTCGACTATTAGCCGGTGCATTAACGAAGGCAAATATATGAGACACAATATCGCTAGCGGCCGACGTGCGTTAGAAATCAATGCCAATCCGAACGCCTCGATGAGATTACTCAAGTAATACGGATTTCTGACAAATCCATATGGGCCTGCTTCAACCCATAAGTGTTGGTGTCTGATTTCTATATGAATGCTGTGAAACACACCGAGAGTCTTAATCGACCAATTACGACCAACCAGCGAAGTTAGTACAACCGCAACGCCGGTGCTCAGAGCTACAGAGGACATCGGGCCATCGTTGGCAAAAACACCGGTTAGAACCGTTAGGTAAAAGGTTATGTACGCGCTCACGAGAATGGGGAATGAATAACGACAGATGATTTGCCCTCGAAGTTTAGGTCGTATCCAAAACGTCTCCGCGATGCGCGCAGCGGCATACGCAAGTAAAAAAGACTCAGCAAACAATTTCATTGGCAACCGTCGTAGATGGCCGCTGATCCTAGTCGCCACTCCCCGCTAAGGTTTTGTTTCCGTTTTGTTATTTCGAAGTCAAGTCGCCGTTTGAGTTCACGTATTCAAGAGTCCAAGTTTCACCGATAAAAATTTTTATTGCCTCCATTGGCGTTGTATGGCAAGTTCTTACATTGATTTGCAACTCTATATAGGCTTTGAAACTCTCCGTCAAGGGTTATGAAAGGTCGCCTAATGCTTCAGGAACAAAGACTTACCCCCTGGATGTTATTAATCTACTTCGTTTCTACTTATTCGACCGCTATGACGTTTGCGGGTGGTTATGCCATTCCGCCACAGACGGCTAAGGCGGAGTCGATGGGTGGAGCTGCGACTGCAGGAGTAGACGACCCGTCCGCAATTTATTCTAACCCGGCCGCCCTGCCCTACATTCAAGGAAATCAAGCAATGGCCGGGTTGCAGTACGTGAATACGATTAGCAGCGTTCGGAACTCGGGAGTGACATCACGAAATCTGCATGACGATGATTTTATTCCGAATCTTTTTGCAAATTACCAGATTCCTAATAGCGATATATCTGTAGGACTCGGCAGCTACTCGCCTTTCGGATTAGCCACGAGCTACAGCCCTAATGCATTCACGCGATACGCAGCCACTCGGTCCGAATTGCGGACAATTTACGTCACACCATCCGTCGCGTGGAAACCGCTTTCGTTCTTGTCGGTGGGTGGCGGTGTGAGCTTCGTTCATTCATCTGCAGTGTTATCCAGAGCAATCTTTTTTGGACCGTTCGGCGACGGTAAAATTAGGATCACAGATGCAACGAACAGTTATGGCTACAACTTAGGAATGATTCTTCAACCCATTGAGGCGGTGCGCTTGGGACTAGTTTACAAAAGCAGGGTCAATCTTAAATTT
>Ga0134125_10011246_pt1 | contig 10035 bp, 8 predicted proteins | sample KB31751_FD_96464 | JGI IMG/M metagenome (GOLD analysis project Ga0134125, IMG submission 96464) | Terrestrial soil microbial communities with excess Nitrogen fertilizer from Kellogg Biological Station, Michigan, USA - KB3-175-1 | ecosystem: Environmental > Terrestrial > Soil > Unclassified ... | reverse complement strand
GGAACTCTGTTCACGGACGGAGAACTACGGGACCTGCGGGTCGAGGAGGGACAGTCATGCAAGCTGGCTCCCGAAGGCCTGCCGGCAGGACCGCTGGCCCGAAATCGTTAGCGAAGCCTTCACCCGCACGGCGGAATCCGCCCGCCAAAACCAGACGGATCGGGGCGAGAGGGCGGCCTCGCGAGTGTGGGGGATCGGACCGTCGGCGCTCGTTACGCCGGCCGCCAGGGTCCTGCCCGCCGGGGCGGCCTTGCCCGTTCTGCTTCGCCGCTCGACCGCAGGGCCAACCTCGCTGCGGTCCGAGCCGACATCGCTTGAGGCGCCATCGACGACGATTTCGGGCGTGTAGGAGCGCCCTGGCGCCCGATTGCAGCTTCCAGCGGCAGCATGGGTTCCCTAAAGGTGGTCCTGTGCAGTTTCGCGACAGGGCTGGGGTGTGTTACACGCAGAGGTGGATAGCAAATCTTGAACTACCGGCGGCAATGCGGCCGCCGAGGCGATCAGGGGACTTCCCTGAGCGTTGGAGAGCAGCTCGAACGTTCGGGAAGGGCAATGAGCGAAGCATCCGGTGGCGGGCGGGCCTGGACCATCACCATCCTGCTCACCGCATTCATGCTGATCAATTTCCTCGACAAGATCGCGCTCGGGCTCGTCGCGGTGCCGATGATGGACGAGCTGCGCCTCTCGCCAAGGCAGTTTGGCGATCTCGGCAGCGGCTTCTTTTGGCTGTTTGCGGTAGGCGGCGTCTTCGGCGGGTTTCTCGCCGACCGTTTCGGTGTGCGGGCCCTGATCGCCGCCATGGTGCTGGTCTGGTCGTTGTGCCAGCTTCCGATCGCCACGACCGCTTCGCTCGGCACCATCATGCTCTGCCGCGCCTTGCTTGGCCTGGCGCAGGGGCCGGCCTGGCCTGTCGCCGTTCACGCGCTGACCAAATGGTTTCCCAACGACCGGCGCAATCTGCCGATTGCGATCGCGGCCCAGGGATCGGCCATCGGGTTGATCGTGGCTGGCCTCGTCATGCCTCTGATCACGGCGAGATGGGGATGGCGTGCCAACTTTGTCGTGCTCGCTGTGGTCGGCGGCGCCTGGGCGCTGGCGTGGCTGGTGGTTGCCGGTGAAGGGAACGCGGACGGTGCCGACGAGGGTGCCGCGTCATCCGATCCGATGGCGCCGTCATTCGCACAATTGCTGCTCGACCGCAGCGTGCTCGGCTGCGCAATCACGCACTTTGTCGGCTATTGGAGTCTTGGGCTGACGCTGACCTGGTTGCCCGCCTATTTCGAGCGCGGGCTTGGCTATGACGGCATCGTCTCGGGCAGGCTCTACGCGCTCGTGATCGCCATGATGATCCCGCTCGGCATTTCCCTTGCCTGGGGCTCGGAGCGCCTGCTGCAGAAAGGCGTCCCGTCCAGGACCGCGCGAGGCCGTTATCTGTCGACGCTGCTCGTGGTGGCAGGAGTGCTGTTTTCGGCACTGTATGTGAGCCCTCACGCCGAGTGGCTCCGTATCGGTCTGATCGCGCTCGCGCTCGGCTGTACGCCGATCGTCTACTCGCTGGGCCCGGCGGTGCTGGCGGAAGTGGTGCCGGCCGAGCGACGTGGCGCGGTGCTTGCGACCAACAATTCGGTTGCGTCGCTCGCGGGAATCGCAGCCCCGGTCGTCGGCGCCGTCCTGATCCAGGGCCTGCCGGGTGCGCGGGGCTATGAGGTCGGCTTTGCCCTGAGTGGCGCGCTGATGGTCGCAGGCGGCCTGCTTGGCTACTGGATGATCGATCCGGAGCGCTCGCTACGCCGCTTGAACCGGCATCGGGGAGTAGCCTTCTCCCCTCACAGCTTGACGATATTGCCTTCCCAGGTGAGCCCCTCGAACAGATTGACGAGCGGCGGGCCGTGATAAAGCCCCGGCAGATCGCGCGGATGGATGAACTCGTCGCGGAACCACGGAAACACCTTCGGATCGAAATTCTCGACGATCCAGTCGATCATCCGCCGCACCCGTGGCACGCGCGCCGAATCGGGATGATAGGTGAGCCAGATATCGAACGGGAAAATCGCATCGATATCGAGCGGCACCATCTTCGGTCCCATCACATGGACATAGGTCGGCGACCAGCCGATGCCGGCGCCCTTGATGATGGCCCAGAGCAGCGCGCTGGAATTGTTGGTGGAGAATTTCACGAGCTTGCGCAGCTCCACATCGGGAAACAGCCCGGTGAAGACTTCCTGGCTCTTGGTCTGGTCGGCGAACTGCATCGCAAGGCGATGTTTCCGCAGGTCCTCGATTGATTTCGGCGTTCCGTAGATCGCGAGATAGGACGGCGCGGCGGCCAGCATCGAATGAATGCGGCCGAGGCGCATGACTTTCACATCCGGGCTGGTCGGCCGGTCGAGTTGAATGGCGATGTCGACCTCGAGCCGCAACACGTCCGCCGACCGCATCGCGCACATCAGGTCGACGGCAAGCTGCGGATAGGCGCGCTGGAATTCCACAAGTCGCGGCCCCAGCCAGAACGTGCCGAACGCCTCGGTGACGCCGATGCGCACTTCGCCGCTCATGGCGGGCACCGCACGGTTGCGCGCCCGCATCAGGCCGAAGGCTGCTTCCTCCATGCGCTTGGCGGCAAGCAGGATCTCGGCGCCCTCCGGGGTGGGCCGGATGCCGTCGACATGGCGCGTGACCAGCACGGTTCCAAGCGCGCGTTCCAGGTCGTCGATCTTGCGGCGCAAGGCGTTGGGCGAAAGTCCCATGCGATCTGCGGCGGAACGAATGCTGCCGCAGCGGGCGAGTTCGAGGAAGGTGCGGACCGCTTCCCAATCGGGACCGCCGGCACACGAACTTAAATCGATGTGTTCGTTTTCCGGACCGCCCCGGTTCACAATTATCGGCATACGGTGCCCCCGCAATCCCCGTAATCTATTCGCACCGAGCAGGCTTTGGCAACCGGAGCAAGCCATGACCCACCATGACCGACATACCACCCGGACCGCTCAAGCCCTTGTCGATACTCAGAAAAAGAAGGCCAAATTTGGTCTGGAAGCTCCCGGGGTGACCAACCTGGCACAGCGGATGGTCGTCTTCAGCGCCAGCTATCGGGATATCGAAACGCTGATCCCGCGCGCGCGCAAAGCCATGGGCGGTGGCGCCGCCAATGAGGTGATCCACCGCGTGGCGCGGCACAATCCGGACTCCCTCTGGGGCGTGGCCCGGCGCGACCGCTATGCCTCCGGGGACACCGCGGCGGAAGGTTACGTCGCATTCCTGATGCTCAACGAGGAGGGCGCCGATCTCCTGCTGAGTGGTGAGCTCGACGCAACCGATCCGCCGCTGCATCTGCTGACGCGCCAGCATGAGAAGCCGGCCGCGATCTATTTCTGGGGCGTCTACGCGCCCGGCTTGATTGCCGCCGGCGTACCCCTGGCATTCGAGAAGACCTGGACGCCGCTCTATCGCGATGCGCCGATCTTCACGCGGCCCATCACTATCGAGGGCCTGCGCCTTGCCGAAAGCCTCGGCTTCCACCGCGGCGCGAGGTTCCGCGGCCGAGCCGCGCCGAAATTCCACATGTATCCGCGCGGCACTTCGATCAAGGAAACGCGCGCGATCTATGACGACTTCCTCGACATGGAGGACGACCACGACGTCTCGATCACGGTTGTGCGTTCGATCGAGGAATTCATGCGCGTCGTTGCGATTCGCGGCGCGACCTTCATCGCCGAACAGGATTGTCCGTATGACGAGGAATTCGATGGCAATGATTTTTCCGCAAGCCATCTGCTCAGCTATGTCGGCAAAGAGCCGGTCGGCTGCCTGCGCATCCGCTATTTCGCGGGCTTTGCCAAGCTCGAGCGGCTGGCGGTGCGGCACGATTACCGCAACCGCCAGATCGGCACGCGCCTGATGAAGGCCGGCGTCGAGTTCTGTCGCATGAAGGGCTATCGCCGCATCTACGGCCGCGCGCAGAAGGATTTGCTCGACTACTACGTCAACATGGGCTGGAAGCCGCTCGAAGGCTCGTCCGAGTTCTTCTTCTCCGACTACGCCTACATCGAGATCGTCATCGAGACCGATCCCAATCCGCAGGCGATCGTGCTCGGCGTCGACCCCTATGTCTTGATGCGGCCGGAAGGCCGGTGGGACCGGCCGGGTGTGCTGGACCGCTCTGCTGAGCGCGGCTCAGGTCAGCTTGCAGCGGGCAGAAAAAAATGAGGAACGTGGTCAATCTTCGATCCTACGCCAATGCTTCGCTGATCCCGACGCTGGTGCTGATGGATCTGCAGCAGGAATATATCGCCTCGCCCCGACTGTTCTCCATATCCGGAGCCGAGAAGGCGTTGGAGAATTGCCGGCTCGTACTGGCGCATTCGCGGCGGGTGGGATTGCCGGTCGCCTTCCTGCGCATGGTCGGCCGCTCGCCGTTCTTCAACCCGGTGCTGTCCTATTCCCACTGGATCCCGGGATTCGAGCCGCTGACCTCGGAGATGGTGTTCGAGCGCGCCAAGCCGTCCTGTTATGCCAACCGCGAGTTTGCCCACGCCATGACCGAAGGCGGCGGCCACTTCGTGTTGGCGGGATTTTCCGGCGAGGCCGGTTGCCTCGCGACAGCCGTCGAAGCCTTCCACCACGGCCATCGCGTCACCTATCTGGCCGATGCTTCGGCAAGCCTGGCGCTCAATCAGATTCCGGCGCCAACCGTTCACAAAACCGTCGCGCAACTGATCGGTCTCTATGGCGAGGTCACGACCGCGCAGGATTGGATCTCGGAGCAGACCACAAGCATTTCCCTGGGGGGCTAAATGAGTAGCACAATCGACCACAAGCTCGATTTGATGGCGCGATCGCTGCAGGAGCACATCAATCTGGCCAAGGAGCTGAACCTGAACTTCGTGGCGCAGCTTCTGACCATGACGGCGATGGAGATCAGGATCAATCTGCACCGGATCTCGGATCAGGAGATCGATACCTTGTGCGCTGCCGCCGCCGAGGGCGGACCGAGAGTGCAGGCGGTGGAGGAGACCGCGCGCGTCATCAAATTCCCGTCCCGCGGCCGCTACTCCTAAAGAGGCCCCGCGAATCTCATCCACGCGGGACTGCCGCTGTTTTCTTGGAACTTGCCCGATGGGGTTGCGGCGCGTTCGTCTTTCTGGTCTTCAGGCTCACGCGAATCGGGCTGAAGCGCGGCTTGACCAAACTCGCCACAGGTGATCACAGAAGGTTCGAATCATTGCGCTTTTGGCGATTCGCCGGTGTAATTTTTTGCATCAAATCGTGTCCGGTTTCTCGTCTCTGTAATCGCCACATGTGTGACGACGTGCTAGAGAGCGGCGGGGTGTCTTGGGCTTGATTTGATCGGGGTCGACGATGGGTTCCAATGAGTTCGGATCTGGGACGAAATCCGAGCTGAAAGCTGCGCTTCGGGTCGGCGTCATCGGCGCCGGGGTGATGGGCAGCAATCACGCGCGGGTGCTGGCCTCGCTTCCCGACCTCAGCCTGGTCGGCGTGGTCGATCCTTTGGAGGCGCATCGGCGGCGCGCGACCGAGCTCGCCAACTGCCGGACCTTCGACAGTCTCGAGGCGCTGCTCGAGGCCGGCGTCGATGCGGTCACGATTGCTGCTCCCACCCATCTGCATCACGAGATTGCGCTCGCCTGCATCGCGCGCAAAATTCACGTCCTTGTCGAGAAGCCGATCGCCTCCTCCGTGGAGGAGGGCAGGGAGATCGTCGAGGCAGCGCAGCGCGCGCAAGTGACGCTGATGGTGGGCCATGTCGAGCGCTTCAACCCGGCAGTCGCCGCGATCAAGCAGGCGATCTCGGGCGAGGACATCCTGTCGATCGCGATTACTCGCGTCGGTCCGTTCCCGCCGCGCATGTCCAATGTCGGCGTCGTCATCGACCTTGCCGTGCACGATATCGACCTGATTCGCTGGTTTACCGAGTCCGACATCGTCGAGGTGCAGCCGCAGCTTTCCAGCGCGGTCGCCGAGCGCGAGGACATCGCCCTCTTGCAGTTCCGCACCGAGTCCGGCGTGCTCGCCCACATCAACACCAACTGGCTGACGCCGTTCAAGGCGCGCAACGTCACGGTGGCCACCCGCGGCAAATATGTCATGGGTGATCTGCTCACGCGCCAGGTCACCGAGTGCTTCGGCTTCAAGCCCGACGGCAGCTACTCGATGCGTCATTTGCCGGTCGGCCATGACGAGCCGCTGCGCGCCGAGCTGATTGCGTTCCTGCATGCGGTGCGCTCGAAGTCTGCTGCTGCTGTCACCGGCGATGAAGCCGTCGCCAGCCTCGAGATCGCCACCCGCTGCCTCGAAACCTCGCCCAAGCGCGTCGCGGTTCCCTCCGCCCGCAAGGGGCCGCGCCGCGTCGCGGGTTAGCCGGCGCATGGGCCGGAAAAGTGTGAAGCGGTTTTCCCTCGCGACAAGCGCGCAGCGTTTGCGCGGAGATCATGCGCAGATAAGATATTGATGTCCCTCTCTCCACCCGTGCGAGATCCAATGAACCAGCATCTGCGTTTGCAAGCCATTCCGTTCATCGATGTCGCCGCGCAGCGCAAGCGGCTCGGCAAGGCGATCGACCAGGCGATGGCCCGCGTTCTCGACCACTGTCAGTTCATCAACGGTCCGGAAGTGGCGCAGCTGGAAGCCGAGCTGGCCGCCTTCAGCGGCGCCAAGCATGTGGTGACCTGCGCGAGCGGCACCGATGCGCTGCTCATGGTGCTGATGGCGAAGGGTCTGGGCCGCGGCGATGCCGTGCTGTGCCCGTCTTTTACCTTCTGTGCAACCGGCGAGGTGGTGGCGCTGACAGGCGCGACGCCCGTGTTCGTCGATGTCGATGAGTCGACCTTCAACATCGACACCAGGTCGCTGCAGCAGGGCATCGCCACTGCGCGAAAAGTCGGGCTGAAGCCGCGGTCGGTGATCCCGGTCGATCTCTTCGGCCAGGCCGCCGACCATGATGCGGTCGCCGCTATCGCGGAGGCCGAAGGCCTGTTCGTGCTGGATGATGCGGCCCAGGCCTTTGGCGCAACCTACCAGGGCCGTCGGCTCGGCACTTTCGGGCTTGCGACCGCGACCAGCTTCTTCCCCGCAAAACCGCTGGGATGTTATGGTGATGGTGGCGCGATCTTCACCAACGACTCCAACCTTGCCGCGACGCTGAAGAGCATCCGCGTGCATGGGCAAGGTTCGGACAAATATGACAACGTCCGCATCGGCTTGACCGCGCGGCTCGATACCATGCAGGCCGCGATCCTGATCGAGAAGCTCAAAATCTTCGAGGATGAGATCGCCGCGCGCAACAGGATCGCCGACCGCTACTCCCGCGGCTTGGGCAACGTCGTCACCGTGCCGCGACTTTCCGCCGGCTGCACCTCGACCTGGGCGCAATACACGATCCGGCTGCCCAAGGGCGTCGACCGTGACAGTTTTGCGGCGGCGCTGAAGGCCGGCGGTGTTCCGACTACGGTCTATTATCCGAAACCTATCCATCAGCAGACTGCCTATCAGCAGTTCCCCGTCGCCGACGGCGGCCTGCCGGTCAGCGAGCGGCTGTCGACGGAAGCCATCAGCCTGCCGATGCACGCCTATCTCGACGAGGAAACCCAGGATCGCGTCATCGCGGCTGTGCGCGAGGCGGTTTCAGCCTGATTTCGGCGTTTTGAAGCGCCGCCTGATGAGATAGAAGCAGCGCATGCTTGGGCGCATCTTCACCGTCGGCGGTTATACCTTGCTTTCGCGACTGACCGGCTTCGCGCGCGACATCATGCTCGCGGCGATCCTCGGCGCCGGTCCCGTGGCGGATGCGTTCTTTGTCGCGTTCCGCCTGCCCAATCATTTCCGCGCGATCTTCGCGGAAGGCGCGTTCAACGCCGCCTTCGTGCCGGCCTACGCGCATGTGCATGGCGAGAAAGGCGAGGCGTCGGCAAAGCTGTTCTCCGACCGCGTCTTCACGCTGCTGTTCATGTCTCAGGTGATCCTGCTCGTCGTCGCCTGGATTTTCATGCCGCAGGCGATGAGCCTGCTGGCGCCGGGTTTCACCCACGACGCCGGCCAGCGCGATCTGGCGATCGAGCTCACGCGCATCACCTTTCCATACCTGCTCCTGATCACCCTGGTCACGCTTTACGGCGGCATGCTCAACGTGATGCATCGCTTTGCCAGCGCCGCCGCCGCGTCGATCCTGCTCAATCTTTCGATGATGATGACGCTCGCGGTCGCGGTGTATTTCCCGACGGCGGGTCACGCAGCCGCATGGGGTGTCCTGATCTCCGGCTTCCTGCAATATTTTCTGCTGGCGGGCGATCTCGCGCGCAACGGCGGCCTGCCGCGCTTTGCGCCGCTAAGGCTCGACGAAGACATCCGCGCCTTCTTCCACGCGTTGGGGCCGGCGACCCTGGGCTCGATGGGCACCCAGGTGGCGATGTTTGCCGACACCATCATCGCGACCTTCCTGCCTGCAGGCGCACTGTCGGCGCTCTACTACGCGGACCGCCTCAACCAGCTTCCGATCGGCGTGATCGGTGTTGCGATCGGCACCGTGCTGCTGCCGGAGATGTCGCGGCGGATCACCGCAGCGGACCATGTCGGGGCGATGGAGCAGCAGCGCCGAGCCTTCGATTATACGCTGCTGTTCGCCGTGCCCTTTGTCGCGGCGTTCCTTACCGTGCCCGACGTCATCACCCGTGCGATGTTCGCGCGCGGCGCGTTCACCCGGGCCGACGCGGCAGCCTCGGGCGCAACCCTTGCCGCTTACGCCGTAGGCCTCATCCCCTTCGTGCTGATCCGCAGCGCGGTCGCGACGTTCTATGCGCGCAAGAATACGGCGACGCCGGTGAAGGCCTCGCTCACCGGGCTAGCCGTCAACATGGGGCTCAAGCTCCTGTTGATGGGACCCCTGGCGCAGGTGGGGCTTGCGATGGCAACCGCGGTCGGCGCCTGGGTCAACCTGCTCCTGGTGCTCGGCTTTGCCGTGCGGGCCGGTTATCTCGAGCTCGATCGGGCGCTTGGCCGATCCCTCGCGAAATTCGCGATCAGCGGCCTCGTTCTCGCGGCGGCATTGTGGCTTGCAGCCAGGTATGCTGCGGCGCAATTCGGCGGCATCCGCTTTCACGACGAGATCGCGCTGCTGCTGCTGATCGCCGTCGGCGCCGCGGTTTATGCCGGCTCGATTCTCAGTCTGTTCGGTCCGAGCTGGCTGAGGGGTCTGGTCAAGGGCTAAAGTACGTTTGCGCTTCGTGGCAAACCACTGCAATATGACGGCAAATCAGAACCAGAAAAGCGGAGATAGGGATGGCTGCTCCCATCAAATTCGGCGTCGGTCAAAGCGTGCTGCGCAAGGAGGATGATGCGCTGATCCGCGGCAGGGGCCGCTACACCGACGACCTTGCGCCGCAGCCGGCGATGCACGCTTTGATGCTGCGCTCGCCACACGCGCATGCGAAGTTCACGATCGATGCCGGCCGCGCCCGCGGCCTTCCCGGCGTGGCACTGATCCTGACGGCTGCCGACATTGCCGATCTCGGCGACATGCCGTGCCTGTTCAATTTCGAAGTCGATCCCTTCACCGGCCCGCCTTACCCGATCCTGGCGAAAGACGAAGTGCGTCACGTCGGCGATGCGGTCGCCTTTGTCGTCGCTGACACCATCGAACACGCGCGCGACGCCCTCGAAGCGATCGAGGTCAACTGGTCGCCGTTGCCGGCGGTCGCGGGGGTTGTCAATGCTGTGAAAAAAGAGGCGCCGCAGGTCTGGCCCGACAAGCCCGGCAATATCCTGTTCGACGTGCCGGTCGGCGACAAGAAGGCGACCGAGGAGGCATTCAAGAAAGCCCATGCGGTCGCCGAAATCTCCATCGTCAATCCGCGCGTGGTCGCAAGCTTCATGGAGACGCGCGCGGCGCACTGCGAATATGACCCCAAGCGCGATCATCTGACGCTGACTGTCGGCAGCCAGGGCAGCCATCGGCTGCGCGACGTCCTCTGCCAGAACGTGTTGAAGATCCCGGTCGAGAAGATGCGGGTGATCTGCCCCGAT
>Ga0134125_10011244_pt1 | contig 10035 bp, 8 predicted proteins | sample KB31751_FD_96464 | JGI IMG/M metagenome (GOLD analysis project Ga0134125, IMG submission 96464) | Terrestrial soil microbial communities with excess Nitrogen fertilizer from Kellogg Biological Station, Michigan, USA - KB3-175-1 | ecosystem: Environmental > Terrestrial > Soil > Unclassified ... | reverse complement strand
TGCGTGATGGCGCCCTGGCGGACATAAGTGATGATTTCCATGTCAGCATGGGGATGGGGCGGAAAGCCGGTATCGGGAGCAATCTCGTCATCGTTCCAGACCCTGAGCGCCCCCCAGCCCATGCGGGAGGGATCGTAGTAACCGGCGAAGGAAAAGTGATGCTTGGCTTTGAGCCAGCCGTGATCGGCGCCGCCCAAACCGGCAAAAGGTCTGACTTCAATCATGGCAATCTCCCGATATGCCTTCGTTTCAGATGGCTAGATAAGGGTCGTGCCATAGGTTATAAATGGAAACAATCGAAACATATCGTTTCCATAATTGACCATATGTCCCTGCCCGACCTGCAAGGCTTTGCCATCTTCGCCCGTGTGGCCGAACTGCGCTCGTTCAGCCGGGCGGCTGCCGAACTGAGCCTGTCCAAAGCGACGGTATCGAAAGCCGTCACCAAACTTGAAAAGAAATTGGGCACGCGCCTTTTCCATCGCACTTCGCGCCGGTTGGCGCTCACCGATACCGGCGAGCATCTGGCGGCGCGCGCCACCGCGCTTCTCAGCGAAGCAGAAGCTGCGGAAAGCGAAGCCATGTCGCTGGCGGCCGCGCCGCGCGGCAAAGTACGGCTGGCGGCACCGATGTCTTTCGGCGTGCTGTTTGTAGCGCCATTGCTGCCCGAACTCTTCCTCCGCAATCCAGAGCTGACGGTGGATCTGCATTTGAGCGATGCCCAGATCGACCTCATCGGCGAAGGCTTCGATGCCGCGCTGCGCATCGGCCAATTGTCGGACACATCACTTCTGGCGCGGCGGCTTTGCGATATGCCGCTGCATCTGGTGGCGGCGCCTGCCTATCTCAAGGAACATGGCCGCCCCAAACATCCGCTGGAATTGAGCCGGCATCAGGCGATCTCCTATGCTTATCAACTGACCCAAGACACATGGCGCTTTCACAAAGCTTCCGGAGAGACGGCAGCGGTGCGGCCTGTCGGCCCGCTGCGTGTCAACAATGGCGAGGCGATGCTGCCGAGCCTGATCGCGGGCATCGGCATCGGCGTGCTGCCGGACTTTATCGTGAAAGATGCGCTATCGGACGGGCGGCTGGAACGGCTCCTGCCCGGATGGTCGTTGCCCGCGGGCGCGGTCTATTGGGTGACGCCGCCAGGCGGCCTCAAGCCCAAACGGGTGGAGATCCTGGCCGAATTCCTGGCCACCAAGCTGGCGCGCCGCCCATGACGCTTTAATCTGCCGCCCCCTTAAATTCCCCTCCGATCCAAGTCAGTATCCTTGAAAGACTCGGGGGAACGCATGACGGATCGTCTCTCGCGCCGCAGCGTGGTTGCGGCAGGCATTGCGCTGGTTCCAGGTTTGGCGATGGCGCAAGGCGCGCCAAAGCCGATGCTCGGCACGCCGCGCTCGGTCATCAGCGATCCGTCACGTGAATTCGGCCCGCGCGCCCAGCCTAGCTATACGCCCGATCCCGATGTGCTGCGCGCCGATCCCGCTTTCGACAATCTTCTGATCAGTCAGGAAGCGATCCGCCGCATCGCCACCGGCTTCCATTTTCTGGAAGGACCGGCTTGGAGCGCTCAAGGCCAGTACGCGATCTTCAGCGACGTCAAAAACGACACGCTCTATCGCTATCTTTGGGAGAGCGGCGAGACCACGGCATTTCGCAAGCCGTCCTTCAGCACCAACGGCAACAGCTTCGACTATCAAGGCCGGCAGATGAGCTGCCAGGATTATTTCCGCCGCGTGATCCGTTGGGAGATGGACGGGTCGATGACGGTGCTGGCCGACAGCTTCGACGGCAAGCCGCTCAACTCCCCCAACGATCTGGCGCCGCATCCCGACGGCAGCGTCTGGTTCACCGATCCCATTTACGGAGGTGTCCTGGCGGAAGGCCATCCTGACGACGGCGACGGCCCTTTCAATCCCGGTGGCCTGCGCGATCCCAAGATCGGCAACTCCAGTGTCGGCATCGCAGCGGCCGGCAGCATGCACCAGGTTTTGCCGCCCAGCGTCTATCGCCGTGACCCGAGCGGAAAGGTGGAACTGGTCCTGCCCTTCGAAACCGGATTTGTGCCCAACGGCATCTGCTTTTCGCCCGACGGCGCGAAGGTCTACATCATTCGCGGCGGCGGCGTGTATGTGGGGGATGTGCAGGGCGCGCGTCTTACGGAACTGAAGCGCTTTACTGACTGCATGGTGGATGGCGTCCGTTGCGGTCCCGACGGCATGCGGGCCGACCGCGCTGGCAATATCTGGGTGAGTTCGGCGGCACCCTTGGGCTATGCCGGGGTCACAGTGTGGAATCCGGCCGGCAAATTGCTGGGGCGTATTCGCCTGCCGGAAGGATGCGCCAATCTCTGCTTCGCCGGGCCAAAGCGCGATCATGTTTTCATGACCGCGACCCAGTCGGTTTACATGCTGCGCGTGAATATCCAGGGCGCCGCGCCAGGCTAAAAACAAAACATTTGATTCAGGGGGACGTGGCATGAAACGCGGACAGGTTTTCCTCGCCGGATTTCTCGTGCTCGCCGGCGGCGCTGCGTTGGCGCAGCAACCACCGCCGCTGCCCGGCGCTCAGACTTATGCCGATACGTGTCAAAGCTGTCATGGCGCCGATCTGCGCGGTGGGCGCGGCCCCAGCCTTTTTTCCGAAGCTGTGCTTTCCAGCCTTTCCGACACGCAAATCCGGCAGATCGTCAAAAGCGGCATCCCCAACAGCGAGATGCCGTCTTTCGGCACGCAGTTGAACGACGACGAGATCAGCCAGGTGATCGCCTATCTGCATCTGCGCGAGGGGCAGTTGAAAGCCAGTCCGCCATTCGTGCCCAATCCCGATGGCCAGGTGATCAAGAGCCAGAAACAGGCCTTCAAACTGGACGTTATCGCGTCCGGGCTCGAGACGCCCTGGGGCGAAACGTTCCTGCCCGATGGCCGCATGCTGGTCACCGAGCGTTCGGGGCCGCTGCGCATCATCGATCATGGCAAGCTTTTGCCCGATCCCGTGCGCGGCACGCCGAAAGTTTTTGTCCGCCAGGATGGCGGCATGCTGGACGTGGCGGTGCATAAGGGCTGGGTCTATCTCTCCTACACCGAAGTCCAGCCGGGCGTGACGCCGGCGCCGGGCAGCGACACCGCGCCCAACATCGCGCCGCCGACCATGACGGTGCTGGTGCGTGGCCATATCCAGAACAATCAATGGGTGGACAATCACGAGCTCTTTCGCGCGCCCAACACGCTCTACACCACCACCAGTGACCATTACGGCTCGCGCTTTCTTTTCGACGACAAAGGCCACCTCTTCTTCTCGATCGGTGAGCGCCACAACATGGTCAATGCCCAGAGCCTGACCACGCCGCTGGGGAAAGTTCACCGCATCAATGAAGATGGCTCGATTCCGCCCGACAATCCGTTCGTGAAACTTCCCAGTGCCTGGCCTTCGATCTGGAGCCTGGGTCATCGCAATCCCGAAGGCCTGGCGTTCAATCCCGTGACCGGCGATCTGTGGGAATCCGAACATGGTCCCGCCGGCGGCGACGAGATCAATGTGATCGACAGGGGCCACAATTATGGCTGGGGCCTCGCGTCCATGGGATTGGAGCCGGGCATCTTCCGCCAGACCGCTCCTAACACGGACCCACCGATAACATCCTACACGCCCACCATCGCGCCCAGCGGCATCAATTTCTACACCGGCAGCCGGTATCCGGGATGGAAGAACAATCTCTTTGTGGCCGCTCTGGCGGGCCAGCAATTGCTGCGGCTGGAGACGCAAGGCCGCCGCATCGTGGCGCAGGAGACCTTGTTCAAGGAATATGGCCGGGTGCGCGATGTGATCCAGGGACCCGATGGCCTTCTCTATGTGCTGCTGCAGAATCCCACCGGCGGCAGCACGGGCCTGCTGACGTCAGCTTCCACCGCGGGCATGGTGGTGCGCCTGACGCCGCAATGAAGACGTCCCAATAACCGGAGACTGGCCATGGTCCTGCGCACATTATTGCTTGCGATCGTCACCGCCGCCCTTCCCGGCACGGCTGCGGCGGCCAATATCACCAGCGAAGAATGGGGCAAGGCCGATAAGGGCGAACCAGTTTTCCTCTACACGATGAAAGCCGGCGGCCTGGAAGCACGCATTACCAATTTCGGTGGGCGCGTTGTGTCGCTGATGGTGCCCAACGCCCGGGGCGGCAAGACCGACGTCCAGCTGGGCTTCGATGATTTCGCGTCTTACTTCCGCAAGGACAATATCTATGGCGGGCTGGTCGGGCGGTATGTCGGCCGTATCAGTCATGGCGGCAGCTTCACGCTGGACGGCAAGACCTACCAGCTGGAGAAGACCAGCCCGGACGCCAAATTCGTCATTCATGGCGGCACCGCGGCTTTTTCCAATCAGCTCTGGCAAGGACGGATGCAAGACGGCGCCGAGCCCAGCCTGATCCTCACTTTGACCAGTCCGGATGGCGATGGCGGCTTTCCCGGCGCACTGTCCGTCACCGTGACGTACACGCTGACAAAAGACAGCGGCCTGAAAATCGATTATCGCGCCGAAGCCAAAGACCGTCCCACCATCGCCAATCTCACCAACCATGCCTATTTCGCGCTGCAGGGCGAAGGCAATGGCGATATTTCCAATCAGACGCTGCAGGTCTTCGCCGACAAATACACGCCTGCCGATGAAGGCAATCTGGAGACGGGCGAAATTCTATCCGTGGACAACACGCCGTTCGATTTTCGCAAGCCCGTGCGGATTGGTGATGTGCTGCATTCCAGTTTCCCGCAGATCGCGATGCGTCAAGGCCTGGACATGAATTTCGTCATTCAAGGCAAGCCCGGAACCTTGCGGCCGGCGGCGGCGATGCATGATCCGGGCACGGGCATTACCATGGCGGTCGACACCACGCAGCCCTGTATGCAGCTTTACAGCGACGGGATCGGAGATCGCACCGTGACCGGCAAGGGCGGCAAGATCTATCGCAGCTTCTACGCCATGAGCCTGGAGACCCAGAATTACCTGGACGCGATCAATCATCCCACATTCCCGGCTGATCCTTCGACCATCATCCGGCCGGGCAAGCCGCTGCACGAAGTGACCGTTTTCCGCTTCCGCCACGATTAGTCATGAACAATTTCGCCAACGCGTTTCTATTGGTCTATGCGGCACTGTTTCCGATCATCAACCCGATCGGCAGCGCCCCGCTATTTCTGGGCCTGACCGAATTTACCACCCCTCAGCAGCGCAATGGCCTTGCGGCCCGCGTAGCCGTGAACAGCCTGTTCCTGCTGTTGGGCTCGATGTTCATCGGCTCGCATGTGCTGGAGTTCTTCGGCATCAGCCTGCCGGTTGTCAGGATCGGGGGCGGTCTGGTGGTGACGGCCTTCGGCTGGAAGCTGCTCAATTCGGAAAACCCGGACGGCGCGCGCGCCGATACCGCCACGGTCCATGCCGAGCCGGAATCCTTCTATCCCCTCACCATGCCACTGACGGTGGGGCCCGGCTCCATCTCGGTCGCCATCAGCCTGGGCAGCCAACGGCCCAAGGGGGAGGATTGGGCGGAGTGGATACAGGCGGGCAGCGCCGCTCTGGCAGGCGTGCTGGCGATCGTGATCACCATCTATCTCTGCTACCGGTTCGCACAGAAACTGGTGAACATTCTGGGGCCGAGCGGCACCCATGTTGTGGTGCGCCTGTCGGCCTTCATCCTGGTCTGCATCGGCATCCAGATTCTGTGGAGCGGTTGGAGCGAATTGATGGCCCTGCATCCCTAGTTTTGCAGGGGCGGCGAGCCATTTTATGGTCGCGGTTCCGGACGGAAAACCGCTTCACACTTTTCCTGGAACCGCTCCAAAGAAAACAGGCCCCCATCCGAAGACGAGAGCCTGCTCTCAATTCAAAATGAGATGACTATCAGCCGTCCTTGTGACGCGGATCGTCATGGCGCCATGCCTTGTAATTGTCGGCATGCTTGGCGCGATAACCTTCAGCGTCAGCGCGGTGTTCCCACGCATGAAACTGATTGTCAGTGCCCATATAGCCGTCGGCATAAGCAACGGCGACATCGCTGTCCGCGAACGCATTGGCGATGCCGGCGGTGGCCAGCGACGCAGCGGCCACAGTAATGGCAGCGATGGTGATCTTCAGCGTGTTTCGCATTTCAATCCCTGAGTTACGAGTTGGGTTGACCTACGCATCAACCAATGGTGCTATACTATAGTATTGACCATATTAGCTAAGGACTGGCCAAAGCGTCGCAGGTCGTTGCATTTCTGCAATGTCTCCAACGTTAGCATCAAATCCCTGATAAACCCTCAATTTCCGGGGGCGTAGGATATGTACCAAAGTCTACCCCTTTCGCCTTCTACGACGTATAGCCCCCCATCGGGTGCAACCGCTGCTCCAGTCGGCCGGTAAGCCGCCTTGGCGGGATTGCGATCGCCGGGCGAAGGACCGGCAAAGCCTTCGATGAAGTCCTGGGGCTGGCCCGGCTTGCCGGAACGGTCAAAGGGCACAAAGACCACGTCATAGCCGCGGTGACCCTGCTCCGCCGGCGCGCCCGCGCCGCCGTGATAAACCACGAAAGCCCCGCCGCGATAGGATTTGGGGAATTGCTTGCCGTCATAGAACACCAGGTCGAGCGGCGATTGGTGCGCCGGCAGAGCGGCCAACGGCGCGTCGTACTTGCCTTCGGCCGCGGTCTTGCCGTCACCGCCATATTCCGGCGCCGTCACCCGCAGATTGAGCGCGTTGTCATAGTAGGTGTAGGGCCAGCCCAGATTGGCGCCCTTGTCGACCCGGTGCAGTTCTTCCGCGATGGTGTCGACATGGTCGTTGCGGGCCTGCATCACGCCGTAAAAGCCCTTGAAGTCTTTCGACCAGTCCACCGCCATCATGTCGCGCAGCCCGGTGGCGATCTGCTCGCCATCGCCGGGGAATTTCTGATTCATCTTGGACGCATCGAAGCGCCACACCCCCGAACGCGTCTCGAGCGACGGACAGGGCCTCAGGCCAACCGGCTTGCCATCCTTGGGCGCGGCAGGATCAAGACAGATATTCGAGGACGCGCCCACCGTGACATAAAGGCCGCCCTTACCGTCGAACGCGAGACCACGGCTGGGAAAGCCCTTGTCCGGCATTCCGTCGATCATGATCTCGCCTTCGCCCGGCACCAGCGCAGGTCCCTGGAACGCGAACCGGGTGACGGTCGTGGGTGACGCGGCGTAAAGCGCGTTCTTGTAGACGCGCAAGCCCGTGCCGCCGGCGACGGTGCTGAAATGCTCCGTCGCGATCACTTTATGATTGCGGTCCAGCCTGAGCGCGATGATGCCGGGCGCAGCGCCGTCGCGCGGTCTGCCGGTCGAGACATAGATGTCGCCATTGTCGCGGACGGCGAGATGACGGGCAGCGCCCAGCCCTTCTGCGACCACGGTGGCGTGAAAGCCCGGCGGTAGGACAAGGTTGTCGGGCTCAGCGGCAAAAGCCGGACTGGTCAGGCTGGCAAGCGTCAGCGCGGCAGCAGCGATCTTCATGATGTCCTTCCTGGAAGCGGGCCGGGAGAATGGGCGTGGAAATGCGGGCATATACCGCATTTTGCGCGTATATGCTCTTGATTTCGCGAGGGCAAGGGGCGCGCTGTCGCAGCCCGGCTTTCAGCCGTGCCTGCCAGGCTTAATCCCTACCAGACATGGACCCGGTCGCCGGGGGCCAGATAGAGCGTCTGCCCCGGCTTGACGTCGAAGGCCTGATACCAGCCATCGAGGTTACGGACTTCCAGGCCGCGATAATGGTCGGGTGCATGCACGTCCGTGAGTAGACGTTGGCGGGCTGCTGCTTCTCGCGTCTTTGCCTGCCAGGATTGGGCATAGGCCAGGAAGAATTGCTGCTCGCCCGAGAGCCCTCTGTCGCTGGGTGCAGGCTTGCCGCCGAGCGATGCGTGCCACGCGTCATAAGCCGATGCCAGACCGGCATTGTCGGCGATGTTCTCGCCCAACGTCTGCTGGCCGTTCACCGCCACATCGGGGAAAGGTTTGTAGGCATTATATTGCGCCACCAGCTTCTGGCCCGATTGCTGGAAATGGGCGAAGTCTTCCTTGGTCCACCAATTGTGGAGCCGTCCCTTCACATCGAATGCTGCGCCCTGATCGTCGAAGGTGTGGCTGATCTCATGACCGATCACCGCACCGATGGCGCCATAGTTGAAAGCGTCATAGGCCTTGGCGTCGAAGAAAGGTCTGTCAAGAATGGCGGCGGGGAAGTTCAGCCCGATCTGCAGCGGCAGATTGACGGCATTGACGGTCTGCGGCGTCATCGACCATTCACGGCGCTCCACGGTCTTTCCGATGCGATCGACATTGCGGCGATATTCGAACTGATCGGCGCGCGCCAGATTGCCGAAGGCGTCACCCTTGACCACCTGGAAACTGGAATAATCGCGCCAAACTTCGGGATAGCCGATGCCGACATAGAGCGCGAGCAGTTTCTCTTTCGCCTTGGCCTTGGTCGCCGGCGTCATCCAGGTCAGCGCGTCGATGCGCTTTGCCCAGGCGGCGGTGATGTTCTTCACCATCGTCTGCGCCTTGGCCTTTGCTTCCGGCGGGAAATATTTGGCGGCGTAAAGCTTGCCCACCGCATCGCCCAAGGCATCGTTGGTCAGATTGACGGCGCGCTTCCAGCGGTCCTGCTGCTTGGGCGTGCCGGAGAGCGCCTTGCCATAGAATTCGAACCGCGCATCCACAAAGACCTTGGGCAGCACCGGCGCGGAGTAATTGATGCGATGAAACGCGAGCCAGGTCTTCCAAACATCCAAGGGTTCGCTGGCGACCAGCTTGGAAAGGCCGGCAAACGCGGAAGGCTGCCAGACGATAAAGCTGTTCACTTGCGACAGCCTGGCGCCTTGGAAGAACTGGTCCCAATCCAGGCCCGGCGCTTTCTTGGTGAAATCGATGCGAGCCCAGACATTGTTGGCCTTCACCACATCCTGGCTGTCAACGATGCTCTCTTGCGCCTTGGCGATCTTGGTCTCCAGATCAAAGATCGAAGCTGCTTTCTTGTCGGCATCGGCGATGCCGGCCTGTTTCAGGGCGGCGGCGACATAGCTTTTATAAGCCGCCTGCACCGTCTTCATCTTGTCGCTGGTGCCCAGATAATAGTCGCGGCTGGGAATACCCAAACCGCCCTGCAGCAGATAAGGCGTGTAATGATCGCTGTCGGAGAAACCGGGCGCTACCCACAGGCCGAAGAGATTCTCTGTCTGGAAATTTGTGTTGTTGAGCGGATCAACATCGGCGCGCAGGCTTTCACCCAAGACCCGTGCCAGACTTTTTTTGTCGGAAATGGCGGCAACGGCATCAAGGTCGGCCTTGAGCGGCGCGGCGCCTTTGGCTTCGATGCCCGGCTGGTCCATGAAGCTGGCATAATAATCGGCGACCTTGCGCGCCTCGCTACCGGGCGCACTGGCCTTGACTTGGTCTTCGATCAGATTGCGGGTGCGGGTCTGCGCTTCCAGATTGAGAATATTGAAGCCGCCCCAGCGTGCCTGGTCGGCCGGAATCTCGGTCCGCTTCATCCAGCTGCCATTGGCGTAGAGATAGAAATCGTCGCCCGGCTTCGCCGACTTGTCGATGGCGCTGATATCCACGCCAGACGGCGCATCGGCCCGTGCCGTCAGCGAAAGAAGCGCAACGGCGGCGGCCGACAGAAGTAGATGTTTGGTCATGAAGGGCCTCGGGGCTGGCAGCAGGTGCATCATGCCGCTCCAGGCCTCTGACTGCAATGTGATCGAACCCGGTGCCGAGTCTATCGCAACGCAACTTGTCAAAGCTCAAAGGCCGCGAACCGGGCCGGTCTCGCTCATTTTTTCCAGATGCTTTTCGATTCGAAGAAATACGATCAGAAACGCAATGGAGAGGAAGCCCAGAAACGCTGCGCCCGCAACCGTCAGATACGTCATGCTGGCCAAGCGCTGGGTCAAGGCGTCGGCTGCGGCGGCTTGGTTTTTCGTGTCCTGTACGTTCACCTGCGCCTGGAACTTGTCTCCGAAAT
>Ga0134125_10011242_pt1 | contig 10036 bp, 10 predicted proteins | sample KB31751_FD_96464 | JGI IMG/M metagenome (GOLD analysis project Ga0134125, IMG submission 96464) | Terrestrial soil microbial communities with excess Nitrogen fertilizer from Kellogg Biological Station, Michigan, USA - KB3-175-1 | ecosystem: Environmental > Terrestrial > Soil > Unclassified ... | reverse complement strand
CTCGATGCGGGGTGCGGCAGCGGCGGCGCATTGCCGTGGCTCGCGCAAGCCGTGTGCGGGGAGCCCTGCGCGCGCGGCCGTGGGCTCGTCGTGGGCCTCGAGCTCGCCTGCGCGCACGCGGCGGAAGCACGCGCCGCGACCCGGGGCCAGGTCGCCGTCGTGCAAGCCGACCTCACGCGGCCGCCCTTGCGCCAGGCCGTGTTCGATCTCGTTTGGTCGGTCAACACCATCAACCATCTGCGCGATCCTCTCGCGGGGACCCGCGCGCTGATATCGCTCGTGCGACCCGGCGGCCGAATCGCGCTCGGGCAGAGCGCGCTGCTGCCCGAGATGTACTTCGCATGGGATGCCCAGCTCGAGCGGCGCGTGCACGCGGCCGTGCACCGCTATTACTGCAAGCGGTACGGCCTCGAGGAACGCGAGCTCGCCAAGGTTCGCTCGCTCCTGCGGCTGCTGCTCGATACCGATCTGCGGAATGTTGCCGTGCGCACATTCGTGATCGAACGTACACAGCCGCTCTCTCCTGCGGACGAGGCTTATCTTCTCGAGTGCATCTTTCTCGGCACCTGGGGCGGTGGGGAGCGTCTTCGGCCGTATCTCTCGACCGAGGAGCATGCCGAGCTCGCGCGGCTGTGCGATCCGCAGGACGAAGCCTTTGCGCTCCGGCGCCCGGATTTCCATTTCCTGCAAACGTTCACGCTCGCAGTGGGCGAGATCGAGCGCTGAGGGCCTGATCAGTCATCGGCGGTGAGGATCGGAAAGCAGACGAGCGAGGGTTTCGGCCGTTTCACCGGGATCCCCGCTCCTACGCAGCTCGAAAGTCGGAACCGACCCGAGACGTCGAACAAAGTCGTTCCATTCCGGCCGGCCGGCGGCGTACGGCTGAGCCGCGGCGAGCCGCCGCACGATTTCCGACCGCCTCAAGGGCACGAGGGCCTCGCCTCTGTTTGGCACTTTCGCCGTCAGGAATACCAGCGCTTTTACGGCCACCGGCTTCGGGGCGAGCCGGAACGGCGCCCGCCGCGCGTCGATCTCGAGCTTCACCACCCCGCTGCGGCGTCGGATCTCCGGGCTGCCGCGCAGTATCGCCGCGACCGATCGCGGCAGAAGCCCTAGCGATTCTCGACGGACGTGAAGGAAATTCGCGACACCCGTCGCCAGCATCGAGTGCCTTGCGACAAACGCGCTATCTTCCGAGACGAGCTCGAAACCCCGGATCAGACAGCCGAGCGCCGCAGTGGTCTTTCCCGCGCCGCTGTCGCCCATCAGCAGCACTCCGCGGCCGCCGAGCCCCACGCAGGCCGCGTGCAGGGGCACGAGCCCCTGCGCCCGCGCTGCCAGCGTGAACACCGCGAATTCGAGCAGCTCGTAACGCACGTGGTATTCGTGTCGCAGCATGCCGCGGGAGACGGCAATGACGGCCGCGCGCTCCGCCGGCGAGATCGCCGCGAACGTCGACGCTCCCGTCGCCGCGCAGAGGAATGTCGCCCCGGAAAGCATCTCGATGCGAGGCACGGATCGAGCCGACGGCGCCGCGCGGCGCACCACCTCCAGATGCACTCGAAATCGCGGCGTTCGGCGTGCGAGATCGTGCCGCGGCAGATCGCCGTACGCGTGCTCGATGATGCGGCGAAGCCTTGCATCCCGCGCGATGAATTCGAAGTCGCCGCCGAGCAGGCGCGCCGAAGCGTACGGTGTTGCCGCGCGCCGCTCCCGAAACGGGTCCGCGTCGATGTCGCCCTGCGGGAGAGGGCCTCTCGGGGTCATCTGCAGATTGCGCGGATCATTGCAACGTCGAACCGGCTACACCGAATAGCCCGCGGTGGTGGCGTCGTCGCGAAACATCCGCACCGTGTCGAGTGAGTACTGCTCGAGGCTGCGGCCGACCATCGGAAGCTTGCGCAGGATTTCCCGAGTGAGCGTGATCGCATGGCACCCAACGCGCTCGGCGTGAAAAATATTGAGGAGCTCGCGCGGGCTCCCCCAGATCAGCTCCGCATGCACATTCGGCGCGAGCAGATGGACGGCAGCCGCCATCATGGGCTCGGGATCGACGCCGGTGTCTGCGATTCGCCCTGCCAGTACCGAAACGTACGACTTCACTTCCGGATTGAGGACGCTCGCGACATCGCGCACTTGGGCCAGTGTCATGATGGCGGTGACATTGAGCTTGACTCCGCGGCTTGCCAGCCGCTCGACGATCGAATACGTCGGCTGGCCTTTCGTGTTCGTCACGGGCACCTTGACATACACGTTGTCGCCCCAGCTCGCGATCGCGAGCGCTTCGCGCTCCATTGCGGGCAGGTCGTCCGCGAGGACTTCGAGGGAGACCGGCTTGTCGCGAATGCGTGCGAGGATGCGCGTCGCGAACGATCGATAGTGCACGACCCCGGCCATGCGCATCAATGTAGGATTGGTCGTCAGACCCTTCACGAACGGCCGCGAGCTCATCTCGAGCATCTCCGACTCGTCCGCTCCGTCTGCGAAGAGTTTCACGCGCAGCTCATCTATCTTCGGCATGGCCGATATCCTTTCGCAAAATGATTCGCGCCGCATCGAGCAGGGACCCGACTCGGAAGTCGTAGGATTCCGGCCGGCGCTCCCGGTACCGCCGGTCGAGAAAGAAGGTGCTGCACCCGGCACGCCGCCCCGCTTCGATGTCGCGCCAGCGGTCCCCGACCAGATGGCTCGTGCTCAAATCGAGGGACAGCTCGGCTGCGGCGCGCGTGATGAGTCCCGGCATCGGCTTGCGGCACGAACACGCGTCCCGATCGTCGTGCACGCACATGTAGACAGCGTCGAGCCCCAGCTCGGTCCGGATGCGGTCATTGATGCTGTCCGCGACCGCCGCGGGCGTGATGCCGCGTGCGACGTCGGGCTGGTTGGTCACGACGATCAGGCAGTAGCCTCCTGCTCTGAGCGAACTCACGGCCTCACCGACACCTGGCAACAGCTCTAGCTCATCGAGCGAGCGCGGCGCGCAAGGGGTGTGTGCGCGAACGATGGACCGGTTGATGACGCCGTCGCGGTCCAGGAACACGGCCGAGCGGATCATTCGGTGCGCCACTCGCGCTCCCAGCGAGTCTCCTCCGCCTTGAGGAGCGGATGCGAGACGAGCAGATGCCACACCACCGCCTGAAAGGCCTCGGTGTGCGGCGTGACGGTTTCGGGGTTCACGGTGGGAACGACTACACACGCATCGGCCGCCCGCGCGGTATAGCCGCCATCGCGGCCGACGATGCCGACGATCTTCGCGCCGATGCGCTCGGCGAACTGGATTGCCGCGACGACGTTGGGACTGACGCCCCTCTCGGCGTCCCCTCCCCCCACAGACAGTACGAAGAGAGCATCGCGCGCGGAGAGCCGGCTCACTCTGAGCCATTCGACGAACACGGTCGTCCAGCCATCATCATTCGCCCGCGCCGTGAGCTCAGATACGTTGTCGGTCGGGGCGTAGCATTCGAGGTGCGCGATCTTGCGAAAATCATTCACGGCGTGCGAGGAGTTCGCCGCGCCTCCACCGATGCCCAGAAAAAACACTCTGCCGCCGCTCGAGCGAACGCCGGCGAGCAGCTCCGCGATTCGCTCGATTTCCGAGTCATCGAGCCGACGAATGATTTCGGCTGCTTCCGCGAGGTGACACTTTGCGTAGCCCATCGGCCGCTCCCCTCAAATAGCGCGCGGTCTCGGCGAGACCGCGAAACGAGCCCATCTCGTAGAAGCGTTCGCTCATCTCGAGTCCGGCGAGCTCGCCCCGCACAGAGAGCTCGCGATAGAGGTCGGCAAGATCGAACGCCACCCCGTCCGAAAAGATTTCGAGCGCCCGGGCCGAGAGCACGCCGAGCCCATGGTCGACGTGCGCCATGTCGTTCCGCGGAGAGTCCTTGTCGTAGATCAAGACTCTGTCGCCGCTCAACAGCACGTTGCTCGGTACCCACCGGCCGCCGTTGCGAAAGACCGTCAGCAGCGCGGACGCGCCACTGCGCTCGTAAGCCTCCCGTGCGGCCGCGCAGCAGACCCGCGGATAAGAATCCCCGTACAGCACGAAAAAGAACGGCCCGAGCCGCGGCAAGGCGCGCCGCAGCGCGCCTCCCGTTCCAAGCGGCGCCGGGCCGTCGAAGGAGTATTGAATCCGCAGGCCGAACTCCGCTCCATCGCCGAGCGCCGCCTCGATCTGCTCGCCGAGGTGCCCGACGCAGAGCACCGCCCTGCGAACCCCCTCGCTTGCCAGAAGCTCGAGCTGCCAGTGGATGAAGGGGCGGCCGGCCACCTCGACCAGCGCCTTCGGCCTCGATTTCGTCAGGGGACCGAGGCGCGTTGCAAGCCCGCCCGCGAGTATCGCTACAGGAAGCATGGCTCAGGGGAGGACCACTTTGGTGCCTTCGAAGTCGAAGCGGAAGCGCACCTCCTGCAGCCCGGCGTTCGCCATCGCGCGCCTCAGCCGATTGCGCTCCGTCGCATAGAACATCAGGAACCCGCCCCCTCCGGCACCGACCAGCTTTCCGCCCACGGCGCCGCTGCGTCGGGCGAGCTCGTACCACTCGTCTATCTGCCCGTTGCTCATTCCATCCGAGCGGCGCCGCTTGTGCTCCCAGTGCTCCTGCATCAGCTCGCCGAACTCCCGTAGATTCCCGGACTCGAGCGCGGTCCGACTTCGATATCCCAACTCCTTCACGTAGTGCAGGTTCTCGAGCATGAGCTGCTCTCCCGCCTCGGAGCGCTCGTGCTGGTCGCGCAGAATCCCGCCCGCGCTGCGACTGAATCCCGTGAAGAACAGGAGCAGGTTGTCCTCGAGCTCGTAGATCGTTTCCATCGAGACGCGCAGCGGTTCCGCGGCCACGCGGTCGTCCTTGTGGAAGGTGAGGCACGTGAGTCCGCCGTAAGCCGCGATGTATTGATCCTGTTTGCCCACCGGCTCCCCGAGACGCTCGATCTCGACCCGACAGGCGAGCTCGGCGAGCTCCTGCGGGTGAAGGAGCCTGTGCCGATGCGCGCGAACGGCCTTCAACAGCGCAGTCGTGAAGCTGCCCGAGGAGCCGAGACCGGTACCCGCCGGAATGTCCGCGAGCGTCGTGATCTCGATCTGCGGAGTGCGCAGTCTCTCGAGCGCGAGGACTTCCCGGATGACCGGATGGCGAACCTGATCGACGCGCTCCACGTTCTCGAGCGACGAATACTTGAGATGGATTCCTTCGGTGAACGGTCGCATGACCGTCACGTAAACGTATTTGTCGATGGCCGCAGCGATCGAGAATCCTTCATAGCGTCGATAGTAGGACGGCAGATCCGTGCCGCCGCCGCCGAGGGTGATCCGCAGCGGGCTGCGAGCGATGATCACGGTCGCGCCTCCAGTACCCACTCATTGCCGCACAGGAACGCGACGGTCCTCTGAATTCCCTCGCGGATGCTCAGTCGCGCGGACCAGCCGAGGGTGCGGATCCGGCGGGTGTCGAGGAAGATGAACGGGCTGTCACCTACCCAGCCGCGGTCACCGCCGGTATGCTCTAGCGCGGGTCGAACCTGCAGCGTCTCCGAAATCCAGCGGACCGAATCGTCCACGTCGCAAAAGTCTTCCGAGCCCAGATTGAGAATGTTGATTGGGGCCGTCGCGCGCTCCAGCGCGATCAGCATCGCATCCACGCAATCGTGTACGTACAGATAGGATTTGCGCTGCCTGCCGTTGCCGAGCACGCGCAGATGCGTCGGGTCTCGCCTGAGCTGTCTATAGAAATCGATCACGTGCCCATGCGTGTAGCGCTCGCCCACGATCGAGGTGAACCGGAAGATCCAGGCCTGAAATGCGAACGCCTCGCAATACGCTGAGATGAGTCCTTCGCCGGCGAGCTTGGAGGCCCCGTACAAAGAGGTCTGCACCGGAAAGGGGGCGTCCTCCGGCGTCGGAAAGACGGAGGGCTCTCCGTAAACGGAACCCGATGAGGAGAAGGCGATCTTGCGAACGCCGTTCAAGCGCATGGCCTCGAGCACGTTGTGCGTGACAATGGTGTTCTGCTCGAGATCGAGGTACGGGTGCTGCGGACCGCCCCGAACATCGGCATTCCCGGACAGGTGGAATACGACGTCCGAGCCCGCCATGGCCTCGCGCACGGTTGCGCTGTCGAGCAGCGTTCCCTGCACCAGACGGAACGAGCCGCGGGCGAGCGCCCCTTCGAGGAATTGCCGTTGGCCGGTCGAGAAGTTGTCGAAGCCGACGACCGTCCATCCGATCGACAGCAGGCGGTCCGTGAGGTGGCTGCCGATGAAACCGGCACAACCGGTCACGAAGGCCGTGAGTCCCATCGAATCCCCGTTCGGTTCAACAAGAGGTTGGTCGATCGCGCGCGCTCGCCCGCAGAGTGAGTCCAGCGGCGCACCACAAGAGTTCATCGGCCGCAAATGAACTGCTCGACCCGTCGCGAGGTACGCACGCCGAGATCCATGCGCGCACTCGATGAGCAATCCGGAGCCGGACACGAGCCGTACTCGACGCTCGCCGAACTGCTGCGGCAGCGAGCGATCCCGCGGGGCCCGGTCCTCGTGCTGACCGACGACCCCCGGCGCTCATCCGCCGACTGGCCTTGCGAGTACACGCTCGCGCGGCCCGGCGAGGCGACCACCTTGCTCGCTCGAGCGGACTTTCAAGCGGTTGCAGTCTCGATCGGCTCCGCCGCCGACCCGGACGATCCGGGTGCGCTTCTCGATATGCTCGGCGCCTCACTCCCTGCAGATGCCGTGCTCGCGTTCATTCGACCGCGGAGAGGCGGGAGCGGCGAGCGTCAGGCCGCTCACTCGATGCTGCGCCGATCGGGATTCGACCGGATCTGGGTCGAGACTCGAGGCAGGTCGCTCTGTGCGACCGCCCGGCGCGCGAGCAGCTCCGGCACCAGGACGTGCTCGATCATCGTGCCGGTGTACAACGAGCGGGAAACCTTCCCGATCCTCATGCGCGCGCTGCTCGCCAAGCGGCTCGACCACCTGGGGCTCGAACGGGAGATCATCGTCGTCGAGAGCAATTCCACCGACGGCACGCGCGATCTCGTGGCCGGATTTACGGGAGCCGCGGATGTCACGGTCCTGTGGCAAGACCGCCCCCGCGGCAAGGGTCATGCCGTTCGCAGAGGGCTTCAGGCGGCAACGGGTGATATCGTCCTGATCCAGGACGCAGACCTCGAGTACGACCTCGAGGACTACGACGCCTTGCTTCAGCCGTTGCTGCTGCAGGACCAGGTGGATTTCGTGCTCGGATCGCGCCACACGGGCCAGGCGCGCATGCGACAGTTCTCGGACCAGCCCTTGCTCGGCGACCTGCTCAACGCCGCTCACCTTTGCTTCGCGACGGTCATCAACGTCCTCTACGGCCAGAGTCTCAAAGACCCGTTCACCATGTTCAAGGTCTTCCGGCGCGACTGCCTGTATGGCCTCGAGCTCGAGTGCGACCGCTTCGACTTCGACCACGAGCTCCTCATCAAGCTGCTTCTGAAGGGCTATGTGCCCCTCGAGGTTCCCGTCAGCTACTGCTCCCGCTCCTTCAAGCAGGGCAAGAAGATTCGCATGTTCCGCGATCCCCCGACGTGGCTCAGAGCGGATTTGAGATACCGCCTGCGCAGACTCGAGCCCCGGTTCGACGAATTTCCGCCAAACGTCAGCCCCACGGACCCGTCACGCCCGGGCACCCTCCTCGCGCTCGGCAACAGGGCGTCGCTCGGCCCGCGCGAGGGCACGGACACAGACGGCCCACATGACGATGACGAGCCAAAGCCGCGGGTACGCGAGAAGATTCCACACGCCACGGCCCTCGAACGATGAGGTCAGCGCATAGGGAAACAACCCGATGAGGGCGTAGGCTCCGAGCACCAGGTACGCCTCGGGCTCGGCTCGCCGAGAGCGCAGCCAGTCGGCGATCAGACCGGCGGGCAGCCAGAGCAGCACGAAGTGGTACGTCGCCGTAGCCGGGGCGATGGCCATGACCAATATTCCGAGCAGGCCGACCGTTGCCGCGGTGAATTCCGCGGTCGCGGCGCGGTACGCCCTCCAGAGCACGGCTGCGGTTGCGAGTACCAGGGCCGACTTGGCAGCCGCGACAAAGATCGGGCGAAGCACGGGAGCCACGACCATCGGCTTCGGATTGGCTGCCGGATCGAGCACGAAGAGCCGGCCGAACAGTGAATCGAAAGACTGGTAGGCAGCGCTCAACCCGAGCGGATCCGGCGGATTCAAGTGACCGGTCAGATGCCGCTCGATGACGGAGGCGAGGAAAATGCCATGCACCGGCCAGCCGAGCACGGCAATGCTCGCGGCGGCGACGACGCCGATAGCGATCGCGCCGCCGAGGAGGACTCTCCATTCACGGAGCGAGCCGGGCGAGATCAGGTAGATGACAGGGTAGTACTTGAGCGGTACGAAAAACCCGAAGCACAGGCCGGCGACCAGCCTGCGATTTCGCTGCCATGCGAGATATCCAAGAATGCAGCACATCGAGATGACGATGTACGGTTGTCCGTCGCGCAAATCGTTGACGATGGCGTGGTACGAAGCGAGGACGAACAACGCGGATGCCGCGAGGCTCCACGAGAGAACTCTTGCCAACAGCAATATGGAGGCGCCGAGGCACAGAACGCTTACGAAGGTCATGACCCTGAGCGCATCGAGCGGTGCGAGTCGAGCGAGCGGCAAGAGCAGCAGCGCGGTCGGCGGCGGGAACGGACCGAACTTGCCGTACGATGACATCCCGTACGCCCGCATCCGCGCCTGGAACCAGGAATCGTCGTATAGACGCGCAGTATCCTCGCCGTTCGCGACGATCTTTGCCGCTGTAAGATAGTTCGGAAAGTCCGTGTCGACCCGCTGCAGCGGCGGAGCAACGCCTTTGACGATGAGCATCGCCGTCAGCGACACGATCAACGCAAGTGCGACCAACCTTCCGAACGTCGTTTCGGCCGCACCGGCGAGGGTGAGCGCCGCTTGACGTGCGGGAAGCCTCCCAGTACGTTCAACGTCCGTTTCGTCGCACCTCTCTCGCTCAACCCTGCTGCTCATAGATTCACGCGCGATGGCCACGGGAGAGGAGTACATCCGGGCGATCACCCGGCTCGAAGCCGACCGTCGTGCGCGCTCCGCGTTTCACGATTTGGTAACGAGCCTGGCGCCCTCCGGTGCCGGGATCTTCGACTTCGGATGCGGGCCCGGTATCGATGCCAAGTGTTACGCGCAGCAGGGGTACCGCGTCGTTGCGTACGATGCGGATGAGCGAATGTGCGCCACCTTCGCCGAGCATTGCGAGCCGCAGCTTCGTTCGGGTCAGGTCGAGCTCCTCCGCGGGAATTACCGGCAATTCCTCGATGTCCTCGCGCCGACGATCCGCGACCGGTTCGAAATCAGCATGGTCACGGCGAACTTCGCGCCCCTGAACATGATCGAGGACCTGCATGAGCTCTTCTCGAGGCTGCATGCATGCACACTGCCGCGAGCGAAGGTGGTTGCGAGCGTGCTGCATCCGTACTTCGTTATCGATATGCGCCATCGATGGTGGTGGAGGAACAGGGGTCGGGGATGCTTCGGCGTCGCGAGCATGGCGGGCACCGTTTACCGGCGCTCCTTCGACGATTTCGCGCGGCAGGCGGCGCCATATTTCACTCTCGAGGGCATCGCGCGCGGTCTTCCGGGCTCGCGTTTCCGCTCGTCCAAGCGCGCAAGCTGGACGGCTCTCGCAACCAGTCGTTACGCTTTTCTGCGGTTCTCGAGGAATGACGCAGTCGCGGCGCATCTTCAGCCGTAGCCGGCAAGCCGCCGAAAGCGCTCCGAGCTCCCGAGCAGTTCCTCGTACGTTCCCGCGGCAGTAATCCGCCCGTTCTGCAGCTCGACGATCGAATCGCAGGCCGGCAAGGCACTCGATCGATGAGCGACGAGAATGATCGTGTAGCGCCCGCGCAGGCTCGTGACAGCCGACATCGTCTCGCGCTCGGTCGAGTTGTCGAGAGCGCTGGTCGCTTCGTCCAAAATCAGCACCGACGCCTCCGTGTATAACGCTCGCGCGATGCCG
>Ga0134125_10011239_pt1 | contig 10037 bp, 8 predicted proteins | sample KB31751_FD_96464 | JGI IMG/M metagenome (GOLD analysis project Ga0134125, IMG submission 96464) | Terrestrial soil microbial communities with excess Nitrogen fertilizer from Kellogg Biological Station, Michigan, USA - KB3-175-1 | ecosystem: Environmental > Terrestrial > Soil > Unclassified ... | reverse complement strand
GCATGCTGCAGGTCGGGATCCGACATCGCGGGGTTCTCACCCTCGATATACATGCCGCGGATGTCTCCGGCGTGGATCGCGTTCATGATCTCGACCACCGTGAGGCCGCGGACCGGATCGAGCTCCTTCTGCCACAGCTTTTCGAAATTCCCGCGCATATCGTTGCGCTCGACCGGTTGGTAGTCCGGCAGGAACATCGGAATGAGGCCGGCGTCGGACGCTCCTTGCACATTGTTCTGGCCGCGCAGCGGATGCAGGCCTGTTCCCGGCCGGCCGACCTGCCCGGTGATCAGCGCGAGCGCAATCAGGCAGCGCGCGTTGTCGGTGCCGTGCACATGTTGGCTGATGCCCATACCCCAGAAGATGATCGAGGCACGCGAGCGCGCGTAAAGCCGCGCCACCTCGCGCAAGGTCTCTGCCGGAATGCCGCAGATCGGCGCCATCTTCTCCGGCGTGAAGTCCTTGATCTTGGCCTTCAGCTCCTCGAAGCCTTCGGTGTAGCCGGCGATGTATTGCTCATCGGTCAGGCCCTCGGTGATGATGGTGTTGATCATCGCGTTCAGAAGCGCGACGTCGCTTCCCGGCTTGAACGCGAGATGCTTATAGGCATGGCGCGACAGCACCTGGCGGCGCGGATCCATCACGATCAGCTTGGCGCCGCGTTTTGCGGCGTTCTTGATGAAGGTCGCCGCCACCGGGTGGTTCACTGTCGGGTTGGCGCCGATGACGATGATGACCTCGGCATCGAGCGCAGCCGAAAACGGCGCCGACACCGCGCCCGAATTCAGGCCTTCGGCCAACGCCGCGACGGAAGACGCGTGGCACAGCCGTGTGCAGTGATCGACGTTGTTGGAGCCGAAACCGGTGCGCACCAGCTTCTGGAACAGATAGGCCTCTTCATTGGAGCCCTTGGCCGAGCCGAAGCCGGCGAGCGCTTTGGGCCCCTCTTGGTCGCGGATCCTGACCAGGCCTTGCGCGGCAAGGTCCAGCGCCTCTTCCCAGCTCGCCTCGCGGAAATGCGTGAAGGGATTGGCGGGATCGACCTGGTCGTTGGCGTCCTTCTTCGCATTCGGCAGCCGCACCAGCGGCTTGGTCAGTCGATGCGGATGATGAATATAGTCGAAACCGAAGCGGCCCTTGACGCAGAGCCGGTTGTGGTTGGCCGGACCATCACGGCCCTCGGCATAGATCAGCTTCTCGTCCTTGACGTTGTAGGTGACCTGGCAACCGACCCCGCAATAGGGGCACAGCGAGTCGACCTTGCGGTCGGGATAGACCACACGGGTCTGCTTCTCATCCAGCATCACCGCCGGCATCAAGGCGCCGGTCGGGCAGGCCTGCACGCACTCGCCGCATGCGACGCAGGTCGATTCGCCCATCGGATCGTCGAAGTCGAACACGATCTTGGCGTCGTGGTTGCGGTAGGCCATGCCAATGACGTCGTTGACCTGGACCTCGCGACAGGCGCGCACGCACAGGCCGCACTGGATGCAGGCATCGAGATTGACGCGCATCGCCGCGTGGCTGCTATCCGGCTGCCAGCGCTCGGCGGATGGGAAGCGGCTTTCGGTGACGCCGACCTTCTCGGCCCAGTGCCAGAATTTCGAATCCGGATCGTGCGAGGTTTCGCGCTCGGGCTGGTCGGCGACCAGGAGCTCCATCACCATCTTCTGCGCCGCAACCGCACGCGAGCTTGCGGTCTTCACCTTCATGCCGACGGTCGGCGTGCGCTTGCAGGAAGCGGCGAGCACCCGCTCGCCTTCGATCTCGACCATGCAGGCCCGGCAATTGCCGTCCGGGCGGTAGTCCGGCGCGGGCGAGTAGCAGAGATGCGGGATCTCCTGCCCTTCCCGCTTGGCCACCTGCCAGATGGTCTCGCCGGGCTTTGCATCGACCTGTTTGCCGTCGAGCTCGAACTGAATCTTGGTCATTCGGCTGCGTCCTTGAACTCGCCCGCGAAATACTTGATGACGGAGGTTAGCGGATTGGAGGCCGCCTGGCCCAATCCGCAGATCGAGGCATCGCGCATTGCCTGGCTCAATTCCTCGAGCAATTGAGTGTTCCAGACCGGCCGTTCCATCAACTGCGCCGCTTTCTCCGTTCCGACACGGCAGGGCGTGCACTGCCCACAGCTCTCATCTTCGAAGAAGCGCATCAGGTTCAGCGCGGCACCTCTCACGCTATCCTGCTGCGACAGGATCACGATCGCCGCCGAGCCGATGAAGCAGCCGTATTTTTCCAAGGTGCCGAAATCGAGCGGAATATCGCCCATCGAGGCCGGCAGGATGCCGCCGGACGCGCCGCCCGGCAGATAGGCATAAAAGGTGTGGCCGTCGGCCATGCCGCCGCAGAACTCCTCGATCAATTCGCGTACGGTGATGCCGGCGGGCGCGAGCTTTACGCCTGGATTTTTCACGCGGCCCGAGACGGAATAGCTGCGCAGACCCTGGCGCCCATTGCGGCCCTGAGCCGTCCACCAGGACGCGCCTTTCTCGACGATATCGCGCACCCAAAACAACGTTTCGAGATTGTTGATCAGCGTCGGCTGGCCGAACAGGCCGACCTGGAACGGATAAGGCGGCTTGTGGCGCGGCAGCCCGCGCTTGCCCTCGATGCTTTCAAGCAAGGAGGATTCTTCGCCGCAGATATAGGCGCCGGCGCCACGCCGCAAATGCAGCGTCGGTCCGCCCGGTGGCAGCTTCGCGAACTCCACCGGCAACAACTTGTGCGCGGCGGGATATTCGTCGCGCAGATAAATATAGACGTCGGAAGCATCGATGATGTGGGCCGCAATCAGCGTGCCTTCGATGAAGCGATGGGCATCGCGAAGAAGGTAGAAGCGATCCTTGAAAGTGCCCGGCTCGCCCTCGTCGGCATTGACCACCATCAGCCGTGGCCCGGGCTCGCCCAACACGGCGCGCCACTTGCGCCCCGTGGGGAAGCCGGCGCCACCCAGCCCGCGCAGGCTGGAGTCCTCGAGCGCCTTCAGCACGTCCTCTTTGCTGATCCGGCCCGCTCGCAGGTCGCCAAGCAGCCTGTATCCGCCGTCCTTCACATAGGCGTCGTAGTCCACATAGTCCGGAATGATTGGATCGGTTTCGCCGCGTGCGGCGGTGGCCAAGACCTCGCGCGCGGTCGCATCGAGAATGTAGCGGTGCCCGACCTCCGCAACCGGCGCGTGATCACAGAAGCCGACGCAGGGCGCGCGCACGACGCGGACTCCGGGGCCAGCCTTGTCCTGCAATTCCTCCAATAACTTTTCGGCGCCGAGCATTGCGCAGGTGATGGAATCGCAAACCCGGATGGTCAGCGGGGGAATGTTCGGCTCGCCTTCCTTCACCACATCGAAATGCGCGTAGAAGGTCGCCGTCTCGAACACTTCGGCGAACGAGAGCCGCATCGCGTCCGCGAGCGCCGCGAGATGGGCCGCGGATATCTGTTTGTAGGTATCCTGGATCAGGTGCAGGTGCTCGATCAGAAGGTCGCGCCGGCGCGGCCGGTCACCGAGCAGCACCTCGATCTCATGCGCGGCAGCCGGATCGATCTGGCGGCCCTTTGGCGTCGGCTTTGCGCGTTTGCGTCCCTGCCCCGGATGTTCGAACGGGCGAACCTGCTGCACGTCGTGACTCATGGATACGTGTCGTCCTCGCGTCTATTTAGAGCAACTCTAGTTTCTGGCATGCCAGATGCCAAGAAGAAATTAGAGTGAATAAATAACGATTTAAGGGGCAGGCAGGGTCGCTGCCGTGCCCCTTGCTATTTGGATTCCGGGCCCCCGGCGGTTCCGTCGCCATGGGGAACCGTCAGAGGCTTTTTGGCGGGCGCCGAGCCGGCCTCTTCGCGAGGGCCGGACTGGGCACCCCCCAGGCGTACGGCTAGTGGAACAGCTTCATGGCGTTGCTGAGGGTGGAGATCACGCCCCACGCCAGCGGGATGCCGACGAATCCCCATGCCAGGATCAGTTTCAGCTTCATCGTACTGTCGGTCTGTGTTGCCATTGCCATTCTCCCTCAGGCTCTTGCTGTAGCAGGTCGCGCGTTGGCCGCGGCCCGCTCGCCGGCCGCGGCATCGTGCGCGCGCACGTCATCTTCAGACATGTGATACCGCGCGTGCACGGCCTTGACGGCCAGGTTGCAGAAGAAACCGATCACCAGCAACCCGGCCATGATGTACATGGTCGTGTTGTAGGCTTGCGCCTTCGGCACTCCGTGGTCGACGTTGTATTGGCGGATGTAGTTCACAAGGACCGGACCAAAGATACCGGCCATCGACCAGGCCGTGAGCAGCAATCCATGGATGGCGCCGACATAACGCGTTCCGAACATATCCTTCAGATAGGCCGGCACCGTCGAGAAGCCGCCGCCATACATGCTGATGATGACCAGGAAGGCGCAGACGAATCCGACCACGCTGCCGATCGACCCGGTATAGGGAACTAAGCAGTACAGGAAGAAACCGAGCACCATGAACACGAAGTAGGTGTTCCGGCGGCCGATATAGTCCGAAACCGTCGCCCAACAGAACCGGCCGCCCATGTTGAACAGGCTCATCAGGCCGACGAAGCCCGCGGCGGCGATCGGCGTGATGTGACCGGGGAACATCTCCTGGCTCATGGCGGAAGCCTGTCCGAGCACGCCGATGCCGGCGGTCACGTTGAGGCAGAGCACCCACCAGATCAGCCAGAATTGCGGTGTCTTGAGTGCGTCATAGACGAAGACGTCGCTCCTCGTGATCAGCTTCTTGGTCTGCGCAGGCGCGACATAGCCCGCCGGCTGCCAGCCGGGAGGCGGCACCCGAACGATGATCGCGCCGACGATCATGAAGAAGAAGTAGACGACACCGAGCACGATGAAAGTTTCGGCAACTCCGACGTGGGTGGCCGTGCCGAATTTGTGCATCAGCCACACCGACAGCGGCGAAGCGATGAAAGCGCCGCCGCCGAAGCCCATGATGGCCATGCCGGTCGCCATGCCGGGACGATCCGGGAACCATTTGATCAGCGTCGAAACCGGGGAGATGTAGCCGATGCCAAGCGCGATGCCGCCCAGCACGCCGTAGCCGAGGTAGATCAGCCAGATCACATGGGAATAGACGCCGATCGCGGAAATGAAAAACCCGCCGGCCCAGCAACAGGCAGCGGTGAACATCGCGCGCCGCGGCCCACCTTCCTCGACCCAGCGACCGAACACTGCCGACGAGACGCCCAGGAAGAAGATCGCAAGCGAGAAGATCCAGCCGAGTTCAGTCAGCTTCCAATCGTCCGGAGCCGACTTGGTGATTCCGATCAGTTTGGTCATCGGCAGGTTGAACACGCTGAATGCGTAGGCCTGACCGATACACAAATGGACGCAAAGTGCCGCGGGCGGCACCAACCACCGGCTGAAACCCGGCTCGGCAACCGTGTGCTCGCGGTCAAGGAACGATAACATACCCATTCTGCGCTTCCTTCCCCTATGGCCAGCCGCCTTCTTGGAAGGCGATCTGTCCGGCAATCCCTTCCTCAGCCCGTCACACGTGCGAAGCTCGCGCCCTAGCTGCTTCGCACATTCTGAAATGCGCCGGGACCAACAACACGCATTCAGAACTCCGACGCCTTGCGTAGGCGTTCTATAGCTTGCTCGGCGCTCCATGCGCCGATGCCCACTTTGCCGTTCGCCGCCGACGATGATCTCAAACACTTCGAGATCTGAAACATTCCGAACAGTCGCCAATATTGCGTTTCGGGGCGGCAGCGTGCTGAGAACTTCCGAATCAACCTTCGCAATAGAACGAAGTCAATCATTTGGGGCAAAGGATCGCGCGCGTGTCGATAGATAAAAGGTAGCGAGAGGCTAAAGATGCAGCGCAGCAAATTCCTGGGCTCCGTAACGGTCACCTCTTTGCTGCGATGCGAACTCGTCAATGCGATGCCGCGGAAAGCGTGCTGGCATGATTTGATACTTCGATTACCCAATTCAATTTTTCAATGGAGGTCGCGACTTCACGTTCTCGCGGCGCGCTGCGCCCGAGGTGTACCCAAGTATTCCGCCCTCCCAAAACGGAGGGCGCAGGGAAGGCCGGGTGGCCGCTGCACCCGGGGCCCCCGCGCAAAAGAATTTGCGCGAGCGCGCGTTGACCACAGGTACAGGCGGTGATCACACCGGCCTTCCCCGCGCAGTGGTTTACGGCTTACTTCGGGCTCTCCCCGGTGAACCAGCGTTTGCCACCGTCATCCGCGCATCATCTTGCGCGAACTTAGCGCCTGCATGGGCGCGCCAGGACCACACGACTTCGCCGTCCGCAAACGCCGCCGCTCGTCTGTCGGCGCATTCGCGTCCACCGCATCCCCGCCTCACGTGTCGTGACGATCGCGATACGCCCCTCTGCCATCGAGGCGGGATGGAGCGATAATACGGCAAATCCGAATTTCGGAAAAGCGAAATATTTTCCATGAACGGGCTTGACAACAATTTTGCCACCGCGCCCGGGCGGGCAATGAATGTGCTCGAGGGTCATTCCGGGGCGCTCGCGCAGCGGGCGAACCCGGAATCTCGAGATTCCGGGTTCGGTCCTACGGACCGCCCCGGAATGACGGTCGCTGGGAGACCATCAGTTCGTCGCCTTAGTCCCGTATTGCAGCACCTGCACCTTTTCCAGGGTGATGAGGCCGCTCGACATCATCGCATCGAGCGTCGGCAGGAAGGCGTTGATCTTGTCCTCGGCATCGACGATCTCGATCACCAGCGGAAGATCTTCCGAGAGCCGCAGAATCTTCGTGGTGTGCAGCCGGCTGGAGGCGCCAAACCCCATCGGCCCGCGCAGCACCGTCGCGCCGGCCAGATGCGTCTCGCGCGCCTTCAGCACGATCGCCTCATAAAGCGGCGAGCCGCCGCACCGATCGTTCTCGCCGATGAAAACTCGGAGCAGTAACGCCTGTTTGGGAATTTGCATCGTCAGCTCCCTTTCAATCGATTGAGGCGGTTCGCCAGCATAGATCCAAGCCATACGGCCACAAGCCAGGTCACGACCGACACCGCGATATAGATCAAGGCGGTCCGCGTCAGACCCGACTGCAGCAGCCTGACCGTCTCGAGACTGAACGAGGAAAAGGTGGTGTAGCCGCCGCAAAATCCGGTCATGACGAATTGCCGCTGCCGCGCGCTCGCAAACAGCCGGCCGTCGGGCCCGGTCAAGCTGGCGTAGAACCCGATGATGAAGGACCCGGTGATGTTGACAAACAAGGTGGGCCAGGGAAACCCTGAGACCACCGGGATGACGAGCGCGGCAAGGTAGCGCGCGAGGCTGCCGCACACGCCGCCGGCCGCCACCGATGCGTACAGCAGGACGGTATTGCGCCTATTCGACGTGGTCTTGCTGCCGGTCATCGCCTGCGGCTGCCGCTTCATTTGAACGCGCCAACCAGCGCAAAGCCGAGCGCCGCGGCCGCGAGCGACAAGGCGACCGAGATGATCACATAGCCGCCCGCACGAAGGCGCTCGCCATCTCGCGCGAGTGCGAGCGTCTGCAGGCTGAACGAAGACACCGTGGTGTAGGCGCCCAGAAAGCCGGTCACGGCAAAGAGCCACGGATTGGGCTCGGCGAGCAACGATGCCGGATCGCGCGCCAGCCCACCGAGGATGCCGATCACGAGCGCGCCGCTGACATTGATGAGCAGCGTGCCCCAGGGGAAGGTCTCGCCGACCCGCCTTGCGACGAAGCCCGACACAAAGTAGCGCGCCATCGCACCGAGCATGCTGCCCAGGGTGACGCTGATCCATGCACTCATGATTTTCCGTCGTATCTTCTACGCATGAATCCCGTAGGGTGTGAGCGCAAGCGAAACCCACCATTCTTGCCAATGCAAATACGGTGGATTTCGCTTTCGCCTTCGCTCTTCGAGCTACGGCGGACACGTTGCTCAACCCACCCTACGATCCATCTCATTTCTCACACCTCCGTTAGCGGCTCAGTGCGCAAATCCTCGACCGCGGCGGAGCACACAAGCTCTGCAGCGCATCTCGTTCAGACCAGTTGCCGACCGTGGAGGAGTTTTTGGCATGCTCCTACCGACGCGGAAAGCGCCTGGCAGGAGTCATCAGCCTTGCGGCGGTTATTGGGGGACCCCATCCCCATCTAATGGGAAAACGTTAATGGAGACGACACAACGGCGCAATAGCCTTGGCGGCGTTTTACGAGGACGCGACGAGGATATCTCGCGCAGTGATAGTCGGAGCGAGCCGCCATCGCGCTTCAACCCGCACCGGTCTGCTCCGGGCTGATGCCGCCGTCCGTCTTCTCGATCAGGAACACGATGCGCTCTTGCGTGCGTTCGATGATCTCGACCTTGTCGCCGGTTTCGCGGATCAGGTTTGGAATGTCGATCACCGACAGCGGGTCGGTGCAATGAACTTCGAGGCGGTCGCCCGCCTGCACGGATTTCAGCGCCTTGCGCGTCTTCAGCGCGGGAAGCGGGCATTTAAGGCCGGTGAGATCGAGCTTTGTTGTCGTCGGCTTTGTCGTCGTGAGCTTTGTGGTTTTCATGGGCGCAACATGGCGAGGCGCCCGCGCGGCGTCAACGTGGATCAGCCGAACAGGTCGGCGTAGCCGAGGAAGCCGACCATGTCGCCGGGCTCGACCCTGGTGATGGTCTCGCCGAGTTCGACGAGGCCGTCGGTCTCCACCAGCGAGGACAACAGGCCCGCGCCCTCGCGCGGGAATTTGATGGCCTCCAGCACGCCATCGTCGCGCTTGCGCAAGAAGCTGCGGACATATTCGCGCCGGCCGATCTTCTTTTCGTAGGTGAAGGCGGCGCGCACCGGCATCGGCACGGGCTGCGACGCCCGCGCGCCGGACAGCGCCAGCACCGTCGGCCGGACTACATGCGCGAAGGTGACAAAGCTCGCCACGGGATTGCCGGGCAGCCCGATCAAGGGCGTGCCGTCGATGATGCCCATCGCCACCGGACGGCCGGGCTTGATCGCCATCCGCCACAGCACGAGCTTACCCACACTCTCGACCGCCGCCTTGACGTGATCCTCCTCGCCGGTCGAGACACCGCCGGTGGTGAGAATGAGATCGTGATGTGAAGCCACCTGTTTTAGCCCGCTCGCGAGCGAAACGCGTTCGTCGCGCAGGATGCCGAGATCGCTGACCTCGCAGCCGAGGCGCCTGAGCATCGCCATCAGCATGAAACGGTTGGAATCGAAGAGCTGCGGCGCACCGCGCGGCTCGCCGGGCGAGGCCAATTCATTGCCGGTGGAGAACACGGCGATGCGCAGCCGCCGCACCACCGCGAGCCGGGTCAGACCGAAGGCGGCGACGAGCGCGACATCCTGCGGCCGCAGCCGTTGGCCGGCTTTCAGCGCGACATGACCTTTCGAAATATCCTCGCCGGTGGGACGGACATTGGCGCCGGGCTTCAAGCCCGGCGGCAGCACCACGCGCCCGGCGTCATCGATCTGCACATCCTCCTGCATGAACACCGTGTCGGTGCCTTCGGGCATCGGCGCGCCGGTGAAGATCCGCACCGCATGGCCGGCCGTCGCTGCTTGTGCCGGGCTGCCTGCCTGAACTCGGCCGGCGAGCGGAAAGGCCCGCGCCTCCTCGCGCGGCAACTCGCTGCTCGGGACGGCGTAACCATCGACGGCGGAATTGGTGAAGGGCGGCAGGGCCAATGGCGCGGCGAGGTCGTGCGCGAGAATGCGGCCGTCGGCCTGATCGAGCGCAACGCTCTCGATCTCCGCGACGCGTCCGACGCGCGCGGCAATGATGGCAACGGCCTCATCGACCGAGATCAGCGGCCCGCCGAAGGCAAAACAATCGTCGGACAGTTGCGCCATCTTGCCTCTATTAATCGAGCATGATCTTTTCGGAAAACCGGTACCCACTTTTCCGGATCATGCTCTATCCCTCGACCGCGTTCATCGCCAGCACCTCGTCGAGCGTGACGGCCGATCGCCGCATCAAGGCGGCGACCGCCGGGACATCGTCGAGATGGGCCACCGGCAAGGTAGTTTCAACGGCGACATCGCTGGCAATACCGACGATGCCGGGATCGT
>Ga0134125_10011238_pt1 | contig 10037 bp, 16 predicted proteins | sample KB31751_FD_96464 | JGI IMG/M metagenome (GOLD analysis project Ga0134125, IMG submission 96464) | Terrestrial soil microbial communities with excess Nitrogen fertilizer from Kellogg Biological Station, Michigan, USA - KB3-175-1 | ecosystem: Environmental > Terrestrial > Soil > Unclassified ... | reverse complement strand
TGCAGAACGCGGCATCGATCGCGGCGCTGTTCCTCACCACCGAAGCCGTAATCGTAGACAAGCCGGAGAAGGACAAGGCCCCCGCTGGCGGTATGCCCGACGGCGGCGGCATGGACTTCTGATCCGCTCGCGTACCCACCGGGGGCCGGTCCCATCACCTGGGGACCGGCCCCCGGTTTACTGCATTCTGGTTACAGAATGCAGTCCGGCGCCCAGTACGCGCTGAAACGCCGTGCAACAGCTACGGACTGTTGGTGGTGATCCGACGACGCCGCACCCCAACCTGTGGGGGGTTCCAGAAGTCAGCCGCCTGTGGTGTGCAGTGGTTTCATGCGGCCTGTTCGTACTCGTTGAGCAGGCCACCTAGAACTGGTCGACGCTTGATCCGTTGATGGCTGAGGTCCGCGACGGGGTGGGTCGGTTGAGGTGGGCGAAGGTCGCGGGCGCGGTGGGGTCGTTGACCGTTGTAGTGGCGAACGTACTCGGCGAGCACCATACGCAGGTGTCGCTGGCTGAAGATCATCATGCGGTCGGTGAGTTCGGCCCGGAGGGTGCGTATGAACCGTTCGGCGAAACAGTTCGCCCGCGGGCAACGCGGAGGAATCCGGACCGCCTGGATACCCACATCGGCCAGAGCGGCATCGAAGGATGCGGTGAACTGGCCGGCCCGGTCGCGGACGAGGAACTGAAATTCAGTGACGCGATCGCCGAGGTCCATCACGAGGTTGCGGATCTGTTGCGTGGTCCATGGGCCGTTCGGGTTGGTGGTCACGCCGAGTAAGTGCACGGATCGGCTGGCGACTTCCAGGACAAAGAATACGTAGATCCGCTCGAGCGTCATTGCGCAGTCCACGTGGAAGAAGTCGCAGGCCAACATCGTCGACGCCTGGGCACGCAGGAACTGCCGCCATGTTGTGTCGGTGTCCCGGACCGGTGCCGGCGGTATCCGCAACCGCTGCAGGACGCGGCGGATCGTAGAGGCTCCCACGCGGTGGCCGAGCTTCGACAGCTCTCCCTGGATTCTCTGATATCCCCAGTTCTGATTTTCCCTGGCCATATGCTCGATCAACGAGGCCAGCGCCTGATCGACCGGTGGTCGCCCGATGCGATGGGGATATGTCCATTTCTTGGTGACCAGGCGACGATGCCAGCGCAGGATCGTGCCCGGCGTGACCAAGCGATGCCCCCGCAGCATCGGCGGCAATCTCCGGACCAGCGCGGCGAACACCGCTCGATCCGCCCAGTCCAAGCGCGGTGTCGGGTTGGCTCTGCGCAGCACGGCGACTTCGTGACGTAGCACCAGGAGCTCGACGTCCTTGGATGCCGACGAACGGCCGAGCAACAACGGCAGATTCAGCAGCCGAAGGAAGACCAAGTAGAGCAGACGCAACGACACGGCCAACGATCATGCCCTGCCTGCCGGGTACACCGATCACCCAGGTGAGCAGCGCAGGCCGACTTCTGGAACCCCACACGGTGGGCCAAGACCACCGGGGGCTCGGGCGGTGACCTCCCCCTGGATCCGAACGGTCTCCCAGGAATACCGCCGCGAGAGGGCCAGCCGCTTCAGCACCTGCAACGACGTCGTCGGGCTGACCACCACCGCCTGAATCACCCGAGCGGACCCGACCATCCCACCTCAACCACGCACTGGATTGATCTTCTTCGCTCGTCGGACCGAACAAATTGACGATGCCAACTAAACTAATACTGGCGGCGACTACGGCGGCGGCGAGTACCTCGCCCACGGAATGCGTCCTTGACCTTTTCTCCGGCCTGCTTCAGGTTACCCATCACCTCATCGGCCCTGCCTTCGGCCTGAAGACGCCCACTGCCGGTGACCTGGCCAGTGTCTCGCTTGATACGGCCGCGCAGCACCTGCATCTTGTCCCGGAACTTATTCGCGAAGCTCACACCGGCCTCCGACCCTCATCGTCGAGGCTGCCCCGGCCCTGCGCCCGGGACGCCGCCGACTCCTGCGAACATACCCTGATCGGAACCATGCCAGGCATGGCGTTGCGATCGGCGGGAATTGCTCAGGCGACCGGCTCGGCGAGCCCGTCCGGGGACCGTAGGCCGAGCACAGGCAGCAGCGCCAGCCCGCCGACCCACGTGTCGCACTGATCGACGACCCTCGCCCGAGCGCCACGCCCACTCGGCGAGTGGAAGTCGCAGCCAGCCACGAGCAACGCGGACCTCGGCCTGGCAGACCGTCACGACCGACGTAGGGCGCACAGCCAGCCACCGTCGACCCTGCCCGACGCGTCTTCAAGCCAGGCTCAGCCGCCACCTCGGTAGCCGAATAAGAGATAAGCCGGGAACTCACGGCTTCTCTCTTAATAGGGGGTGGGCTGGACTATGCCGGCGGCGGGAAATGCTGCAGCACCGAGCCGAGCAGTGCGTGCTGCAAGGCGGGGTCACCCTCCAGCGTGGAGCCCAACACGCTGACCAGCAACAGCATCAGCGGAAACAGCGAGAGGAAACCGTAGTAGGTGATCAGCGAGGCGAGGTAGCCACCCTGATCGTCGATGAACTTGTAGACCACCGCCCCCGGGAAGCCCAACCAGGTATGACGCCGTTGGAAGCGGTCCAGTCCAACCGTGACACCCACTCCCCACTGTCCCGTCTCATCAAAGCTCAAGACAACTCCGTGAGTCCATGACCGGTGGGCTGTCGGCCTCTGCCGGTATGCGCTTGCGAGGTCTGTTGCTGGCGCAAGGACGCTTGCGGCGGTTTGAGTCCAACTCCCCGGCCGTTGGTGTTAGGACAAGGGTTACGCGGGGAATACGTAAAGCAGCAATTTCGCCGGGAGTGCAGTACCCGCGCGATACAGAAAAAATGAGGTGAACAAGGATGCTCCTCGCTATCGAGCCCTTGGGCCAGGTCGATCGCTCCACTCAGCGAATGCCGAGCACCGGAGGGAAGCGGACCATGCCGATGGACGCGTACCGGGACGGCGAACAGCTGATCATGAAATTCGATCTGCCGGGTATCGAGCCTGACTCGATGGAGCTGAACGTGGAGAACAACGTTTTGACCATCAAGGCACACCGGCCCCGGCAGCAGATCGAGGACTCACAGTGGGTGGTGTCCGAGCGGCTGCACGGCACCTTTTCTGCCCAGCTGCACCTAAGCAACCAGCTCGACCTCGACAACATCCGCGCCAACTACGACCAAGGCGTGCTGACCATCAGCGTTCCGGTGGCCAAGGAAACCCAGGCTCGCCGGATCGAGATCAGCGGCTCGCAAGCCACCGGGATCCAGTCGGTCGAATCCTAACCCTACGGTCGGACACGCAAGCGTGCTGGCAGCACTGTGGAGGGCACGGTTGCATTGAGCGCTCGACCCACTCGATCTGCTCCATCTGCTCGCCCAGACGCCATGCGAGACGCCTTCAGATGTCCGGTTTGTTAGGGTTTTCCAGGGTTTCTGACGGATCTTGGCTCCCTGCTTGGTGCATGACGAGCACGCTCTTCGCCTCAATGGAACAGCGCCCTCGGTCGTTCGTAGGGAGTCAGAGACTGGGGGTGGGGACCGGAACGAGGATCTGTTTGCCGTCGTCTGACGGTTCGAGGCCTGCACCGCTGTTGCGAATCGCATACACCAAGGCCGGGAATTGACTGGGATCGTGCGGTCGGACTAGTACCAAGGTGTCGTCCTTGATCGTCACCGTGCTGAGCTGGGGCAGAGGTGTCATGATCCCGTAGCAGTTCACCTCCACGTTATTCAGCAGGTCGACAGTGTCGGATGCCTTCGTCACTTGCTCCGCTGCGGAGACTGATTTGTGATGGTCATCGGGCGCGGGGCGGACTCGCCATGGTGCGATGGTGATCGGTCCATGAACAGTCTTCATCATACCTACAGTGTGCCGTCAAACCGTCAAACCGTCAAACCGTCGTGACGGCTGGTAGCTCCAGGTCTACCAGGTGCGGAGCATCTCGACAGTGACGGAGACCGCGACGCCGGGCCTCAGCTGCGCAAGCTCAGAGCTGCGCGTATAGACCGTCATGATCCCGTCAGCTTCAGGCGGCTCAGGCCGGCCTGGTGGGGAGGTCGTTGAGTGCCCTGTTGTAGCCACGGGCAAGCGGCAGCAGCGCTGATGGCGCTGAAATCGCGACGTTAGATAATCCATATTTGCTTCGCGAACGCAGTGGGTCAACGCGCCATCCCGACGACGTCTCGAAGGGCTACCACACCGCGCGTCAAGGGGGGCGTCCAACCAACCGAAACCGCAGTCCCGAATCAGCGGTTTCTGGGGTGCTCAACGCCGCCAGCCGGCCGCATGCCGACATCGAGTTTTGCGCCGCGGGTGAGCAGCTCAGCGGAGGCCCGGTTCCAGCGATCGTTGTTCGCAAGCTCCAGATTGGCCACGGCGGGCAGCATTTGCCCCGATACGGTTGTATTAGGCCCACTTGGACGACTGTCGTGCGTGTTCTGCGCTTCAGAATGTAGACCAAATTGACGTACCCACGAAACCTGGTAGTCGCGCTGAGTACTGCCGCAGCGTGCGTACCATCCACCTTGGGCGTTGCGTGATCCTCGATACCATCGATTCTGTGCGGCGGGATGAGGGCGGCTCTGCACCGCGATACCCGACTCCCGCAGGCGGCGTACGGACATGCTCGATCGTTCGCACCGTCGCGTGCAGGCCGACATCGTGCACCGCGATACCGCCGTGGCCGGCGTTGTGGGCGACTATCGAGAAATCCTTGTCGGCGAACCGGCATCGACCATGACCTTTGCCGGTCACCTCTCGAACCGCCTTTAGATTCCGGTACTGGCGTCTCATCCTGGAGCGGTGGAGTCCATCTGGCAGCATGTCGCACCGGTCCCCGTCCTAGCGAGCAGCCGGAGGAACGCTTGAGCGAGAAGGTTGAGCCGTACATGGAATACATGGATCGCTATATCAAACATGCCGAGACGTATTCCGCCGGGCCCCGTCGACAAAGATCTCCTTTCGTGAATATTGGTGCAGTCAACGGGTCTTTGGCACGGCAACGTCTTCCGCGCCCTGACCACGATCGATGGCATCATCATCGACTTGGAACGCTCCAACCTGCCGACGAACCGAGCGAACTGCTCACGGCGGTACGCGAGTTCAACAGTTATCTGCGCGCCAACCACTGGCCGGATCCGAACTACGGCGAACGTGCCGTGCCGGCGAGGCGATCTCCACCGCATCACCGAATCCACGGTCAACCAGGTGATCAGCAGCGGATGGTCAAAAAGCGGCAAATGCGTTGGACACCACGCGGCGCCCACCTGCTACTTCAGATCCGAACCCGGGTCCTCAACGATCAGCTCTCCGCCGACTTTCACCGCTGGTACCCCCACTTCGCCCGAGCACCAGGCGGCGAGGTCCTAGTCACGTAGCTCCCCTAAAAGTCCCGTCTCGCGGCGATGTCGCCATTACACGTATCTGGTCGCTACCTGTACTACTGCCGGTCTTTTGCATCGGGTTGCGGATGCGGTGAGAATCCCTGGCCTGACGTGGTAGCCGGCGCGCTAGCGAGCAGCTCGGTGGCGGTGGTGCTCCCGTCGATGACGGTGGCGGCCAGCTTGGTGAGCCGCTGGTTGTGGTCGCGGGCGTAGGTGCGCAGCAGGGCGAAGGCGTTGGTGGGGTCGATGTGGTGGCGTTCGGCGAGGATACCCTTGGCCTGCTCGATGAGAACGCGGCTGTCCAGCGCGGTCTGCAGCTGGTCGACGAGGACGTGCTGCTGGTGCAGGGCCCGTTCCTGGATCAGGCCGATGGTCGCCACGTCGGCCAGGGCTTGCCCGATCTGGGTGATCTCGGGGGCCAGGGCGTGGGAATCGGTGTGGAACAGGTTCAGCGCCCCGATGACCTGCGAGCGCAGTCGCATCGGCAGGGCGTGCACGGTCCGGAACCCGGACTCGGTGGCCGCGGGAGCGAACAGCGGCCACCGGTCGGAGGCCAGGCTCAGGTCGGGGTGGCTGACCGGCGCACCGGTAAGGTAGCAGTCCAGGCAGGGGCCCTCGTGATTTTGCAGCTGAAACAGCTCCAGCAGATGGATGTTTTCCGCGGAGGAGGCCATCACCCGCAGCCGGTCGCAAGAATCGCCCAACAAAAGTCCGGCCGCGGACACCGCGAGAAGTTCCATGCAGCGATCCACCAGCCTGTGCTGGAACTCGACCTGGTCGAAGTCATCGACCAGGGTGTCGGCGAGTTCAACCAAGGTTCGGGCCAATCGCTCATTGGCCATGGTGTCATCTCCGAACGGAACGCGGGCCATAATAATAGGACGCCTCCTCATGAGGTGTGCTTGGAGTCGAACCGTTGTCGGCGGGCGACAATGTCGGCCGCTAGCTCGGATAGCGGACGCCCCTGGGCGAACGCCCGCGCGCGCAGCCTGCTGAAGGCCTCAGCGATTCCGACGCCGAGCTGTACTGAGATCATTCCAGTGGCCTGGTGGATTTCGGGGCGACTGTCGGACAGCCAATCGACCAAGGGGTCGCCGCCCTGGGAGTCGACGCCGGCCAGCCCGTCGAGCACCAGCCGCAAGGCGAACTCGGCGAATACCCACGCCTCGGCCAAGTCCTCGGCCGGCAGCCACCCCGGGCGATCCGAAGACAGGACGAAGACCCCGACACGGATAGCCCCCAAGCGCAGCGGCAACGCGAACAGCGCCCGGACCCCAGCCTCCACGGCCGCCGCGGCGAACAACGGCCAACGAGCCTGCTGCTCGGCTGAGTCCAACTCACTCACCAGAACCGAAGGCCCACCGGCCAACACCTGCAAGGACGGACCCTCGCCCACAGTGAGTTGCAGCTCCTCCAGCTCTCGGCTCAGCGGTCCGATCGCGCAGAGCACCTCGGAGACCACCCGGCCACTGTGAACCGATACCGCTACTCCGCTGACCGGCAACCGGGCCGCAGCCGCCTGACACAGCAAGCGCAGCGACACGGGCACATGGAGGGAATTGGCGTGGGCGCTCACCACAGTCCACACCCGGTCGGCCCGAGTGGCCTCCGTCACCAAACTACTGCCCCCTGCCCGCGCAGCCCGACATCCTCACGCTCGGCGCGGCCATGGCCGTGTCGTAGTGGGTGTTGAAGCGGGAGTGGTGTCCTGGGCTACTTGGCCGGACCGTCCTACGGTGTCGATGAGGACATCGATCAGTTGACTGCGGGTCTGCGGCTGATGCCGTTAAGCACTGCCTGCAGACGTCTGGCGGTGTCCGCGTCGACGCCGCCGACTATTGGCTCAGCATTGGCAGTAAGGGTCAGCTGCACACGTCGATGGTCCTGCGGGTCCGGCGTGCGGGACACCAGCCCGGCGCGGGATAGCCGAGCGACCATCGCGGAGGCGGCCGGTGTTCTGGTACCCAGTGCCCGGGCCAGGTCGGTGAGAGTGATCGGTGCCTGCGCACTGATGAGATGCAGCGCGGTGAGCTGTAACAAGGTCATCCCGCGGCCCGCCCAGACGGCGGGACTGGTGGCGACCACCGCCCGCAGGTGAGCAATGAGCCAGTGGACATCCTCCACTGCCACCACTCCCACGTGGGGGCTCACCACGTGGGCACCCGCGCTGGGGGTAGCGCTGATGGTCACGAGTGTTACGCCGTTAAGGTCAGCTCTTCGCTATACGCGTTGATGGCTAATCGCCATTGAAGCCCCCGGGTCGACACCGACTTGTCAGCCACCGGGGTCTGGAGCGGCACCGCGCTGCCGACCTGTACTCTCTCGAACCGAGCGTGCTACGGGACATCAGCGCTGGCAACCATGCTACCAAGGACGCCGACCCATCAGTGGGCAGGCGGCCGCACCTTTAAGCCCGAATAAAATGAGCACGGCCGTCGGGCGAAGGAAATCATTGAACTCGAGCAGGTCCGCCAGACGGTCACCCCCCGGTTCCCGGACATGCCCCACGGATCTCGCCCCACGGATCTCATCGCGGAGCGCTTCGGGTGGCACTGCGGCGCTGACTTGTCGGGTCAACCAACAAGCGCTCGTTCCCGAGGGCTCGACAGGGCAATGATCACCCGGCCCATGAGGCAGTCCTGGCACGGCCGACCCCACCCGCGCCCGGCACAGGTGCTCGGCCAGATCGACATCGGCGGGGCGATCTGGGTCTTCGAGACGCTTGGCAGATACCGCCGTCTACTAACCCACTCCCCGACGCATGGTCCTCGCTACGGCGGCGCTCCGCAGACCGGCTCCCGTGAGCGTATACTTTGTGTTATCCGGACACGATGACATCCCAGACCCAGGTGCCCGCCACGCCGGCTGAGTCTGGAAGACGCCACCATCATGTCTGTCCTGCATCCCCATCACACCGAACCCCTCGCCCAGCCCGCCGCTACCCAGCCGGTACCACGCACCCGCTCGGTGGCGGCGAGGGTAGCCATCTGCGCGGCCGCCGTCATCGTCATCGAGCTGATCGTCTTGCTCCTCGCGCAGAACACTCGCTCCTTCCTGTCGACCTACGCCACCACGTCCCTCGCCGTGGCGCTGCTGATCACCGCCGTCGCCGGGATCCTGCTCACCCTGCGTCGCCTCACCCGCAGACACCACCACTGACACCCCGACCAAACCGAACACACCTGCCCGGTACGCCGACAGCGCCCAGACACGCGCTGTCACGAACAGGCGGCACCCATCCGTCAACCGTAGGGACACAAGAGACGCCAAGGGCACTGTTGCATTGAGGCGACGGGCCACTCCAGCGATGCCCAAGGCGCGCAGAAAGGCCTCCCAGGGAGCTTCGCGACCATGACAAACCGGGCATCAGTGAGCCCTGTTGCACGGCTTCTGGCCAGCAGCCAGACCAGCTCGGGGTAGGTCGATCGCTCAATGCAACAGTGTCCTCCATAGCGCTCGGGCAGATCAGGCCACCTATCAGCGGCATGTGAGGACGCTTTCGCCCAGCGCGTCGACCTGTATGACTATGCGGTGGCTTGCAGCGGTTGACGGCACCCTAGATGTCAGTGCTTCCGAACGTCGGACTCCGCCAGCATAATCCTCAGCGACAGCACGCTGATGTCTCCGATGCCGATCGCCATGTCCGAGTAGAGACTCAGTGAGCAGCAGAATGCGGCTGCTGGGGCGCACAATGGACCTGGTGACCAGCTGGACGATCAACTCGGGAGAGCCGCTGATGGCGATGTCCAAGCCGGTGCGGGGTTGGCTGCGGATGACAGCACCGCTCGCGGCACTGGTTGCCATGCTCGCCCTAGCGGCGCTTGCCTGGGCGAGCACGGTGCAGATCCAGGACGACGCCCACGTGTTGAACGCAACGACCGTGCAGACCGACGCGGCCACCCTGCCGATCGGGGTCTACATCTGGACCACGACCCAGGACGCGGCCAGCAAGCCAACCTTCAATATCGACGTCAGGAACAAGATCAGCGCAACATTCCCCGTCGTCATTGGGATCAACACCCAGGCACGTCACGAGTCGATCCAGATCGGCCCGCGCGCCGGACTATCCCAGAGCGCGGCCGTCTCGGCGGCCTCCACTGCGAACAAGGCGTTCGTCGGCACCATGCTCACCAGCAACGACTACACCGCAGCGGTCAGCTCAGCACTCGACAGCCTGCGCACCAGCCTCGCCCCAGCGGACAGGGAGAGGGGCGTGACGCGGTCGCCTCCGGCGCAGTCCTCGGGCTGGGGCATCGTTCCGATCGTTGTGCTCGTCATCGGTGTGTTCGTCGTCGTGTTTCTCGTTGTGGCGATCCTGATCGGTCGCCGGCGTGTGTTAGGTCCGCGGCCTCAGACCCACGATCGGCACTGACCTGCCACCGACGCCCCACTAGTAGCTATGCCCGCGGTCGCAACGAGCGACTCAGCAGATGGGCCGCCAGCTCATCAAGTACGACCTGCACGCGGACCTAGTCGCCCCGGCGGTCGGCCGCACCACGGCCCAGCAGCAGTCGCCCAGGACTGCCTCCGGCACGAGCCAACCCGATGCCGCGCTGAATTTAGCGTGACCCAGAGCGCCCACCGTCGGGCCTAGCCGGGGGACGGGACTCTGCTGGCGGGGATCAATGGCGTCTTTTGCGCCGGTCCCACAGCCACCT
>Ga0134125_10011234_pt1 | contig 10040 bp, 6 predicted proteins | sample KB31751_FD_96464 | JGI IMG/M metagenome (GOLD analysis project Ga0134125, IMG submission 96464) | Terrestrial soil microbial communities with excess Nitrogen fertilizer from Kellogg Biological Station, Michigan, USA - KB3-175-1 | ecosystem: Environmental > Terrestrial > Soil > Unclassified ... | reverse complement strand
GCACGTCCGTTTCCTCGGTGCTCTCGCCCGACGTGTCGACGATGAGGTTCATCGGACGCCCGTCCGGAAGCAGGCGAATGCCGTCCTCGTTGCGCTTCGTGAGTCCGATCGCGTCGAGCAGCGCGTTGGCGCGCTTCACGTCGAACGCCGCCCACGCGGTGCGGAATTCCGGTCGGAACAGCGGACTTCGCGGCAGGATCGTATTGGCCGATTCCTTCCCGAGCCCGAAGTACACGACCTCGTTCACCTCGTGCCGGTCGATGCCGAGCGACAGCGCACGTCGGAAGCGCACGTCGCGCATCAGCTTTTGCCACGTGCGGTCCTCGACGTTCAGGTTGGGATAGAGCGCGACCTGCGAGCCGATCGCCTTTTCCCACAGGTATACGCGATAGTGGTTGCGCTGCTCGCCTTGTTTCAGGAATGTGTAATTGTCGAAGCGCAGGTAGCGCGTCTGCAGATCGACGTTCCCGGCGCCGGCGCGCGCGGGGATCAGCTTGTCGTCGGTGATGTTCACGATCACGCGATCGATATAGGGAAGCTGGCGTCCGTTCGCGTCGATACGGTGGAAGTAGGGATTGCGCACGAGCACGAAGCGCGTCGTCGGCAGCGGCGTCGTGTTGATCCACGGCTCGAGTGTCGGCAGCGCGGGATTGTCGAAGCGGAATTGCTCGTCCATCTTCTGATACAGCCCCGCCCAGTCGCGTGAGCCTTCGGCCACGGCGCGCGCGTTGGCCTTCGCCAGCCCGACGTAGCGCGCGTGGAACTGGCGCAGGTAATGCGCCGGTCGATAGATGAAGAGCGGACTGGGTCCGGCGAGCGCTGCGAGGAACTGCGGATTCGGCTCGTCCCATGTGTAGCGAACCGTCGTCGCGTCGAGCACCTCGAACGTCGGCCCGTGATTGTCGACGAGCAGCGCGCGCGGCAGGCCGAAAGGCGAGAGCTCCTTGTTGTTCGCGACGTCTTCCCAGAAGTACCGGAAATCCTCCGACGTGAACGGCTGCCCGTCCGACCACCGGTGTCCCGGCCGCAGATGCAGCGTGAAGACGCGGTTGCCGACGTTGTCGAGGCTTTGCAGAATGTCGGGCGCGAGCTGCAGGCGCTCGTCGTAGCCGACAAGGCGCGCGTAGCCGTAGACGACCATCATCCGGATGTCGCGATCCTTCGCCATCAGCATGTGCAGCTCGCCGCCGTAGCGACCCGTCGTCCAGTCCTCGCGATCGACGGTGACGACGAGCGGCGTGCGCGGCAGCCGCTTTGCGAGCGGCGGAAGTTTGTTCGCGGCGACGTCGGCGGCGAGGCTCGGCGGCTCCTCGGCGATCGCGTGCCCGGCCGGCAGCAGCAGGAGTGCCAGCAGCAGCGCAACGCTTCGCCAGCGCATCGTCATGCAAGAGCCCTTTCGCGCGTCGTCGCACCCTGCATCCGTACGCGGTGGCCGTCGCCCACATCGACGAGCTCGCCGGCGCCGGCGTCGGACCAAGCGAACGGCGCACGCCACTCTTCCGGACTGCGCGCCGCACCTTCGAGCACCGCGGCGAGGTCGAGCTTGCGGTTCAGGTCCGGATACGGCACGGCGGCCAGCAGCCCGAGCGTATAGGGGTGCATCGGATCGCGGAACAACGCTTCGCGCGGTGCAATCTCGACGATTCGCCCGCGGCACATCACCGCAATCTCGTCGGCAACGTAGTCGACGACTGCCAGATTGTGCGAGATGAAAAGATAGGTGAGTCCAAGCTCGTCCTGCAGGTCTTTCAGCAGGTTCAGGATCTGCGCCTGGATCGACACGTCGAGCGCCGACACCGGCTCGTCGCACAGGATCAGGTCGGGCTTGAGCGCCAACGCGCGCGCGATGCCGATCCGCTGCCGCTGGCCGCCGGAGAAGCTGTGCGGATAGCGGTTAAGAAACCGCGGATCGAGGCCGACGAGGCGCATCAGCTCCTTCGCCATCTGCGCGCGGTAGTCGGCGTCGCCGATACGATGGATGATCAGCGGCTCGCGCAGGATGTCGAACACGGTCATCCGCGGCGACAGTGACCCGAACGGGTCCTGGAAGATGTACTGCACGCGACGGCGGAACTGCATCAGCGCTTCACCGCTCGCGCGCGTGACGTCGATCATTCTGCCGCGGTCGTTGTACAGCACCTCGCCGGCATCCGGCTCCAGCGCGCGCATGATGACCTTCGACAATGTCGTCTTGCCGCAGCCGCTTTCGCCGACGAGGCCGAAGCACTGCCCGCGGCGGATGGAAAAGCCGACGCCGTTGACGGCGCGAAACGGCGGCCCCTGCCGCCGGACGAGAAAGCCGGTCGAGCGCTGCGCGAACGACTTGACGATGTCGCGCACCGTGAGGTGAACGGCATCGGCATCGGCGGGCCACGGCTCGCGGGTTTCGACCAGCGATCCCGCCTGGTAGTCGACAGTACGCACGGAGACCAGGCGCTCCCCCGGCTGCATGTCGAAATGCGGAACGGCGCGCAGCAGCGCGCGTAAGTAAGGATGCGCGGGACGCTCGAACAGCGCTCCCACCGGGCCTTGTTCCATCACGCGTCCCTCGTAGAGGACGACGACGTGCTCCGCCACGTTCGCGACGACGCCAAGATCGTGCGTGATGATCAGCACCGCCATGCCGAGCTCGGATTGCAGCTCCTTGACGAGCGCAAGTATCTGCGCCTGGATCGTGACGTCTAGGGCCGTCGTCGGCTCGTCGGCGATCAGCAGCGACGGACGGCAGACGAGCGCCATGGCGATCATCGCGCGCTGGCGCAGACCGCCGGAGAGCTGGAACGGATACGTGCGAAGCGCGCGCGCGGGATCGGGGAATCCGACGCGCCGCAGCATGTCGGCCGTGCGCGTCATGCCTTCGCGATGGCTCACGCGATGGTGCAGGAAGAGCGCTTCGCTCACCTGGTCGCCGATCGTGTGCAGCGGCGACAGCGACACCATCGGCTCCTGGAAGATCATCGAGATGTGCCCGCCGCGAATGCGTCGAATCCGCCGGCCATCGGGCGCCAGACGCACGATGTCCACCGGCCGCTGGTTTGCGTCGGGCGGCGTGAAGATGATCTGTCCGGACGTGATGCTCGCGCTGCGCGGGAGGATTCGCATCATCGCCTGCGCGGTGATCGACTTGCCGGAGCCCGATTCACCGACGAGCGCCAATGTTGCGCCGCGCGCAATGCGAAACGAAACGCGGTCCAGCGCGCGCGCCTTGGTGCCGCGGTTGTCGAATTCGATCGAAAGATCCCGGACCTCGACGAGATCCGTCATTGCAGAGGCTCGACGTACACGGGACGCGGTTGCGTGAAGAATGCGTGGAGAATGTGATACGCGGTCAGGTAGTTCTTCTGCTGGAAGCTCGCGTGCGAGATCCCGGCCATCACCGAGAACTGCTTGTCGGCGTTTGGCAGGCGCGTGAAGAATGCGACCAGATCATCGAACGCCGCGATACCGTCGTACTGCCCGCGCAGGATCAGCGTCGGCATCGTGATCCGTGCGGGATCGACGACCGGCAGCTTCGAGCACATGTCGACGTAGGTGCCATTCGGCATCGAATCGTCGAGCGCCAGGATCGCGTCGGCGAACGCATCGACGACGCGCGGCTCGGCGCAGTCCGGATGGTCGCGCGCAAAGATCGAGCGGACGAACGCGCGGTCGATCGGCCGGCGGTTTCGCGCGAGAAATTCGGGTAGCCTCCTGCGCCGCTCGGCGAGTGTCGGCGCGCCTTCGCCGGTCCATACGAACGCATCGAGCGCCAATCGAGAAACGCGCTCCGGATACCGTTGCGCGAACAGCGCCGCCCGCAATGCGCCCGAGGAAATGCCGTATGCCATGACGCGCTCGACGCCGCGCGCTTCACGCATGTATCGCGTTGCCGCGTCGAGGTCGTCGGCGCCGTTGGCGATGTCGCAGGGTATGTCGCGCTGCTTGTCCGAGCGCCCGTAACCCTCCATGTCCACGCACCAGCAAGCGAATCCGCGGCGCGCGAACCAGTCCATCACCGACGAATCCGGGCGGCCGGGCACGCTGAGATCGAACGTCGGTTGCGATGCCATCGACGAGCCGTGCACGAACAGCACGACCGGCTTCCCCGAAGGCGAATCGACGAACTTTTCCCACAGGAAGAGGCGCACGCCGTCTTTCAATGTCCAGTGCGCGACGCCCTCGACCGGCGGATGGTGGACCCCCACGCTTGCGGCTGCCGCCGCTACGCTGCCCCCCGAGGGGGCGCTATTCGCGTCTTGGGACGGCCCGGCGCCGCTCACGTCGACGGGCATGCGCTCGCTTGCCTTGCCCATCGCATCAGTCGACATGCGCGCCGGTATCGTGGATCACCTTCGCCCACAGATCCCGTTCCGCCCGGTAGAACATCCCGAAGTCGGCGCTCGTCGATCCGACGATTTCGATGCCGGCATTCGCCATGTAGCGCTTCACGGTGTCTTCGCCGAGCACGGCGACCACTTCGCGGTTGAGGCGCTCGACAATCGCCGGCGGCGTCCCCTTCGGTGCGAGCAACCCCATCCATACATACGCCTCGTAGCCGGGCACGCCCGATTCCATCACCGTCGGCACATCAGGCAACTGCGGCGAGCGCGTGGCGCCTGTCACCGCGAGCGCGCGCAGCCGGCCGGCCTTGATGTGCCCGACCATGCCCGCAGTCCCCGGAATCGCCATCGACACGACGCCGGACAAAAGATCGGTCGTCGCCTGCCCGCTGCCGCGATACGGAACGTGATTCATTTTCATGCCCGTCTTCGACGCCAGCAGCGCTGCGAAAAGGTGCTGGCCGCTGCCATTGCCCGACGACGCGAAATTGACCTCGCCCGGGTGGGCTTTCACGTACGCGATGAATGCCTGCAGCGATTTCGCCGGAACGCCCGGATTGACGACGACCACGCCAGGCTCGCGTCCGATCAGCGTGATCGGCGTGAAATCCCCGATCGGGTCGAACGGCAGCTTTGAATAGAGCGTCGCGCTGATCGCGTTGGTCTGCGACGCAAGCAGCAGCGTGTAACCGTCCGGTGGTGCTTTCGCGACGACATCCGTGCCGATCGTGGCGCCTGCCCCGGGCTTGTTCTCGACGACGACCGCTTGCCCGAGGCGCTTGCCGAGCTCCTGCGCGATCAGGCGCATCGGACCGTCGACGGCACCGCCCGGCGAGAACGGTACGACCACGCGGATCGAGCGCGACGGGTAATCCTCGGCATGCGCGGCACCGCCGCACAGCAGCGTTGGCACGGCCACCACGGCGAGCAACCGCATCAGCTTCCAGGCCACCACACGTCTCCTTCTCTTGAAGCCGCGTGCATTGTCGGGGTCCGCCTACGCGCTGTAAAGGCCGCTGCGCTGCTCCAGGGGAGTATTCGCATCTTGCGCGGCCCGGCGATCCTCGTCGTAGGAATCGACCGACGACGCTTCGCGCCGGCGGCCGCTCAACTTTCCCGCGCACCATCCCTACAGTACGCCGGACATCGCCAGCGCGCGAACGGCGGCGGCGATGCGTGCGTGGCTGTTCGCCATGCGCTTTTCGATCTTCCAACGCGGGGATTACGTCATGAAGACAATCGTGGGGTCGTTCGACAGTTTTGACGAGGCGAACCAGGTGGCGCGAGAACTGATGGACGATGGTTTCCGCGACAGCGACGTCAGCGTCGTCGCGAGCAACGTCCGCAGCCAATATGCGAGCGGCACCGGCACGTCGAGCGGTGCGGATGCATGCGCTGCCGCCGACACGTCGACCGGCGTTGCAGGAGCCGACACGATGCCCGAAGCGACGGAAACGCGCACGTCGACCGCATTCACCACCGATACCGGAACGGGCACGATGCCCGGCATGGATACGACGACGCGCGAGCACTACTCGCGCGCTGCGACCGACAATGCGGTCACCGAAGACGGCGCGGGGCTCGTCGCCCGGGCGCCGGATCGCGATCGGGCCGTCGACGATGCAAGCCGGGCTGGGACCGGCGCGGTGACGGGCGGCGTGGTGGGCGGGGCGGCCGGGCTTGTGGCAAGCCTGCTGGGTCTCGCCATTCCCGGAATCGGACCGATCATCGCGGCCGGGCCGATCGTCGCGACGCTGACGGGCGTGGGTGTGGGTGCGGTCGCGGGCGGGTTGATCGGCGGCCTCACCGACATGGGCGTGTCGCGGCAGGATGCCGAGTACTACGCCGAAGCGGTGCGCAGGGGCGGCGCGCTCGTCACCGTGCATGCAGATGCTTCGCGCGCCGAGCGCGCCGCCGGCATCATGCGCGCGCATGGCGCGATCGACATCGAGCGGCGAGCCGGGCAATGGCGCGAACGCGGCTGGACCGGATTCAATGAAAAGGCGCAGCCGTATACGAGCGAAGACGTCGACCGCGACCGCGATCTGTATGGCGAGACGGACCGGATAACCGGCATCGCGAGCGGACCGTCGACCGGCGGGTCGAACGGATTGCCGCATCCACGATGACGCAGCTACGCGGCGCGCTTGGCGTGCGCGGCCGCGTCGAGTTTTGCGTACGCGTCGCGCAGCGCCGTGCGCAGGCCTTCCTCGACGACGGGATGGTAGAACGGCAGCTTCAGCATTTCCTCGATCGTCAAGTCGAGCTGCAGTGCCCACGCGAGCAGATGCGCGAGGTGTTCGGCCTCGGGGCCGACCATTTCGGCGCCCAGCAGCAGTCCGCTCCCGATTTGCGCATAAACGTGCAACCGCCCGCGATTGCGCTGCATCACGCGCGCGCGCCCCTGGTCGTCGAACGAGACGGCGCCGGTCACGAAAGCCGCTTCGCGCGCGGCGCGAAAGCCGCCGCCGACCACCGCGATCTGCGGATCGGTGAACACGATCGATAACGGCGCGCGCCGCATGTCGGCGCGCACGTCGGGAAAGCGCGCGGCGTTGTCCCCGGCGATCCGGCCCTCGTCGGCTGCCTCGTGCAGCAGCGGAACGTCGCTGTTCACGTCGCCGGCGATGAAGATGGGCGCGTTGTTGCCGCACTGCATCGTCTCGCGGTCGAACACCGGCACGCCCTGCGCGTTGCGGACGACGCTCGTATGCTCGAGACCGAGGCTGCGAACGTTCGGCGCGCGGCCCGTCGCGGCGAGCAGGTAGTCGAACGGCTCGGTGCGCCATTCGCCGTCCAACCCGCGATAGCGAACGGCGACGCGATCGGCGTCGCGCGCCACCTCGGCGTGCGCGTCGGTGTCGAGATAGAATTCGGCGCCGAACACCCGTCGCGCTTCGGCAAGCAGCTCCGGATCGGAAAGCGGACCCACGCCGCCGCCGCGGCCGAACACCCTGACGCGCACACCCAGCCGGTGCAGCGCCTGGCCGAGCTCGAGCCCGATCACGCCGGGGCCGAACACCGCGACGCTTTCGGGTAGATCGCGCCATTCGAAAATCGTCTCGTTGGTCACGAGGCGATCGCGAAGCTCGCTCCACGCGGCCGGATATGCGGGCGACGAGCCGGTGGCGATCACCACCGCGTTGGCATGGACCGTCGTATCGGCGACGACGAGCGTGGTGTCGTCGACGAACCGCGCTTGCCCTGCGAGCTTGTCGCCGGCGGGAATCGCATCGACACTCTGCAGCACGAATCCGACGAATCGGTCGCGCTCGCGACGCACGCGCGCCATCACGGCCGGTCCATCGACGACCACCTCGCCCGCGAGCCGCAACCCGAACGCGCCGAAGCGCTCGACGGCATGCGCGGCCTCGGCCGGCGCAATCAGGAGCTTGCTCGGCATGCAGCCGACCCGCGCGCAGGTCGTGCCGAAGACGCCGCCTTCGATCAGCGTCGCCGAGCGGCCGGCCGCCTTTGCGGCACGGTACGCGGCAAGCCCGGCGGTGCCCGCGCCGATCACCGCGACGTCCGTTCTGACTGTTCGCATGCTCGAAGCTTACGCGGCCTTGCGCAGGAACGCTTCCAGCTCGTTCGTGCCGCCGATCAGGCGCCCGTTGATGAATACCTGCGGCACCGTCTGCGCCCCGGCGATTGCGCCGACCGCCTTGGTGCGAATCGTATGCTTCAGCGGGATCTCGACGTAGTCGTATCCGGCGTCCGCCAGCCGCCTTTCGGCGTTCGCGCAGTACGAGCAGCCTTCCCGCGTCAGGATCGCGACCTGATCGGGCTTGCGGGCGTGCGGATCGAGATAGTTCAGCATCGTGTCGGCATCCGAAACCTCGAACGGGTCGCCCGGCCCGCGTGGCTCGACGAACATCTTCTCGATCGTCCCGTCACGCACCAGCATCGAATAGCGCCATGAGCGCTTGCCGAAATTGAGATCGGATTTGTCGACGAGCATCCCCATCTTCGCGGTGAACTCGCCGTTGCCGTCGGGAACGAGCAGCACGTTGGCCGCCTCCTGCTCCTTGCCCCATGCTTCCATCACGAACGGGTCGTTGACGGAGATGCAGACGATCGCGTCGATGCCCTCGGCCTTGAATACGGGGGCGAGCTCGTTGTAGCGCGGCAGGTGCGTCGACGAGCATGTCGGCGTGAAAGCGCCCGGCAACGAGAACACGATGACGTTCCTGCCGGCGAAGAGATCGTCGGTGGTGATCGTCTCCCAGTTGTCGTTGCGCCGGACTCGAAACGAGACGGCGGGTACGCGCTTGCCTTGGCGCTCGGAGGTGCGGTCAGCCATGGTCGGGCTCCTTTCATGAGGGGTGGTCGATGAACTCATGTTGGGGCCGGAGATGGCATAACGCAAATCTAATTAATTGATAATTACGATAGTGAATCGCTATCGGCGCAACCGGCCCGGCGACTGCGTTCGAACCGGTCAGGCGTTGCCGGCCGCCTGGCGCCTCGGCGTCTCCCGCACGGCGCGAAGCGGCCCGAACGGCGCGGGTACGGCAATGGCGAACCCTTGCGCGTAGTCGACGCCGATCGCGCGCAGCGCTTTCAACGCGTCGCGGTTCTCGACCGACTCGGCGATCGTCTTTTTCCCCATGATATGGCCGATGCGGTGGATCGCCTCGACCATCGCATGGTTGACCGGGTCCTGCAGCATGTCCTTGACGAAGCTGCCGTCGATCTTGAGGTAATCGACAGGAAGATGCTTCAAGTACGTGAACGACGAGACGCCGACGCCGAAATCGTCGAGCGCGAACCGGCAGCCGAGCCCGCGCAGCGCCGCCATGAACTCGGTAGCCTTCGACAGCGATGCGACGGCGGTCGTTTCCGTTATCTCGAAGCAGATGCTGGCGTGCGGTACCGCGTAGCGGACGAACTGCGCCTGCACGAAATCGAGGAAGTCGTCGTCGCCGATCGATGCGCCCGACACGTTGATCGCGAAGACGCCGTCCGGCGCGCCGGAATCGTCGAACTGCCGCGCGAGCAACGCGAACGCCGAGGCGATCACCCAGCGGTCGATCGCCGGCATCAGGTGGTAGCGCTCGGCAGCCGGGATGAATGACGTGGGCGGCACGAGCTCGCCTTCGTCGCCGCGCAAGCGCAGCAGCAGCTCGGTGTAGGGCGGCGAGGCGTCGTCACCCCGCGTCCGCTGCACGGGCTGCGCGTAAAGGCAGAAGCGGTTCTCGGCCAGCGCGCGATGGATGCGGTTCACCCATTCCATCTCGCCCTTGCGCAACGTCACCTCGTCGCTTTCCGGGCTGTACATCTGCACGCGATTGCGGCCCTTGTCCTTGGCCATGTAGCACGCCGCGTCGGCGGCCGCCAGCACCCCCGCGAGTGTCTGCGGGCCGCCTGCGACGTTGACGACGCCAACGCTCGCACCGATCTTGAACGAGCGCTGGTTCCACTGGAAATGGAAATCGCCGATCGTCTTGCGCAACGTGTCGGCGATCACGAACGCGGGTTCGGGCGCGCAGTGCTCGAGCAGCACGCCGAATTCGTCGCCGCCGAGCCGCGCCAGCGTGTCGCCCTCGCGCAGGCGCGGACGCAGCAGCGCGCTCACCTGGCGCAGCAGCTCGTCGCCGGCGGCGTGTCCGCAGGTGTCGTTCACCACCTTGAACTCGTCGAGGTCGACGTACAGCACCGCGTGGTGATGCGGCTCGTACTGGCTTTCGACGAGCGCCATCGTGACGCGCCGCTCGAATT
>Ga0134125_10011232_pt1 | contig 10043 bp, 10 predicted proteins | sample KB31751_FD_96464 | JGI IMG/M metagenome (GOLD analysis project Ga0134125, IMG submission 96464) | Terrestrial soil microbial communities with excess Nitrogen fertilizer from Kellogg Biological Station, Michigan, USA - KB3-175-1 | ecosystem: Environmental > Terrestrial > Soil > Unclassified ... | reverse complement strand
ACATCAGCGGAAAGGTCACCACCATCGTCCACAGAATGTTCAGGCCGAATGCCGCACCCGCCTGGGAGTAGGTCGCGACGCCGCTGGGATCGTCGTCCGCAACACCGGTAATCAGGCCGGGACCGGCGCGGGCGAGAGGCCTGACGCAGTAACGGGCCCACAGTCTCCTGGCCCGGTGCTTACCGTTCGACTTTTCGGCGGTCGGTGTCATGCCCATGCGCGGCTCTCGCATGTTATAGGCCAAAGCGGGCGAGTTCGTACAAAGTGGTTATTTGGAGAGGATTGCCTGCAAGGCGAGCCGGTCACCGGCTGAGATGCCGGAATGCTTCGCAATGTCGGCGCGCGCCGAGATCAGTTTCCGGTAACGATCGAAATAAGCGTCGATGTCGCCGCCATACTGGAATGAATACATGATGTCCCCGAAATTCGCGGTGTGTTGAAGCCCGAGCGCATGGCCGGTCTCATGTACGAAGGTCAGAAAGACGATGGTGTCCCGCAGCAGGGGGTCTTTCTGATGCGAGGCGTTGGTTCCGGGAAGGATGAATAGCTCGGCGCCCGGTTTGCCATCGACCATCACGCCGCGCGTCTCGCCGTAAAGGCCGGGATTGCTGGCCCAATGAACCGTCAGCCGCGCGTGCCTGGCGCTGGCGCTCTTCTGGAACAAGATACGGTCGCCGGATTCCCGCTGCCACGCTTCGAAAGCCCAGCGGGCAAGATCCTTGTCGTTCTGGCTGCATCCGGAAGAAACCGCCTGGCCTGTGCAGGGATCAACCCACCAGGTCCAGACATCGGCGGCCTGCAATCCGGCGGCGCACGCCAGAAATACGAAGAGGAGCCGCGTGACCACGGTCGGATTGTAGCGCAGATGCCCGTTACAATCGTCTACACGTGTTCCAGAAAGTTTTGATTGCGAATCGCGGCGAGATTGCGCTGCGAGTCATCCGGACTCTGCGTGAGATGGGAATCCGGTCAGTTGCCGTCTATTCGGATGCCGACCGTGCGTCCCTGCACGTGCGTAAGGCGGACGAGGCGGCGAACATCGGACCAGCGGCCTCCCGCGAGAGTTATCTGAACATCGGGCGGATTCTCGACGCGGCCAGGCGGCACGGGGTGGATGCCATCCATCCCGGCTATGGGTTTCTCAGCGAGAACGCCGAATTCGCGCAGGCGTGCACGGATGCCGGGTTTGTATTTATCGGTCCTCCGGCGTCAGCCATTGCCGCGATGGGATCGAAGACTTCGGCGCGCCATATCGCGCAGCGCGGTGGGGCGCCGGTGGTGCCAGGCACGGAGGAAGGACTTCCCGCATCGCCCGAAGGCAGCGCAACAGCGGCCGAATTCGCCTCGCGAGCCGGATTCCCGGTGATGCTGAAGGCAGTCGCGGGCGGCGGCGGCAAAGGCATGCGGCGCGTGGACCGCTCAGAAGATCTGGTATCGCATTTCGAATCCGCGTCGAGCGAGGCGCTGCGCGCGTTTGGCGATGGACGAGTGTACGTCGAGAAGCTCATCGAAAACGCGCGGCACATCGAGATTCAGATCCTCGGTGATCAGCACGGCAACATGGTGCATCTGGGGGAGCGTGAGTGTTCCGTGCAGCGGCGCCACCAGAAGGTCATTGAAGAATCGCCCTCGCCGCTCGTCGCGAGCCATCCGGAGATGCGGGCGCGCATGGGCGAAGCCGCTATCCTCGCAGCTCGCGCGGCGGGTTATTACAACGCGGGCACGGTGGAGTTTCTGGCGGATAATAACGGCAACTTTTATTTCCTCGAAATGAATACGCGGCTGCAGGTGGAGCACCCGGTGACGGAGTTGGTTACCGGGCTCGATCTGGTTCGGCTGCAGCTCGAAATAGCGAATGGCGCACGTCTGCCGTTCACGCAGGATCAAATCGAGCTGCGCGGCGCGGCGGTGGAGTGCCGCATCTATGCCGAAGATGCGACCCGGAACTTTCTGCCGTCGCCCGGACGCATCACGCATCTGGCGGAGCCGGCCGGTCCCGGGGTACGGCTCGATTCGGGCATTTACCCGGGCTGGAGCGTGCCGCTCGAGTACGATCCGATGCTCGCCAAGCTGATCGTGTGGGCGGGCACGCGAGAGCAGGCGATCGAACGCATGCTGCGCGCTCTTGGCGAATACAAGGTGGGTGGAATTCGCACCAACATTCCGTTGTTCGATGTGATTCTTCGCGATCGCGCATTTCGCGAAGGAGATCTGCACACCGGTTATCTGGATGCGCTGCTGAAAAAGCCAGGACTGTTCGATCAACCACCCGCGCCGGAACTGGCGGCCCTTGCGGCGGCCGCCGTGGTGGCACACACAAAACCCGCGCCCCCCGCGGCAGCTCCCGCGGCATCGTCTTCTCGCTGGGCAGGCGCAGGACGTGAGGATCTGCTGCGATGAAACCGGTGATCCGTATAGAGGGCGAGCCAGTCAGTCCCGCTTATGAAATAACAATTGTCGAAGTTGAATCCGGCCTGTACTCCATTCTGGCGGATGGTGCGTCGCATGAGGTGCGGGTCGAAGCCGGACAGGTCACTGTCGGAAACCGGCGATTCGATTACGTGATCGACGACCCGCGCCAATGGAAACGTTCGGGCGGCGCGGCGGGTGGCGAAGGGAAAGCCGCCATCACCGCGCCGATGCCCGGCAAAGTGGTCCGCATACTGGCGGCGGAAGGCGACGAGGTGGAGGCGGGTCAGGGAATCATCGTCGTGGAAGCGATGAAGATGCAGAATGAAATGAAATCGCCGCGCGCCGGACGTGTCGTTTCTCTTCCTGTAAAAGAAAATGAGAGTGTGGCGGCGGGCGCCGTACTCGCGGTGATTGAACCGGCCCAGGCAGCCTTAAGCAGCGAGGGATAATGAGTACTGCCATGGCCGCCGTCTGTCCCGATTGCAACGGAACTGGCTGGAAGATCGTCGAGCGCGAAGAGATCTCCGGCGCCGTTCGTTGCGGTTGCGCCGCGGCGGAGCGGGCGAGCCGGCTGTTCGACGATGCGGGCATTCCCGTGCTCTACGAGCACGCGTCGTTCGACAGCTTTGCCCCCCGCAAGGAGTTGATGAACGTCTTCACGATGGTCCGGGGCTTCGTGCGCGAGTTCCCCAACTCCTCGCGCCCGGGTTTGCTGTTGATGGGCGATCCCGGTACCGGGAAAACGCACCTTGCCGTCGCGGCATTGCGGGCGATTCTGGCGAAAGGGTTCGAAGGTATGTTCGTCGATTACCAGAACCTGCTCGACCGTATCCGCTCGGGCTTCGATCCCGGTTCGCAGACAACCGACAAGGAAGCCTATCGTGTCGCAATGGAAAAAGAAGTACTGATGCTCGACGATCTCGGCGCGCATCGCGTGACCGATTGGGTGGAAGACACGGTTACGTCCATCATTACGGCGCGCTGCAATAACCGGAAGCCGCTCATTGCAACAACGAATCTCATCGATCCCGAAGCCGGCTACGTCACCTACGAGGGCGCGGGCAGCGGCAAGGTGGATCACCGCACAACTCTTGCGGAGCGGATTGGACCCCGCGCGCGTTCCCGCCTGTTCGAGATGTGTAAGGTGATCCGGATGCCCTCGGTGAGCGATTACCGTTTCGATAAACAGAGAGTCTGAACCGATGCACAGGCTATCGCGCATAGCCGCACTCGCCATCTTCGCCGCGTCCGTAGCCTCCGCATGGACGATGTCGGTGGAATTCCCCTGGCCGAATCTGCCGCGCGCCATCTGGCAGCGGCAACTTGCTCACCTCAAAGAGATGGGCATTACGCACGTGAGCCTGCCGGCGGCGGGAGACGGGGCGCAACTCGATGATGTCATCACGATCGTGCGCCGTCTGGGATTGGAAGCGGATCTGGAAGGGCCAATTCCCCTGCGCCTCGAAACACTGGCGAAGCCGCATGGCGGTCCGCTCACCGATCCGCCGGAAGGAGCGGTGCGCATTGCGGCCACCATGGCACGCGCGCTCGAGAACGAGCGCAAGCTTCTCACGGCGGGCACGAAGGCGATTGTCTGGACTGGTGTATTCGAAATCCTCACCCCGGAGTACCAGGCCGGACCCATCCGTCTTTCGGGCAGCGAAGGACCAGCCGCCGCCATCATCCGGCGCGAGGCGCAGATGGCGCGCTTTTGGGGGCCGGAGCTCGCGGCGCTCCCTGAGTCGCCGGGCGCGCGATTGGCCACGCCGGCCGAAGGTGTCACGATCCATCAGTACATCGCGGAGAAGACCGGAGCCACGGCGTCCGCAAATGCCCCGCAGGGCGGACTCTCGCTCGTGTCGGTGACGAACGATTCTCTGAATGCCTGGCAGGGCGATGTGCGGGTGATGTATCCTGCGCTCGACCGCGTGATTGAGGTGCCCTCCCTCGCGCTGGAACCGCACGGCGTGCTGTGGTTACCCGTGGACATCCCGCTCGCCGCAGGCCCGCTTTGTTCCGGCTGCACTGGTTTTGCCCCGCCGGATCACCTGGCGTTCGCGACGGCGGAACTCACGGCAATGGAATATGAGAACGGCGTTCTCGCCATGGAGTTCATTGCGCCGAAGCCAGGGCAGGTCGTGCTGCAACTCTCCCATGAGCCTGCCGGCCCGCTGCTCGCGGGCGGACGCCCCACCGTCTTCGACTGGGATACGAAAAATCAGCGCGCACGTTTGCCGATTCCCGCGGGTAACGCAAAGACCGGCCGGGTGCGCATCGCGCTCGCAATCGACGCGCCGGAAGCTACGGGCTTTTTTACCCGTACGCCCGTGTTGCTCATCGGCGAGACGAATCCTGTCACGGCTGAGTTCTCGCCGGCCGCGGTCGCCGCCCGGTCGCGGCTCCGCGTTTCACCGAACCTGCCGCTCACCCAGGAGACGCCTGTCGCGGATGCCGATAAGGAAAAGCCGCTGCTGATCACTTATAAAGTCACTGTCCCGCCCGATGCGATTGAGGGCGATATGGCGCAGCTTTCGATCGAAGCCGACGGCGTGCAGCTCAGCCATGTGCGCACACAGCTTCTGGCCCCGGCCGCGATTACGTTTGAAGACAGCATCGCGGTACGCGTTGCGGAGGATTCGTTCGCGCCGTTGCGTCCCACAACCATCCCGGTCAATCAACGGACAGGACGCGAGCTGGTGATGACGATCCGGAACAACGCGCCTGAGATCCGAACGTTCGAAATCGCGTTCCAGGTCCCCGGCCTCGAATTTTCGCCCGCGAAGATGAACGTGAGTGTCGGGGCGTCGCTTGCCCGCGACGTGACGTTCCGCGTGTTCGGACAAATCGCCTCCACCGGTTTGCACACGGGCGAAGTCCGCATTTCCGGCGGAACCACCCTGCGCGAGCCGCTGCGTTTTGTCGTGCTGCCTGCCACTGGCGCTATCGCATGGAATTCCGATGAATTTTCGTTCCTCGAAAGTACCCGCGCGCGCGCATCGTTCCTGAAGAACCGCTGGCTGGAGATGATCAACAAAGAATTGGGCAGCGACGCGCAGCCGGCGGGCGGAACGGCGTTCTCCGGCGGGCCGGTAACGTCCCTGCGCCTCGAAGACCTCCAGAAGGCTGCTCCCGTCAAGCGCCCGTGACACGCCGCCAGGCTACAGTAAAGGGTTGCCTGAAACCGTGTATCCCGCGAGCGGGGATGAATTGCGGAGCGCGCTCGAAGCAGCGGCGGCGGCGCACCGTACCGTCGAATTGTTTGGCGCGCATTCCAAACATCTGGTGGCGGGCCCGATCGCCGAAGCCGAAACTCGCATCAGCACTTCCTCGATGACCCGCATCCTGAAATACGAGCCGCGGGATCTCACCGTCAGCGTCGAAGCCGGCATCCGTTACGCGGACCTCAGCCGCGAGTTGGCGCGCAACGGCCAGATGATTCCGCTTGCGGGCCCCTGGTCCGCCGAAGGGACTATGGGTGGCATTGTGGCGGCGAATGTCTCGGAATCGCGCCGCCGCGCCTATGGCACCGCGCGCGACCTTGTCATCGGAATGGAATTCGCCACCCTGGAAGGCAAGCTCGTGCGATCCGGCGGCATGGTTGTAAAGAACGTTGCGGGCCTGGATATGGGGAAGCTGATGATCGGCTCATTCGGCACGCTAGCCGCCATCACGACTCTGAACTTCAAGCTGCTGCCGATTCCCACCGTCTCCCGCACGCTCCTGATCGAATTCGAGACGCTTGCCACCGCGATCGCCGGGCTGGCCGCCATCCGCCAGGCGGGATTGAATCCGATCGCGGCCGACGTAGCCAATTCCGTGTTCGTGGCCGCGCTCAACGCGCAGTTCGGCATTCGCGGTTTCGTACTCGCCGTCCAGTTCGGCGGCAATCAGGCGGTGATCGATCGCTGCACGCGCGAATCTACCGCTCTTTGCGCCGCCAGCGGTACTGTGCGCGCTCTCTCCTGGGAGGATGAACAGCGCTTCTGGACAAGTGTGGCCGCCGTCACACCGCGCCATCTCGAAAAGTTCCGGAATGGAGTAGTCGTGCGGATCCATACGCCGTTATCGGAATGCGGCGATGCAATGGCTACCGTCGAGACCTCCGGGCATGCCATGGCGGCGAGCGGTGTGGTGCGCGCGTGGTTCAGCCGGCCCGATACCGCCTCACGATGGCTGACTCAGTGCGTTCAACGAGGATGGAAGGGCGTCCTCGAAGCCGCCGGGCCCGGCGTTGACCGCGGTGCGCTTGCCCTCTGGCCGGAGCCCCGCGGTGACTTTGCGATCATGAAGAAGATCAAGAGTCTGTTCGATCCCGAAGGCCTGCTGAACCGCGGGCGTTTATATGGCCATCTCTGAAACCAATCCGCTGGCGGTGCTCGACCGGCCGCAGCAAGCCGATCTCGACCGCTGCGTCCACTGCGGACTCTGCCTGAACGCGTGCCCAACGTATCGTGAGCTCGGGCTCGAAATGGATTCGCCGCGCGGCCGCATCTACCAAATGGCGCGCGTTCATGACGGTGAGCCGATTACCGACGCCTACCGCGAGCACATCGACCTTTGCCTCGCCTGCCGGGCGTGCGAGAGCGCCTGCCCATCGGGCGTGCCCTACGGCCGTCTTGTCGAAGATGCGCGCGCCGAAATTCAGAATGCGACGAAAACAGGCTGGCTGGCTCGTCTGACCCGCGATCTTGTTTTCCGCCGGCTGCTGCCCTCCCCGGCATTGCTGACGGCCGCGGGCGCGATGCTGTATCTCTACCAGGCGAGCGGTCTGCAGCGAATCTTCCGCGCGCTCGGTCTGCCGCGTCTGCTCGGCACTCTGGGAGACCGCGAATCGCTGCTGCCCGATGCGGAGATTCCGTTCTTCTTCCGTGAGTACGGCAAGACGTTCCCGGCTCACGGCGAGAAGCGATATCGCGTGGCATTCCTCGGCGGCTGCGTCGCCAACATTTCGTTCGCGCGCCTGAACGAAGCCACCGTGCGGGTGCTGCAGGCGAACGGCTGCGAAGTCGTTATTCCGCAGTCACAGACCTGCTGCGGCGCGCTGCACGTTCATGCGGGCATTCGCGACGTCGCGCGAACGCTGGCAAAGAAAAACATCGACGCCATGGCAGCCGCCGATTTCGACGCCATCATCACCAACGCGGCCGGCTGCGGCTCAACACTGAAAGAGTACGGCGAATTGCTGGCGCACGATCCGGAATACGCCGCGAAAGCGCACGCGTTCTCGGCCAAAATGAAAGACGCCACGGAATTCCTCGCGGCCATCGAGCGCAATCCGGCGATGAAGTCCGTGAATGCCGTCGTCACCTATCAGGATTCCTGCCATCTCGCACACGGCCAGAAAGTGCGCAGCGCGCCGCGAGAACTGCTGCGGTCTGTGCCTGGCGTCGAATTCCGCGAAATGCCAATGTCGGACGCCTGCTGCGGCAGCGCCGGAATTTACAACGCCCTGCACACCGGAATGTCGATGAAAATTCTGGAAAAGAAAATGGGCAATGTGAAGAAGGTCAGCCCGCAGATTCTCGCCACCGCCAATCCCGGCTGTATGCTCCAGCTTCGCGCCGGCGTCCGCAAATGGGGACCGGAAGGCGCGCGGGTCGCGCACGTCATCGAAGTTCTCGACGAAGCGTATCGAACCGGAGGGAAGAAGGCATGATTCCACATGAAATGACGTCAACGACGTTTGAACTGCCCGGCTATCAGGTCACTTCGAGTCTCGGCATCGTACGCGGGATCGTTGTACGCTCGCGTTCCGTATTCGGAACCATCGGCGCCGGGCTTCAGACCCTTGTGGGGGGCGATATCTCGCTCTTCAGCAATCTTTGTGAAAAAACGCGGGAGGATGCATTTGATCGCATGCTTGCGCACGCGGCGGAAAAAGGCGCGGATGCGGTGGTGGGCGTCCGCTATGACGCGACAGAGCTGATGGACAGCGTCACTGAAGTGCTTTGCTACGGTACGGCAGTGAAAGTCTGCAAAGCGTAGCGTCTATTGATCGCTTGTTTCTTCCACGAAACGCTCCACCGGCACGCGGTAGAGCGCGGGCTTACCGTGGCGGTCGCTCACAAAGATAATATTCTGGCTGTCCGGCGCAAAAACCACTTTGACCAGCGATGGATCGGACGCGTGATGTTCGCAAAGCGCCAGTTCGCGCCTCGTCACGCGCAGCAGAATCAGAATATAAGACGACGCCTTGCTGCGGCTCGCGCCCGCGAAAACGGAGGCGTCCGCATTCGGCGCGAATGTGGAATATTGACTGGTGCGCGCAATCTGCTTATCTGTGCCGTCTTCCGGCGACGCCTCCCGCAATGTGATGAGCTGCTTCGAATCGTCCGGTACATGCAGGTAGAGCAGCGTCTTTCCGGAGGGCGCCCACACCGCGTGCTCCACCGTCCCCGCTTCAAGCGAAATCTGCCGGCGATTGCCGCCATCCTCGTTCGCCAGCCACAGCGCGCCGTTCGAGCGCCACGCAATCTGCGTCCGGTGTGGCCGCGCCATCACCAGATCGATCTTCGCCGGCGCATCCAGAATCGGCCCGCTCTTCCGTAGCCCAACGCGAAGAATTCGCGATCCCTCCGCAAACAGAACCGACCCGTCTGACGCCACCGAAATCCCTCCGGAACTGCCGTCATTCGGAATGCGGTAAAGCTCGCGAGGCTTCAGTGCGGAAGAACTGACACTCTGCAGTACCGGACCATCGAAGTAGTAGAGATAGCGATCGTCGGGCGAAAGCGAAAAATTCTGTATATCGAGCGATGATGCCGAGGTCAGTTGCTTCGATTCCCCGCCCTTCAGATCGAGCCGGTAAAGCTGTCGCGTGCCGTCCCGCTCGCTCCAGTAGATCAGCGCGTCCGAACGTTTCGTGAACTGCCGGAGATGCGTCGCAGCCAGCCCGTTGGCAAACGCGGGACTCGTGAGCCGCACCACCTCGAGTTCAGTTGCGGGATCCGAATAGCGCTGGAATTCAGGGCCGGTAATCGCCCCTGCCGCAAGCGAAACGAATTCGCGTCTGGAAATGGAATGCGTATTGATATCCGAATTTTAGCGTCCGGTCCGCTACCAGCGCTGCCGGAAACGATCCAGTTCGCGGCGTTCGCGTTTGGAAGGTTTAAAATCCGGCATACCCGTGATGTTGGCCATCGCCTTCCGCTCTTCCGCGGCTTTGCGCCGCGCTTCCTGGCTCTCTTCGGATTCGCGATAAAGCGTTTGCGCCACCGCGGCTGGCCCGCGCATTTCGCTGACCGCCAGGACCTCGATGTGGTATTCACCCGCGTCGTTTTTCACGCGCAGCGAATCGCCCACACGCACCTCGCGTGAGGCTTTGGCTTGTTGAGAATTAGAATGGATTCGACCGAGTTCGCAGGCTTTGGAGGCAAGAGAGCGCGTTTTGAAGAATCGAGCGGCCCACAGCCACTTATCGATACGCACACTGTCCATTTTTCTATTTTGAGGGGTGATGAGCGATGGACGAGGCAGCTTTCGTGAACGCGGCCCGGCAAATGCGAACCGCCATCCTTTGTCAGGCTGCCTCGCCCTGTGGATTTTCAGGTGGTTCTATTCCAGCTACCTCCCGATCCAAGATTTAAACCGTCACGATGACGGCTACTCGTGATCATTTTTCACTTGCGATT
>Ga0134125_10011231_pt1 | contig 10043 bp, 7 predicted proteins | sample KB31751_FD_96464 | JGI IMG/M metagenome (GOLD analysis project Ga0134125, IMG submission 96464) | Terrestrial soil microbial communities with excess Nitrogen fertilizer from Kellogg Biological Station, Michigan, USA - KB3-175-1 | ecosystem: Environmental > Terrestrial > Soil > Unclassified ... | reverse complement strand
TTCTTCTTGTAATCGTCGCGCAGCTTCAGGATCTCGAGCTTGCCGTAGGTGTAATAGAGGTACGTCGGATCCTCGGTGCCGCGCTTGGACTCCATCTCGGCCACCTTCTTCGACTGCAGCCCCCGCGTCTGGAAGAAGTCTATCGCCTGCGGCACCGTCATGCCCTTGGTGTGCATGCGAATGCCGACGACGTAGCGCGCCGCGCGCAAGAGCGCCTCCTGCAGCTGCGCGAGACGCTGCTTGGGGTCGTTCCCGGCGACGCCCTCGTCGATCATCATCTGCTCGGCGTAGTGCGCCCAGCCCTCGGCGTTCGACGAGCAGGCGTAGTTCTTGCGCGTCACCGAGTGCATCTGCGGCATCCACAGGAACTGCACGTAGTGGCCGGGGAAGACCTCGTGGATCGAGACCATCTCGGTGACCGTGCGCGAAAATCCGCCGCGCATGTAGCTCTCGACGTCGGCGGCGGACCACTTCGGATCGGGCAGCGTGACGTTGTAGAAGGCGTCGGTGGCCTTGGTCTCGTAGGGGCCGGGCGTGTCCATCGACGCCAGCGTGAAGGCGCGCATGAACGGCGGCGACTCCTGCACCGTCGGCATCACCGTCGACGGGATGGTCACGATCTGCTTGTCGACGAGGAACTTGCGCAGCCCGGCGAGCTTGGCCTGCACGTCGGCGAGGAGCGTGTCGGGCTTGCCGTGATCGGAGGCGAGCGACGCCTGCACTTCCTGCGCGGGCTTGGACGGATCGATCTTCTTGGCGGTGGCGACGAACTCGGCGCGCAGCCGCGCCAGCTCGGCCTCGCCGCGCGCCAGCACCGCGTCGAGCGGCTCGGTGATGCCCTCGTCGGCGGCGAGCTTCTTGGAGAAGGCGTCGGCGCCGATGGCGAAGTCCTCTTTGGCCTGCGGCAGCTTCTTCTTGAGCCACTCGCCGAACTCGGTGAGCGACTTCGCCGCCGTCGCCGTCGACGCGGCCAGGCGCTTCTGCAGCGCGGCGTCCGACACCGACGCGAACGCGGCGACCGTGTCCTTCTTCAAGAAGTCGATGTTGGCCGGCAGCTCCTCGAGCGCCATGTCGATCGAGATCTTCGGCATGTCGCGCAGGTTCTGCCTGGCGGCGGCGAGCAGCGCGGGCACCGCGTTCTCGCGCGCGATCACCGACGCCATGCGCTCGGCCGGCGGCGCGAAGTTGCGCTTGACGACGAGGTAGACGGCGTTGACCGCGTCGCCGGTGTAGACGCGCGGGCGGCGCTGCCACTCGCGCACGTTCTCGTAGGAGACGATCGACGACTCGTTGTCGAGGCGCATCGCCTCGAGATCGGACTGCTCGTCGCGCGACAACGGCTTCTTGTCGACGGCGCCGAAGCGATCGCGCCAGGCGTGGCGCCAGGCGATGCGCTTCTTCACCGCCGCCGGTGCGAAGTCGGTGAGCCTGGCGTCGTATTTGTGCACGCCCTTGTAGGTCGCGCTCTCGGGCGAGTCGGCGAGGACCTCGTTCCAATAGCGCTCGGCGAGCTTGTCGAACGACGGATTTTCGGCGGCGTGCAGCGACGGCGTCGCCGCCAGCGCGGTGAACGCAGCGAGAACGGACACGATGTGACGCATGAAACTCCTAGGACTAAACGGTGTCGCATTGGTTGAGAGACAAGCGGAAGACAAGGACGGCGCGAGGAATCAAGGCGATACTGTTCAAGGCGTGCGCGGCCCGAAGAGGAACTGTAGCGCACCGGGCAGACGCTCGGCCCAATAGACTTCGTTGTGTTGACCACCGGCTTGGACGACATGCAGGAAGTCAACACCGCTCTGGTAGCCGAGGTTCACGTAGGTATCGGCGAGCATGTTGGTTTCCGTGACGTCGTCGTTCGACGTGCCGGAGTCGCCGCTGTCGACGTAGACGCGCGCCGGCCGCGCGCTCGTGGGCATGGCGCCGACGTCACCGATGATGACGTCCGCGTTCCACCACGTCGACGGCGACATGGCGCCCACGATGCCGTAGACGTCGGGGCGCGTGACGCCGGCGTAGGCGCTGATGAGCCCGCCGAGCGACGAGCCGAGGATGCCGGTGTGCGCCCGATCGGGGATGGTGCGCAGCATGCCGTCGATCTGCGGCTTGAGCTCGTCGACGAGCGCCTTCAGGTAGAGGTCGCCGCCGCCGCCGCCGGGCGTGGTCGGATCGGTCGTGGGCGTGTACTCGTAGATGCGCGCCGACGTGTTCTCGACGCCGATGACGATGAGCTCCTCGATCGAGCCGTCTTCGGCGGCGGCGTTCAGCGTCTCGTCGACCTTCCATTCGTTGCCGCCGAAGGCGAGCGCGGGATCGAAGAGGTTCTGCCCGTCGTGCATGTAGAGCACCGGGAAGCGGGCGCGCGTGTTCTCGGCGTACGACGGCGGCAGGTAGGCCCAGACGGCGCGATCGTTGCCGAGCGTCGTCGAGTGCCAGTCGGCGATGAGCTTCTCGACGGTGCCGGTCACCGTCGTAAAGTGCGGGTAGACGTCGACGGTGGCGCCGGGCTGGACCACGTAGTTCGGCCCGCGCGACCAGGTGGCGTCGTCGAGGAGCGGCTTCCACGAGAGCGGCGCCGCGAGATCGGCGACCTGCCAGGTGTACGTGTCGTCGGCGCCGGCCACGAGCGGGACGCCCGCGTCCCAGGTCAGGCCCGCGCCGTCGCCGCGCAGCGCCAGCGTGTGGCTGCCGGCGGGATAGTGGATGCGCAGCGTGGTCGCCGTGGGGCGCGGCACGTTGCCGCCGCTGCCGTCGCCGGGCGCGCCACCAGGCGCACCGCCGGGAGTATCGGAAGGGGGAACGTCGCCCGCGGGAGGGCTCGAAGGCGCCGTCGACGAACAACCACCGACGGTGACGAGGAGGGAGAAAACGGCCGCGCGAGCGTAACTCACGCCTGAGGCGATATCACGCCCGCGCGGCTAGCGTCAACCAGCTAGAAGGTCGCGCCGACGGCCGAGAACGACAGGCCGAGCGAGAGCGAATCCTTCATCGTGTTGTCCTTGTTCGGGGCGTAGTTGCCCGAGGCGTCGAACATCTGGACGTCCGGCGCGAGCACGTTCTGGATCAGGCCCGCCGTCGACACTTCGCAGATGTCGATCTTGTTGTCACCCTTGACCGCGCAGCTGCCGTCCGGGTTCTTGCAGGTGCCGGCCGAGCAGGCCGCATCCGCCTTGCCGCCGTTGTCGAAGATCGAGAGGATCTGCATGTCGCCCGACGACAGCATGTTCGGCGGCGTCGAGTCGTCCGTGATCTTCTTGGTCAGCAGCGTCGCGACGTTCGGGATGATGAGCGTCTGCACGTCGCTGTTCTTGATGGCGCCGTTGAGCTGGCCGCCCGTGATCTTGCCGTCGGCGCCGCGCGTGAACTGGAGGTGCGCGCCGTTGACCTTGAGGGTCACCGGATCGGCGCCGGCGATGAGCGGGAGCTTGATGTCGACCTCGACCGGCGTCTTCGTCGTCGCCGGCGGCGCCGACGAGAACTTGCCGACCTTGATCGGGCCGTTGAACGTGCCGCCCTGCTGGCCGGTGTCGACGGTGAAGTGGCCGCTGCCGCTGTAGTCCGGCGTCGCCGGCGCCACGATCGGCTGGCCGACCTGGACCTTCGCGGTGGCGCAGCTGTCGGTCTGGTACGACGAGTCCGACGAGGTCTCGCTCATGAGGACGATGAGCGTGCCGTCGGTGACGGCCTGGTTGACGCCGTCCTGGACGTGCAGCATCTGGCCTTCCAGAGCGCCAATGATGTTGCCGAGCTGGTTGTCGACGCGGCCGTCGCCGTTGAGGTCGATGGCGAAGTCGGAGCGCTGCTCGGGAACCATCACGGCGTTGGTGACGTACTGAGCAGTGTTCGTGCCGCCCGACGCCTTGCAGTCGCCGCTGCTGCTGTTGTCGCCGCCACAGGCGGCAAAGGTGAGCGGGACGAGAGAAAGCAGGCTAATCATGGTGCGCTTCATGTTGAACCCCTCGCTTCCGGTTGGGAGGGACACGTTATAACAGAGTTGAGAGTCGGGACTCCAGCGTTTAGACTTCAAAAACCTCTGATGGGATCGGACGGGTTCACATGGTCGGGATCGCTGGACGAGACCGACATTCAATCGCTCTACGCGGCGTGCCAATCGCTGCGTTTCTCGGGCAAGCTCGAGCTGCGTGACGGCGCCACCAAGGCCGAGGTCACCTTCGTCGGTGGCGAGCCGATCGAGATCGACGGCGGCGATACCCAGCGCATCGCCTTGTGGAACCGCGGCACCTTCCGCGCCGTGCAGAGCATTCCCAATTTGGCGGGCGAATTGACCGGGCAGCGCGAGATGGAGGGATCGCTCGCGATTACGAAAGCGTCACAGTTGTGGGCCTGGGTTTCGGAGTACCGGCTCACCTGCGACATCGACCTGGAGCGGCCGGGCTCGAAGGCGCTGGTGGCGTTCCAGAACGGCCACGCCGAGAGCGCGCAGGTCAACGGCGCGCCCGAGCTGGCGGCGCTGGCGCGCGTGTCGTCGTGGACCGACGGCACCTTCCGCGTGAAGCTGAAGCCGCTGTTCATCGAAGGCGTGATCGCAGCGCCGCCGCCGATGCCGGAGAGCGCGCCGCCGGCGGGGCGGCAGTTCGACGTGTCGCGCTCGATCCCGATGGATCTGAAGATCCGCGAGCAGCAGCGGCTGCAGACGGCGCAGGCGAGCTTCGGGCCGGCCAAGCGCGTCGGTGGGCCGACGCCGCCGCTCGGGGAGCTGGCGATCGGATCGTCGCCGTCGTCGACGGCGCGGCCGGGCGAGGAGCGCACGTCGGAGACGCAGCCGCTGCCGCCGCCGAGCTTCGCGCGCGAGGCGGTCAAGGGATCGTCCCAAGCAAAGGGGAACGGCGGCAAGCGCAACCCGTTCGATCCGATGGAGCTGTCGAAGCCGTATCCGCGTCACGACGACACGATGTCGACGCGCGGGCGCGGCAAGATGCCGTGGCTGTTGTCGCTGACGGCGATCGTGCTCGCGGGCGGATTGGGCGCGCTCTATTACTTCCACATGCCGCCGTTCTCGCCGCCGCCGAAGCCGGTGGACACGAGCGCGTCGGGTGAAGCGGTGAAGCCGTCGGGCGAGGCGGCCTCGGGCGAGGCGGTGAAGCCGTCGGGCGAAGCGGCGTCGGGCGAGCCGACGAAGCCGACCGGTGAGACGCAAAAGCCGACCGGTGAGACGCAAAAGCCGACGGGCGAGCCGGTGAAGCCCGAGATCCCGAAGCAGGCGCCGCCCAAGCCGGAAGTGCCGAAGCAGGAGCCGCCCAAGCCGGAGATCAAAAAGACGCCGGCGGAGAAGCCGACCGACAAGATCATCGCCAGGGGGCGCATGCTCTTGGTCGAGGGGCACTCGCACACGGCGCTCGATCAGTTCCGGCGCGCGATCAAGATGGCGGCGCCGAAGGATGTCCCGGCGCTGAAGCAGTACGAGCTGCAGGCGCAGGGCAAGCTCGGCAAGGCCGAGCTGCTGCTCGAGGGCAAAGGCGCGGTCGTCGTCGACGGGCATCGGTTCTCCGCGCCGAAGAAGCTGAGGGTCATGGCCGGGCCGCACGTCATCGACAGCGGCGACGGCGAAGACGAGGTCGCGCTCAAGCGTGGCGAGAAGCGGCGCATCAAGGCCAAGAGGTGATCGGCGGCCTCGCGCTCGTCGTCGTCGGCGCGGCCGGAGCGGGCTGGGCGCTGCGCGCGGCGACGTCACGGCGGCGGCCGCTCGACATCGTGGGCGCGCTGCTGGCGCCGCTGTTCGTGGCCGCGGTCCTCGTCGGTGGCGTGATGTGCTTCGTGCCCGGCTTCTTGCGCTAGCGCCGGCGCTCTTCGCGATCGGCGTGGTCGGCGCGGCGCGGGCGGCGCGCGCGGGCGTGACCTATCGCGTGACGCTCGACGAGCGGGCGCAGCACCGCGCCACCGTCGAGATGACGGTCACCGGCGCGAGCGGGCCCGTCGAGCTGTGGATGCCGGTGTGGACGCCGGGCGCCTACGAGCTGCGCACCTGGGGGCGCAACGTGACGCCGCTGTCGCCGGGGATGGTGCGCACCGGGCCGAGCACGTTTCGCGTCGACGGCGGCGGCGACGGCACGGTGAAGCTGCGCTATCGCGTCTACGCGGCCAAGCTCACCGACGACGGCACCAACATCGACGGCGGCCACGCGCTGCTCAACGGCTCGTCGCTGTTTTTGGCCGTGCGCGGGCAGGAGCGCGGGCTGCACGAGGTGCGCGTGACGCTGCCCGCGGGCTGGCGCGCGGCCACCGCGCTCGACGAGGACGCGAGCGGCTGGACGGCGACGAGCTACGAGGCGCTCATCGACGCGCCCATCGAGTGCGGGCGCTTCGCCGACGCCACGGCGCGCGCGGCCGGGCGCAGCTATCGCATCGTCGTCGACGGCTCACCGACGGTGCCGGCCAAATTCGTCGAGGACGTAGGCAAGATCGTCGAGGCCGAAACGCACCTCGCGGGCGCGCCGCCCTATCATCACTACGTCATCGTCGTGCACCTCAGCGACGAGGCCGGGCGCGTGGCCGCGCTCGAGCACGCGGCGTCGACCTCGATCCTGGTGCCGCGGCAGTCGCTCACCGATCCCGAGGCCTACGACGAGCTGACCTACGTGGTCGCGCACGAGCTGTTCCACGCGTGGAACGCGCGGCGGCTGCGCCCGGCGGAGCTGGTGCCGTACGATCTCCTGCACGCGCAGCCGTCGCGGGCGTTGTGGATCACCGAGGGGCTCACCGAATATTTCGCGCATCGGGCGATGCTGCGTTCCGGACGCTGGTCGCGCGTCGACTGGTTCTCGCACGTCGGCGACGAGGCCGGGCGCGCCTTCGCGGCGTCGCGCCACGGCGGAACGATCGAGGAGGCGGCCGAGCTGACCTGGCAGCCGCCCGACGACGGCGACGACGACTGGGACGCCTACTACGCGCGCGGCCATCTGCTCGCGCTCGGCGTCGACGCCGCCATGCGCGTCGCCAGCGGCGGCAAGCACGGGCTCGACGAAGCGATCCGCGCGCTGCTCGACGAGGCCGAGCGCGCCGGCGGGGTGCTGCCCGTCGACGCCGATCGGCTGGGGCGCGCCGTCGACGCGCTCACGCCCGGCGTCGGGGCCAAGCTCGTGCGCTGGGCGCGCACGCCGAACGAAGCGCCCGCGATCGCGGAGTCGCTCGGCGCCATCGGGCTGTCGCTCCCGTGCAAGGAGACGCCGCCGCACACCGTGGCCGGCTTCTCCGCCGAACGGCAGGGCGACGCGCTGCGCGTCCTCGTCGTCGGCGACGGCGGGCCGGCCGATCTCGCCGGCGTCAAATCGGGCGATCGCGTCGTCACCTTCGACGGCGTGGCGCCGCCGCCGAAGTGGCCGGAGGCCGTCGGCAAGCGCGCGGCGGGCAGCGCGCTCGTGCTCGGCGTGGTGCGCGGCACGCATCCGCTCGTCCTGCACCTGACGCTGGCGGCGGAGCGCGACACGGTGTGCAAGCTGGCGACCGCGCCGGCGACGCCGGCGGTCACCAAGCTGCGCGATCAGTTTCTAGGGCAGTAGCGACGGCGACTAGACGTAGGTGAGCCACTCGGGGTGCGCCGGCTTCTCGGTGCCGGCGCGGCCCTTGACCGCCTCGAAGTAGGCGTCCTGCAGCTTGCGCGTGACCGGGCCGCACTCGCCGGCGCCGATCTGGCGATCGTCGATCTCGCGCACCGGCGTCAGCTCGGCGGCGGTGCCGGTGAAGAAGACCTCGTCGGCGAGATAGAGCTCGTCGCGCGCGAAGGTCGTCTCCTCGACGGTGAGGCCCATCTCGCGCGCCAGCGCGATCACGGTGTCGCGCGTGATGCCTTCCAGGATCGCCGACGACAGCGGCGGCGTTTTGATCTTGCCGCGCTTGACCAGGAAGATGTTCTCGCCCGAGGCCTCGGCGATGAGCCCGTTGCCGTCGAGCAGGATGGCCTCGGCGTACCCGGCCTTGAGCGCCTCGCGCTTGGCGAGCACCGAGTTCACGTACTGCCCGCAGATCTTGCCCTTCGACATCGTCGAGTTGAGCGCGCCGCGCGTGAACGACGACACCTTGGCGCGAATGCCGCGGCGCAGCCCCTCCTCGCCGAGGTAGGCGCCCCACTCGTAGACGGCGACGGCGACGCGCACCGGATTTCCCGTCGAGCCGAGCCCGAGCTCACCGTCGCCGAGGAAGACGAGCGGGCGCAGGTAGGCCTCGGCCATCTTGTTGACGCGCATCGTCTCGACGCACGCTGCGGCGATCTGCGCGCGCGTGAACGGGACGTCCATCGAGCAGATGTGGCAGCTGCCGAACAGGCGATCGATGTGATCGTCGAGGCGGAAGATGGCGCCGCGTCCGTCGGGGCGCTTGTAGGCGCGAATGCCCTCGAACGCGCCGACGCCGTAGTGCAGCGTGTGCGTGAGGATGTGGACGTTCGCTTGCGTGAACGGGACCAGATTTCCGTCGAGCCAGATCTTGTCGACGGGCTTCAGCTTCGTGCCGCCACCGGACATGAATACACTGTTAGCACGGACCGACTACGGAGGGGGCGCGATGTTGTTGCGCGGCGCCTCCGACTGTGACTTGTCGGGCGCCGACGGCGTGTCGTTGACGTCGCCACGAACGTCGTGACGCCATTTCATAGTCGGCATCGGGACTTCCTCGGGCTCGCGCGGCGCGTAGATCTCGCTGCCGCGCGACGCCGTACGGTTGACCTCCGTCCGGCGATCGTCCCACGCAGTCTTGAGCTGCGCGGTCTCGCCCTCGAGGTCGGCGACGTGGGCGCGCTGCTCGGCGAGCCGCTCGGCGCAGTCCTGCCGCTGTGACGCCAGCTTGTTGACGTTCAGATCGCGCGCGATGCCGTTGCGCTGCGCGATGCGCGCTTTTTCGAGCTCGACGTCGGCGCGCGCCGCCGCCAGGTTGGCCTCGGCCTCGGCGATCTTGGCTTCGCGCAGCTCGACGAGCCGATTGGCGTAGTCGAGCTTGGCGCGCGCGGCGACGAGCTGTGCGCGCGCATCGTTCTCGGCGCGCGACGCCTGGCGCAGGGCGCGATCGTCACGCGACTGCGCGTCGAGATCGACCGAGCCGCGGGCGGCCTCGAGGCGCGACTTCGACGAGTCGAGCTCGGCGACGGCGATGTGATGGAACTGCTTTGCCTCGTCGCGCGCCAGCTTCGCGCCGTCGAGGTTCGCCTGCGCGACCTCGATCGATTTGTGCGCGGTCATGATCTGCTCGCGCGCGGCGACGGGCAGGCGCGCCACGTCGCTGTCGGAAACGCCGCCGGTCGTCGCACATCCTCCAACGATCAGGGCGCCCGCTAGTAACCACTGTCGCAGGCTCATGCGTCTTCCTCCAGGTGATCTCCCTAGGAGTCTTGCAACGTGTGTTCCGTCGGCAGATATCGGGCGTAGAGGGCGCGAATGCGCTCGGTGTGGGCACGGTAATCGGCGAGCAGCCGCGCGCCGGCGTCGGCGCCGTGATAGCCGAGACGGCGCGCGAGGGTGCCGAGCTCGCCGGCGCGGTCGGTGATCTGTTGGATCGAACGATCGTGCACGATGCGCAGGCGGTTCTCGAGGCGGCGCAGAAACGCGTACGACTCGGCGAGCGTTCGCGCCTCTTCGGCGGGCAGCACGCCTTCGCGCGCGAGCGCCGCCAGCGCATCGACCGTCGCGCGCTGCCGCAGCGACGGCAGCCGCGGGCCGTGGACGAGCTGGAGGTACTGCACCAGAAACTCCACGTCCACCAATCCGCCGCGGCCGGTCTTGATGTTGAAGACATGCGCGGTCTCCTGCGCGATCTCCTTTTCCATGCGCGCGCGGATGCGGCCGATCTCGTGCGCGTCGACGGGGGCGTCCTTGTACACGAGCTCGGAGGCGAGCCGCTCGATCTGGTCGCCGAGCGCGCGATCGCCGGCGACGGTGCGCGCCTTGATGAGCGCCTGGCGCTCCCACACGGCCGCCTCTTTGGCGTGATAGGCGCGAAAGCCCGCCAGCGATGAGACCAGCGTGCCCTTCTGCCCCGACGGGCGCAGCCGCGTGTCGATCTCGTAGAGGCGCCCTTCGTCGAGGTACGCCGACAGC
>Ga0134125_10011227_pt1 | contig 10044 bp, 9 predicted proteins | sample KB31751_FD_96464 | JGI IMG/M metagenome (GOLD analysis project Ga0134125, IMG submission 96464) | Terrestrial soil microbial communities with excess Nitrogen fertilizer from Kellogg Biological Station, Michigan, USA - KB3-175-1 | ecosystem: Environmental > Terrestrial > Soil > Unclassified ... | reverse complement strand
CGATCGGGCCGGACATGCGCATGGCGGTGGTGGGAAGCCCCGGATATTTCAAGCAGCACAAGAAGCCGAAGCTGCCGCAGGACCTGCACGCCCATGCCTGTGTCAACCTGCGCTTCACCACCAGCGGCGCGCTCTACGCCTGGGAGTTCGAGAAGGACGGCCGCGAACTGAAAGTGCGCGTCGAGGGCCAGCTTGCCTTCAACAATGGCGGTCTGTGCCTGAAGGCGGCGCTGGAAGGTTTCGGCCTGGCCTTCGTGCCGGAAGACCGGGTGCTGTCCCATGTCCGCAACGGCCGCCTGGTGCGCGTGCTGGCGGACTGGTGCGCCCCCTTTCCGGGCTTTCATCTCTATTATCCCAGCCGCCGGCAGCAGTCGCCCGCCTTCGCGCTTGTGGTCGAAGCACTGCGATACCGGCGTTGATAGATGCAAGGCGCCTAGATCAGCCCCGCCAGCGGGCTTGAGGGGTCGGCATATCTGCGGCGTGGCATGCGCCCGGCCAGATAGGCCAGCCGGCCCGCCCGGACCGCGTGTTTCATCGCCTCCGCCATCAGCACGGGATTCTTCGCCTCGGCGATGGCGGTGTTCATCAGGACGCCGTCGCAGCCAAGTTCCATCGCGATCGCCGCATCCGACGCGGTGCCCACGCCGGCATCCACGATCACCGGCACCTTCGCTTCCTCGATGATCATGCGTATGCCGACCGGATTCTGCACCCCCAGGCCCGATCCGATCGGCGCGGCCAGGGGCATGATGGCGCACGCGCCCTGCTCTTCCAGCCGCTTGGCCATCAGCGGATCGTCGCTGCAATAGACCATCACCTGGAAGCCTTCCTTCACCAGCATCTCGGTGGCGCGCAGCGTCTCGATCATGTCGGGATAGAGCGTCTTGCGATCACCCAGGACTTCCAGCTTCACCAGTGTCCAGCCGCCGACTTCGCGCGCCAGCCTCAAGGTGCGCACCGCATCTTCGCCGGTGAAGCAGCCCGCCGTGTTGGGCAGGAACACGGTCTTCTTCGGATCGATGTAATCGACCAGCATGGGCTGGCTGGGATCGGTAAGGTTCACGCGGCGCACCGCCACGGTCACGATCTCCGCGCCGCTCGCCGCAAGCGCCGCCGCATTCTCGGCATAGCTTTTGTATTTGCCGGTGCCGATGATCAGGCGCGATTTGAAGGTTCGCCCGGCGACGACGAAGGGCTTGTCCGGGCTTGCTTCCTGCGGCGGTTGCTGGGCGGCCGCCTGGGGCGGCGCGTTTCCGCCGCCGATGAAATGCACGATCTCCAGCCGGTCGCCGTCGGCCAGCACCACCTGGTCATAGGTCGAGCGCGGCACGATCTGGAGATTGCGCTCCACCGCGATCTTGGCCGGGTCCAGTCCCAGGCTGGCCAGAAGGCCGCGCACCGACACCCCCTCATCCAGTTGCCGCGCCTCGCCGTTCAGGGTTACCTGCATCGCCATGTGGGGATCACCTTAAGCATTTCCGTTCCGTGCCGGGTACGATTATAAGGCTTGACTCGCCCAGCCTCATGGACTGTCTATGGCAAAAAAATCAAACCAATCCAAGACCTTACCAATCTTCATTCTCAATGGCCCCAATCTCAACCTGCTTGGGACCCGCGAGCCGGAGGTTTACGGCTATACCACTTTGGCCCAGATCGAGAAGATGTGCGCCGCCCAGGCCGCGACCCACGGCCTGTCCATCGTCTTCCGCCAGTCCAATCACGAGGGTGAGATCGTCGATTTCCTGCAGGAGGCGCGCACCGGCGCCAGTGCGGTCATCCTCAATCCGGCCGGCTATGGCCACACCTCCATCGCGATCCTGGATTCCATCCAGATGCTGAAAATCCCGCTGATCGAGGTGCACCTGTCCAACATCCACAAGCGCGAACCCTATCGCCACCATTCCTATGTCTCGCGCGGCGCCACCGGCATCGTGATGGGGCTGGGGGCACAGGGCTACCTGCGCGCCATCGACGCCATTGGCGAAATTCTGAAGGACTCCAAATGAACATCAAGGACGAGATGAAGAATCTGATGGGGGGCAAGGGCAAGCCGTCGGTGGACGCCGATGCCATCCGCGCCCTGTCGGAACTGCTGAACGAGACCGGTCTGACCGAAATCGAGATCGAGCGCGAAGGCGCGCGCATCCGCGTCAGCCGGGCCGCGGTGGCTGCGTCTGCATCCCTCCCCGTCCCGGCGCCGACCCTGGCCGCGCCCGTTCCCGCGGCCGCCGCCGGCCCCCAGCCGGGCACCATACCCTCGCCCATAGTGGGCACCGTCTATCTGTCGCCCGAACCCGGCAAGCCGGCCTTCATCGCGGTGGGAAAGGCGGTCAAGGAAGGCGACACGCTGTTCATCGTCGAGGCGATGAAGACCATGAATTCCATCACCGCGCCCAGGTCCGGCACGGTGAAGGAAATTTGCGTCACCGACGCCCAGCCGGTGGAATTCGGCCAGGCCCTCTGCGTCATCGTCTGACATGTTCGAAAAGGTCCTCATCGCCAATCGCGGCGAAATCGCGCTTCGCGTCATCCGCGCCTGCAAGGAGATGGGCATCTCCACGGTGGCGATCCATTCCACCGCCGACAGCGATGCCATGCATGTGCGCATGGCCGATGAAAGCGTCTGCGTCGGTCCGGCGCCCGCCGCCCAGTCCTACCTGAACATTCCCGCCATCATCGCCGCCTGCGAGATCACCGGCGCCGAGGCGATCCATCCCGGTTACGGCTTTCTGTCGGAGAACGCCAAATTCGCCGACATCATCGCCGAGCACGGCCTGACCTTCATCGGCCCCACCGCCGACCACATCCGCATGATGGGCGACAAGATCACCGCCAAGCAGACGGTGAAAGAGCTTGGCATTCCCACCGTGCCGGGTTCGGACGGCGAGGTCGGCGATGCCGATGCGGCTAGGGTTGCGCAGGAGATCGGCTATCCGGTGCTGATCAAGGCCACCGCCGGCGGCGGCGGCCGCGGCATGAAGGTCGCCAGGAACGCGGACGAACTGGCCCTTTCCCTTTCCACCGCCCGCGCCGAGGCCAAGGCCGCCTTCGGCAACGACACGGTCTATATGGAGAAATATCTCCAGAAGCCGCGCCATATCGAGATCCAGATCCTGGCCGATGCCCACGGCAATGTCGTGCATCTGGGCGAGCGCGACTGCTCGCTGCAGCGCCGCCACCAGAAGGTCTGGGAAGAGGCCGGCAGCCCCGCGCTCAACGCCGCCGAGCGCGACGAGATCGGCGCCGTCGTCACCCGCGCGCTGTCCAGGCTGGGCTATCTGGGCGCGGGCACCATCGAGTTCCTCTATGAGGACGGCGGCTTCTATTTCATCGAGATGAACACCCGCCTGCAGGTGGAGCATCCCGTCACCGAAGCCATCACCGGTATCGACATCGTCCGCGAACAGATCCGCATCGCCGCCGGCGCCCCGATGGGCTTTCGCCAGGACGATGTCGTCTTCGAAGGCCATGCCATCGAATGCCGCATCAATGCGGAAAATCCCTTCACCTTCCGGCCGTCGCCGGGCCAGGTGGCGGAATTTCATACGCCTGGCGGTTTGGGTGTGCGCTTCGATTCGGCGCTGTATTCGGGATATCGCATCCCGCCCTTTTACGACAGCCTGGCGGGCAAGCTGATCGTGCACGCGCGCAACCGCAACGAATGCCTGCTGCGCCTGCGCCGCGCGCTGGACGAGCTGGTGGTGGGCGGCATTGAGACCACCATCCCGCTGTTCCAGAAACTGGTGCGCGAGCGGGACATCATCAACGGCGACTACTCCATCCATTGGCTGGAGAAGTATCTCGCCGGCCTGGAAACGCCGGCGAATTAGGCCCCGGCCCCGGTTATGGGCTAAGCTCCTCCCGCGTTCGAACCGCTGGGAGGAATTGCATGGGTTTTCTGGACAGGTACGCGTCCCAGATTCTGGGTATTACCCGCATCGTTGCGGGCCTTCTGTTTCTTGAGCATGGCCTGATGAAGATCGTCGGCTTTCCCGCGCCGATGGGCTCGGGCCACCTGTCGCCGATGATGATGGCGGCCGGCATCATAGAGGTGGTCGCGGGCATTCTGATCCCGCTGGGCGCCTACAGCCGTATCGCCGCTTTCGTCGCTTCGGGTGAAATGGCGTTCGCCTATTTCCTTGTCCATTTCCAGCACGGCATCTATCCCGCCATGAACGGCGGCGACGGCGCCATCCTTTTCTGCTTCATCTTCCTCTACCTGGCCGCGGCGGGGCCGGGCGCATTCGCCATCAACAGGAAATAAGCCGTAAGGCCAGGCAACGCGGAGGGTCCGGTGGATCCTCCACCTGGCTGAAGCGGGCGGTTCGCCAACAAAACGCTGCACTGCAGCAGCGAATTGATCGATGTCCTGCTCGCAGAAATTGCGCGCGACGGCCCCTGGGCCGCGCGCTATTGTCCCCCCATGCACGGGCCGAAACTCACGCCGGATCTTCTCCTGCGCGCCTATGCCGAGGGTCTTTTCCCGATGGCGGAGCGGCGCGACGATCCCACGCTCTACTGGGTTTCGCCGGAACGGCGGGGCATCATTCCGCTGAACGAGTTCCATGTGCCGCGCCGGCTGGCGCGGACCATGCGCGGCGCGCCCTTCACGATAACCAGCGACACCGCGTTCGACGAGGTGATACGCGCCTGCGGGGCGCCGGCGCCGGGGCGCGAGGAAAGCTGGATCAACGACGAGATATTGCGCCTCTATGGCTCGCTGCACGCCAGCGGCCATGCCCATACGGTGGAATGCTGGCGGGACGGCGAGCTGGCGGGCGGACTTTACGGTGTCGCGCTGGGCGGAGCCTTTTTTGGCGAGAGCATGTTCTCGCGCCGCACTGACGCCAGCAAGGTCGCGCTGGTGCATCTGGTGCAGATGCTCCGACGTGGCGGCTATGTGCTGCTGGACACCCAGTTCATCACCAGCCACCTGACCCGCTTCGGCGCCATCGAAATCGCCCGCGCCCATTATTTGCGGCTGTTGCAGGATGCGTTGCGCCGCCAGGGGACCTGGCCCGGCACGCCGGATTAGCGGCCCGCGTCGGGCGGCAATTCCTCGACCTTGTCATCCTTGTCGGCAGCATCGGGCGAGGCCACCTCTGCCGGCGCGGCGGACGAAACCACGGCCTGCGGCGCGCTGGAGCCGCGGCAGGTGATCACCCAGACGTCATAAAGCGGATGCTGAAGCGCGTTCAGGCCGGGGCTGGAAGCGTACATCCAGCCCGAAAAGATGCGCCGGGCCGGCTGGTCGGGACGATGATCGTCGATCTGCACAAAGGCGGCTGTCTCGGGAGTCTCGCTGGGCGGTGTCGAATAGCAGTAGCGCGCCGTGATGGTCAGGGTGGCGAACTCCACCGGCTTGCCGATGGGCGCGGTGATGTCGGTGGGCCGGCCGGTGATCTTGTCCAGGCCGCGCATCATCAGCACGGTCTGGCCGGACTGCTTGGGCGCAGCGTCGGCGTCGGGCGATGCCGGTGCGGCGGTGCGGGTCACGGGGGCCAATGCCACCCGCGCGTCCTGCCCCAGCGCCACGCCCGCGCCGGCCAGGAGCGCGATGCCCGCCAGGCCGGTGCGCAGCCACATCATGGCCCGGCCCCCAGATCCTGCGGCGCGTGCTGCTGCCTGGGCGGCGGTGGCTGATTGGACGTGGGCGCGCCGGTCGCGAAACGGCCGATCAGGTTCATCAGATCGATCGAGCCCTGGACATTCTCGAAATAGGCGCCCGCCGACAGCATCTTGTCGTCGCCGCCCGGATTGATCGACAGATAGGACGACCCCAGCAATGTCGGCGAAGTCACCAGAATCGAGGAGTCCGCGGGCACCTTCACGCTGCTGTCGATGTTCATGTGGACCGTGACCAGATAGTTGCGCGGATCCAGCTCGAGATCGGTCACGGTGCCCACCTTGATGCCCGAGAGGCGCACTTCGGTGCCCACGCCCAGCCCATCCACCTTGGGCAGGCGGGCATTCAGTTCATACCCGGAAGCGGCGCTGCCGCCGTCGCGCAGATAGACCAGTGCCGCGATGCCCACGGCCAGGATGACGACCGCCAGGCCCACAAGGGTCTCGGTGAAATTGTTTTGCCGCATGGCCCGTGCTGCCGAGGACATGGCGTATTATTCGGGCTTCCAGGCCTGGTCGTCGCCTGTTGCGGGCGGCCGCGTGCCGCTGCCGGCCAGGCTGCCGCCGGGGCGATAGGCGCCGTCGGTTCCGGTCAGGTTCGGCTGGTGGGGCGTTTCGTACTTCCTGGCCTTGAGCGGCGCGCTGGTCGGCGGCTCGCCATAGGTATGATGCAGCCAGCCGTGCCAGTCCGGCGGCACCCGGCTGGCCTCCACGGTCCCATTATAGATCACCCAGCGCCGCGAGCCGTCCTTGTTCTGGTAATAGCGATTGCCGAAGGCATCGGTGCCGACCGGCGTACCGCTGAGCCAGGTGGTCAACCAGGTGCCCCAGGTCGCGGTATTCCACCAGGAAAAGATCATCTTGAAAAAAGGCATGGCAAGCGTCCGGGATTCGCCATGACTATAGGGATTGGGGCCGGCTAAAGCCAATGGCGCGAAATGCGTGCATCCCTTTTTCATCTGTCCACAATCCGTCCAAAGGCGCGCGCGAAGCTGTGATCAAAGGCCCCCCAAAAAATATTTCGGCGCCTTAAGACCTCACCCGCTTGACTCGCGGCTTTTTGGCCGGCGCGCGCGTCACAACATGTTGGGGTTAAGAGGTCCTTAACCACTATGCGCTTGCGCCCGCCTTTCCGCCGTGTCCATACTTAGCGCCGGTTACCTCCTGTAACCACCAAATCTGGCGGACCGATGAAATCCGCCGCAGGGAGTTGCATCCTTGCGGGCGGAACTTTGTCCCCAAATGGCTGCAGGGGAGAACCGGGGGCCGTCCATCAAATGCCGGGGTCATAGCCATGCGTATTCATCGTCAATTCACGCTCGAGGGTCATTCGCCTTACGAGGGGATCGCCTTCCGCAACACCTCCAGCGAGATCCGCAATCCCGACGGCTCCGTGGTTTTTGCCCAGGACGGCATCGAGGTTCCCGAGAGCTGGAGCCAGGTGGCGGCCGACGTGCTGGCCCAGAAATATTTCCGCAAGGCCGGCGTGCCCAAGGTGCTTAGCCCCGTGCCCGAGGACGGCGTACCCAGCTTCCTGTGGCGCCGGGAAGCCGCCAGCGCCGACACCGGCGCGGAGCGGTCCGCCAGGCAGGTGTTCGATCGCCTGGCCGGGACCTGGACCTATTGGGGCTGGAAGGGCGGCTATTTCGATTCCGAAACCGACGCCCAGGCCTTCCACGACGAGCTCTGCCACATGCTGGCGACGCAGAAATGCGCCCCCAACAGTCCGCAATGGTTCAACACGGGCCTTCACTGGGCTTACGGCATCGACGGCCCCAGCCAGGGACATTATTACGTCGATCACAAGACCGGACGGCTGACGCGCTCCGGCTCGGCCTACGAGCATCCCCAGCCGCATGCCTGCTTCATCCAGTCGGTCAAGGACGACCTGGTCAATGATGGCGGCATCATGGACCTTTGGACGCGCGAGGCGCGGCTTTTCAAATACGGCTCGGGCACCGGCACCAACTTCTCGTCCCTGCGCGGGCAGGACGAGCATCTCTCGGGCGGCGGCAAATCCTCAGGCCTGATGAGCTTTCTGAAAATCGGCGACCGCGCCGCCGGCGCCATCAAGTCGGGCGGCACCACGCGGCGCGCCGCCAAGATGGTGATCGTCGACATCGATCATCCCGACATCGAGGACTTCATCGAATGGAAAGTGATCGAGGAGCAGAAGGTCGCCGCCATGGTGGCCGGCTCCCGGCTGGCCGAACGGCACCTGAAGGCGGTGCTGAAGGCCTGCGTGAACTGCGAGGGTTCGGGCGGAGACTGTTTCGATCCGGCCAAGAACCCGGCCCTGCGCCGTGAGATCCGCGCCGCGCGCAAATCGATGATCCCCGACAATTACATCGAGCGGGTGATCAGCTTCGCACGCCAGGGCTTCAAGGACATTGAATTCAGGACCTATGACACCGACTGGGACAGCGATGCCTATGCCTCGGTCTCGGGCCAGAATTCCAACAATTCGGTGCGCGTCACCGATGCCTTCCTGCAGGCGGTCAAGGATGACGCCGACTGGAACCTGACCTGGCGCGGCACCGGCACCGTGGCCAGAACCGTCAAGGCGCGCGAGCTGTGGCAGAAGATTTCCCATGCCGCCTGGGCCTGCGCCGATCCGGGCATCCAGTTCCACAGCACCATCAACGACTGGCACACCTGCCCGGCGGGCGGCGAGATCCGCGCCTCCAATCCGTGCAGCGAATACATGTTCCTGGACGATACCGCCTGCAACCTGGCGTCGCTGAACCTGATGGCCTTCCGCAAGGCCGGCCCGGCCTCAAGCAGCGCAGCGGTAGGCCATCAAAATAGTTCGTTCGACGTGCCGGCCTTCGAACATGCGGTGCGGCTCTGGACCATCGTGCTGGAAATCTCGGTGATGATGGCCCAGTTCCCCTCCAAGGAGATTGCCCAGCTCTCCTATGACTACCGCACCCTGGGCCTGGGGTTCGCCAATCTCGGCGGCCTGCTGATGAGCGCGGGCATCCCCTATGACAGCCGCGAGGGCCGCGCCATTGCGGGCGCGATCAGCGCACTGATGACGGGCGCCGCCTATTCCGCCAGCGCCGAGATGGCGGGCGAGCTGGGCGCGTTCCCCGAATATGCCGCCAACAGCGACGCGATGCTGCGGGTGATCCGCAACCATGCCCGCGCCGCCCGTGGCGAGACGGCGGGCTACGAGAATCTGTCGACGCCGCCCGTGCCGCTGGACCTGGAAGCGATCCCCGACGAGCTTCTCTCCGGCAGGGCGCTGGCCGAGGCCGCGGGACGCGTCTGGGACGATGCACTGTCGATGGGCAAGGAATTCGGCTTCCGCAATGCCCAGGCCACCGTGATCGCCCCCACCGGCACCATCGGCCTGGTCATGGACTGCGACACCACGGGCGTGGAACCGGACTTCGCGCTGGTCAAGTTCAAGACCCTGGCAGGCGGCGGCTATTTCAAGATCATCAACCGTTGCGTGCCCGAGGCGCTGGCCTCGCTGGGTTATGGCCAGGCGGAGATCGACGCCATCGTCGCCTATGCCGTCGGCCATGGCACGCTGGAGGACTATCGCGGCAAGATCAACTACGACGCGCTGCGCGCCAAGGGGTTCGGCGATCCGGAAATCGGTGCCATCGAGGCGGCGCTGGAGTCGGCCTTCGACATTCGTTTCGTGTTCAACAGATGGACGCTGGGCACCCAGTTCTGCACCGACGTGCTGAAATTCGACTCCGCCACCTTGGACGCGCCCGATTTCGACATGCTCAAGGCGCTGGGCTTCGCCAAGGCCGACATCGACGCCGCCAACCTGCACGTCTGCGGCGCCATGACCCTGGAAGGCGCACCGTTCCTGAAGGAACGGCACCTGCCGGTGTTCGACTGCGCCAATCCGTGCGGCCGCATCGGCAAACGGGCGCTGAGCGTGGAAAGCCACATCCGCATGATGGCGGCGGTGCAACCCTTCATCTCCGGCGCGATCTCCAAGACCATCAACATGGCCAACAGCGCCACCATCGCCGATTGCGGTGAGGCCTATATGCTGTCCTGGAAGCTGGGGCTGAAGGCCAATGCGCTCTACCGCGACGGTTCCAAGCTCAGCCAGCCCTTGTCGAGCCAGGTATTCGCCTTCGCCGACGAGGAGGAGGACGAAGCCGACGCGCCGCGCGCCGCCGTCGCGCAGCAGAATTCCGCGCACCAGACCGTGGTCACCGAACGCATCGTCGAACGGGTGATCGAGAAGGTTCGCAGCCACGAGCGCGAAAAGCTGCCCCATCGCCGCAAGAGCTATACCCAGAAGGCCATCGTGGGCGGCCACAAGGTCTATCTGCACACCGGCGAGTATGAAGACGGCCGGCTGGGCGAAATCTTCATCGACATGCACAAGGAAGGCGCCGCCTTCCGCAGCCTGATGAACAATTTCGCCATCGCCATCTCGGTCGG
>Ga0134125_10011226_pt1 | contig 10044 bp, 9 predicted proteins | sample KB31751_FD_96464 | JGI IMG/M metagenome (GOLD analysis project Ga0134125, IMG submission 96464) | Terrestrial soil microbial communities with excess Nitrogen fertilizer from Kellogg Biological Station, Michigan, USA - KB3-175-1 | ecosystem: Environmental > Terrestrial > Soil > Unclassified ... | reverse complement strand
GGAGGCGCTGCATCGCCTGACCGAGTGCTACCTGTCGCTGGGATTGCCGGAGGAGGCGCAGCGCACGGCCTCCGTGCTGGGCTACAACTATCCCGGCAGCGTCTGGTACGGCGACAGCTACGCCTTGTTCAAGACGCATGTGCCGACGGCGATCGCCGACGGCGGCAGCGGCAGCGGCAGCGAGAAAACGGCGCCGCCACCGCCGAGCAAGAGCGCAAGCGGCGGCTGGTTCGGCCGCGTCTTCGATTCGATCTTCTAGCACGGAAGACGCCGGCGTCGATGCGGCTGCGCCTGGCGCTCAGCGAAAGATACCGTTGCCGCTAGTGGCGCTTCGCGCGCAGGTCGTGTTGGTCACTGGCGCAGCGCGCCGCTATACTCGGCGACCTATGGCGCCCGTCCCTCCCAGGCCTCGTCATCCGGACAACCGATGCTGCTCGGCCTGACCATCCGAGACGTCGTGCTGATCGAGCGGCTCGATCTCGCTTTCCATGCCGGGCTGTGCGTCCTTACCGGCGAGACCGGCGCCGGCAAGTCGATCCTGCTCGATGCCTTGGGACTGGCGCTGGGCATGCGCGCCGAAAGCGGGCTTGTCCGCCACGGCGCCGAGCAGGCGGTGGTCACCGCCGAGTTCGCCCTCCCCCGCCGCCATCCGGCGCGGCAGCTGCTCGGCGAGGCGGGATTCGACAGCGCCGGCGAGGCGCTGGTGGTGCGGCGTACCGTCGCCGCCGATGGTCGCAGCCGCGCTTTCATCGACGACCAGCCGGCGAGCGTCGGCCTCCTGAAGCAGCTCGGCGCGCTGCTCGTCGAAGTGCAAGGCCAGTTCGAGCAGCATGGTTTGCTCGATCCGGCGACCCATCGCCAGGCGCTCGATGCCTATGGCGGCTATCACGCCGAGAGCACGGCGCTCGCCGCTGCGTGGCACGCTTGGCGCGAGCTTGCCAGGGAACGCGCCGCCGCCGAGGCCGCGCTGGCCAAGGCCCGCGCCGACGAGGGTTACCTGCGGCATGCGCTGGCCGAGCTCTACGCGCTCCAGCCGCGGGACGGCGAGGAGACCGCGCTTGCCGAGCAGCGTTCGCTGCTGATGAACCGCGAGAAGCTCGTGGAGGCGCTCGACGCGGCGCTGAGCGAGCTCGCCGGCGACCGCGGCGGCGAGCGTGCGCTCAACGCGGCGGCGCGCCAGCTCGAGCGGCTGCGCGACAAGGCGGCCGGGCGGCTCGACGCAGCCATCGCCGCGCTCGAGCGCGCCGCCATGGAAACGGCCGAAGCGGTGGCGCAGATCGAGGCGGCGGCGCGCGGGCTCGGCCGCGACTCGGCGACGCTCGAGAAGGTCGAGGAGCGGCTTTTCGCGCTGCGCACGTTGGCGAGGAAGCACGGCGTGGCGCTCGAGGCGCTGCCTCGCTTGCGCGCGGAAATCGCCGAGCGCGTCGCCGCGCTCGACAATGGCGGCGATGCGGTGACGCGCCTTATCCGTCGCGAGCGGGAAGCGCGCCAAGCCTATGTGGCCGCTGCCGAGACCGTGGGCCGGAAGCGGCGCCAGGCGGCCAAGACGCTTGATGCCGCGGTGATGAAGGAACTCGGCCCGCTGAAGCTCGACAAGGCGCGCTTCGCCAGCGTGCTCACGCCGCTCGGCGAGGAGCAGTGGAGCGAGCACGGCTTCGAGCGCGTGCATTTCGAAGTCGCGACCAATCCCGGCCTGCCGCCCGGGCCGCTCGCCAAGATCGCCTCGGGCGGCGAGCTGTCGCGCTTCATGCTGGCGCTCAAGGTGGTCATGGCCAAGAGCTCGCCGGTGCCGACCCTGGTGTTCGACGAAGTCGACAGTGGCGTCGGCGGCGCCGTTGCCGCGGCGGTCGGGGAGCGCCTGCACCGGCTCGGCAAGGAGCTGCAGGTGCTGGTGGTGACGCACTCGCCGCAGGTCGCGGCGCGCGGCGCGCATCATTGGCGCGTCGCCAAGCAGCAGGCACAGGCGCGCACGCTGACGCGGGTCGAGGAGCTGTCTGCCGATGAGCGGCGCGAGGAGATCGCGCGCATGCTGTCGGGCAGCGCAGTCACCGCCGAGGCGCGCGCCGCCGCGGCCAGCCTGATGTCCGGAGCGCGGCCGTGACGCGCGGCGCCAAGGCGCCGCCGCCGATCGAGGAGCTCACTGAGGCACAGGCGAAGAAAGAGCTGAAGCAACTCGCCGAGGAGATCGCGCATCACGACCGGCTCTATCACGAGAAGGACGCGCCGGCGATCTCCGACGCCGAGTACGACGCGCTGCGCCGGCGCAACCTGGCGCTCGAGCAACGCTTTCCCGATCTCGTCCGCCCCGACAGCCCGAGCCGCCGCGTCGGCGCCGCGCCCGCCGCGGGCTTCGCCAAGGTCACCCACGCGAAGCCGATGCTGTCGCTCGACAACGCCTTCGATGACGAGGATGTGCGCGCCTTCTTCACCAGCGTGCGCAACTTCTTCCGCCGCCCAGAGGACCTTGCGCGCGTCGACCCGGCCACGATCGCGGTCGCGGCCGAGCCCAAGATCGACGGCCTCTCCTGCTCGCTCCGCTATGAAGAGGGCGAGCTGGTGCTGGCGGCGACCCGCGGCGACGGCGTCACCGGCGAGGACGTCACCGCCAATGTGAAGACGCTGAAAGGCGTGCCGCATCGCCTGAAAGGCCGCGGCTGGCCAGCGACCATCGAGATCCGCGGCGAAGTCTATATGGAGCGGCCGGGCTTTTTCGCCTTGAATGCCGAGCGCGAGAAGGCGGGCGAGCCGGTGTTCGCCAATCCGCGCAGCAGCGCCGCCGGCTCACTGCGCCAGCTCGATCCATCGATCACCGCCGGGCGCCCGCTCCAATTCTTCGCCTATGCCTGGGGCGAGGCGAGCGCGCCCGTGGCGGAGACGCACGCCAAGGCGATCGAGCGCTTCCGCGCCTGGGGCTTGCCGGTCAATCCGCTGTCGAGGCTGTGCCACGGCGTCGACGAAGTGCTCGCCTTCCACCGCGAGATCGCCGAGAAGCGGGCGTCCCTGCCCTACGACATCGACGGCGTCGTCTACAAGGTCAACGATCTCGATCTCGAGGAGCGGCTGGGCTTCGCCGCGCGCGCGCCGCGCTGGGCGATCGCGCATAAGTTCCCGGCCGAGCAGGCGCAGACCGTGCTCGAGAAAATCTCGATCCAGGTCGGCCGCCACGGCACGCTGACGCCGGTCGCCGAGCTGGCGCCCATCACCGTCGGCGGCGTCGTCGTCGAGCGCGCCACCTTGCACAACGAGGACGAGATCACGCGCAAGGACATCCGCGAGGGCGACACGGTCGTCGTGCAGCGCGCCGGCGATGTCATCCCGCAGGTCGTCTCGGTCGTGCTCGAGCGCCGGCCCAAGGGCAGCAAGCCCTACGTCCTGTCCGCTGAGATCTCGCGCGGCGGCGACGGCAAGCCCAGATGCCCGATCTGCCACAGCTTGGCCGTGCGCGAGGAGGGCGAGGCGGCATGGCGCTGCACCGGCGGCTTGATCTGCCCGGCGCAAGCGGTCGAGCGGCTGCGCCATTTCGTGTCGCGCGACGCCTTCGATGTCGAGGGCCTCGGATACAAGCACCTCACGGCATTCTGGGAGGACAAGCTTATCCGCACGCCCGCGGACATCTTCCGCCTCGACCCCGCGGTCATCGCCGAGCGCGAAGGCTGGGGCGAGCAGAGCGCCCGGAAGCTCAAGGACGCCATCGACGGACGGCGCAAGATCGCGCTCGACCGCTTCATCTACGCCCTCGGCATTCCCCAGGTCGGCCAGCAGACGGCGAAGCTGCTGGCGCGCCACTACAAGAGCTTTGCCCGCTGGCGTCAGGCGATGGCGGAGGCCAAGGATGCGGAGAGCGACGCGTGGCGCGAGCTTAACGACATCCACGGCATCGGCGAGGACATGGCGACGGACATCGTCGGCTTCTTCGCCGAACCGCACAACCGCGACCTGCTCGCCGATCTCGAACGGGAAATTGCCATCGCCGATTTTGCCGGTACCCGCGGCGCGATAGTGTCGCCGCTCTCCGGCAAGACCATCGTGTTCACCGGGACCCTCACGGCGATGTCGCGCTCCGAGGCGAAAGCCCGCGCCGAGGCCTTGGGCGCCAACGTCGCCGCCAGCGTCTCCGGCAAGACCGACTACCTCGTCGTGGGATCCGACGCCGGCTCCAAGGCCGAGAAGGCGAAAGCGCTCGGCGTCAAGACCATGAGCGAGGATGAGTGGCTGGCCCTGGCACGCGGCGGCTAGCAAGCCGCGCTCGGGGGTTGCCGATCGCGGCGTGCCGCACACGAGCCTCTGCTACATCCCTCATCCCGTGGCGCGGCGCACCCAGCCGTCCAAGGTGAAGCGGCCGTCGACGAAGCGGTTGGACGGGCAGCGCAGCGGCAGCACCTCGTGGTGGCAGTGGCTCGGGAAGAACAGGATGCTGTTGTTCTTGGGCGCGATCTCGCAGGCCGGCGTGCCGCACTCATAGCGGCCGTTGGCGATGCGGCTGTTGTAGAGGCGGAACTCGCCGCCGCTGTAGCTCTTCGGCTCGCCGTGGAAATAGTAAGCGAAGCTGATGGCGCGCTCGACCGTGTCGGGCGCGCCATTGTCGCTGCGCAGGTTGACATAGTCGCCGTCATTATTAGCGCTGAGCCGGCATTCGATGTCGCCGATCGGAAACTCGCCGATGCCGAAGGCGACGGCGAGCTGCGGCTGCAGCGAGCGCACGCGGTCGCGGAACAGCCCGGCGAAATGCGCAAACTGCGGCAGCACCGGCGAGCGGCAATCGCCGTCCTCGGCGCCGGACGGCACGGCGAAATCCTGCTCATGCGCGAGGGCGAATTTGAGCAGCTCGGCATGCGTCGACTTGTCGATGAAATTCTCTAGCATGAGATAGGGCGCCTTCTCGTCGCCGACGCGATCGATCAGCGCGGCGGCATCGGGCAGCGCCGGCTGTCGCGGGCCCTTGTCGTTGATCATCGGCGGATCGGTGATGAGCCCGACGAGATCGGTCGACGAGAAGATGATCGAGCTGCGTCCCTGGTCGAGGTGGATGTTGAACGGCCGCGCCGGCCGACCGCCGCCGTAGCTCTTCTCGCCGATCGACGACAGCAGCGAGGTCAGCAGCGGGTCCTTGTCACGCAGATAGAGCGTGCGCGTATGGCCGCCGTTGAGCAGCAGCGTGACGCTGACTTCGGCTTCGCTTCGAATCATTCCCTCTGCCTTTCCCCGAATCGCGGACGGAGGCGCCTCGCCAGGGCGGGCGCGTTGAGGCGAGAGACTGGGCGGTGATGGTTAACGAAGTGTTTGCCTGGCCGTCCTGCCGCTGCTTTTAAATTGCACGTTTCGCAGCGCAACGGCGTTTCAATCCTTGATCACGGAAGACGACCGCGCCGCGCGAACATTCGCCGCAGGCAGGCGCCCATGCATCATGCACAAACGTAGGCCGCCGACTTGCATGGTGAGCTTTTCTGTGCCGACGCGTTATGCCCAGCGAGTACGCCAGCCCGAAGGAAAACAGTTGAAAGTCATGTTGATACCCGCGCCGGGCAGACCGGAGGTTCTGCGACTGGTCGAGAAGGCTGATCCCGAGCCGGGCGCCGGCGACGTTACCATCGATGTCGCCTATGCCGGTGTCGGATTGGTCGACGCCATCTTCCGACGCGGAGACCTTCCGTTTCCGATGCCGCTCGTGCCGGGCATCGAAGTGTCCGGCCATATTCGCGCCGTGGGCGCCAGCGCCGGCGATCTACGGCCGGGTCAGCCCGTGGCGGCGCTGCTCAACGACTTCGTCAACCTGCCGGGCTGCGGCGGGTATGCGCAGATTGCCCGCGCCCGCGCCGCGCTCACCATTCCGCTGCCAGATGGCTGCGATCTCGCCGACGCAGCCAGCATTCTGGTGAACGGCACGACCGCGTGGATGGCGTTGCGCGACGTGGCGCGCGTCAAGCAAGGCGAAAAAATCCTGGTGTTGGGCGCGACCGGCGGGTTGGGCGGCTCGATCGGGCAGATCGCGCGCAAAACGCCGGCGGCAGAAATCATCGGGATGGTGGGCAGCGCAGCGAAGCGCAAAGCCGCCGAGACTCTGCGCTACGACCGCGCGATTAGTGCAGACGATCTGGCTCAGGCGCTCTCGAGCCTCGGTGCGATCGACGTCGTCTTCGACACGGTGGGCGGCGAGCCCCGCCGGCTGGCGTTCAAGCATCTCGCGCCGCTCGGCCGTCTTGTCATTCTGGGCAATGCGATCGGCAAGGATGAAAGCTTTTTCGGCGATCAGATCTGGCTGGGCAGCAAGACAGTAAGTGGATTGAGCGTCGGCGGCATCGCGCATATTGCGCCGGCGCTGATCGCGTCGGCCGCCCGCGACGTGCTCGGCTGGGCCGCTTCGGGAGCAATCGACGCCAAGCCTCGTCGGATATTGCCGCTGGAGCAGGCCGCTGACGCGCATCGGCTGCTGGAAGCACGGGAACTGGCAGGAAAGATCGTGCTCAGTGTTCGACACTGACCGCGGCAAGCAATCACCGTGCCTCCGTCGGGAGCGAGGAGGGAAAGTTGGAGAGAGCACCCGTTACCGAAGCCATAAGCGCTCGGGACGATCACCCACGGCGGCGCGTCGCCGTGGGTGATACCGACATCAGCTTTGTCGATGTCGGTCGCGGCCGCCCCGTCGTCTTCCTGCACGGCAACCCGACCTCGTCATATTTGTGGCGCAACGTCATCCCGCACGCCCTGCCGCACTGGCGTTGTCTTGCGCCCGATCTCGTCGGCATGGGGCGCTCGGGCAAATCGCCGACCAACGCTTATCGTTTCGCCGACCACGCGAAATATCTCGACGAGTGGTTCACAAAGCTCGATCTGACCGAGGACGTGACGCTCGTCCTGCACGATTGGGGCTCGGCCCTCGGCTTCGATTGGGCGTGCCGCCACCCCAAGGCCGTGCGGGCGATCGTCTACATGGAGGCGATCGTGCAGCCGCGGCGCTGGGCGGATTTTCCTCCCGGGCGCGACGAGTTGTTCCGCGCTTTCCGCTCGGCGCGCGGCGAGCAGCTCATCCTGCACGAAAACGCCTTCATTGAACGGCTCCTGCCGCGCAGCATCCAGCGCGCGCTCACCCAGGAGGAGATGGATGCCTATCGCGCGCCCTTTCGCGATCCGGATGCTCGTCTGCCGATGTTGGTGTGGCCGCGTGAGCTGCCGATCGATGGCGAGCCCGCCGATGTCGTGGCGGTCGTCGACGATTACGGACGCTGGCTTGCGCGAAGCCCGATACCCAAGCTCTTCATCGCCGGCGACCCCGGCGCCTTGCTGATCGGACGGGCGCGCGCGTTCTGCGCGAGCTGGCCATGCCAGCAGACCGTAACCGTGCCGGGAATTCACTATCTGCAGGAGGACGCACCGCGCGAGATCGGCACAGCGCTTGCCCGTTTCATGCGCCAGCTTTGATGAATGATCGCTACAACCGATTGCCAATGGACACAACGATGGAGCAGCAGTACAGCCCGCTGATGCTGGCGCTGGGATCGCGCCGGCCCCATGATGGTCTCGCCGACAAGCTGCAGCTTTACGGCCAGTTCGTCGGCTCATGGGACATTGATGTCGACTTCCATGCGCTGGATGGGTCCCGCCGATGGAGCGCGATGGGCGAGGTCCATTTCGATTGGGTGCTGCAGGGAACGGCGATCCAGGACGTCTTCATCATTCCGGCACGCCGGCAGCGCGCCGCCGATCAGCCGCCGGAGCCATGGTATCGCTATGGCACCACCTTTCGCTGGTACGACCCCAGGATCGACGCTTGGCATATCACCTTCCTTGATCCTCTCCGATCGGTCGAGATGCGTCAGATCGCCCGCGCCGTCGGTCAGGACATCGTCCAGATCGGCGACGACAGCCTCGGAGTTAGCCGACGCTGGCGGTTCACCGAGATTGCCAAGCGATCATTCAAGTGGCTCGGCGAGGTCTCGTGGGATCGAGGCGAGACGTGGCGCCTCGAACTGGAGATGCGGGCGCGGCGGGCGTCCTCGTGAGCTCGTCAATCGGCGGGAGCCCGCCGTGAGCCAGACGGAGAGCAATAAGGCATTCGTGCGGGAGATGCTCGGCGAGAAGAAGCAGCTCGACGATTTTCCGGGTCGCTTCGACCCCAACCTGATGATGCACGAGCCGGCATCCTTGCCGTTTGGCGGCGCTCATCATGGATTGGCGGATTTCAAGCGGTTCTATCCCGACGTCCGCAAGTACTACGATTTCAACCGCTTCGAGCTGCTCGGCGTCTATGGCGACGGCGATACGGTCTTCGCCACATTCCGGGTGGGGATTCGAGCGGCGCCGGATACGACGATGTACGTCGCCGAGCAGTTCACCTTCGACGGGACCAAGCTCATCGAAGTTCGCGTCCACATCTGCGACGCAGTTTCCAGCGTCTCAGCGCGACATAAGTTACCCCAGAGGTAATAGCTTGGCGGCGTGTTGCGTGGCTAGGCTCAGACGTCAACATCGATGATGTGGAGAGCTACGCATGGAAAACGCAAGGCCTGCCGACCCTCGCCGCCGCTGGAGCGTCGATGCCTTGATCGGTTTTTGGCAGAAACCCGATGCCTCGCGCGCCCGCGGCGCCTTGACCGAAGACATCGTGGGCCACTGGCCGCGGCCCATCGGTCTCGTTCGAGGCGTTTCCCCTTATGTCGAAGTCATTGCGACCATGATGCGGCTGTGTCCGGACTTCTCGCTGAGAGTGCCGGAATACGCGACATCAGGGAATTTCGCGTTCATCCGGTGGATCGCGACGGGGACGGGCCCCGACGGTCCGTTCGAGTTCACCGGGTGCGATCGCGTGCAGACGCGCGACGGCCGTGTCTGTGAGAATTACGTTTTCTGCGACGATCCGTTTTTCTCGCAGGTCGCCGCGCAGTTGGCGAGCTCGCGGCGCTGAGGTCCGGACAACAGCCTCGGGACAGAATAGGAGACAACGGCCGTGATGACATATGTCGGAGGTTGCCAGTGCGGCGCGGTGCGCTATCGGGCGGAGGGGCCGCGCGACCGGTCGAGCGTCTGCTATTGCCGCATGTGCCAGAAAGCGTCGGGCGCTCCGTTCATGGCTTTCGTCCGGTTTCCGGCGCGGCACGTCCGATGGTCGCGGCCGCCCGCGGTATTTGCCAGCTCCAATCGCGTCGAGCGCGGATTCTGCCGGGATTGCGGGACGCCGCTTTCCTATCGACAGGTCGACGGGCCGAACATCAGTTTGACCATAAACAGTCTCGATGATCCGGAATCGGTGCGCCCGGAGCTGAGCTTCTCGGCCGATGCGCAGGTCTCATGGTGCCGCGCCCTCGCCGACTTGCCGAATCGCGAGATGGACCTGACGCGGTCGCCCGGCTTCATCAATTTCCAGCGCGCCGGCCGCGAGCCGTGAGCCACCCGTGTTTCAACTGGCGTCATTGCGAGGAGGCATCGCCGACGAGGCAATCCCGTGACAACGCACGTCGCTTGCCGCTGGATTGCTTCGCTCCGCTCGCAAAGACAACTTCTCAGCACGGCTAATACTGCGGCAGGCCCTAATCTAAGCGCCGTCACGCCGCGGCGAGCGGCCGGGTCGCCGCGGCGAGCCAGCGCGCGGTGTCGGGGTCGACGAGCGGCGTCAGCTCCTCGCGCACGCGGGCATGATAGCCGTCGAGCCAGGCGACCTCTCCGGCATCGAGCAGCGTGGTATCAACCAGCGCGCGGTCGATCGGCGCCAGCGTGATCGTCTCGAAGCCCAGCATCTCTCGCTCGCCGCGGCGCTCCAGCGCGGTCACCACCACCAGATTCTCGATGCGGATGCCGTAAGCGCCGGCCTTGTAGTAGCCGGGCTCGTTCGAGACGATCATGCCGGGCAGCAGCGCCTGCGCGTTGGGCAGCTTCGAGATGCGCTGCGGCCCCTCATGCACAGCCAAGTAGCTGCCGACGCCATGGCCGGTGCCGTGATCGTAGTCGAGGCCAACCTGCCATAAGGCGCGTCGCGCGAAGGCATCTAGGTGCGCGCCGCCGACCCCTTCGGGAAACGCCAGCGTGGCGATCGCGATGTGGCCCTTCATCACG